>Ga0172370_10007906_pt1 | contig 12908 bp, 13 predicted proteins | sample LakKiv5m_FD_114538 | JGI IMG/M metagenome (GOLD analysis project Ga0172370, IMG submission 114538) | Freshwater microbial communities from Kabuno Bay, South-Kivu, Congo - kab_022012_11.5m | ecosystem: Environmental > Aquatic > Freshwater > Lake | place: Democratic Republic of the Congo...
CGCACTTACTAGTTTTAATCCACAGCAGATTTCGTTAAAAGTTAAAAACTATCTTGCTACGGCATCGGACCTGAAAGTCAAAATTAAATCGCAGGGGAATGCTCTTTCTGTTTCAAGCACTCAGCTTTCGGTTGGTGAGCTTAAAAATCTGGAGGAAAAAGATTTTAATCTGACTGTTCAACTAACCAATTTGAATCCATGGTTTGTTGGTTATGTAAATCTGCAGATTACATTTGAAAGCGGGAACTATACCGATTATCAGTTAGTCAGAATACCGGTCAGACTTTCAACAAAAAACAGTTATAACACATTTTATACTTTCAAAGATGGTTACGACCCTTCGGAATGGACACAGGCAATAGCCGTTACCGAAAATTATATTTGGGCTTGCGGCAACAGCGGCGCTTCTTTCGGATGGAAAGGAGGAGTTTTAAGGATTGTTAGTGCCTCACCTCAAATGGGTCCTATTTCGGCAAGTAATGAAGGTATATACTGCGTTCATGCGTTTGACATTAATCGGGCTTATTTCGGCTCAGGGACAAGTAATGATTCTAAGGCAACGGTTTACAGCACTTATGACGGTGGCGGAAGCTGGATGTCGAAGGATGTTTCTACGATTACAGGATTTATCAACGCTATATACTTTTTTAACGATTTGAACGGTATAATCCTTGGTGACCCGAAAAACGGGAAATACGGAATTGCTACTACGGCAGATTCCGGTAATACATGGACCGCAATATCAAATTCACCTGTTCCTCTGAAAAACGAAACAGGAAGAGCCGGTTCTGCTTACTGGCTAAAAACTTACGGTTGGTTTGGTACAACTGCCGGCAGAATTTTCCGTTCAAATGATATGGGCAATTCCTGGAAAGTATCGGTTGTTCCAAAAGCTGCGATTGTTTATCAGATTCTTTTTAAAGATGTAAATAACGGCATTGCTATTTATGCTGAAACGTCAGACCGTTATGCGCCGAGAATAGTTGCTGCTACTAATGACGGAGGTATCACCTGGTACGGTAACAGGTTTAATTTCGGCTCGAACAGTCTCAATCCTGTTTACATCTATTCGGCAGACGAAACTAATCAGATTCTTTTGCTATGCTCAAGCGGTCAGGTTTTTGGAACTATTGACAACGGTACAACATGGAATTCCGTATTAAGTTCATTCCACGGGAATATTCAAATTGGTGCTGGTGCTTTCTGGGGGAAAAATAAAATCAGATTATGGGATTTCAGTGATAAAATCGGGTATCTTGACTTTAATATTGTTCCGAAATTTATTGACAAGGAATTAGATTTGCTTTCTGATAATTTCATCAAGTATGATTCAGTGGAAACCGGTCTGAGCCGTACTAAAAATCTTTCGATAAATAATACCGGTAATTATTACGTTACCACTTCATATAATATCGAGCCAGGTAACGGTACGCAAACAGATGAATTTAAAATCATTACAAATCTGAGTGATACTTTGGATACGGATAAATCGGCAGTTATCAGAGTAAAATTTTCTCCTCAGTCAATCGGTGATAAACAGGCAGTATTAACAATCAAAAGCGATGCAAAACAGGGTGATTTCAAAATTGATTTGACCGGTGTTGGGGTTCAGGGCGTTTCAGTAAGGGAGAACAATCGGGAATTTACGGATAATACATATAAATTAATTCCGAATCCATCGTCAGGTCTTACAAAATTGGAATATAACGTACCAGATTCGCGGTTTCTTGAGATATTTATAACCGACCTTACGGGTAACAAGGTTATGCAGGTTTACAGCGGTTTCATTACGCAGGGTGTAAACTCAGGAGAATTTGACGTCAGAAGTATACCGACTGGAGTTTATTTTGTAAATATTAAATCCGGAACAGAAATAGAAAAGCTGAAACTGATTGTGAAGTAACAGATTTTGTTTAGTTTTTCTTAATAAAAACTCTGTTATGACCAATATTCAGAACGTTTTGCATATAGAGTCCGGGCATTATTTCGGCGGCTTCCGATACTTCTTTGTGTCCTTTCCAGTATTTTGTTCCCGGGAGAAAAAGAGAAGCATCGTCCATAACCATTATTCCGTCATCATTCAATTTTGGTATAAAATTCTTAAGGTCATTGATTACACCATTATAACTATGGTCACCATCAACGTAAATTATATCGTATTTTTTATCTTTGATGGAGTTCAAAATGGTTTCGTCACACGAAAAACCTTTGATGAGATTTAGCTTCTCCAAATTCAAATCGAAATGAGCAAATAATTCTCTTACAATTGTTGCATAATCGGCATATTCGTAATGATTCCCCGTTTTTACTATTTTTCTAAAGTTTGGTTTTAACTTCATTAAATTGAAAATAAATCGGTTGGTCTTCCTGAAATTGCCTTCAAGTGGACTAATCCCTGTCAAAAGAATTTCCTTTTGCATTTTTTTGCCGTAGAGTGCCCACAGGGAAAGGATTTGCCCTTTATAGACACCGATTTCGAGACAATTGAGCGGAGATTTTTTTTCGGATAAATAATTCAAAATCAGGTACCACATATAATGGAACGAGCGGTCACCAAAGCCCAATTGGTGTTTTTCAATGTAATCCCGATGTTCGCTGATAAAATCAATTTGATATGAAAGTTGATGAAAGGTTTCCCAGTATCGGTCATTTGTTTCCGAATCATTCTTGTAATTACTGACAGCATCCTGAAAAGTATTCATGTTATTTTTGCCTGATTTAGTCTGTTTAAAAAAAATCCAAAGCAAAAATAAGAATAATCCTGCGTGACAGCAAATAATTCAAAAAAAATTATATCTTAACAAACTTTCCAACCTTCTCCCCAATCCGAACGAAATACACTCCGGGCGGCAAACAGGAAATATCAAGCCGCAAATTCCCCTCTTGGGGGGTGGCTGACGAAGTCAGACGGGGTGGAATCTTAGTACTGAAAACATTGAAAACCTCGACCGACACACCCCCTAACCCGTTCTTGATAGATGAGGAATAAGAAATTTCAAGAATGTCCGTAGCGGGATTGGGAGAGAGGGAAATTTTTTCTAAATTTAAGTAATTATCATCTAAAACAGAACTTAATGATGTTAGCCACATTGTTATTGTTCCATCACTTTTTGAACTTGCAAAATTTGGATAATACGGTTGAGTGGCTAAAACTTGAAAATCTCCCGTATCCGATTCTTCAATTGTTTTAAATCGTGGAGGAGAGGATGATATCATTTGTCCCAGCTGAATTGTATTGTTAATAATAAATAACATATACCATTGATTATTTAAGACATATCTCTCAAAATCAGTGTAAGCTCTATCCGTGTAGATATAAAGCATCCTTCCATTTTTTGTAATAACATCATAATCATAAAATCCATTAGCGCTCGTAATTATTTCACCAAAATCTTTTATAAAGAAATTTAAACCGTACAACATTGGACCAGTGATATGGTTTATTGAAGTGTCAGAATAATAAATACTGACTCCACTGCTATTGAATGAAAATAAATTCTTAACCATTAATGAATCGTTATCAATGAAATTAGCTGATGAAAAAAAATATTCATCCAGTTTTCGATAACCAAAACATGTCATTATTCCAAAGTTATCAGTAGAATCAATAATTGTCTTTACAATATTACCGTTGATTAAAGAACGTAAAATTAAACGGCTATAACCTTTAAAAGAATTACTTATCCAATCATAATTTGTGATACTTCCTCCTCCTTCAAAAAAGTAATCGTTATCTTCACTAATTGCATAAAATCTATAATTATTATACTTAAAAGCCGATAAAAAAGTCTTTATTCTGGCACCATTAACTAAATCAATAACAATTATGGAGTCTTTTACCCTGCATAAGAGCATGGTTTCATCAGGCGATAAGATAGACCGTCTTGTACTATCAGGAAGTATTATTTTGCTGACTAAGTTGCCATCTGATGAATTAATGATATTGAAATAATTATTTGAATAAAAAAACAATTTTTGTCCATCTTGAGAAAATTTCAAATCATAAGCGTTATTTGAATACTGTTTTTCCCAAACTTTTATAAATGAAAATGAGTTTGGAACAAGGCAAAACAGGAAAAGCCAAACCAGTACTAATTTTTTCATTTTCTTCCTTTCTAAAAACTTTTTTCTTTTTTGTAACATTACAAAATATAATGACACATGAAACGCAAAAACGTCACGCACTTTTTTGAAATTTTTTCAATATTTTTTAAAAAATCTAAAATTTCGTGAAATAACCTGCTTGTATTCTCGTATTTTCATTAAATTTGATTTTTAATAAAATTAATTTTGAGAGAATCTGCAATGAATAAAACAAAGATTACGTATTGGCAGGATGGCGTTCACTTGCTTGGATATTTGAATGATTATCCGGAGTATGTTACTCAGGGTTTAACGCTTGATGAATTGTTAGATAATCTGAAAGATATCTACCATGATATTTCTAACGATTTAATACCGGGAAAAAGAAAAATTATCGAATTGGAACTGGCATGAAACGTAAGGACCTAATAAAAATTCTTGAGAAATTAGGTTGCGAAATGGTTAGACATGGTGGAAAACATGATTGGTATCAGAATCAGTCCAATGGATTATATCGGCCAATTCCAAGACACAGTGAAATTAATGATAACTTAGCTAAAAGTATAATAAAAAAATTATCTTGATTCTCTCAAAAAGATAACAAATTGACTCAATTTATGCAGAGACAAAATTACCTACTCGAAAGCGGTGAGCAGTCCACACGGCAAAAAGGAAAAGTCTCGGAGCAGATTGCCGAAAATTTTCTGTTCGAGAAAGGCTATGAAATAATAAAAAGAAATTTCCAGTGGGGGAAGTTGGGCGAGATTGACATCGTTGCAAAAGACAAAAATATTCTTGTATTCGTTGAAGTAAAATCATGCACTACCAAGCTTTACGGAGACCCGCTTTTTTTTGTCACACCACAAAAAGCCAGACAGCTTCAGAAAGTTGCACAAGGCTATCTTTACGTCAATAAGATTACAGACCAAGACTGTCGTTTCGACATCGTAGCAATAGATTTCTCCGAAAAGCCATACGTAATAACGCATCTTGAGAATGCGATATTGTATTAAGTAAATTTTTCGACTGTCAATCTAAGCGAACAGAAATTCCGTTTATTGAATTTACCATCATTTCGTGTGTATGAAAGAGTTAGACTGAAACGTAAATGTCATTCTGAGCGGAGCGAAGAATCCAGTCTTATCTTTCTTGCAAAAAGTATTTAAGAATCCTTAAGCCATTCCTCACTTAAATCTTTCCAATCAGGATTCCTCTTTTCAATCAGTTCCAACTTCTTAACTCTATTCTTACCTTTTATTGATTTCTCTCTTTGAATAGCCATTTCGATACTCTCGAATATTTCGTAATAAACTAGTAAATGAACTGAATATTTATCAGTAAAACCTTTGAAGATTCCGTTTTTGTGTTCATAGACTCTTTTTAGTAAATTACTTGTCACACCTGTATAAATTGTTCCGTTTTTATTAGATGCCATAATGTAAACATAATAATACAAAATACGATCCTGGATAATTTTACAAAAATTATTATAAAGAACTGGATTCTTCGCTCCGCTCAGAATGACAATGAAACTGAATTCTTCGCTCCGCTCAGAATGACAACCGAACTGGATTCTTCGCTGCGATCAGAATGACAACTGAACTGGATTGTTCGACTTCGTCTCAGAATGACAACCGAACTGGATTGTTCGACTTCGTCTGAAAATGACAACTGAACAGGTTACTTTCCTGCATTCAAAAAGACATGGATGTCGTGTGTTTTGCCGTTCATGTAAATTTCGGGTACGACAATATTGCACGAAACGAAACGAAGGCGGATACCGGCTTCGAGAAACATATCCGTTGTACGTTTGTAAGAGTCAATCCATTTTCCGTTGGTGTGTTTGTCGTAGAAATCTTGTCCATCGCGGTGGATTATTACTTCGGATATGCCGGTTTGAATAATGGCGCGGGCACAGTCGCAGCATGGAAGCCAAGGGACATATATTTTACAGCCTTTCAGAACTGTACCCCTGCGAGCGGCATTATATATTGCATTTCTTTCGGCATGCTCCATCCAGAAGTATTTCTCACCGTTCTCACGCGAGAGCCTTTTTCCTTCGTGGTCACTTTCGATGCTTCTCGGCAAAGAATTATAACCTGTGGAAACCAGTACATTATCTGCATCTGTCACTACAGAGCCTACGTGAGTGTGTTCGTCTTTGCTTCTCATTCCCACAAGATAGCACATAGTAATATATAATTGGTCCCAATCCGGTCGCTGCATATTTTATCCTGAAATTAAATTCAAATTATATTATTTTACAATTTTTTAAAATGCAAAATAACGACAAATAATTCATTTATGAAAATCATTACTAAAACAATTTTCATACTATCGTTGGTTAGCCTCTTCACGGACATATCCACGGAAATGCTTTACCCGGTTATGCCGATATTCCTGAAAAGTATCGGTTTTTCGGTTCTTTACATAGGTATTCTCGAAGGAATAGCCGAAGCGATTGCCGGATTTGGAAAAGGGTATTTCGGTAAACTTTCTGATTCAATGGGTAAAAGGGTGCCATTTGTCAGGCTGGGTTATTCTCTTGGAGCAATGGCCAAACCGTTGATGGCAATATTCATTAATCCGTTTTGGATACTATTTGTCAGAGCCTTGGACAGAACAGGCAAGGGGGTTAGAACCGGAGCCAGAGATGCAATGCTTTCTTCGGAGACAACACCTGAGAACAAGGGAAGAGTTTTTGGATTTCACCGGACTTTTGATACAGTTGGGGCGGCTGTCGGACCTATTACTGCACTAATTTATCTGACTTTTTATCCCGGAAATTATATCCCGCTTTTCTTTATAGCTTTTGTTCCCGGATTAATCAGTATTTGTCTTACTTTTATTTTGAAAGAACCAAAAGTTGAAGAAATAAAAAAAGTAGAGTGGAATTTACTTGCTTTTCTTAAATACTGGAAAGTATCAACAAAAGAGTTTAAAAGATTAGTAGCCGGTTTGCTTGTTTTCGCTCTGGTAAACAGTTCAGATGTTTTCCTGCTGCTGATTGCCAAGCATAACGGTCTTTCCGACCAGTCTGTAATAGGAGTTTATATCTTTTATAACTTGATTTATGCAATGTTTTCTGCTCCGATAGGGATTTTGGCAGATAAAATTGGGATGAAAAAGACCTTCGTTCTTGGTTTGCTATGTTTTGTCATAACATACAGCGGCATATCTTTCGCCCAAAATCAAATCCAGATTTTTGCATTATTTTTCATCTATGGGATTTATGCTGCTGCTACCGAAGGTATCTCAAAAGCTTGGCTTTCGAATATTGCAAGGAAAACGGAAGTCGCAACTGCAATAGGATTTTACACAAGCTGGCAGAGTCTTGCAACATTGTTTGCAAGTATTTTGGCAGGTTTTCTTTGGAATATGGTTTCGCCTCAAGCTCCGTTTGTTATTACTTCACTTGTGACTGTGGCGGTGGTTGTTTATTTAATCGGTTTTGTGAAAAGAGATGTTGAGTTGGTTAGATGATTAACTGATTAATTGAAGAGTTGAAAAGCAAGAAAAATTTCTAATTATTTATAAAAAATTGAATTATGACAGAAAAAGTCTATATCCGTAAAAATCATGATAGAAGACTGAAATCGGGACATCTCTGGATTTTCAGCAACGAAATACAAGCTCTTCCGAAATTAAAACCCGGAACAGTCGTTGAAGTCTTTAATTCGAAAGAAGAATCATTAGGTTTTGGATTTTATAATCCTAATAGTCTAATCTCAGTCAGGCTGCTAAATTACTTGAATGAACCGGACAAGAAATTTTTCGTTGATAGATTTCAGGATGCATTATCCTACAGACATTTGCTTTTCCCTGAAGAAAATGCGTATCGCCTTGTTTATGGAGAATCCGATTTCCTGCCTGGATTGATTATTGATAAATATGAAGATTATTTTGTCCTTCAAATTCTGTCAGCCGGGATGGAAGCTATCAAATCAATAATGACTGAAGCATTGCTTGAGGTTTTTCCCAAAACCAAAGGCATAATTCAAAAAAATAATTCGTTTCACAGGGAACTCGAAGGACTCAAAACCGAGGATGAAATTCTTTTTGGTGACGTACCTGAGAATATTATTATTTATGAAAACGGGGTCAAAATTTCAGTTTCGGTACAAACAGGACAAAAAACGGGTTACTTCTTTGACCAAAGGATTAATCGTTTGGAAGTTCGAAAATTTGCAAAGGGCAAGAGTGTTTTGGATTGTTTTTCAAATTTATCGGGCTTCGCACTTAATGCTGCAATAGGGAGTGCAGTATCGGTTACAACAGTTGATTCATCAAGAAATGCTATTGATAACTCGGAAATAAACTTCAAATTAAATAATATTGTGAATTACGAGCTTATCTGCGATGATGCTTTCGATTTTCTGAAAAAATCCATAACTGAAAACAGGAAGTGGGATTTGATTATCCTTGACCCGCCGGCTTTTACAAAAAGCAAAAAAAATGTTGATTCAGCAATTAAGGGATATAGCCGTTTAAATTCGCTTGGAATGCAGAGCCTGAATGAAGATGGATTACTTGCTACTTCCTCTTGCTCGCAGCATATTCCGGAGGAATGGTTTTTTGAATTAATATCGAGGGAGGCGTCAAAATTGGGAAAACAGCTTAAGGTAATTTATCGTGGAAGTCAGTCACCCGACCATCCGGTACTGGCTTCAATGCCTGAGACAAAATATCTGAAATTTTTTATTTTTAAGATTTTCTGAGATACTGAATTGCTTGAATATACTGTTGAAATCAAATATTTCTAAAAGTAATATAACAAGGTTAAAATATTTCAAAAGAATTTTAATATTACAAATCAATTAAATTGGTCTATCAGAAAAAGCAAAAATTTTCAAATTAACCTAAGTGATTTAATTATTTAACTTTATGTTTTGCGAAATCAAAATAATTGATTAACTTTATAAATTTGGAAATAACCAATTACTGATTTTTTACATTTTTTCCGACTAATCAATGAAAAACATAACAAAAGTTGATATAGTGAATGATATTGCTTATTCGACTGGAATGTCGAAGCAGGAGATAAAAGCAGTTGTGGATGGCGTATTGTTAAGTATTATTTCGGCAGTAGCCGAAGGTAAAAGGATAGAGTTGAGAGGTTTTGGCGTTTTTAAATTCAAATCTTTGAAACCAAGAACAGCCCGAAACCCGAAAACCGGAGAACCTGTCATGCTTGACAGTCGTTACGTACCATTGTTTAACGCTTTCCCCGATTTTATAAACCGGGTGAACGAAGATATGCTTGCAAATTCCAATAGTTAATAAATTTAACGATTCCAAGTGAATGACAAAAAATTGGTTCAAAAAAAAGGGGTGGTTTTACTTTCCCATATCGTTACCAGGAACGATTATTGCTTTGTTATTAATTGCATTTTGTATCCATATTTTCATTTTTGTTGACGCTAAATCTCATTCCGTTTCAGATACATTTTATGGTATATTTCCATATATCATCCCCGCTTTTTTATTGTATATTTGGATTGGAAACGAGACAAGAAAGAAGTAATTTGCATTTTAATTTTTTGCAAAACATCAAAACCTCAAAATTCTTATGATTTTGAATATATTTTAATAGCTATGAATAATAATTTAGAATTCGTTGGAGAGATAATGTTTACTAAGGGAGTCGGGACGTGTCTGTAAAGCAAAATTTATATCCGAGAATAAAACCGGAATATTGGTGGAATTTGAGAAATACTGGGAAGGAACTACCGGATGTATCGTTTACTCCTAAATCAATTTCTAATGTTTTGAAGGTTTCAGCGAGCTTTGCATTTATGCACATCTTTTCAGTATTAACAAGTCTTGAATTGATTGAACGAAATGGAAATCTGACGGCTCAAGGGCATAAATGGTTGATGGACAGAAAATATGAGGAAGTTTGCGAAGACATAATCGGTAAAGTGTATCCGGCTGAACTTGTTGATACAATTCCTAATCCCCTCGAAAACAGAGATGCAGTAGTGAAATGGTTTGCCGCTCAAACTTCTGCCGAGCCTGCTGATGTTGAACTTATGACAGATACCTATTTGATGTTCTGCAAAGCCGACCCTACGGATTTTGTCGAGCCGGAGAAAGAAGAAAAACCGCCTGAAAAACCGGTTCAATTTCCCAGAATCAGCCCTGTTAACTGGTGGACAATCAGGGACCATGCAAAAGATGTACACTATTTTATTTTTACACCCAAATCCATTGCAACTGTACTGAAGCTGCAGGTTAGTTCTGTTTACAACACGATACTGCCTACATTAAAGCAATTCAAACTGATTGATGATGACGGAAACCTGACAAAATTAGGTAAATTGTGGATAAATGATGATTATTACAGCGAAGTGTGTCAGGAATTGATAAAAGATGTGTATCCCATTGAATTGATTGAAGGTATTCCCAACCCTGTATACGATAGAGATAAGGTGAGAAATTGGTTTCAGAAGATGACCAATAATCAGCAGTCTTTTGTTTACCAGATGGCAGCTACATATATACTGCTCTCGAAAGCCGATGTTACTGACTCACAAGTCAAAAAGAAAGGAATAAAATTAATTGCAAGGGAACTTCCGCCTTTAATTGAAGTTCCTAAAGAAGAGCCTGTTATTGAGGAAATAGCTGAAATAGCGGTTGAACCGGAAATTAAGGAAATCACTCCGGAAATTATACCGGTCGAGAGAAAAAGAGCAGTTAAAATCCCGCGTAAACCTAAGAAAGCTATTGAACAAGTATCTAATATTCCAAACATCTATAAAAATAACGGAAGATTCGAATTTTATATTAAACGGGCAGTATCGCGTCCCAAAGCCGAAGTAAATATTCAAATTTCAATCTCCGCAGATTTTAAGTCAGATAAATTTGATTATGTACAGGAGATGATGAACAAATATTTATCTTTTAGTTGAGATTTTTATTTAAAAATGAATAAACTTTCCGAAAAAGAGCAGGGCAAGAAAAAAGCTAAAAAAGAGGATGAGCAAAGCAGTATTCCATTTGAACGTATTGCTATGTATCTTATCTGGATTGGCATTGCTATCATTGTAGTGATTACATCCGGTTATATTTTATATAAATCAGACCTAATCCAGTATGCAGGAGATTACGGACAGTTTGTCGGAGGATTGACCGGTTCATTCTGGGCGCTTGCAGGAGTCATGCTTTTCTACGAAGCCCTAAAGTACCAGCGCACTGAAATGAAAATGCAAAGGCACGAACTTGAATTACAAAGATTTGTCCAGATACAGCAGAATGACCTTTTCAAGCAGCAGAATCAGCTTGTAGAAATTCAGACTTTTGAAGGAACTCTTTTCAATCTGATTAACTTGTTGAATCAGATTGATGATAATGTGGAACTTGAAGTTAGGGAAATAGGCAAAGACGGTAAGACTTCTGCGAATAAAATAATAGGCAGGGATTGCTTTTATGATTACTATAACCTTTATAAAAAGATTTTTAATTATTCATTCGAAAATATTCATTATGATAATTTTAATCCCGATTCTCTGAAACTCGTGGTTGAATATTCTTTCCGTCTTTTTTACGAAGAGCATCAGACCACTCTTGGACATTATTTCAGAACACTGACAAATTTGCTGCGGTTTATTGATAAAATTGTAATTAAAAATAAAACATTTTATATGGAACTGATTCTTTCACAACTATCCAATTACGAACTTGCAATGCTTCATTTTATAGGGCTATCGGAGAAATTTAACGATTTAAAACCGATGATTGAAAATTTCGGGCTTCTATGTGATGTTCCTAATGATGAACTAATTGAGCTGACCCGCGACCTATATCATGAAAAAGCATTTCAAAAAGTGAAACCACAGAGTTAAAAAAACTTTTTTTTGGTGAATATGAATATAATTGACTCAATAACGAACCTGAACGAACTTGCCACACTACCGACAATCGTTACAAGAATAATGAGAATGCTTGACAGCGAAGACGTAAATGTCAGAGAATTATCAGGCATAATCGAACATGACCCAAGTTTAACCTTAAAGATTCTTAGGGTGGTCAATTCACCGGTTTATGCCACAAGACAGGAAATCGTCAATGTCAGTGATGCTATTATGTTGATTGGTTTTAGAAAACTTACAAATTTAATACTCGGTGTGTCAGTATTTTCAATGTTTTGGTTAAGTAAAAGACAGGGTGCGGCAGAAGTAATTAACAAATTTTGGTATCACTCTTCATGAACTGCAACTATAGCAAAGGCAATAACAAAGAAAATGAGAAGGAATTTTAACGAGAATGAGTTTGTCGGTGGTTTACTGCATCAGATAGGTAAAATGGCTATGATTCAGTATGATTTTACAAATTATAAAAAAGTCATTGATATTATTGTTCATAATGGAATTCCTAATTTTGAGGCAGAGCATCATGTGTTCGGTACTACTCATTTTGATGTCGGGCATAGACTTGCCGAGAAATGGCAGCTTCCTGAAGTCTATCAGGATATAATATTGAATTACTTGCATCCTTCAAAAACCTCAACAAACCGTGAACTTGTTGCATCCGTCAGCTTTGCTGATTTGCTTAGTGAAATTCATGGAGCAGATTTCTATCAGGGCGGCATGCTTGAAGAATTAACAGACACAGAACCTTGGAAGATTCTCAGTGCTGCAAGTAAAGAACTAAACGATACAGGTGCCGAAGCTATCGAAGACGATATTGATGTTCAACTGAAGGCTTCGATTGAATTTTTAAATTCACTTAAATTATAATTCTAATTCTAATTCAATTGAATCTTGTGTAAAGTTTAATTGCTCAAATGCTATATTTTTAATCCATTCCATATAATCTCTCCAATA
>Ga0172370_10007907_pt1 | contig 12908 bp, 9 predicted proteins | sample LakKiv5m_FD_114538 | JGI IMG/M metagenome (GOLD analysis project Ga0172370, IMG submission 114538) | Freshwater microbial communities from Kabuno Bay, South-Kivu, Congo - kab_022012_11.5m | ecosystem: Environmental > Aquatic > Freshwater > Lake | place: Democratic Republic of the Congo...
GGAGCGCAACTCGAAGCCTCCAAGGCTTTCACCAAGCGCCTGCTGGTCGAGGCCGGCGTACCGACTGCCGCCTACGGAGAGTTCACCGAAGCGGCTGCGGCGCGCGCCTTCGCGCGCGAGCTCGGCTTCCCGCTGGTGGTCAAGGCCGACGGTCTGGCAGCCGGCAAAGGCGTGGTGATCTGCGCGGAGGCCGCCGAAGCCGATCGCGCGATCGACGAGATGCTCGAAGGCGGCGCTTTCGGCGAGGCCGGCCGCCGCATCGTGGTGGAGGAATTCCTCGCCGGCGAAGAAGCCTCGTTCATGGCCATCACCGACGGGCGCGATTCGCTGGCGCTGGCCACGTCGCAGGACCACAAGCGCATCTTCGACGGCGACCAGGGACCCAATACCGGCGGAATGGGCGCGTACTCGCCCGCGCCGGTCGTGACTCCGGCGATCCACGACGAAGTGATGCGCCGCGTGATCGGGCCGACCGTGGCGGCGCTGGCCGCGCGCGGCATCGACTATCGCGGCGTGCTGTACGCCGGTCTGATGATCTCGGAGTCGGGCATCAAGGTGCTCGAGTACAACGTGCGCTTTGGCGATCCCGAGTGTCAGGCGATCATGTTGCGGTTGCGTTCGAGTCTGCTCGATCTGCTCGAGGCGGCCATCGACCGTCGCCTGAGTGACGTCGCGCCGCAATGGGAGAGCGAGACTTCGGTTTGCGTGGTGATGGCGGCGGTCGGCTACCCCGGCCAGATCCGCAAGGGAGACACGATCGACGGGCTCGACCAAAGCGGCGGCTGCGCCAAGGCGCAGGTGTTTCACAGCGGCACCAAACGTGACGGCGCGGGACGTTGGGTGACGGCCGGTGGCCGGGTGCTGGGTGTGTGCGCGCGCGGTGCCCGCGCCGACGAAGCCACCGCCAAGGCCTACGACGCGATCGCCGGAATTTCGTGGAGCGGCGCGCAGTTTCGCCGCGACATCGCCTGGCGTTCGATCGAAAGGGAGCGGGCGGTGTGATGCGGGAGCCGGCGCGGCTCGAACCAGGGAGACGACGACGATGACCAGCAAGACCACTACGGCGGGTGCCAAACCCTCGGCACGATCCGCTTTCGAGACTGCGACGGGCAAGAGCACCAAAGCGCCGGCTGCACTGTCCGCCAAGCCGTCGGTTGGCAAAGCGACCAGGCGCTCGGCCAACGAGAGTGCAAAGCCGTTGGTGAGAGCCGCCCCCAAACGCTCGCGCAAGGAGACCGCTAGAGCGCTGGTTGCGATCTTGATGGGAAGTTCCAGTGATCTCGACGTGATGGGCGAGGGTGCCAAGGTTCTCGAAGAGTTGGGCATCGCCCACGAAGTGGTGGTGACTTCGGCGCACCGCTCGCCTCTGGAAACCGCGCGTTACGCCGAGAGCGCACGTGATCGCGGGTTGCAGGTGCTGATCGTCGGTGCCGGATTGGCAGCGCATTTGGCCGGTGCGGTGGCGGCCCACACGACCTTGCCGGTGCTCGGTGTACCGCTCGAATCGGGACCGCTGCGCGGTATGGACGCGTTGCTGGCCACCGTGCAAATGCCGGCCGGCGTGCCGGTCGGAACGCTCGCGATCGGCACCGCCGGTGCGCGCAATGCTGCGCTGCTGGCGGCGCAGATCCTTGCACTGTCGGATTCGCGTCTGGCGCGCGCGCTGAAGGGTCGCAAGGCGGCGATGACGGCGGCCGTTGGGGGATTGCTCAAACGTTTTCCCGAGGGCAAGTGACCACTCTTTCGCTATTCGAGTTGCGAAGCGGCGATCCACCGATCGAGCGAAGCGCCGTGCGCGGCGACGTGCGGTATCGACGGCGAGGGCGAGGGTCAGAGACGTTGCGATGGGTTTTTCGGTACGGACGCGATCGGTGATCGACGCAGCCACCAGCGCAGCGGTGGACGGCGCGGTCGCGGCGCTGCGTCGCGGCGCTGTGGTCGTCTATCCCACCGAGACGGTCTATGGGCTCGGTGTCGATGCCGGCAACGGTGAGGCGATGGTGCGCCTGCTGGCGCTCAAAGGCCGCGGCGCCGATCGCGCCGTGTCGGTGCTGGTGAGCGATCTGGCGATGGCGTCTTCGCTGCTCGCGTCTGCACCTCCGGCCGGCGCGTTGGCATTGGCTGCGCGCTTCTGGCCGGGGCCGCTCACGTTGGTGCTGCCGGCGGCCGCCGGCCTGGCGTCGCAACTGTGCGGCGGCGCAGGAGGCGTCGGGCTGCGCTCCAGCAGTGATCGCTGGGCGTCGTTGCTGGTCGAGAGGTTCGCCGCTCCGGTGACTTCGACCTCGGCCAACCCGAGCGGCGGCGAACCGGCCCGCAGCGCGGCCGAAGCCAGAAACTACTTTCCGCTCGGAGTCGATGTTTTCGTCGACGGCGGGGCGCGCCGCGGCAGCGCGGTATCGAGCGTAGTTGAGTTTTTGCAGGGGCGTGCGTATCTGCGCCGCGTCGGCGCGATCGCCGCCGCGGCGATCGCCGCCGTTACCGATCTCACGGAGGAATGACTTGGCAAGGTTTCGCCCTCTACGCGGCATCCGATATTCACCTTCTCGTGTTGGCGCGCTGGACGCGGTGGTAGCGCCGCCCTACGACGTGATCAGCCCCGCCGAGCGCGACGCGTTCTACGCCGCCAGTGCGTTCAACTGCACGCGTCTGATCCTGAACAAGGACGGGCACGACGAAGCGGCTCGCCAGTACCGCGCGTGGCTCGACGAAGGGGTGCTGGTGCGCGACTCGGCGCCGACCTTCTATCTGTACAGCCAGGACTTCGACGTCGGCGGACCGCGCCGACGCATTGGTGTGCTCGGCGCGCTGGCATTGGAACCGTACTCGACCGGCGTGGTGCTGCGCCACGAGAACACCTTCGCGCACCACAAGCGCGACCGCCTCGAACTGACCAAGCGCGTGAAGGCCAACCTGAGCCCGATCTTCTGCGTCTACTCGAAGCCCGGCTTCGTGCCGCAACCCGACGGCGGCTGGGACGAGAAACCCGAAATCGACGTGATGCTGCAAGGCGTGCGTCACCGGGTCTGGGGGGTGCGCGGCGCGCGAGGTATCGAGACGATCAGCGCGGCGGTGGCCGACCAGCCGCTGTTCATCGCCGACGGCCACCACCGCTACGAGACCGCGCTGAACTACTACTACGAGTGCGTTTCGGGCGGTGCCGAACCGCCTGCGCACGACGGCTCACCTGACGACGCTGCCGCGCCGGCTACGCACGTGCTGGCCTTCCTGGCGGCTTTCGAGGATCCGGGTTTGGTGATCCTGCCCACCCACCGCGAACTGGTTTCGTCAGGCGGCGCCGACGCGGTCGGCTTCGAACGCGCGCTGGCCGAATCGTTCAAGGTCGAGCACTTCGCCAAGAACGGCGCGGGCAGCGAGGCGTTGCTGGCGGCGCTGGCCGCGGCGAGCAACGACACCCACGCGTTCGCGATCGCGATGCGCGGTCTGCCGCACCTGTTGCTGGCCACGCGCGCGGTACGCCACGACGCGAGTTCGTCGCTACAGGAACTCGACGTCACGGTGCTGCACGACGAGATCCTCGGTCGTGCCCTGTCGGCTGCCGGCGGCAAGGAAAACAAACTCGCCTACTCGATCGACCCGCGCGCGTTGATCGCCCGGGCGCTGTCGGGAGAACTCGAAGGCGCTTTCGTGATGAACGCGACGCGCGCCGAGCAGATGGCCAAGGTGTGCAAGGCCGGCGAACTGATGCCGCACAAGTCCACCTACTTCTATCCGAAGGTGCTGACCGGGCTGGTCTTCCACGCTCTCGAATAGCGCTGGCGACTGGGCGAAGAGGAGAAGGTCTCGGCGCCGTAGCAGCGGCGGGTCGGCTGCGGCGACGGTCGGTTCACGAAGGCGAGCAGGGGCGGCTCGTCCCGAATTGCGCTCCATCGAGCGGTTCAACCGAGTTTCTTGCGCACCGCCGCTTCCAACTCGGCCTCGATCTCGAGCAGCGCCTGCTGCGCTGCGCGTGCGTCATTGGCCGCCGCACGCCTGCGTTTTTCGCCGGCCGCGATGCTGCGCTCGGCCTCGAAGTACGCGGCCGCAACCCGTCCGATGTCAGCTCCGGTGGCTGCCATCGTGCGCGGCAGAAAAGCGATGCCGGCGCTGTTGATCAGCGAGTTGACCGCGCCGGTGGCGACGATCTCACGGCGCAGCGCGTGCTCGGCGAAGTGTTCTGCGTAGCGATCGCGCAGTTGCTTGGGGAAGTAGGTGTCGAGGAACGGTCTTGCGACCGGCGCGTCGGGCAAGCCGGTCTCCATCAACATCTGGAACGCGCGGTTCTTGGAGTGGCCCAGCAGCACGCACAGCAGCGGGCGGGGCAAGCCGCGCCCGCGCTCGGGGCTCGCGAGCAATTCGTCGCGGCCCGGAATCGCGTCGTCGGCGCGGTCGAGGATTCCGGCGGCTAGCATTTCTTCGATCAGTTGAACGAACTCTTGGTAGCGTTCGGTGCTGCGCAGCGCGTCCAAGGTCAAGCACAGAGCCTGGCTGTCGTTGTCGGCCAGCACCAGATCGCGCACTTCGCCGGTCATCTCGGCCAAGATCGCGTCGCGTTCCCGGCGTCCATTGACCACGCGCTTCTTGACGAGCATGTCCATCAGGATCTTGATGTTGACTTCGTGGTCCGAGGTGTCGACGCCGCCCGAATTGTCGATCGCGTCGGTGTTTATCAGGCCGCCGCAGGCCCAGTACTCGAGCCGGCCTCGCTGGGTCAGACCGAGGTTGCCGCCTTCGCCGACTACGCGGCAACGCAGCTGGCGGCCGCTGACGCGCACGCGGTCGTTGGCACGGTCGCCGACTTCCGCGTCGCGCTCGCCTTGGGCCCTGACATAGGTGCCGATGCCGCCGTTGTAGAGCAGGTCTACCTTGGCGCTCAGGATGCGCCTGACGACCTCTTCGCCCGAGGCGCTGTCGGCCTGGATGTCCAGCAGTTTCTTCATCTGCGGCGTGACCGCGATCGCCTTGGCCGAGCGGTCGAAGATTCCGCCGCCCTTGCTGATCAGCCCTGCGTCGTAATCGCGCCACGACGAGCGCGGCAGGTCGAAGAGCCTGCGCCTTTCTTTGAAGCTGGCTTCGACGTCCGGCTCGGGATCGATGAAGACGTGGGCGTGGTTGAACGCCGCCTGCAGTTTCATCACCGGCGACAGCAGCACTCCGTTGCCGAACACGTCTCCGGACATGTCGCCGATGCCGACCGCCGTGAACGGCTGCTTCTGTACGTCAACGCCGAGGTTGCGGAAGTGATGCTTGACGCACTCCCACGCCCCGCGCGCGGTGATGCCCATCTTCTTGTGGTCGTAACCGGCGCTGCCACCCGAGGCGAAGGCGTCGCCGAGCCAGAACCCGTACTGCTCCGAAACGCGGTTGGCGGTGTCTGACAGGTGGGCGGTGCCCTTGTCGGCTGCGACTACCAGGTACGGATCGTCGCCGTCGTAGCGCACGACCTCGGGCGGATGAATGACCGCGCCGTCCACGACGTTGTCGGTGACGTCGAGCAGGCCCGAGACGAATTCGCGGTATCGGTCGATCAGGTAGGCGTCGAGCGCCGGCCTCGAAGGGACGTCGCCCTTGAGCACGAAGCCACCCTTGGAACCGACCGGAACTATCACCGAATTCTTGACCATCTGGGTCTTCATCAGGCCCAGGATCTCGGTGCGGAAGTCGTCGTGGCGGTCGCTCCAGCGGATTCCGCCGCGCGCCACCTTGCCGCCGCGCAGGTGGATGCCTTCGAGCAAGCGCGAGTGGACGTAGATTTCGACCAGCGGCCGCGGCGAAGGCATGCCTTCGACCTTGCGGCTGTCGACCTTGATCGACACCACCGGACGCTCGGGACGTTGGAAGAAATTGGTGCGCAGTGCGGCGAGGATCACGCTGTCGAGCGCGCGCAGGACCTCGTCTTCCGCCAGGCTCGTGACGGACTCGAGTGCCTTGCGTACTCCGGTCTCGGCTTGCGCGACTGCGCCGCCGCGGTCGCCGGGTTGTTCGGGGTCGAGGCGCGCGGCGAACTCGCGATACAGCGCGTCGGCCGCCGCGCTGTTGCGCAGCAGCACGCCGGTCAGTGTCTCGGCGTTGTAGTGCGTGCGCACTTGCAACAGGTGATTGCGCAGCGCGCGCAGCACCTCGACCTCGCGCCACGTCAGGCCGGCGGTGAGCACCAGCGCGTTGAGCGGATCGTCGGTGGCGCGCTCTTCGTCCAGGGCGCGCAGAGCGGCGGCGAAGCGCTCCTGCTGCGCGGCCAGCGCCGCGATGACGGTGGGCGGCGCGCTGGTCTCGAATCGGTACAGGAATGCCTTGCGTCCTTCGGGCAGCAGCAGCGGGATGCGCAGTTCTTCGGTCACGGTGAGGCCGAGGTTGGCGAGCGTGCGCAGCGTTTCGGTGAGACCGAGTACGCGCTGCGAGTAGAGGTGCAGCGTCAGGGTATCCGACGAGCGCGGTTCCACGCGTACTTCCAGGCGGCCCTCGAGCGCTTCGAAACAGCGGATGTCGTCGGGGACTGCTTCGGGGGAAGTGGATTCGCGGTAGAGGCCGCTGCGGCTCTCGGTGCGTACGTAGCGCCGCAGCAACCTGCTTCCATCGCGCTCGCCGAAGGCCTTCTCGATCGCGACTTGCGCGCGGTCTTCCCAGGTCGTCAGCAACTGCGTCACGATCGTCCGTGCGGTCTGGGTTTCGACTCGGTGTTCGAGTTGCGTGTCTTCGAAATAGCAGAGCAACAGCATCACCGCGCCGCAGTCCTCGGAAGTCGAGAATGAAATCTTTCCGAATGCGTCGGCCAGAGCCGCGAGCAGGTCTCGTTCCACACGGTACGAGTAGCGCAGCCGCGAAAACGCCACCGCGAGTGCGGTGTAGCCGCGTCCGCGGCGCACGTGGACGACGATCTCGTCGTCCGAGGTGACGTCGGCGATCTGCTCGATGATTTCGCCCAGACTCGCCGTCGGCGCGTAGAACAGTTCGCGCTCGGGGAAGCGATTGAACGCGGCGCGGATCTCGCGATAGACGTGCGAGTGCGGCGTCGCAGCGGCTCGTTCGAGGATCGACGCCTGCTTCTCGCGAAGCACCGGAATCTCGGCGGTCTTCTGCGTGAAAGCGCCTTTGGCGAAGCGCCCGACGATCAGCGTGGCGGCTTCGAGCCGGCCTTCGGGGCTCCACTCTCGCACCACGATGTCGTCGATCGGCTCGAGGTGATAGATCGCCGAGGCGTTGCGGCAGTAGTCGATCTCGACGATGCGCGCGTCGTCGAGATCCGGCACCAGGTGAGGTTCCACCGCGTCCATCAGTCCCGGGAACACCACCGGCAGCAGCTCCGGATCGGTGAAGACACCGGTGGCGGTTTCCTCGATCCGGTCGGGGCGACCGTCGGCGCCGATCGTGTAACGCGCCATGCCCTGGAAGACGTAGTTGTCGGCGACCAGCCACTCGAGGAACGCCCGCGCCGACTCGACCTCACCGGTGGCTCCGGTGCGGCTCTTCAGGCGCGGTGCGATGTCGCGCACCTGGCCGAGCATCCGTTGGAAATCCTCGACGGCGCAGAAGACGCACTCGAGAACCGAATAGATCTCGTGCTCGATGCGGCGCAGGCGCTCCGTGGACTCCACCTGCTCGATCTGGAAGTGGCAGTAGGATTCGCGGGCCCCTTCCTCGCGCGGCCCGCCGATCGCCACCACGCGTTCCCACTGCCGTCGCACCGTGAAGATCGGGTGGATGGCCGAGAAGACGCGCAGCCCGGCCTTGTGCAGGTAGTTCTTCAGGCTCTCGAAGATGAACGGTGCGTCTACGGTATGGGTCTCGATGACGGTGGTTTCGACCGGAAGTCCTTTGCCGCCGCCGATCTCACGGGCTTCGGCCTCATCCGGGTTGTGGACCCGGACGTGGATGCCGGGCAGTCCCTTGTACAGTTGGTAGGCGGGCGGGATCTCGCGTGCGATGAAGCGGAAGTGGCTGTGCATCCGCGCGGCCAGCGCCGCCGCCGGCAACTCGAGCGCCACGCGATCAGGCGTCTCGGCGAAAAAGACCGTGGCAAGTGCCAGCAGCGCTTCGCGGTCTTCTGCCGCCGCCTCGGTCTGAAGAACGGCCGTCAGTTCGGCGAAGCGCACGGCGCGGCGGTTCGGATCGGATGTGAGCATTGAGGCTCTCCTGTACGGCTCTGCCGGAATGGCGGCGAGTGTACGGATCCGGTTGTCCGAAGCGACCCGGAGGTCTGTCTGGATCGATGTGTGAAAAGCTGCCGGAGGGTTTCAGGCTGCTCGCGCGCGTCGCGACGCGCGCGAGCAGCCTGTGGTGACTACCAGAGATTCTTGCGGCCGGCCGGAGTGCCGGCATCGGCCACGGATCCGTCGCTGCTCATCGGCGAGTCGCCGATGGGGGCGATTTCCTCGGTCACCGAACTACCGCTCTCGGGGGCAGTGGCGGGGGCGGTCGCGTCTTGGGGCGCCGGTGCGGGAACCCCGAGCAGCCGGCGTAGCATTGCCACATCTTCGGCATTGACGGCTACCGGGCGGGTTACGCTCAATTCCTTCGCGCCGGCTTCGTCTCCCCATCCGGCGGTATCGACCTGTTCTGCACGAGACGTCGAGGCAGCGGCGAACAACACCGTGACGAGGGTCGCCAGAAGGAGGTATGTCTTGCTTGAAGTTGTCGTTGATACAATGTGATTTTGCATGTGTTTATGCTCCTTCCTTCTGTCGCTATTCCAGCTCCCCTCAGGTCGGTTCCGTGTGCGGGAGTATTGCGTTTCCGCGACATGGACCGTGCAAGACTGTTATGACCTGCCGCGCTCGAGCTAGCGATGGGGTTAGCGAGATTTTTTTCGATTTTGCACCAAAAAAGAGCGAACCGGCGGGATCGTCTGGGTCGTCGGCGCGCGCTGCGCTCGTGGCCGTGGGCAGGGGTGGGATCGGCGCACGCCGCAGGCAACCGCCGCGAAAAGCGCGAGTGCGCGCAGCGCCGATCGACTCGCGCGACGACGCGCTCTCTTGGCACCCAACTGGAACGCGACCGGCGCGGGCATGATGATCCAGCCGATCGACTCGCGCGACGACGCGCTCTTGGCACCTGTACGGTGCGCTCGAGCGCTACCCGACGATCCGCGCCATCGAGCCGGGCGACATCGCACTGTGCTCGACAGCGGCGACAGTTCGGAACCTAGCCGACGATTCGCGCAGCGAGCCGGGCGACACCGCCCCGTGCGGTGCGCTCGGGCGCTACTCTGCGTCTTCGCCGAAGTGCGCGCGGGCGATGCGCGCTTTGAGGTATTCGAGCGTTCCGAGATCCTCGATGATGTCGCCGCCGGTGTCGTAGAAAAAAATCTCACCGTCTTTGTTACGGCCGACCGCGACCAGCCACTCGAGTTCGTCACGGTCTTCGAGAAGATAATTGATTGCCTGCGAGACGCCTTTGCCCGGGATGATGGTGATCTTGGCGCGTGGGCTGACGGGAGCCTTGGCTTCGGGACTCTTCTTTTTCATCGTTGCCGGTTCTCTCCGGTGCGTCCGAAGGCGACCCTAGGAGCGGGTCCGACTCATGTCAACTCCAGGTCGCACACGGTTTCGACGTGAAACGTGTGCGGAAAAAGGTCGATCGGGTCGGCTCGGCGCAGTCGATAGCCATGGTCGCCAAGCAACCGCAGATCACGTGCGAGCGTCGGCGGGTTGCAGGACACATATACGATGCGCGCAGGCCGCAAGAGTGCGGCCGGTGTCGCTGCGTCGCCGAGTCCGCTGCGTGGAGGATCGACGACCAATACGTCGGGACGCTCGCCGTCGCGTTCGAGGTAGCCTCTGGCCGTGGCGGCCACGAACCGCAATCCCGATACACGGGCTTCCTCGACAGCGCGGCGAGCGGTTTCGACGGCGACCGTATCTTCGTCGACGGCGATCACTCGCGCTGCGCTGCGCGCCATGGCGAAGGAGAAGTTGCCGGCCCCAGCGAAGAGTTCGAGAATTCGCGGTGCCTTCCCTCGTAGCGCGGCGGCGACCACTCGGGCGACGAGAAGGCGGTTGCCGGCGGTGTTTACCTGACCGAAAGACGCTCCTGGGAAGTCGACGCGCACGCCCTCGGCAACTTCGAAACGGCGGCCGATTTCGCCCCACTGGCGTCGCCATCCACGGCCGCAGAGCACTACGCCGCGCACCGCGGTGGCGGCATCTTCGACCATTTCGCGCGTCGCGAGCGTGTCGGCGTGGCGCAGCCGGCCCTTGCTCTGCAGCGCCACTACGAGGCCCGGCAGCAGTCCTCGCGTGGCGATTTCGACGCGGTTGATGCCGGTCTTCAGGCGCGCGACGAAACGCTCGACCTGGGGCAGCGCCTCGCGGATACGAGGTTCGGCTAGCAGGCAATCGGTTACCGGTGCCAGGCTCGAGCTTCGAGCGCGGTAGAAACCGATGCGTCCGTGCTCGAAACGCAGACTGAGCCGATTGCGATAGCCGAGCGTAGAAGGCGAGGGGGTGACATCGAGAACATTCGGCGACGCGATCCCGCCGATGCGCTCGAGTGCATCGATGACGGCTCGCCGTTTGGCGGCCAACTGGGCCGCGTAGTCCACGTGTTGCCACGGGCAGCCGCCGCACTCGCCGACGATGGGGCACGGCGGCACGACCCGCGCCGCTGCGGGTTCGAGTACACCGATCAGATCCGCTTCGACGTACGAACCGTGGTCACGCCGAACACGAGCGCGTACACGTTCGCCCGGAGCCGCACCTTCGACGAAAACGACTCGCCCTTCCAGACGCGCGACGGCGGCACGGCCGAAGGCCAGAGACTCGATCACCAACTCTACTTCCACGGTGCGTGGTGTCTGAGGTACCCGGCCGCATTGCAAACAGGACCGCAGCGATCCCCGCCTTGACTTGTCGTCTGGCGCCCGAATAACCTTGCACGTCGTGAGGCTCACCGTCATCGGGTCGGGGGACGCGTTCTGCTCGGGAGGCGCCCTTCACAGTTGCAGCCTCGTGGAGCACGCAGGCGGCAAGATTCTGCTCGATTGCGGGCCCGGCGTCCTGGCCGGACTCAAGCGCGAGGGGATACCCACTGACGTCGTCGATGCGGTGGTCATCTCCCACCTTCACGGCGACCACTTCGGCGGTGTTCCGTTTTTGTTCCTCGAATATCTGTTCGAGAATCGCCGCCAACGGCCGCTGACGATCGTCGGGCCGCCTACCACCGCGCAGCGCTGTTGCGCGCTGTATGCGGCCTACTATCGCGAACTCCAGTGCTTCGAACTGCCGTTCCACATCAACTACGTCGAGATGCACGGCGGGTCGCAGCTCGGCGTGGCCGGTTTCGAAATCGAGTCGTTCCTGGTGCCGCACGACGCCGAACCCTTCGCGCTCGGCTACCGGCTGGCGTGCCCCGAAGGAACCATGCTGTTTTCGGGCGATTCGTCGTGGACCGAAGAGTTCGTGACGCGAAGCCAGGGTATCGATCTGTTCCTCTGCGAGTGCTGCTCGCTCGAACCCGGCCCGCCCAAGCACACCAGCTATCGTGACCTTCTCGCCAACGGCGAGCGTCTGGGCTGCAAGCGTCTGCTGCTGACCCATCTCGGCAGCGACGTGCGTCGCGTCGAGAACTCGGCCTTCGAACGCGCCTACGACGGACTGGTCGTCGACGTCGGCTGAACGCGGCTTGCCGCGCGGCGCGCTTCAGCGGTCGCCCCCGTTACTGCGAACACGGTGATCGGTTTTGCCCGCGGTCCGGGCGGACGATAGGTTGGCGTGGTGCGCACCGACGTAATCGTCCTTCACTACAACGAGATCGCCCTCAAGCTCGGCCACCGCTCGATGTTCGTCGCGCGTCTGGTCGACAACGTGCGCGAGGCGGTCGCAGGCCTCGGAACCGCGCGCGTGCATCACGCCTCGGGACGCGTCGTCGTCGAACTCGGGAACTCCGATCCGGCTTTGGTTCTGCAGCGCCTGTCGGTGGTCCCCGGGATCGCCAACTGCCTGCCGTTGCGGCGCGTGGGTGCTGATCTGGATGCCCTCGACGCGGCGGTTGACGAAGTCCTGGAGGAATGGCGTCCTCGGGGATCCTTCGCGGTCGCGGTGCGACGGGCCGACAAGCGTTTTCCTGCTCTTTCGCCCGAGATCGGCGCGCGAGTCGGGGCCAGGATAGTTGCCAGGACCGGTGCGCGTGTGGACCTCACCAACCCGGACTCCACCGTGCACGTGTTGGTGCTCTTCGGCGAGATCCTGCTCGGATTCGATCGCATCGACGGTTGCGGCGGCCTGCCGGTCTCGACCGCCGGCCGCTTGTTGCTGCTGCTGTCGGGAGGGATCGACTCGCCGGTTGCCGGCCTGCGCATGCAGCGCCGCGGCGCCCGCATCGAGGCCGTGCACTTCCACAGCGTGCCGTATTTGAGCGCGGCCAGTCAGGACAAGGCGCGGCAACTGGCCGCCGTGATCGCGCGTGGGCAACAGACCGTGCGTCTGTGGATGGTACCGTTCGGCGACGCGCAGGCGCAGATCGTCGCGGCGGTTGCGCGTCCGCTGCGCGTGGTGCTGTACCGGCGCATGATGATGCGCATCGCCAGCCGGCTCGGTTACAAGTGCGGCGCAGGCGCATTGGTGACCGGAGAGAGCCTCGGTCAGGTGGCTTCGCAGACGCTCACCAACATGACGCTGATCGATAGCGCCGCGACGATGCCGGTGCTGCGGCCGCTGGTAGGCATGGACAAGCTCGAGATCAGCCGCTACGCGGATCGCGAGGGCTGCTACGAGATTTCGATTCTGCCCGACCAGGATTGCTGTACCCTGTTCGTGCCGCGTCACCCTGCGACTGCAGCCGACGAGGAGCGCGTGCTCGAAGCTGAGGCTCGCTTCGACGTTGCCGCGATGGTCAAGGCTTGCCGCGAGGCCGCCGACGTGGAAACCATCCACGCGGCGTGGCCCTCTGTCGGCCTGCAGCGCGCGGCGATGGTCTGA
>Ga0172370_10007916_pt1 | contig 12897 bp, 9 predicted proteins | sample LakKiv5m_FD_114538 | JGI IMG/M metagenome (GOLD analysis project Ga0172370, IMG submission 114538) | Freshwater microbial communities from Kabuno Bay, South-Kivu, Congo - kab_022012_11.5m | ecosystem: Environmental > Aquatic > Freshwater > Lake | place: Democratic Republic of the Congo...
AGGCTCCCGAGAAGGCTCCCGAGAAGGCTCCCGAGAAGGCTCCAATGAAGGCATCCCCAACCTCCGTCGAAGCGCCCTCGGCCGCGCAGACCGCGCCGACCCCGGCGCCGGAGCTCAAGGCCGAACCGAAGGCAGACGCCAAAGCCGCACCCGCGAAGAAGGACGGCGAGGACATGGCCACGACCGACGACGACAAGGCCGAGAAGAAGAAGACGGCCTCCGCGACGAAGAAGGTCGGCGCGCAGAAGAAGCAGGGTGACAAGCCTCCGGTCGAGAAGACCGGGGGCTCGCGCGACGACTTTCGCCTAGACAAGTAGCCCTCCCCACAGCGGCGCGGCAGACCGGGCAGACTTGACGTGTGTCGATTTGTGAGCGACACAAAAGGCTGAGCCCAGGCTCAGCAGGGTCCCAACATGTCGCGCCGCCTCCTCCTCGTCCTCGTCCTCGGTCTGACGTTCGCGGCGATCACACCGCGCGACGCTCACGCGGATCGGGAACGTGCCGTCAAGCTCTTCAAGCAAGGCAAGCTGCACTTCGAGGCCAAGGCCTACGAGGACGCGATCCGCCTGTTCAGCGAGGCCTACGTCGAGTACGACGACGAGCCGCTCATCATATTGGCGCTGGCGAAGGCCTACGACGAGAGCGGCCAGCCCGACAAGGCGGTCAAGTTCTATGACCTCTTCGTCGCGCACCCGAAGAGCGACGCCGTGGATCGCGCGAAGACGAAGACGCGCGCGGCGGCCATCAGGGTCGAGCTGGCGAATCGACCGGGCCGGATTCAGCTCGCCGATCTGCCCGAGGGCGCGAAGGTGTTCCTGGACGATCGGCCCGCCCAGATCGACGCCACCGGCACGCTCGTGACGCGCCCGGGGGCGCACAAGCTGCGCGTCGAGGCGCCCGGTCGCAAGGCGTTCGCGCTGGCCGGTTTGATGGTCAAGCCGGGCGAGACGCTGCGCGTGCCGGTAGTGATGCCGGAGGCCGGCGCGGGCACCGGCGGTACGAAGCCGGTGCCGGCCGGCGACAAGGACCGCACGCTGGGCTGGATCACCGGGGGAGCGGGCCTCGCGCTCGTCGCCACGGGCGTGACGTTCCTGATCCTGCGCGAGGGGACGGTCAGCGACTACGAGAAGGCGTTCCCGGATGTGGTCAACGGGCAGGCGCAGGCCTCCAAGGCCACGCGGGACAAGTTCGGGTGCCCCGGCGGCGCGAAGGACACGCCGGAGTGCACCGCCATGATCAACTACGGCAACGATTTCCTCAGCAAGGCAACGCTCCAGCGCACGCTCGGCTTCGTCTTCGGCGGCGTGGGCGCGGTCGGGCTCGGCGTCGGGACCTACCTGCTGCTGAACCCGCCTGCGAAGACCGCGACGGTCGAACGCAGGCTGCCCGCGATCGCCGTGACGCCGTGGAGCGGGACGCCGGGCGCGACGCTGACTTTACGATTTTAGCTTCAATTTAAATAACTAATGGTTCCTCGCGTTCGTCGCGGTCGTGATGGCGCGCTCGAGCGCGGCGCGCACTTTGGCGTCCTGCTCCTTCGCGAGGCGCGCGACCAGATGCGCGCGGGCGTCCCGCGGACGGGAGACGAGCACCGCCGCCCGCGCTGTCGCGGCGCGCACACCGGCCACGGGATCGTCGAGCAGCGGCAGCAGCTTCGGCAGGGCCTTGGCCACATCGCGCCGACCGGGGCCCGTCGCCCACGCGAGGACCGCCGTCTCGCGCAGCGCGGCGTCGGTGGCGCCGGGAGCCTTGTCGAGCCACGCGGTGAGCCGTGATTCGGCCTCGGCCGACGGCAGCATCGAGAGGAACGAGATCGCCCGATGGCGCAGGTAGATGCCCTCCGACGGATCGCGCGCGACGGCGTCGAGGTCGTGCTCGCACCGCTTCGAGGCGCGCCGCAGCACGTCCGGCGTGGGCACGGTGTCGATCGCGCGCAGCCACGCGCGCAGCCCCTGCGGGACGTCGGCCGCGAGGGCCTGCGGGGCGAACGCGAGGACCGCGAGCGGGGCGAGCAGCCATCGCAACGACACGCACATGAATGCCTCCTGCCGCGACCAGCGAATCACGGCGCCTCCAGCCCCGGAGGATAGACCCACGGGCTGCGATGTACCACCCACCCCTGATCGTCGGTGAGCCCCGTGCTCTCTGGGTTCTGCGCGAAGTACATGAGGTTCGACTTGTCGCCGTCCGCGGTGTCGGGCAGCCCGTCGGCCGGAGAGCCGCCGGCCTCGGAGACGTGGAAAAGCCCGAGATAATGGCCGATTTCGTGAGCTGCCGTGAGCGGGAGGCCGTCGGGCATGCCGGTTTGCAGGTCCAGCGATAGCGCGATGCCGGATCGGCGCGTGCCAACGAGCGGTGGACCGGGCACCGAGCCGGTGAGGCCGAGCACGACCGCGCCGCCCGGGAGGTCCGTGTGGGAGACGAGGAGGGTCTTTACGAAGAAGATGCCGATTCCAGGAGGTTTTCCGGCCGAGAATGCGAACAGCGCGGACAGGTCGTCGTCGGGACCGTCCGTGGAGAGCACGTCCTCGTGACCGGGCGGCAGATCGTAGGCGCGGATGGCGCGCACCGAGAGGCCGAGCTGCGCCCACACTGCATTGAACTCTTCGATTACGCTGGCGATTCTGGGGTGTTCGAGGGCTTCGTCCGCGTGGATGCCGTAGGCGCCGGAGAAGAAGAGGTTCAGGTCGATGAGCGCTGCCTGACGCGGCGCCATCGGTTCCTTGCCGTAGACGACGCAGACCTCCGGTGCGCCGGGGACCGGTTCGAAGCCCTTGTCATCCTTGGTGAAACGGAAGCCGTGGAGGCGGTAAGTCCAGCCCCCGGGCAGGAGCGTGACCGCGGGTGTGGCAGGGATCTGGAACGTCGCGAAGCCCGGCGCCGCCGAGACGCGGTTCAGGCAGGTCGCGCAGGTCAAAGGCGAGACCTCGAGGCCGAGCCAGCCCTTCGACACCGGTGAGATGCCATCGGGGCCGGTGAGCTGCGCGAGCGTCCACCACGTGCCGGCGCCGTCGATGCTGAGCGTGAGCGAGTCGGTGATCGCGGACACGAGGGGGATGGGCATCGCCGCCGAGAGCCCGTCGTCGAGGACGGGAGTCGAGCCCAGGCAGAGGCGGTCGAAGCGTGGGTTTTTATTCCAGTTTTCGAGTGGGGACAGGTCCGAAGGCGGCGCTGCGTCGACCGCGTCCGAGACGTCCCCGGGTGAGACATCAGCATCGGTTGATCCTGCCGGGGCTGCGACGTCACAACAGAGGCACCCGAGCGCCACCACCGCCGCCGCCACGACCGACCCGACCACGCGGGGCTTGCCAACGCGGCCCGCGAACGCTAGGAAGCCCCCGTGCCACACCTCCCCACGACCCGCAGCCACCTCGTCGTCCTGCTCTTCACGCTGCTCCTCGTTGCCCCCGACCTCGCCGAGGCGCGCGACTTCGACCGCAACGACCTCATCGAGACGTCCTACGGCGGTGCCCTCGCGGTCGCGCCACGCGCGAGCCACTCGATCGGGATGCTCGGGCGGGTGGCGGTGCGCCGGCATCGAAGGCGCCTGTTCCTGGGCGGAGAGGGGCTGCTCGGCGCGGGCCTGACGCCGCTCGGACTCGCGGTGGGCGTCACGGGCTTCGTCGGCCTCGAGACCTCGGACAATGGCTGGGATCGCCTGCGCGGCTACGGACAGGTCGGCATCGGCGGCGTGCACTATGGCTCCGGTTCGCTCATCAACATGCCCGAGGTCCACGCGGAGGTGGGGGCGCGGGTCATGCTCCAGAACTACCGCGCGCCGCACACCATGGTCGAATTCGGCGTGCGGCCGGTCTCGGACTTTTACCGGTGGGGTGTGCTCGTACACCTGAGCCTGGCGTTCGCGTTCGACTAGGGCGCGGCGCAGCGGGTCCTACGTGGCCGCTTGCGCATGGCGGGCGCGCAGGGCGAGCAGATCGCAGCGCGTCACGACGGCGCGAAAGGGGACGCCGATGCTCTCGATCGCGGCGGCGGCGCCCTCCTCGCGATCCACGACGGCGACGGCGAGCACGGGCACGAGGCCCGCGTCGCGCGCACGCTCGGCCGCGGTGATGATCGACCCGCCCGAGGTCACGACGTCGTCCACGATCGCGACGCGCGTACCCGCGGGCAGTTCGCCCTCGATCCAGCGGCGCGTACCGTGGGTCTTCGGCTCCTTGCGGACGATGAACGCGCGCAAGCGCTGATGCCGTGTCGCGGAGTGCATCGCGGTCGCGAGCGCCACCGGATCGGCGCCGAGCGTGAGACCGCCGACCGCCGAGACCTCGGCCGGCTTGAGCAGCTCGTAGACGAGGGCGCCGATGAGGTTGAGCCCCTCGGGATCCAAAGTGACCGCCTTGCAGTCAATGTAATAAGGTGATTTTCGGCCGGAAGCGAGCGTGAACGGCTCGACCTCATTGACGCGGAATGCCCGCTCGTCGAGGAGCTCGAGCAGGCGATGGCGGCGCAGATCCATGGGACGCTCGGGCCGCGTCGACGCGCGGCGGCGCGCGCATCTTCGGCGACCTGCCCGCCCTGGTCAACCGCGACCCGCGCGTATCGCGTCGCAGCCGGGGTGGTGCGCCGTTGCGGCGTGGGCTAGACTGTCGAGCCCGCCGCGGGTGCGCGCGCGGGCCGGGAGGTCGGGGTTGGGCGTGCTCGGTGAGGTTCTGCGCAGCGCGCGCGTGATCGTCTGCGTGGGTTCGGGCGGCGTCGGGAAGACCTCGCTGTCGGCCGCGCTGGGCGTCGCCGCCACGACGATAAGTCGCAGGCCGCTCGTGCTCACCGTCGATCCAGCAAAGCGCCTCGCGAATGCGCTCGGTCTGCGATCCTTCCACGAGGAGGAGCAGGTCGTCACGCGGCGCGATCTGGCGAACGTGGGCGCGGACGCACAGGTGGATCTGCGGGCCGCGATGCTCGACACCAAGCGCACCTTCGATCGCGTCATCGAGCGGCACGTCGGCGATCCCGAGCGACGCGCGCGCATCCTCGGGAACGTGTTCTACCGCCAGGCCTCCACGGCGCTCGCCGGCTCGCAGGAGTACATGGCGATGGAGCGCCTCTACGAAGTCGTGGCCGAGCGCGACCTCGAGACGATCATCCTGGACACGCCGCCCTCGGCGCACGCGCTCGACTTCCTGGACGCGCCCAATCGCATGGAGGAGCTGCTCGACTCGTCGGCGTTCCGCGCCTTCATGGTCTCGACGAGCACGATGGGCCGCCTCGGCCTGAGCGCGTTCAAGCGGCCCGGGATCATCCTGCGTGGCGTCGGTAAGTTCACGGGATCCGAGTTATTCTTAGGAATACTTGATTTCTTGGCAAGCTTCGGAGATGCCGCCGAGGGCTTTACCCGGCGCGCACAGCAGGTCCGGTCGCTGCTTCGCACACCCGAGGTGGCGTTCGTGATCGTCGCGGGCACGGATCCGGCGAGCCTCGACGAGGCCCTGCACCTCGCCGAGCGACTGGAGGCCGAGCGGATGCGCGTCGGCGCGTTCGTCATCAACCGGGTCATCGCCTATCCGGGCGGGGATGTCGTGCCCGTTGCCACCGAGGTGACGCGCCGGATCCGCGACCTGCCTGGCCTCGAGCGCTACACCGACGGCGAGGTCCGCGGCGCCGCAAAATCCGTCACGGAGATCGCGCGCCGCATGTCGAAGCTCGCCGAACGGGACCACGACGTGGTCGCCGCCTTCGCACGGCAGGTCGGTGCCCGGACGCCGGTCGTCGCCGTCCCGCGATTCCAGCAAGAAGTCTGCGATCTCACGACGCTGTGCCGCCTCGCAAAGACCGCCGTCGCCGCCACGCCCGAGACGGGCGGAGACGCCGCATGAACTCCCGCCTGCTGCGCGCGCTGGGCCTCGGACTGCCGGGGCTCCTCGCGCTCGGTGCGCTGCTCGACACGTTCGGAGGCGGCCTATACGTGGGTTCGGGCGCGGACTTCGTGAGCTTCCAGTACCCGATGCACGCCTACGCGTCGGCCCGGCTCGCCGCGGGGGAGCTGCCGCTGTGGAACCCGTACGTGCTGGCGGGCACACCGCTGCACGCGGGCATGCAGATGGGGCTCGGCTACCCGCCGAACCTGGCGTGGGTGCTGCTCTGGCCCGGCGCCGCCGTGGCGCTGCTCGCCTGGCTGCACGCGTGGCTCTTTGGCGCGGGGGGCTTCGTCCTTGCCGAGATCGCGCGCGGCCGGCGGTCCGACGACTGGCGATCGGCGCTCGGACCGCTGGCGACCGCGTGCGCTTTGACAGGCCTCGGGCCGTGGTGGGCCCACCTGTATGCGGGTCACCTGAACTTCGTGGAGGCGCTCGCGTGGGGTCCGTGGATCTGGTCCGCCGCGCTCGCCGCCACACGATCACCGAGCTGGAGAGCGGCCGTGCGCCCTGCCTTGCTCGGCGCCACCGCGCTCGGCCTCGCGACGCTCGCCGGGCACCCGCAGGCCGTCTTTCTCGTGATGAGCGGGCTCGCGCTGTGGCTGCTCGTGGAGGCGGCGCTCCAGAGCGTGGCGCCGGGCCCCGCGCTGCTGCGCGGCCTCGGCGTGATCGGGATCATCGCCTTGGCCGGCGCGGCGCTCGCCGCGATCCAGCTCATCCCGTCGTTGGCGCTCGGCCCGTATCTCAATCGGACATTCGAATCGCCAAAAGAGTTCGCTGGTTACGGGTCGGCGCCGGCGGCCTCGCTCCTGACCGCGGTGGCCCCCTGGATCTGGGGCTCGCCCGAGAGCGTCGAGCGGCTCGCGAAGTGGTCCTATCACGAGCCCTTCGCGTTCGTGGGAATTGGCGCGCTGGCGCTCGCGCTCGCGGGCATCGGCGGGGATCGGACGAAGGCGCAGGTGGGGCGCCTGGTGCTGGCCGGGCTCTTCGCGGTCCTCTCGCTCGGCACGGAGGGGCCGCTCTTCGGTGCGCTGGTGGACGTCGTGCCGGGGCTGGGCCTGTTCCGCGTGCCCGGCCGGTGGCTCGTGCCGGCGACGATGCTGGTCGCGCTGTCGGCGGGCGCCGGCGTGGACGCCTGGCTCGAGGGCGGCGCGGCCGAGCCCTCTCCGACGCCGCGCAAGGCGGGCACTTGGGTGGCGATCGGGGTGCTCGTGTTGAGCGCCGCGGGCGCCGCGCTGCTCGCGTCCGGCGTGCAGGCGGACCAGGGTTGGTGGGCGGAGCTCGCGCGCGACAAGGCGAACCCCGCGCTCGCCGCGGCCCGGGCGAACGCCGCGTCATCGGCCCGCAGCGCTCTCTTCGGCGCCGCCGTGGTGTTCGGCGTCGGCGCTTGGATGTCGTGGCGGACGTTCAAACCGAAGGCGCTCTTCGCGGCACACGCCCCCTTCGGCGCTCTCGCGCTCAGCGCGCTGGTGCTCGTCGAGGCCTTCTCGGTCGCACGCGGCCACGTGCCGCGGACGGCCATGCGCCCCGCCGAGCAGGTCCTCTGGCCCGATCCGCTCGCCGCCGAGATCGCGCGCCGCGTCGGCACGGCCCGGGTCGTGACCGACCCCACGCTGCGCAACCTGAACCAGGGCGCCGGTCACGGCGTCGCGAACGTGGGTGGATACGAGACGACCGTGCTCGCGCCGAGCGCGCGCTACCTCAACGTCATCGAGGGCCGCAAGCCCGGCGCGTACGCGGTGATGTTCCGCCCGTCCAAGGACTCGCCGTTGCTCGAGCGGCTCGCCCCGAGCCACGTCTTGGTGCCTGCGCAGCCAGGGGGCGCGACGCTGGCGCGTGGCTTTCCGGCGTGGAAGGAGGTCGCGCGTGTGGGCGATCGGGCGCTGCTCGCCAACCCCAACCCGCGGCCCCGCGTCATGCTCGCGCGCACGCTCGACGTGGATCCCGACGACGAGGCGCAGCTCACGCGCATCCAGGCGCGAGGGCTCGAGGGCGACGACCCCGATCGCGTGGTGCTGGATCGCCCCTTTCGCATGGACATGCAACCCGCGCCCGATGGCGCGAAGGCGTCGCTCGTGTCCGCCCGTCCCGAGGCGCTCGAGATCGCCGTCGAGGGCATCACGCGCCCGTGCGTGCTCATCGTGCGGGACGCCGTGGCGCCCGGCTGGACGGCAGAGGTCGACGGCCGTCCGACCGAGTTGGGGCGCGCCGACATCCTGTTCCGGGCGGTCGCGCTTCCGGCCGGGGCGCAGCGCGTCGTGATGCGCTACGAGTCCCCGGGCCTCGCGCTCGGCGTGAGCGTGAGCGCGCTGGCATGGCTCGCGATGGTCGTCGCATTTGCGCTGCGCAAGCGGCTCGCGACCTCCTAGCCGACGCTGCGTCCCCGTCGAGAGCGCCGCCGCGAACGTGACGCCGATCACGGTGCCCCGAAAGGACCGTGCTAGGCTTCGCGCGAGGTGGGTCCAACGCCCATAACCTCCGGTTTGATCAGCAACATTGTCGGGTTCTGCCAGGCGTACGTGGCGCGTACGCACCTGTGGCGTTGCCCGATTGGTATGAGAAATGCAGGGAAGCCGCCCACCGCGCCGGCCCGCGCACCGCGTCACGTCGGGGCACGACACCGCGGGAGCCAGAGCCACCCGTCGTTCGTGAGGAGAGCATGAAACGTCTCGCTGCCATTACCCTACCCCTGCTGGCCCTGTACGCCGCGCAGGCCTGGGCGAAGCCCCCGGTCGTCAAGGACAAGGAGATCCACGTCAAGCACAAGACGGGCAACCTAGCGCCCATCAAGGCCAAGGAGGGCATCGTGTCCGCGCACGGGCCCTACGAGTCCGGCGACTGCGGCCTGTGCCACACCGGCAAGGACCCGGCGAACCCCGGGCCGGCGCAGACCCCCGTTAATGCGGTTTGCTATAATTGCCATGAAGACATCCAGCAGCTCATAGCGAAGGGTAAGTACAAGCACAAGACGGCCGAGCAGTCGTGCACCAACTGTCACAATCCTCACAACTCGAAGCAAAAGAAGCTGATGGCCGGGGCCATGCCGGGGATCTGCGTCGAATGCCACACCGGCATCAAGAACGCCATGGCGTCGGCGCACAAGCACGAGGCCATGACCTCGGAGTCGAGCTGCTCGAATTGCCACTCGCCGCACGCCTCGAACGTCGAGCACCTGCTGTCGCGGCTGCCCTTCGACCAGTGCGTGGGTTGCCACAACAAGGACGGGATGAAGGACGAGGCGGGCAAGCCGCTGACCAACTACAAGAAGCTGCTCGACGAGAACCAGGTGCACCACGCGCCGGTCGCGGGCAAGGACTGCTCGTCGTGCCACAAGCCCCACGGAGGAGACAATTTCCGCCTGCTCTCCATGGCTTATCCTCCCGCCTTCTACGCTCCCTACGATGCCGCGAACTACGCGCTGTGCTTCTCCTGCCACGACGAGAAGCTCGTGAGCGCCGCGGAGACGACCACCCTGACGCGCTTCCGCGACGGCAAGACAAACTTGCATTATTTGCATGTCGCGAAGTCCGATCGCGGTCGTACCTGCCGTGCGTGCCACGAGGTCCATGCGTCGAAGCAGCGCTTCCAGATTCGCGACGACGTGCCCTTCGGCAGCTCCGGCTGGCGGCTGAAGATCAACTTCAAGATGAACGCGGACGGCGGCACGTGTGACAAGACCTGCCACACCGCCAAGTCGTACGTGAACACAACCCGGAAGTAGTCGCCGGCGACGACGCCGCGGGCGGATGGGATGCCCCGGGGCGCCCGCATTCAAGGAGCCCACATGCGCATTTGGCAAGTCTGGATGACCCTGCTCGCCCTGTCGGTCGCGGGCTTCCTCGGCGTGCTGGAGCAGGCGTCGCATCGGACCCCCGTGGGGCAGGTCATCGACAACCCGCAGCTCGCGACGACCGATGGCGGCAAGGCGCGGATCATGGGCGACGCGCAGGCCAACGTGATGGTCTTCTTCCGGCCGGGGGAGGACAACTCCCGCGGTGTGCTCAAGGACCTCGCGGCCGGCGTCAAGGAGTTCGCCGGCAAGTCGGTGCGCTTCGTGGGCATCGTCTCGGATCGACACAAGGGCGCGGAGGTACAGGCCGAACTGAAGGAGGCGGGGCTCGTGATGCCGGTCCTCGTGGACTCGGGCGACAAGCTCTTCGCGGACCTTGGGCTGACGCTGATGCCCACGATCTGCATGGCGGACAAGGCCCACAAGCTCGCGTTCGCGACGCCGTTCACGAAGGTCAACTACTGGCAGATCACGCGCGCGCAGATCCGCTACCTGCTCAAGGAGATCACGGAGGCGCAGATGCAGGCTGCGCTGAACCCCGAGGCGCCGGTGTTCAAGGGCGAGGATTCGATCGCGCGGCGGCACGTCAAGATGGCGGAGATGCAACTCAAGAGCGGGCAGGCCGACAAGGCACTCGACGCCGCGAGGTCGGCGGTGCAGCATGGGCCGAAGTTGGCGGCCGCACACTCCGTCATGGGGGCCGTGCTGGCCGCCAAGGGCGACTGCAAGGCGGCGGTCGCGGCGTTTGACGTGGCGCTCGCTTTGGACAAGAACGACGCGCGCGCGACGGCAGGCAAGAAGGCTTGCGCGGAGAAGCGGTAGTCGCATACCGTCACGTGGTCAGCGAGTCGCTTCTCGAGTGGTCACTTCGGAGGTCCGGGTGCGCTTCAACTGCCTCTCCTGCAAGACGTGGTACGAGACCGGCGTGATCGACGCCGGCCTGCGGGGAACGGAGGTCGAAGCGACGTGTCCGGGCTGCGCCGCGACGCTGACGATTGTCGTGGACGAGGAGGCATCGGGCGCTCCCGAAGGAGCGGTGGGTGCATTCGGCGGCGGGCTCGCGCTGCTGGCGCAGGGATCGTTCCAGGAGACCGGACCGGTCGACGCCAACACACTGTGGCAGCTCGTCGGGCCGGACGGGGCGGAGCGCACGCTCACCGACGAGGAGCTGCGGAGCGCGGCGGCGGCGGGCACGATCGCGAAGGGGAGCCGCGTCGCGCAGGATGGCGTGGGGCCTTGGCTGCCGTTGGCCGCCGTGGTCGTCGACGCGAGCACGCCCGTGGCCGCGGAGTCGGAGCCGCCCGCGGGAGACGCCGTGACCGAGCTGCCTGAGCTGCCCGAGCTGCCTGAGCTGCCTGAGCTGCACACAGAGCCCGAGGGGATCGACGGGCCCGACCAGGCCAGTTTAGAGGCCGAGATCGACGCGTGCGACTTGGAGCCGGAGCCCGCGCCGGAGCCTGGGCCGGAGAGCAACGCGGCGGAGAGCAACGTGGCGGAGAGCGGAACGTCGCAGGAGCCCCCCGCGGTCGCAGCACAGGCCGCGCCGGAGCAGGAAGCGGAGCCGAACAACGGAGGCCTCGGCGGAGACGCGCCCGATGTCGCCGCCTTCGACGGGAACGTCACGCCGCGGTCGATCCCGATTTCGGATCTGCTCGGGGCCGAGGAGTCGGAGGACCTGCCGCTCGAGGGGGACGTATCGGCGCCCACGGCCATCCTCGCGCCCACCGCGGTGGATTTCGACCAGGTCGGTCCGCCGGACGACGACGAGGACCTGGATGTCCCGGCGCCACCGACGCCTGTGAAGCGAGGGCGACGAGGTGCAAAGGGGGCTGAGCGGAAATTAGAAGTACAACAGTCTCAGAAGGTTGCTGGTCCGCTGCCGCCCGCGCGCGCTGAGGCCCTGCTCGTCCGAGCGGCCGCGGACGTGTTGGGAGTGCCCTGGAGCGAGCTCGGGCTATCGGACACGCCGGAGCCGGACGCGGCGCCGCTGCGGGCCGACACGGAGCTGGAACTTGCGAAGATTGCGGCGGCCGTCACTGCGGAGGTCGACGCGGAGGACCGCGCTGCCGAGGACGCCGAGGACGACGACGAGCTGGACGAAAGCGCCGGGGTCTCTGCGCCCGCGGCCATCGCCTTCGTCGCCGGATTCGCACCCGAAGCGCTAATTGAACAGTCCGCGCAGGACGAGTCGGCGCAGGAAGGGGCCGCAATGGCGAGCCCGAACGGTCTGGGTGCTGACCTCGCGGGGTTGGCGGACCCGACGCCACCCGAGGCAAAGGAGACGGCTGTCGCGCCGGACGTGAGCCCGACCGAACGCGATATCGGTGAGATCGGCAACGCCATGGAAGGCCCCGGCGCGGCTCAGGGCGCGGCGGTCGGCGCGGTGGCGTTCAGCCTGGAGGACGCGCTCGAGGCGGCCGAGCAGGACGTCGCCGCGCGACGGGCGCCGCGGTCTGGTGAGCCAGTGGAGACGGCGGAGGCGGCGCAGGCAGCGATCGACCTCCTGAAGGAGGGTCCCCCAACGACTCCGCCGACCGAGCCGTCGGCCGCACCCGCTGCCGCGCCGGCACGAGACACGGGCGATTCCAGGCGCGAGTCAATGCCAGGGAAGAGACAGGGGCCTCACCTCGAGCGCTGGGTCATCGCGGGGCTGCTCGTGGCCATCCTGGGAGCTGGCCTCCTGCTGCTGCTGCCCGTGCTGCTCGGTGGAAACGGTGACCCGTCACAGGAAGCGCCGGCGGCGCGTCCCACGTCGGCGGAGGACCAGGCCGAGGCGGACAAGCGCGCAGCGGAACGGAAGTTCGCGACGAAGCAGGAAGCGCCTCCAGGCGCGGCGCCGGCGACCGCTGCCACCACGGAGCCCGCGTCGCGCGCGCCGGAGCCGCCGTCGCCCGATGCCCAGGCCGCCGCACCGTCGGATGCCACCCACGGGCCGGAGGGCGCGAAGGCGTCGCCCCCGGAAGCCGCGCAGCCTGCCGACCCGCCGCAGCCGGGCGCGGAGCCGGGCTCCAAGCCCAAGTCGACGGAGCGGGAACCCGCGAAACCCGAGCCGAACAAGGAGCCCGAGGCGAAAAAGGAGGCGGAGCCGAAGAAGGGCGCGGAGTCGAAGAGAGAGGCGCGGCCGGCCCCGGCGCCTGGGGCGAAACCCGAGCCGGCGTCCGTGGCGTCCACGAAGCTCGATCCCGAGGCGGTAGAGGCCGGCTTCGTGCGGATCGCCGCGAGCGTGCGGATGTGTGCGCG
>Ga0172370_10007922_pt1 | contig 12892 bp, 12 predicted proteins | sample LakKiv5m_FD_114538 | JGI IMG/M metagenome (GOLD analysis project Ga0172370, IMG submission 114538) | Freshwater microbial communities from Kabuno Bay, South-Kivu, Congo - kab_022012_11.5m | ecosystem: Environmental > Aquatic > Freshwater > Lake | place: Democratic Republic of the Congo...
GAGTGGGAAAAATGAAAAAAGTAATCGAATTTTTGAACAAAAAAATCTATATTGAATTTACCCTCTATTTTCCGCGGGAGGAACAAGCCATGCATTCGTTAGATTTGACAAGATTTTCATCTGTGCTATCTCAGTTTCCTTTTTGATTTGGATTCATTTGGGAAGTTATTTGACAAATGCATAATTTCGCTAGCGGGTCTGTTCATGCGGATCAAGCTAGCCATAATTTGCATTGATCGATCGATATGGGCAAAAAAGGATTTATATCCATCGCATAGATAATTTAGCCCGATTTCTCCGTGACTATCTTGGATAAATCTATTTTTTATACATCCTCCGTGACACGCAAACCGATACTTACAATTGATACAATCTTTAGGGAGATCGGTTAGCTTTGATTTGCCAAATGCGGTTTGCTTGTCTGAGTTCGCTAGCGTGGTGATATTTTCATTCATGATATTTCCAAGGTAAAACCTTGGTTCAACAAAATGATCGCAACAGTACAAATCCCCATTATGTTCCAGCGCCATTGCTGTGCCACATGTAGGAGCGAAGATGCATAAACTACCCGGTCTACCAAGCCATGCGCCCAAAGCGACATCAAATATTTGAACGAATATTTTACCGACATCATTTTGAACCCACTCGTCGAATATTGTATTAAGAAATTCACCATATTTCTTAGCATTTACAGAACGGATAGTTACCTTGTTCCCCTCTTGAAAACCAGTTTGATTTTTCCGTTCAACAATTGGAATGAATTGAATAAATTTTGCATGTAATTTATCTCGAAAAAAATTATAGACTTCTAATGGGTAATCTGCATTGGCTGAATGAACGCATGCAAGGATATTGTATTCGACATTATATTTTTTTAATACTTCGAGTCCTTTTATGACTCTATCAAATGTGGGTTTCCCTGCTTTATCTACTCGGTAAATGTCATGTAACCTGCGAGGACCATCTAAACTAATTCCAACCAAAAACTGGTTTTCGTGGAAGAATTTTCCCCATTCATCATTGATAAGGGTACCATTTGTTTGAATGGTATTGAAAATTCTTATACCTGATTTAATATATTTTTTCTGGAATTCAAGAGCTTTGATGAAAAAATTGATGCCGGCTAATGTGGGTTCTCCACCTTGCCAGGCGAACGTAATTTCGGGTAATTTTTGGGATAAGATATATTGTTTGATAAAAGATTCAAGCACATCATCAGACATCATAAACGATGAATCATGGAATAAGTTCTCTTTGGAGAGATAATAACAATATTTACAATTTAAATTACATTTTGAGCCTGTAACTTTCGTCATAATATGAAATGCAGGTAATTGTGCAATTTCGTTTGAGATGTTTAGTTGTGAAGATATTGCGGACATGATTAATCCTTTTCTTCAATTTGATAATCATTTTCAACTGTACCATATTTTTTAAGTATAGGACAATTGAAATTGAATTGAAAAATAGAAAAAAGATCTATAAGAGTATTAATATTAAATTTCATGTGGAAGAAACTAATGAATAAAGTAAAATAGGTTATTCTGAACTAGTTGTTGAGGTTTTTATGATTGAAGTAATAGCATTTGATGCTGATGATACCTTATGGCATAATGAACATTTCTACTCGAATACTAAGAAGAAATTTGAGGGGTTGCTATCGAGATATCCAGGTAGCGATCGTGCTGGGGAACTTCTTGAACAATTAGAAGAGAAAAATATCGCTTATTATGGATATGGTATAAAGAGCTTCACATTATCGATGGTTGAAGCTGCCATTGAAGTATCTCAAAATAATATATCAGGTGAAGATATTCGAATGATATTAGATTATTCAAAAGAGATGCTTGACGAAGATGTGCATTTGATGGATGGTATTGAAGAGACTTTAAGACAGTTAGCGGAAGATTTTCAACTGATGATCATAACGAAAGGGGATTTATTCGAGCAATATAGAAAAGTCAAGCGATCTGGAATCGCAAACTATTTTATGTACATAGAAGTTGTAGCAGAAAAAACAGTTAATGTATACCGAGATTTATTAAATCGTTATAGGTTCGAGCCAAATCAATTCTTGATGGTTGGAAATTCATTGCGTTCAGATATTCAACCACTCATTCAATTAGGCGCACACGCCATTTACATACCTTATCCAACAACTTGGGCTCATGAATACAATTTAGATGAAGAGCTTGATCACAGTAAGTATATCGAAGTAGATAATATTAAAAACATTGTTTATGAAGTAAGGCGATTAACCAGATAGGTTGGATTAGATTCGATTATTCTATACAAAGAGCGCTAATCAAAAAACCGACGCTATCATAAAGATATGCGCACTCACCATCATCAGACCAAATACCTGAATATTTATTTAATGAGAAACCACACGTAGAAGAATCGTACATATTTGTATAAATCCGACAATATTGACCGGGTAGAATCGTGTATGGTGGGAAGTGATATATATGGTTATCCGAATCCTCTAAAGTCCAATTATTTAATTGAATACTTAGATTATCTTGGTTTTTGATCTCAACAAACTCATCAGGTTGTTTCCATCCTTTTCCTTCAAGGGATATAAAAGTAATCGTTACATTCCCAGAGCTTAATGGTAATGGGGTTTTTGTTGGTATATCTCTTGTTGCTGTTCTTTCAGGCAACCAGAGACCTAGTTGACGGTTGATTGCATTAATCTCCGAATAGGCAAACAATGTATCGCAACTAATATTTGGAGGTTGGCTATCGGCTAGTGCAAAGCCAGATTCAATCATAGTATGATTTACAAAAATCGCATCGACGATCACATATCGCAATAGATTTTCCTCAGTATCTTTATCTTTTCTATCTTTAATCAAAAGTACTTTTTTTCCAAAAACAAGGCTAGTATTTTTATTCTTTGCTTGTTCACCAGCATTAATAGCGAGATCTTCTTCTGGAATTGCTATCCCGATATATCTGACAATATGGTTCGTGTCGTTAATTTTAACTTTAATCGTAATTCCATCGATTACTTCAACTACTTCAGCATATGTTGACTCTGAATTCCAGGGTACACACCAGGCATCTTGAATAACTGCTTCTAGGGTTGATGTGGGCTCATCAATATAAACATTTGTAGGGGAAATTGTCGGAGAGATCGCAACACTGGTTGGTGTATCTTGAATTATGATTGGCGTTTGATTAGGTGTTGCTGAGGTTGATATAGGTGAAAGATTAGATGAAGTAAGCATGGGAGACATCTGTGTGGTGTTGGTGGTCGGTGTGTAAATACCCAAGTAGAAAAAGAAGATAGCAAACAGACATGTCCCGAAGAAAAATATTGAAATCAACGCAATTAGAAATAAACCTAGTGAACGGTTATGGAAATTCATATAAAAATGATGAATACTCCATTATGGACATGCTTCTAAAATATCTTGTGAGCCTAGTAATATGACAGGTCGAACACCTGAGCTGATAATCTCTCCCTGTACTATAATACAGGTTCCTTGGATATCTTCAAGATACCACCACATTGGTTTTGGGTTTGACCAGACATTGAACGAACCCGCTTCATCGCTGAATATCATTACATGCGTACCATCATCTCTTACAATTATCTCTAGGTAATCACCATAGACACATATATCTTCACCAACTTGGTTTAGTGTGATTTCTGACCATAAGACACAACCAGTTCGGATATCTTCTACTATTGGAGTAGCTTGTTGTGGCTCTGAAATAGACTCACTGGTAGCTGTATTTAAGATGACACTAGTAGATGTAGCAGTTGGCATTGATGGGGTAGGGGTGCTTGTTGAATCTACTTTTGATGCGAAAAAAGATGCTATGGTATTTACATTGACTTCTCGTAAAAGGATTACAATTATTATAAGGATAAACAATGAAATAAGCGTATAAATTATTTTATGGTATTTTGATATACAGATTCCAGCATAGAAAGCAACGTATAAAGTACCAAAAATGGGAACTAATGATATTGCGAAGATTATTAGAAATTGGCTGATGGTTGGGGTTTCAAATTTTCCCCTCGCACCCAAAAAACTGAGTATAGTAATTGCACTAAAAGGATATAAATATTCAGCGTATGGGAATATAGGTCTTGGGAACAATAGAACAAAACCTACGAGTACAAATAATGCTAGTAATATTATACCCATCATTACAGTAAGAACGAAGTTAGAATTAGTTTCAAATTCTTCGTACATAATTGTTCTCCATATAAATCCGAAAAAGCGACCATGATACTATTTTATATTTATAGTAATGAGATAATCGAGTGAAACATATGAAACAATGGATTCAACCAGAAACAGTATCAATTTCTGATGATATTATAAAACAGATTGGGGGAAATCCATTAGTTGCTGAAACTCTAATAAGGCGAGGTATTCAAGAACCTTCTAGAATGCTTGCTTTTATTAATCCAGAAAACTATCACCCATCTTCTCCGTATGAGTTACCCGGAATGGAACAAGCTGTGCGAAGGATATTTAAAGGTATCAATAATGGTGAAAGGATTTTAGTGTGGGGTGATTTTGATGTTGATGGACAGACTTCAACCACATTACTTGTTAATGCCTTGAAGAAGGTTCATGCTAATGTCGAGTACTATATTCCAAATCGCGAGAGGGAGTCTCACGGTGTAAATTTACCAAAATTAAAAAAAATCCTTGCCCAGCCAAAATCTCCATCCATAATATTGACATGTGATACAGGGATTGCGGCACTTGATGCAGTATCCTACTCTAATACCAAGAATGTAGATTTCATTGTGACAGATCACCATGAAATTCCAGAAGTTTTACCTAATGCAATCGCATTGGTAAACCCAAATTTTCTAGATTATGATCATCCCATGAGAAGTTTACCTGGAGTAGGAGTCGCATTTGAATTGGCAAAAGCATTATTTGAATTCAATGGGTCAGATGAATCGGGTAGTGATTTATTAGATTTAGTAGCATTAGGCATTATTGCAGATGTAGCAAAGTTAGAAGGTGATACACGATATCTAGCGCAAAAAGGTCTAAAAATTTTAAGTGGTACCAAAAGGATAGGTTTGAGAGAACTATACATTGAAGCCCAAATTGAGACCGAGCGCATCAATGAAGAACATATTGGTTATGTAATAGCCCCTAGGCTCAATGCTGTAGGTCGTCTTGGGGATGCGAATCCTATTGTTGAATTACTTTCAACCGATGATCAAAAAGTGGCTAGAGAACTGGTATTAAAATTAGAAGAATTAAATCGTAGAAGAAGATTATTAATGGGGCAGGTCTATCGAGCAGCAATTGAAAAAATTGAAAAACAACAAGAAATTAAACATATGCCGGTTATAGTGCTGGCACAAACCGGTTGGCCAGCAGGGATCGTTGGAATTGTTGCTAGTCGTATTGTCGAACGATATAGAAAACCTGCGATATTAATTTCTACTCAAACAAATGGGAAGGGTCGTGCATCTGCTCGCTCTATTGAGGGTTTGGATATCACCGCTGCCATATCTACGCAAAAAAAAATTTTAGATCATTTTGGCGGGCACCCTATGGCAGCTGGGTTTGCTATCGATGTGGACGATATCCCACAATTTCAAGTGGGATTATCAAGAGCAATTGAAAAAATGGGCATTCCTGAAGAGCCTTGTTTGGCAATTGATCAGGTTATCGATTGGGGTAAGTTAGATATGTCTTTGATCGAACAAGTTGAAAGGTTAGCTCCATTTGGCGCTGGTAATCCACCACTAATTTTTGTGTCTGATGGACTTACTTTGTTAAATAAAAAAACCATTGGGGCAGAAAGTGAGCATTTGTTGTTGCAATTTGCGGATCAGTTTAATCATGAAAAGAGGGTAGTTTGGTGGCATGGTGCTGACGAATTTAAAGAATCTGAAATTGGACAAGGGAAAGGGAGTTTAGCTTTTATCGCTAGAAGAAGCAATTATTTAGGGAAGGATGAGGTTGGAATCCAGTTTGTGGATTTTCATCCTGAAGTAGATTCTGTAGTTGTAATTGAAAAAAAGAATAAAATTAAATTTATTGATTTACGAGAGGAGCCTGATCCATTGAATATTCTGTCTGAACTTACTGAAATTAAAAAATTTATTATATGGGCAGAGGGATCAGATAAAGAAAGATTAATTAGTAATGGGTACTATGTGAATGATCGTATTAATTTAGAACCTAGTAAACGGTTAATAATTTACACAACACCACCTAGTCCATATATTTTCAATGAGGCTATGGACACAGTTTCTCCTGAAGAAGTTGTGTTCATTGGAAAGAATCCTGAAGAAAATGATCTTATAACTTGTTTCAATAGGTTGTCTGGGTTAGTTAAATTCAGCATTAATCATCGAGGAGGAATCATTCCGATAAAAGAATTTGCTGCATCATTAGCTAGTAATCAGAAAACTGTAATAGCGGGAATAATGGTTATGGCTGCGAGCGGTGTGGTTAAGGTTATTGAAATTGATCCGGAATTTATTAGGATCGAACGGATTAGAAAGGAACGATCGGATAATTATAACCAACTATCAAAACAATATGAAGTAGCTTTTAAAGAAATTGATGCCTATAGGAGTTTTTTCAAAAGAACTCCTCTCGAAAAGGTTCTACAAAATAAATGAAGAAGATTGATAATATTATGCTTATTCGGTGAAAGGATACAATATGATATCATCAGCAATGACTTCCGAGGTAATATAGGAAATTGTTTATGGAAATCTATAACGGTGATGCTCGTTCTATTAATATTGGTGACAGATTAAAGGAATTGAGGATCGAACGAGCTCACTCGATTCGCCAATTGGCAAATAAATGTGGAATATCAGCTAATGCATTAAGCAATATTGAGAGAAGTCAAACTTCTCCGAATGTGAGTACTTTATACAAATTGGCTAATGCATTAGACATTCCAGTTACAGAGTTCTTTGAACAAAAACAGGATGGAATGAATATTGTAAATCAAAAAGAGGCACAAAGGACTAGATTGTCTTTCCCACGAGGTCTTTGGGAGGGTCTAGGAGGGGAATTATTCTCTGGTAATGTTGAACCTTTTATTTTGACATTAGAGAGCGGGGGAAGCAGTGGTCCATACACTATTGTGCATAGTGGAGATGAATTTGTCCTATGTCTTCGCGGAGAAATTGAGTATCAAGTCGATAAAGAAGTATATCATTTGAAGGCAGGCGATAGTCTATTGTTTCGGGCGAATTTAGCACATCAGTGGAAAAATATTGGAAATAAAGTGGCAAATATTTTGATCGTCTTATCTGGATATTCAGAGCTGGAAGAACCGTCAAAATCACATATAACGAGGTGAAGCATGCAAATCACTAATGTTGGATTACCTCTATATCGTTTATTAGGTGGATTTCGTGATCGTATTCAGACATCAGCAACCATTCCATTAGCAAATCCTCTTGATAGTGTTGAGGTAGCTTTGGAAAGGGCAATAGAAGGTTTCCGTATGCTGAAGATCAAAGAATGCGTACGAGGACCAGCTTCAGCTCTTAATATCACAGTAGGACATAATGCGGATAGCATTAGTGTAAAGCTTGCTACTTGCGGAGGATTTCGCGGCACTTGACTTTTTGATGGTATCGCGAGAGCATCAGGTTTGGGATTAATGGTGAGTTGTTTAATCGAACCCGCATTGCTAATTTCAGCAGGATTAAGTTATGCACTAAGCAGCCAAGTTGTTCAGTATGCTGACTTAGATGGACATTTAGATTTAATAAATAATCCAAGCGTTCCTGGATTTAAATTCGAAGAAGGTTGGTTAATTGCTGGTGAAATTCCGGGTCTAGGATGTAAAATAGATCTGTAATGATGTTGAATAAATTCAAAATGCGATCAAGTAAATCATTAGTGTCACAAAACCTCTGCGAAAGCGCAGAGGTTTTGTGACTGTAAGTATTATGTATAATTTTCAGTCGGTTGAGGGGACTGGTTCGGCTTCAACCCTTTGCGATGGTTTCTTACTCTGGTTAATACTCCAGATAGTTGCAACCAAAAGGGCAAAGACAACAATCCATCCAACCACTCCGAGTTCATGGTATTTTACAAGAATAGGTGCAGCGATCAGGGAAACCAAATTAACCACTTTAATCATTGGATTAAGCGCTGGTCCTGCAGTGTCCTTAAGTGGATCACCGACGGTATCACCAACAACACCGGCTTTGTGACGTTCTGAACCCTTACCGGTGTTCTTTTCCAAATCCCTGTCTTCATCCTCAATTGATTTCTTTGCATTATCCCAAGCCCCACCAGAATTGGACATAAAGACAGCTAGTAATTGTCCGCTGAGTATAACACCAGCAAGGAAACCTCCAAGCGCTTCAACCCCCAATACTAAACCAACTAAGATTGGTAAGACAATTGAAATTGTGGCGAGAGGTATTAATTCTTTCTGCGCCGATGTTGTTGAAATTGAGACAACTCTCGCATAATCCGGAGTTACTTTACCTTCCATAAGACCTGGGATGCGGAATTGCGCACGAACCTCCTGAACGATTTCAGCTGCTGCACGAGAGACTGCGCGAATACTTAGTGAACCAAATAACCAGGGTAGAGCGCCTCCAAGCAGTAGACCGACGAATACTGGTACATCAGAAACTCTTATAGCTTGAATTTGATCAAGACCAAGAGCTGCTTGTGCTCGACTTACATCAGTGATATATGATGCAAAAAGGCTTACAGCTGCAATGACTGCAGAAGCGATTGCGACTCCTTTGGTTATCGCTTTGGTTGTATTACCTACGGCATCCAAATCCGCCATGATTTGACGGGCTTTAAGTGAAACATCATCCTCTTTATCATGCCATGCCATTTCCCCAATACCGTTTGCATTATCTGAAATCGGACCATAGGAATCCATAGCCACGTTATTTCCAGTGTGGCTTAACATACCGATACCTATCATAGCAACCGCGTAAAGGACAAAAGTTGTGCCATCTCCTCTGTAAAGAACTGTTGCTAGTATGAAACTGATGGCGATAACAAAAAGAGCCCAGACAGTTGATTCCATCCCCACTGATAACCCAGAAAGAATGGTAGTGGCAGGACCGGTGTCGGTAGAATCAACGATTTCGCGAACTGGTTTGTGCCGTGTGGATGTGAAGTACGATGTTAGCGGGTTGAAGGCAACCGCTAATCCAACGCCAATGGCTGTGAGCATTGCAAGACGCCAATCGTTTGCATAGATCGTGGCGACGATGAATGAAACACCAACGGTGATAAAGCTGGAGACTTCGTACGATCGAAACATTGCTTCTTCAGCATCATGAGCTCGAAGGAAGCGGATTGGGAAGCTTTCCCATATTGGAACTGTGAAAGTTCCAATGATTGAACTAATGACACCAATACCACGGATAATGAGTGGGTAAACAATCCATTTTAAGCTATGGGTTGGGTCAATGGCTACCAGTGCAAGACCAAGAATAAGCGCTGATACTATGGTGACTTCATAGCTTTCAAAAATATCTGCTGCCATACCTGCGCAGTCACCAACATTGTCGCCGACTAGGTCTGCAACGACTGCAGCATTTCTTGGATCATCCTCGGGGATGTCCTGCTCGACCTTGCCTACAAGGTCTGCACCCACATCTGCAGCCTTTGTATAGATACCACCGCCAACACGCATAAATAATGCAATCAAGGTCCCACCAAAACCGAAACCTAGTAACGCGTCTGGGGCAGCACGACCGAAAATAATAAATATTATCGTACCCCCTAATAAGCCCAACCCATCCGTAAGCATTCCCGTTACAGTTCCGGAGTAATAGGCAATGGATAAAGCTTCGTTAAAACCTCTTCGGGCGGCTGAAGCTACTCGTACATTGGCTTGGATCGCCATGCGCATACCTAATTGACCGACCATTAATGAGAATGTAGCGCCCATAATAAAAGCAATGGTTCTACCAATTGCAATAATGATCTGTGTATTTTGGGGAAATTCTTCGCTTGCTTCAGGTGTAGGTGGTACCACATAAACACTTAAAAATAATACAACTGTGAGCAAGCCAATTACTGGAAGGATTGTGCGTAGCTGTTTAGATAAATAGCTATCTGCACCAACACGAATAGCATTCCAAACGCGTTGCATTTCATCCTCGCCCTTGTCTTTTTTCATTACCAGTCCACGTAAGAACCATGCATATGCAAGACTAATGAAGGCGGTGACGACAACAGCAATGACCGCAATTTGTTCAAAATTGTTTAGCCCATGTCGAGCAAGTCCTAATAAATTCATTGATTCTCTTCGCTCCTTTAACTATTGTTTGTATGGTTAAAAAATAATAAACACTCAGATCTTCTTGATGAGTGTGGTACCAGATGATATTTCCTGCATCGCAAGTTGAAAAAATCCAATATGGAGAGTTTGATCAATAATATTGCTTTAATATATCCATCCGTCGTACGATTAGAGCACATAGGTGGAATTTTACCACAAGGTTTTAGATATGGAATTATATTTTTAACTTAAAAATATTCGTCACAAAAAAAAAGTTATTAAGTTGTGGTGGAAAATTTGTTGACGAAGATTTGGTAGATATTATTGTATAGAGAATGGTTTTCAGAATTTGGTTTGTAAATCTTTCCGAAATAATTACCCATAGGATGTTCACTTATAGGGATTGTCCCAGCTGATTGAAATCCGAGAAAAGCAGCTCCGACTGCTGAAGCATCCGCAATATCTACACTTCTTAGATTCGTTCCTAAGACATCAGATAGAATTTGTGCCCAAACCGGGGATTTAGTAATACCGCCAGTTAACAAAATCGTATCATTGGCATTTGGGTTATCGTGTAGAGAGGAGATCAAAGCTAGGTAAACATCTTTGAGGCAAAAGGAAACTCCCTCGAGAATAGCTCGAGCAAAGTGGGAGCGATTATGGTGAAGATCTAATCCTAAGATAGATGCGTGAAGATTGGCATTCCAATGTGGACTACGCTCACCAGAAAAATAAGGCAAGATCATAAGACCGTCTGCGCCAGGCGGGGCAAATAAAGCCTCCTTCATTAATTGTTCATAGCCATTATTTATATCAGTCTCATATAATAAATTATTTATCCAATTAACAACTATACCTCCATTATTTATTGCTCCACCTGCAAGCCATTGACCTTTTTGAGTAAGATAACACCAAGTTCTCTGCAAGGAATCATAAGTAGGTTTCTCCACAAAACGACGAACAGCGCCACTTGTTCCAACTGTAATAACGGTTTGATCAAAAGAATTAGCTCCTGCGCCAATATTTGCCAAACCTCCATCATGTGTTCCTGCTATAACAACTGTGTTTTCAGGAATGTAAGTCTCATTTGCAGCTTCATGAGTTAAACCGCCAACTTCATCAGATGCCCAAACCAACTCCGGAAGGTAATTCTCATTAATTTTGGCTAAATCAAGAAGTTCTGGTATCCATTTCCCATCATGAATATCAAGTAATCCGGTTGTTGAAGCTAAACCACGATCTGTTATCCATTTGCCAGTCAGCTTGAAAATGATATAGTCCTTGATAGCAACAAATTTGGTAGTTCTTGCTGCTATTTGTGGGACTTCGTCAAACCACCAGCGGATTTTGGGTGCATGGTAGATAAAATTTAAAGGACATCCACTACGGCGGTATAGGGAGGGGGAATCAACGGACTTTATCATCTCATATGCTTGTCTTGCAGCACGTTTATCTGCCCATGTCATAGCTGGAGCCAAAGCTTGATTGTGCTCATCAACAGGAAGAATGCTATGCATCGCACCACTTATACAAATATTTATTAAATCGCCTGGTATAGACTTTACATTTAAAGATTGAAGCGCTTTTTGAACCCCGTTCCATACATCATCAGAATTTTGCTCGACCCAACCAGGAAGAGGATAGTTAAATGAATACAAAGAAGACGAAGCGCGTAGGATTTTTCCATCGTCTGCTAATACTATTGCTTTACAATTTGTAGTTCCTAGATCCAGCCCAATAACATAATTCATACGAATACCCCAATATGGTTAGTTTTTTTTCAATCTATATAGATATTCCCCAGCTTTAGGTACGAATAGAATCCCAGCCTTTTCTCTATCTTTCCATTCATCAAGCTTGATAGAATCGGGATTTAAGTAATTTAGGTTCACTGAATTACACATAGATTCCGAAATTCCTGTAGCAAGTGTCACTTGAATGCGCGGTTTCTCGATTCCATTCTTATAAGTCCCGGTACCTCGTAAATGAGTCGAGTGTGCTAATATTCCCCAAGGATATTTTGAGAATTTGTCCCATTGGTTAACGAAATAATCTCTGACATGATATCCAATTTCTTGAATGACTTTTCCGTGAACAGAACTAAATTCTTTAATATGGGGAGCATAAATGATGATTTCACCGCCATCACTAATTACTGGTTCAACTTTGTACATCCCTTTTGCACCTGTCCATATCTCATCATACATCTCTGGAAGAACGGAAAGAACACTTTGATAAGTTCTATCTACCCAACGAATATGAACACTTGCTGAAAGGTCTGCAGCTTCCGAAAATGCGTTTTCAGGAGACCCAATGAATAAACCATTTATACCTTGATCAGATATCACTGAACACAATGCATAACGCTCAACAGGAATCATAGAAGCTGCTCGATCAATAATTGTTCGCACAGGCGAATCTTTAGCGCCTATCATCTCATAAGATGTTATCAGAGCGCCTAACCAGTGAGTAATATGGATGATCTCCTCTCCTGCAATGCCAGGAAAGAAATATTTATTTCCTCCCGAAAATCCAACAACTTCGTGCGGGAAAACGGGACCACATATGAGCAAGGTATCGTAGTCAAGGATTCTTCGATTCAATCGTACTGGAACATCAATATTTAGACGTCCTTCGGTGTCTGATAGATCTCCTTAGC
>Ga0172370_10007923_pt1 | contig 12891 bp, 14 predicted proteins | sample LakKiv5m_FD_114538 | JGI IMG/M metagenome (GOLD analysis project Ga0172370, IMG submission 114538) | Freshwater microbial communities from Kabuno Bay, South-Kivu, Congo - kab_022012_11.5m | ecosystem: Environmental > Aquatic > Freshwater > Lake | place: Democratic Republic of the Congo...
TTAGCGAAATCCCCGAAGGGGATGAGACACCACTATGGCCCTAATTTTTTGTCGAGCCATTAGCGAAATCCCCGAAGGGGATGAGACACCACTATGGCCCTAAGATTTAGGTTTCTTTAATCACTTAAGCGGAAATTAATTATACCCGCTTTCCTTATTTCAGTCAACTAAGGAATCTTTTCAATTCGCTTTACAAGCTATTAGGCAGTAATTTATTTTTTAATAAGTAATCCATTATCGTATCAGCAAATCTTTCGTTCATCTTATACCCTGACCTGTACGATTCATAAAAACGGTCATAAATTCCTGCTTTTAAATCAGCTTCTTTTATTATTTTAGAATCTTTAAAAGTTGCTTCGTTATCCAGTAATAATATTCTGATACTGTTTAAAAATTCCCTTTTTTTATCATTTAGAGATGATTTTATGCAATTAATAAAAACAAATTTTCCTGAATCATTTTCTACTTTATTTTTGAAAGAAAGCCATATGGCTTTGTCTACATCGGTAAAACCTGCATTAGTAAAAACGGGCTCTTGGCTGAATTCTCCCCCGCTAATAAACTTATCATTCTCTTTATAGCCCTTATTAATTAACAGTTTTTTTAGCTTGCTTAGGTTTGTTAATTTATCCAGTAAAAATGAACCAAAATGCGTATTCCTTCTAATCCAGGAAACAGTCTGCCTGTAGCGAAGCTGAGATAACGAATATTCCTTAAAATGTAAAGTTAATTTGCCATTATCAAGAGAGGCGTAATCGGGGCTAGCCGTATCTCCAGTGAACATAACCATAACTATATCAGGATAATATTTTCTGCCTTCTTCTAGGTAAAACATATATTCGTTGGCGTTGTCGAAAGCATAATGGCCCCCGTTTATAACTTCAATTTTATAGGGAAACCCGAGTTTGTTGAGTTTTTTCTCCAGCCATTTTGTATGCAGGTTATCAAAAAAACTGCCCATATCTTCGGCCCAGGAATCTCCTAACATTAAAATCCTGAAGGTATTTTCATTTTTTTGGTATCCGTATTCTAACTCGCGCAATCCTTTTGAGTTATAATTTATAGAGATCGGGTAATGACGCTTGCGGATATCAAGGTGGAACTCGGGAATTTCAGTATAATAATTAACTTTTGTATTGGGAATATGCGTCCAACCCCATGATGCGTATGTAATGCTGTAACCGCTATGCGGAAAGAATATTCTAAATAAGATTTCTAATGCGGCAAATACAAAGACTAAAGAAACTACTAATAAAATAATTTTCTCCAGAAATTGCTTAATTTTCATCTTGAAAATGCGCCTGGCAGGAGTTGAACCTGCAACGCCTAGCTCCGAAGGCTAGCGCTCTATCCAGTTGAGCTACAGGCGCAATCCTAAATTATTTCTGCCTTCTCTCCCAGAATCTCTTTAATTTTCTCTAATTTAACTTTCTCGACGGGGTAAATGTTTTTCTCGGCAGTAGAGCGCACCGGAGAATTCAATTGGATTTTATCCGGATTAATTTCCTCGATCGCTTTCTTTAATCCCATTATGTGACTCAAATCATCGTTTAAACCTGCTACAAGCATTATTTCAAGCCAAATCTTACCCTTAAATTCTCTTCTTAAAGCAACCAATCCATGCACAATCTGATCAAGCTTGATTCCTTCATTCGGCCGGTCTATTCTTTTAAATATTTCCGGGTCAATTGCATCCAGGGAAGGCACGATTAAATCTACTTTCAAAAGCTCTTTACGCACCAAAGAATCTCCCAAAAGCGTAGAATTGGTTATAACTGCTATCTTAGCTGTAGGAACTACTTCCTTTATCGTTTCGATTAATTCTCCGATTGCAGAATGTAAAGTAGGCTCACCCAAACCGGAGAGGGTAACAAATTTTAATTCTTTGGCTTGCTTAGGATTATCTTCCAGCCAGGATTTTAATTCCGAGATAATTTCTTTAAGGCTAGCATACTCTTTTCTTTCAAGGACAGTTTTGCCGACGCTTCCCCACTGGCAATAAACACAATCTAAATCGCAGATCTTATCCGGGGAAAGACTAATCCCTAATGAAAGCCCAAGCCGGCGCGATTTAATCGGGCCATAAATGTATTTCATCAAAACCTCTTTTATTAATAATAAAGGGCGCTACTTTTAAGATAGCGCCCTAAAGTTTACTTTCCAAAAAGATACTGTTATTTAACTTCAACCAGGCAATTATGGCTTCCGAATGAGTTCGAAACACAGCTGGTACAGCGGGGATCATTCATCCAATTGCCGTCTACGACGAACTTATATTCATGCTTGCCAGGTTTAAGAGCAACCTTAGCTACCCAATTTCCTTTGCTATCCTTCTTGGCTGTTATTTTTTTAGTATCCCATTTGTTAAAACTTCCGGCTACTGTTACTTTTTTGGCTGCCGGCGCATAAAATTTGAACTCTGTGGTTTTTGTTTCTGTTGTTGTCCGTGGCATAAAACCCTCCTTTTTATTAATATATTTTTGCACTACAAGTAAAAACTGTCAAGAATTAAATTGCGACAATCGCAATACCTTTCTTGTCCGCCAATTTAATACTTTTCTCCTGATCTATAAAAAGTGTTTTTCCGGCTTCAAAAGCAAAGCATCTAGCTTTTGCTTTAGCCAGGTTCTTTATAGTATTTAACCCAACCACGGGTATATCAAAACGCATGTCCTGTTTAGGTTTACTGACTTTTACGATTATAACTTTACCATGGGCAATCTTGCCAGCCCGGCGGATTAATTTATCAGTTCCTTCAAAAGCCTCGACTGCCACAATAGCTTTTTGTTTTACGGCGACAGTTTGGCCGATATCAAGGCCAGCCACTTCTTTAGCCAAACGCAACCCAAAATATATGTCTTCCCAGGAATTAAAATCCGGCTGGCATTTTGTAAGCGTGCCTTTTTGGGGCAGGTATTCTTCTATAAAAATAGTAGAATCCAAAAGCGGTAGGCCTGATTCTTCAAGCATACGGGCAACGGCCCCAAACAAAGTATCAGCCTTTTTATCTTTTAGGCTTTCCAAAATCTGCTTTAAAGTACGGCTTTTCTCTATTTCCTTGCTAAAAAGCCTTCTGGGGCTTATTTGACCAGCCATAACTACCCCTTCAACTTTTTCGGCTTTTAATATATCGAACATTTTACCGAATTCACCTAGCTTAAGCCAATAAGTTTTATCGACGAGATTATTAATTTTCGGGGAGGTATCGCCTTTTATGGCGATAGCGATGACCTGGCATCCTTTGGCCCTGGCACTTTTTGCAAAAAGCAAAGGGAATTTCCTGTTTCCAGCTATCAAACCTATTCGTTTCATTCTTTACGGCAGGAGCGGGCAATCCCTCGCTCAGAATTTCTGGCAAAATTTAAAAGATAGGATACCTCTTCGCTTTTAACTAATTCTTTTTCGCATTTTTCGATAGCGTGTTTTAAAGAAAACCCTAAATTAAATAATAACTTAAAGGCCTGGTCGATTTGTTTTATCGCATCATGCTTTAATCCTGTGCGCCTTAAGCCGATTAAATTTAAACCGTAAACACGGGCAGGGTGGCCGTCGCAGGTTGAAAATGGCGGGATATCCTGGACAACCTTGGAACATCCGCCTATTATGGAAAGCTTACCTATCCTGACAAACTGATGGATTGCAACGATGCCTCCAATTACCGCTTTATCCTCAATAGTAACGTGGCCGGCCAAGGTTGCGTTGTTTGCTAAAACACAGCCGCTGCCCACTCTACAATCATGGGCTATATGGGAATAAGCCATAAGTAGATTATTATTACCGACAATTGTCTTAGAGCCTTCTCCGGTACCAGGGTTAAGCGTGCAATACTCGCGGATTATATTATTATCGCCAATCTCTAGATAAACCTTCTCTCCCTTAAATTTAAGGTCTTGGGGGCGGCTGCCAATAACTGCGCCGGTAAATATTTCGCATGATTCTCCGATTGTCGTATTTCCTTCGATTACGCAGTGTGACCCGATTTTTGTATTTTTACCGATTTTTACATCATCGTTAATTACAGAATAAGGCCCGACAACGACGCCGTCTTGTAGAATTGAATTTTTAGAAATTATTGCTGTTGGGTGTATCTGCATTTTATCCTTCCGTCCAATCCTATTTAAATTAATCCTCGACCAGCGCAAACATAAGATCTGCTTCGGCTACAACCTTACCTTCAACCAGGGCTTTACCGTGGACCGTACCTATCTTGGAACGAATTTTGCCGGCTTCTACTTCAAAAACTAAAGTATCTCCGGGAACCACGGTTTTCCTGAATTTTGCATTATCAATTGCCATAAAAAAAGCCAGCTTTCCTCTATTCTCTTCGCTAGCAAGCATCATTACGCCGCCTACCTGAGCCATGGCCTCTAAAATAAGCACCCCGGGCATGACCGGGCGGTTCGGAAAATGGCCTCTGAAAAAATAATCATTAATAGTCACATTCTTAATGCCTACGGCCCGCTTTCCCTTTTCAAGGTGGGTCACCCGGTCAACGAATAAAAAAGGCTCACGGTGAGGGAGAATTTTCATAATCTCATTAATGTCTAAAGATTCTTTCATGGCGCTTGCTCCTTGAGTTTTAATCCTTTGTTCATGGATCTTTCTGGTGATTTGTAAATTCAAAGAATGCCCGCTTCTAAGCGCAATTACGTGGCCACGGATCGGGCATCCTGCCAAGTAAAGGTCTCCGATAAGGTCCAGGATCTTATGCCTCACAAATTCATCGGCAAAGCGCAATTTATTTTTTATTACGCCTTCCTTGCCTACAACCAAAGTATTTTCATAGCTTGCCCCCGAACCATAACCCTGGCTCTTTAACTGGGCAACTTCATCTTCGAGGCAAAAAGTCCGGGCTGGTGCGATCTGATTCTTAAAAGAATCTGCGTTGATTGTTATCTCTAAGAATTGGGCCTTAAGTAAAGGATGGTCGTAGTTTAAAGTATATGATATCTTAAATTCCTTGTAAGGCAGCACCGTAATCGAACTGATTCCTTCCTGAACATTTATTGGTTCTTTAACATCGTAGATAAATTTTTCACTTTCCTGCTCCTTGATCCCGGCATCCTCAAGGGCTTTGACATAACCGGTAGCGCTTCCATCTAGTCCCGGTAATTCATTGGTATCTATTTCTACATTTATATTATCTATTCCAAGGCTAGATAGCGAGGCCATAAAATGCTCGATGGTTTCAATCTCAGCCTGGCCGCTACCGATAGAGGAGCGCCGGCTTGATTTATTTTCCAGCAAAGAAGCAGCGCTTGCCTTTATTTTTGGCTCACCGGGCATATCTTTACGGATAAAAGTAACCCCTGAATCAACCTCTGCAGGTTTTAAAATTAGGCTGACCTTTTTGCCCGTATGTATTCCGATGCCATTAAGGACGACTTCCCGGCAAATAGTCTTTTGATTTTCCATTTTTTATTTTAACTTTTCTTCAAGGCTTTCGATCTTTTTCTTAAGTTCTTTAACCAGATCGAACAACTTGGGTAAATTCTGCAGGCTGGCATTTACTCTTTGGGTAGTCATATAAGGCCGGGCGGGATAACCTGAAACCATAGTGTCTGGAGGAACGGATTTGGCCACTCCGGACTGCGCAGTAACAATAGCATTATCTCCGATATTAATATGGCCGACTAAACCAGCTTGACCGCCTAAGGTAACATTATTGCCGATGATTGTACTGCCTGAAATACCTACCTGGGCAACAATAAGGGAATTTTCTCCGATCACCACATTGTGCGCAATTTGAACCAGATTATCGATTTTAGTGCCTTTTCCTATAATAGTTTTATCAAAGCGGGCCCGGTCAATGGTAACATTTGCCCCGATTTCGACATCATCGCCTATCTCGACAATACCTACCTGCGGTATCTTATGGTGTGCGCCTTTAATGGTAGCAAAACCGAAACCATCACTGCCTATAACCGTACCGGAATGAATAATCACCCGGCTGCCTATATTAATACGTTCGCGTATGGAAACATGAGGGTAAATCAAGGTGTTGCTTCCGATTCTGGTATGGTGACCGATATAACAGCCGGCATAGATAATCGAATTATCCCCAATTTCAACATTATCGCTGATAACCGTATATGCCCCTATTGCCACATTTTTACCCAATACAACATTCTTGCCTATAACTGCAGTAAAATCTATATTCTTAGGGTGCCCGGCTTCTTCGGGAGTAAATAAAGAAATAATTTTTACAAAGGCCAGCGAAGGGTTGTCTGTCAGTATTATCGGCTTATTTGTTTTCTGGGCATCGTTAGAAGTTACGATAGAAGAAGCGCGCGTTTTGTCCATCAATGAACTGTACTTAGGATTGGACAAAAAGGTAATATCGCCTTCGCAAGCCTCCCTGATTCCTGAGGCTCCCGTAATCAGTGTATCTCCGTTGCCGACAACTTTGCCGCCGACAAACTTAGCTATTTCTTTAAGTGTCTTCTGCATAAATGAGCGCTTAACTTACGATCCGCCGCAGGCGGAGAGTAAGTTGATGCGCGAGTTTATCCCGCCGAATAATTTGAGGCTGGATTCTACCCGTTATTTGCCGCCCTTATTTAAAATTTCAATAACCTGGCTGGTAATATCCATGTTTTTGGTCTGATAAACCAACACTCTGTCATTAAGCACCAGCGTAAACCCTTCTTTTTCGGCATATTTTTTAACGGCTTCCTGGATATCGCCGAGAAGCTCTTTCATTCTCTCTTCCTGCTCCTTACGTAAGTCAGCCTGTTTCTGGCGGTCATAATCCTGGAAGGCTTTCAGTTTGTTCTGAAGTTCGGTTTTCTTGGCGTCCCTTTCCTTGTCGTTAAGCAGGTTTAATTTATCCTGAAAAGCTTTTAAGTCTGCGACTTTTTTATCGCGTTCATCTGTATATGTCTTTTCTTTTTCGCTTAAGGTCTTATCATATGACTTGGTCTTGCTATATTCGCCGAAAGCACGGCTTAAGTCAATATAACCTATCTTTTCCGCCGCTTGGGCAACACCTTTGATTAAAAATAAACTCAAAAACAACCCCATTAAAACTACTGCTGTCTTTTTCATCTTCCCCCCCCCTTTTTTAATTGTTAATTTTTATTCTAGAATCCGTGGCTGGCGCTAAAATGGAAACGCCCGCCCTTCTTCTTACTGCTTTCACCAGGTTCTTTATCCAAAGGTATACCGTAATCCAACATTATCGGCCCTATAGGTGTTTTAATTCTAAGCCCCAGACCGAAACTTGATTTAAAACCTCCCGAATTCTCCACGCCGTTAGCATCTTTATTAGAAAATATATCCCCCATTTTTTCCCAAACGTTACCGACATCGTAGAAAGCGGCAACTTTAAGGAAACTAAATAAAGGATAGCTGTATTCGACATTTCCTATCGCCATAGAAGCGCCTCCCAACGGATCCTTGGATATCGGGTCAATCGGACCAACTTTTCTTTCTTCATATCCTCTTATGGTATAGGCGCCTCCAGCAAAGAATCTTTCGTAAATAGGGACTCTTTGGGTATTGTCAAAAGGCTCAGCCAAACCGATCCTTCCTCTTAATTCAAGAACTGCACCCTTAGGCATCGGAATATAGTGAGATGCGCGGGTATATAATTTCCAGTAGTCTTTATCTCCGGCCAGCGGTCCGCCGGCAATATCAAAAGAAAGGTTTAATAAATTACCTTTTCTGGTGTCAAAAACATTGTCGCGGCTGTCATAGGTTAATGACGGCGTAAAGACACTTATCACATTTGTTCCCACTTCGCTCATTAAGTCGCTGGAAGCGTCGCTAGAAGGATTGCTAATCTCTATTTCATCCAGCCGGTAGGTAAGGTCTCCCCTTAAATACTCGGTTAATTCTTTTCCTAAACGTAAATCCCCTCCTGTTACTGCCTCATCATAACCGTATCCTACGTCGGTATCGCGATCATGAGTCCGGCGGTATAAATCAAAACCAAAAGAAACAGGATAATCAAAAAGCCATGGTTCGGTAAAACTTAATTCATACCCTTGGCTTAAATTACCGATTGAGGCCCTCATTTTTAAATTTTGTCCGGCGCCGGTAAAATAAGGCCAGTTTCTCCAGTCGAAGTTCTTCTGCTCAATCTCTACAAAACCTATAAACTGGTCTACCGTGCTATAACCGCCTCCGAAACTAAATGAGCCGGTTTTAGATTCCTTAACATCAACCACCAGGTCTTTTTTATCGGGCGCTTTAGTTTCTTCGGTATCATAGCTTACCTCATCAAAAAACCCTAAATTCTGCAGCCTTTCTTTACTGCGCCTTAGTTTTTCGCCGTCGAATTTCTCGCCGGGGTGTATTCTCATCTCCCTGCGAATAACCATATCTTTAGTCTTAATATTACCTCTGATTTTTACTTTATCGACATAAACAACCTGATTTTCGGTAATCGAATAAGTTATATCTACCCGGCTACTTTCAGGATTCACTATTTCCGATTCATCAACCAGGGCGGAAATATAGCCCCGGTCAAAATAAATCCCCTGGATGCCGGCAATATCTTTTTTCATAGCCTCGTTACTGAACACTTTGCCGGGAACACATTCGCTAAGCTTAGATATAATCTCTTTTTCCAAAACGTTTTTATTACCCTGAATAACAACCGAACCTACGAGATATTTTTTGCCTTCATTGACCTTTATTGTAATGTATAAAAGATAGGGCCTTGAGGCATCCTGTTTAATTGCATAATCTACCGAAATATCTGTGAAGCCTTCGCGCTGGTAAAAAGATTTAATCCGCTCCATATCTTCCTTAAGCACCTCGTCTTTAAGGATCCCGGCATTAAAGAACCAGGCCCGTTTGGTTTTGATCAGCTTAAGAATGCGTGAATCTTTAAAAGATGGATTGCCTTCGATTTCAATATTCTTCACTCTTACCTTCCGGCCTTCGATAATGGTAAAACCAATATTGGCTTTGTTGGATTCAGGTAAAAGATCAACCTTATATTTTATGTCCGCCTGGCTGTAACCGACTTTCTCATACATTGATTTTAATGTATTTATATCTTCAGTCAGAGAAGGATAGTCAAGATGCTGGCCTTGGCGGGTTTTTAGCTGCTCCTTGATCTTATCTTCTTTCATGATCGCCAGGTTAATGCCTGAAAAAGAAATTTTTTCAATGATCGGCCTTTCCTCTACGCTTACGATTATTTTAAGGCCGTCCTTATAATCTTCTGTATCGATTTTAATATCGCTGAAAAAACCAAGCAGATAAAGCCGCTTTAAATCATCGCTTATGACATTTTCCTGGTAAAAACTGCCAATACGAGTCTTCATCTTAGAGATTATGACATTTGTACTGATGGATTTATTGCCTTTTACTTCTATGGCGGTTACATTTTTGGCTGTTGGTGCGGCGGTTTGCTCTACGGAAGATGTATTCTGTTTATCCTGAGCCATTAAAGGCTCTATGCTAAAAACAAAGACTGCGCTAAAAACAAAAACTGCGGTCAGGAGTATTCTGATTAATTTAATCATATTTTTCCCTTGCCAAATGAATTCAGGTAAAGATCCTCCCAAAAAAACTTATTGTTATTATATAAGAATAGCCTTTCTAAATCAAACACTTATTCGATTCTTGACAAATTATCAAACCTGGTAAACTCTTTGATAAAAGCCAGCTTCAAAGTCCCAACCGGGCCATTACGCTGTTTGGCAATTATTGCCTCAGCTATACCCTGATTTTCAGGAGAAGGATTATAATACTCTTCTCTCAAGATCAAAACTACCACATCGGCATCCTGCTCAATCGCCCCGGATTCCCTTAAATCCGAAAGCTGAGGACGGTGGTCGGTGCGCGATTCCACTGCCCGGGATAACTGGCTAATAGCAATAACCGGCACATTTAATTCTCTGGCCAGGGCTTTAAGAGAACGCGAAATTTCCGAAATTTCCTGCTGCCTGCTCTCCATGCTGGTTGCTGAACCGCGCATAAGCTGCATGTAATCTAAAATAATTAATTTTATATCGTGGTGCGATTTTAAACGCCGGGCGCGGGCCCTAAGTTCCATTACTGAAATGGCCGGGGTATCGTCAATAAATATAGGCGATTCGGAAAGTTTTCCCGCCGCTGCGGTAAGACGCGGCCAATCGCTAGTAGCAAGATAACCGGTCCTTACTTTATGCGCATCAACCCGGGCATGAGAACAAAGCAGTCTTTGGGTCAATTGTTCTTTAGACATTTCTAAACTGAATATCGCTGTGGGTACTTTTTCTACAACTGCCGCATATTCGGCTATCCCCAGGGCAAAAGCGCTTTTGCCCATTGAAGGCCTTCCGGCAATGATGATTAAATCGGAAGGCTGAAGGCCGGCGGTCTTAATATCAAAATCTATATAACCGGTAGGCACCCCGGTAACATGGGCTTTATTCTGATAAAGCCTGTCTATTGTTTCAATGCTCTCTTTAATGATTTCTTTTAAATGCAGGTAGGTCCCTTGATTTCGGCGGTCGCTGACATCGAAGATAAGTTTTTCGGCAGTATCGACGACTTCGGCGATGTTGCCTTCGCTTTCATGACAAAGAGAAATAATCTTCGTAGAATTATTGATCAAGGTACGCAATATATACTTTTCCCGGACTATGCTTGCGTAATGGTTGATATTAGCTGCGGTAGGCACGGCATTAGCCAGGGAAGTTAAATAACTGGCCCCGCCTATTTGGTCCAGGGAGCCGGCTATTCTTAAGGCGTCGGTCAAGGTGATCAGGTCTACGGCTTTGTTTGAATTATAAAGGTCGATTATCGACTGGAATATCTTACGGTGGGTATCTTTATAAAAACAGGAGGCATCTAATTTTTCACTGGAAGCAGAAACCGCCTCTTCGTCTAAAAGCATGCTGCCTAGAACAGCCATTTCAGCTTCCAGATTCTGCGGGGGGACTTTATCTAAAACTAAATCCTGGGGTGAATTTCTTATTTTTTTACTACCCAAAGCTTAACCACGGCAGTTACTTCAGGATGAAGCTTAACGGGTACCTCATAAATGCCTAAAGATTTTATCGGCTCGGTTAATTCTATTTTGCTTTTATCGATTTGAAACCCTTCTTCCTTCAGGGCTTCGGAGATATCGTGAGAATGGATACTGCCATATAGTTTTTCTTCTCCCTGGGTAAGGGCGGTAATAGTCAAGGAGAGCTGGCTTAAACGGTCTTTGATTTTTAGCGATTCTTCTTTGGCCTTAGCCGACAGTAAAGCAATAGCCTTTCTATCTTCTTCTAATCTTTTAAGGCTGGCTGAAGTTGCAGGTTTGGCTAAATTGTTCGGAAAAAGAAAATTCCTGGCAAAGCCTTCTTTTACCTGGACTACCTCTCCCTGCCGGCCGATTTTTTCGACATCCTTGCTTAATATTACTTCCATAGCCTAAAACTAGCGGGTGTAAGGAATAAGGGATAAAAACCTGGCTTTGTTAATCAGCTCTCTGATCCTTCTCTGATGCCTGGCGCAATTGCCTGAAAACCGGCTGGCATTAATTTTACCTTTTTCGGTTATAAATACTTCCAGCCTTTTTATATCTTTGTAATCAATACTGCCTAATTTATCCGCACAAAACCGGCAAAATCTTTTTCTAACCGGTCCAAGAGCATCTTTCTTCTTTTTAATTATTTTTTTATCTTTGCCAAAACCTTTTGTTTTAACCTTCATGTGGTTCATCCTCGCTTTCTGCTAACCAGGTTGATTCGCTGCTTGGTTCATCTATTGGAGCTTCTGTTTGGCGCGTTTCGGGTTGTCCTGCGCCGGCGCCTTTTTGCCCCGGCGAACCCATAAACTGTACCCGTTCAGCCCTAACCTCGATAACCGAGCGTTTGGCGCCTGTATTATCCTCCCAGGTCCTGGATTGCAGCCTGCCTTCTACAAATACGCTGCTTCCTTTATGCAGGTATTGGTTACAAGTTTCTGCCTGCTTATTCCAAACTACCGCGGTTATAAAACAAACTTCTTCTTTTAATTCCTGGTCCTTGGTCTTGAATTTCCGGTTTACCGCCAGGCGTAAATTGGCTACCGCAGTGCCCTGTGGGGTATATCGTAATTCAGGATCCTTGGTCAGGTTACCCATCAATAAAACTTTATTATAACTTGCCATTAAACTCTCCTTATAAATGAAGCGGTATGCTTAATTATCCATCCTGGTGAATAAAACTCTCAGGATATTTTCATTTAGCTTATAAGTATTGCGGACTTCTTTTATTGCTCCTGATGGGGCATTAAAAGCTACTAAATAATAAACGCCTTCGATGAATTTCTTGATCGGAAAATACATTTTACGCCTTTCAGCCCAGACTCCTGACTGAGTAATAGCGCCGCCGTTTTTGGTAACAGCGTCATCGATCTGTTTAAATAACGTTTTTTTGTCTTCGTCAGATAAATCAGGTTTAACAATTATCATTGCTTCGTACTTATTCATTACTTTTTTCTCCTTCTTTCGAATTACAGAACTTCTTATTGTACATATTCATGGTTTCAGTTATGCCTTTTTCTGCCCAAAACCGGCAACATTCTACCGCTTTTTCAACCGCTTCTTTTACTTGCTCTTTCTCGCTTCTGGTAAAACCTGATAAAACAAAATCGGAAACTTCTCGCCCCCTTTTGGGCCTGCTTATTCCAATCCGCAGGCGGTTAAAATCCTGTGATCCGATCTGTTCAATAATAGATTTTAACCCCCGATGCCCTCCGCTTGAACCCGCTGGCCGGATTTTTATCCTGCCAAGCTCCAGGTCCAAATCATCGCAGACAACCAGCAGTTTTTCCGGAGGAAGTTTAAATTTTTTAAGTAAAGCTTTGATTGCCGAGCCGCTTAAATTCATAAACGTATGCGGCATAGCTAAAACCAGCTCTTCCTCAAAAGTTTTTCCCTTTGCTACCAGGGAAGAAACTAAAAACTCCCGCTTAAAA
>Ga0172370_10007924_pt1 | contig 12891 bp, 12 predicted proteins | sample LakKiv5m_FD_114538 | JGI IMG/M metagenome (GOLD analysis project Ga0172370, IMG submission 114538) | Freshwater microbial communities from Kabuno Bay, South-Kivu, Congo - kab_022012_11.5m | ecosystem: Environmental > Aquatic > Freshwater > Lake | place: Democratic Republic of the Congo...
ACCCTCTCAGTCCTGAATTTGTTCACCAGGGCGTCCGGGGCGGGATAGCCGATGGCGATGGAGATCAGTATCTGCTTCGATTCAGGTATGTTCAGCTTCTGCCTTACCGTGTCCGGATAGCTGACACCCGCGGCCAGCATGATGGAGCCCAGGCCGTAATGAAGCGCGGCCAAACTAATAGTCTGTGCCATCAGTCCGACATTCATGATGGCCCAGTCGCTGATATCCCTTTCGGTATAAATATAGATGGCGTTAGGCGCATCGAAGAAGCGGTACATGCTGACAAACCAGTTAAGCTGCTTCTCCACATCCTCCCTGACGATGCCCATATGTTCGTACAGCCTGTACCCGTTGCGGCTGCGCCGCGCTTTATACTGCCCCGTCCATTCGGGATATGGTATATCTGCATTGCGCGCGTCCTGCGCGAAGGCCCGGTCGGCCAGCGCCTTTCTCAGGTCGTCCAGCGCAGCGCCCCCCACCACGGCGAACTCCCAGGTCTGCGTGTTGGCCCAGGACGGAGAACGCTGCGAAACGGTCAGCAGTTCCTCCAGTATATGCCGGGGCACGGGATCGGGCTTGAAAGCGCGCACGCTGTAACGATTATTTATAGCCTCAATGATCTCCATGGTACGACCTCCTGGATCAGCGGGTGCTGCAAAATATCAGGTGACTGTCCTCCGGACTATTTATATGCTGTTAGTGTGCATATGTTCCAGCTTGAATCTGTTCTCTTTAAAGAGCTTCAAACAGGCATCAACCACTGCGGGATCATAGAGGACACCCTTATTCTTTGTGATCTCCTCGAGAGCATGATCGACGCCCAGCGCCGCACGGTACGGCCTGTGCGACGACATCGCCTCAACCACATCGGCCACAGCCAGTATCTTTGCTTCCTGTAAAATCTGGTCGCCGTTAAGCCCCCGTGGATATCCCGAGCCGTCCAATCTCTCATGATGCTGCCAGGCTATCTGATCCACCGGCCAGGGAAATTCCACGCTTTTCAAAATATCATAGCTTCCCTGCGCATGGATCTTTACCAGCTCCCACTCTATATCGCGCAACTTGCCGGGTTTGCTCAGTATATCGGACGGTATGTAAATTTTACCTATGTCGTGTATGAGCGCCGCAATATATAAATACATGATATGGTCTTCAGGCAGCTTCAATTCCCTGGCGATGGCCGCCGACAGATCGGCCACTCTCGTTTGATGTCCCGAGGTATAAGGGTCTCGCATCTCAACGATTTTAGACATGGCATTGATGGAGCCTATCAAGGCCCTGTCCAGCGCTTTATAAGCGGCCTCCCTCTCCTCCTCCGCCTTGCGTTTGGTGATCAATGTCTGTTTCTTTTCCAGCGCGTTGATCACCGCCGGCCCCAGCCGCCGGATGTGTTCTTTAATAATATAATCCCATGCGCCGGCTTTCATGCTTTCGGCTGCCACGTCTTCGCTGACTGACCCGGTGACGATGATGAAGGGCGTATCGGGCGAATGTTCCTGCAACAGTCTTAATGCGGATATCCCGTCAAAGCCGGGCATACTGTAATCACTCAGTATGAGATCCGGCTGGAACTTGCTGAGCGCCGCCAGGTATGCCTGGCGACTGTCCACCACCTCGAACAGGCACGATTTCAGCACCTTGCGCACTTCCCTCTGGCACAATTCAGCGTCGGATGGAGTGTCTTCCGCTATCAGTATCTTGATCGTTTCACTCATGGCAATGACTTCTCAGCAAGTTTATCTTTACTTTCAAAAACTCATCCGGGCGGCTGATTGATCAACAGCCAGTACAGGCCCAGGCTGCCGATTGCTTCCGTGAAGGCCTCGAAGTCCACCGGCTTCACCACGTAGCTGTTGGCACCCAGCTCGTATGCGGCCTTGATGTCCGGGTCCTCGCGCGAAGAGGTAACCACCACTACCGGGAGCGATTTGGTGCGGGCATCCTGTTTGATTGCCCGCAATACCTCCAGCCCGCCGACCAGCGGCAGCTTCAAGTCCAAAAATATCACCTTGGGTGGATGATTGATATCCCGCTTGCCGTATTTACCCCGGCAGAAGATAAAATCAAGAGCCTCCGCGCCGTCTTCGACCACGGAGACGTTATTGGACAGCTTGTGCTTCTTGAGCGACCTTATGGTGAGCTCCGCATCCTGCTGGTTGTCCTCGACCAGTAAAACATCTACGGCTTGCATATCGCTCATCATATCACTCCCTGGTGGGGAAGTGTAAAATAAAAAGTCGCACCATTGCCTGTTTCACCTTCAGCCCGGACGCGGCCGCCATGGCGATAGATCACCCGCTGGACCAGGGCCAGGCCCACGCCGTTTCCTTCAAAATCCTTGACGCTGTGCAACCGCTGGAACACGCCGAACAGCTTGTGGACATATTGCATATCAAAACCCACGCCGTTATCCTGCACCGAGTAGATAGTCTCGTTCTCAGCTTTTTCGCCCCGCACCCTGATGACGGCACGTTTTTTCTTGCGGGAGAATTTGACGGAGTTGGAGAGCAGATTTACCCAAACCTGCCTCAATAACGCCGGATCACCCATCGCAGGCGGCAATGGATCCACCTGAAAATCGATGCGTTTGCGGCTTTGCGCGGTGGTCAATTCCAGGAAAACCGCATTCACCATCGCTTCCATATCGATGCTGGACGGGTTAAGCGCAGACCTGCCCAGCCGTGAAAACGTTAGAAGATCGTCGATCAGGTCGCTCATCTTATGCGCACCCTCGGATATAACCGAACAGATCCTTTTGCCTTCGTCATCCAGCAGTTGCTGGTAATCCTCCAGCAGGATGCGCGTGTAACCGTCGATGGCCCGCAAGGGAGCGCGCAGGTCATGCGAGACCGAATAGGAGAAGGCCTCCAGTTCGCGATTGGCCGCTTCAAGCTGGGCCGTGCGTTCATGGATGCGCCGCTCCAGTTCATCGATCGACACAGTTGTCATCTTTAACTCCGTGGCCATACGGTCGAACGCCCGTGACAGCTCTCCGATCTCATCCTTATCCTCGGTACCAACCTTAAAGTCAAGATGCCCGTGGCGGCCTATCTCAGCAGCCCCGGCCACCAGCCGGGCCAGCGGCTGGGTGATGGTGCGCGCCAGAAAGAAACCGGCCGCCAGGACTATCAGCGCGAGTATTGAGATGATGGAGAGCATTGTCATTGCCATGGAATTAATCGGGGCGAAAGCTTCAGACTGGTCCACCTCGGTGATCAGGCACATGTTGTATTCAGGCAGCCATTTGTAAGCGCCGATCACGGGGATATTGCGGTAATCGTTATAGAAAGCGACCCCGTCGTTACCCGAAAGGCCGGCCTGCACCCCCTCGGTGCGAACGGTTTTCTTCAGAGCATAGCCCTCCCCGGAATACGGCTCGGTAACGAAGAAATTGGATTTATTTACCAGGTAGGTTTTTTCACTCCGGCTGAGGCCGCTCTGTGCGGACATAATAGTGGAAAGGCCCCGCAGGTCGAGACGTCCAGCCAGCACCGCCACAAGCATCTCTCTCCTGTCATTGATCGGGGTGCTGACCATCATCGTGGTCTGCTGTAAGGGAATGGAGTAAAAGACTCCCTGGGTATAGGTATGCGTTTTTCCTTCCGCGAAGAAACGCTGGTTGGCATAATATTTGCCTTCCTGTATCTCGTCGCTGGAGGCCAGTATAATACCTTTGTCAGGGCTGATCACCGATACTTCGGTAAAACCGCCCCTGGGCTTGATACGCGGTTTGAGATGGTCCTCCTCCAGGGCCAGGCGAGACACGTCATAGACAGGATCAGCGGGGTCGAAGTCCACCATGGTTGCGGAGTACTGTATCAATAACGGGCGTTGCGCCAGTTCCTCCATTCTCTGCTGATAGGCTTCGATCCACCTGGTCAACTCGCTGCTTTTCATTAAATTGGTGGATACCAGGTGATTGATTTCAACCTGCTCGATGGACTGCCGCCCGGTGTAGTAGGCCAGGAAACCCACAACGACCACCGGCACGACCGCCAGCAGCACGAACAGCAGGGTTATCCTCGACCTTACATTCACTTGCCTTCACTTCCGTAGATTTGATACAGGAACTGCATGGTGTAGGCCAGGTTTACATCGAACGGCTTGGCCAGCAGGTCGTAATCCAGAAGGATTTGATACATGGCCTCCCAGTCGTCCGGCTTCATCCAGCCGATATAATCGTCCCCAGTGTGCACCAGCGGCAATTGGGCTTCCAATATCGCCGCCTGCAGCTGCGGGTCCTTGCCCTTGTTATATTTCAGGACGGCAGGTATGGCCTGCTCGTAGTCCTCGACGGCGTCCTGCCAGCCCCTGAGTGTGGCGCGAAGGAAGCGGGCCACCAGACCGGGATTCTCTTTGATCAGGCTCTCCCGGGTTACCACCAGGTCCGAGTAGAAGTAAACGCCGTAGTCGCTTGGCCAGATAAGGTTGAGCATTAATCCCTTTTGTCTCATCTCGATCAGGCCTGTATTGGAATAACAGGAGGTGATATCCGCCTCATGGCCGTAAAACGTCGTAAAGATCGGATCCCAGGCAATCAGTTTTGTTTTGGAGATATCCAGGCCCAGCCTTTTCATCATGATATAGTATTGCAGCTGGAGGTCCTGCTGTGATCCGCTGGCATCCAGCGTGGCCACCGTCTTTCCCAGAAAGTCCCGCGGCCGCAGTATACCCGAGTCGAATAAAGCAACATAGACTATTGGTGATTGCCTGTATATGGCGGCAATGGCGGTTACCGGTTGATCCTGACTGCGCGCCATCAGGACGGATTCAGGGGCAATCACACCGAAATCCGCCTTATCGTAAACTATTCGCTGTACGATGGCCAGGTCTTTCTCACCCTCGAGAAAGGTAACTTTAATGTTTTCCTGCGAATAGTACCCTTTCTCCTGGGCCAGATAGAAGCCGGCGAACTGCGCCTGGTGCCTCCCTTTCAACTGCAGGATCACTTCATCCGGAGGCTGCTCGGGCTTGAACTGGCACTGGCAGTTCAGAAGCAGGACGGCAGGCAACACGATGAGTGATAATACAGGTAATAACCTTATATATATGCGTCTCTCTCCAGGTCTCAAATGGTTTTTGTATTCCATAACCGGTCGCCTCTGCGTATTACCTCGCTTAATAATAGCCCGGGACGGTATGGGCTGCCAAACGGTCAGCAGCTCTTTATAAACCTGTTCAGCACAGCTACCGCTTCGTAAACGCGCAACCTACAGCCCAAAATAACGGCACGGATGATTTTCGCCGTGTTTATCCCGGATCAGCGGGCGCCGCTGAACCTCATCAGGATATTCTCGACCTCCTCAATATCCCCTCCATTGTGCGTAATCGACGCATCGCGTATCTTGCGGCATAAGGCTATTAATTGCGTGCGCTCGGCAGCAGTCAAAGGACCGAATATCTCATTTATCAGCCCGCCTATCTTGGCATCGATTTTACTCAATAATAAACGACCTTCAGCAGTCAAACGAACCTTGACCACGCGCCGGTCCGCTCTGGAACGACGCCTCTGGATAAGGCCACGCCTCTCGATCCCATCGATAACCACACTGATGGACGTGCCCTCGATAGTGAGGTAACGGTTGAGTTCCGACGGTGACATCGGGTCACCCGTGGACATCAAGGTATGCAATATGATCCACTGCGAATAGGTCAATTTATATGGGTCAAGCGCCCTCATAAATGCTTTGTGCCAGTTAACAAAGGCCTGAGAAAGAATAAGTGAAGCCACATTGGCGCCGTCGGACTGGATAGCCCTCATTACAGTCATGTCCTCAGCTTTATCGTTTGCCATCCTGAAACCTGTTTATAGTATATATCCTGCAAGACATCTTGACAAAGATTTATAATTATGTAATTATAAATTGCTTAATTACATTATCGTCTGAGTATCGATATCTGATCGAAAACAAGGAGAGTGCGGCTATGCAGGAAAAACCTTCGAATTTAAAACGCGGCCTTACGCTGGTTACGCTTTTTACCCTGCTGACCGGCGCGATGGTGGGCATGGCGTGGGCGGTGCTGGCAAACGTGTTCCTCGACCGTGGCGGCCCGGCCAGCATCCTGGCCCTCATCGTGGCGGCCGTTTTCACCCTTTTCGTGGGCCTGTGTTTCGCAGAACTCTGCTCTATGATGCCCGTGGCCGGCGGCGCTTACATCTACGTCAAGCGTGCTATGAACAAATTCGGCGGCTTCACCGCCGGCTGGCTGCTGGTGCTGGCCTATGCTGCCATGATGCCGGGTGAATGCATTATCATCGGCAAGCTGGCCGCCGGCCTGATCCCCGGCGTGCCCGTTGCCTGGGTCGGCGTTGGCGCCGCAGTGATCTTCACCGTCATCAACCTGATAGGTATTACCTTCTCAGCTATCGTACAACTCATCCTCACAGTTGTCCTGTTCGGAGGTATTTTCGTCTACGCCCTGCCGGGTCTGGCCCAGGTAGACGTTGCCAACATGACGCCCTTCTTTGGACGCGGTGTGGCCGGCATGTTCCTGATGGTGCCCATCTACTTTCTGGGCTTTATGGGTTACGATATACTGCCCCAGGCAGCCGAGGAAGTTAAATCCCCGGTGCGCAAGATGGTCTTCGTCATCCCGCTCTCCATATTATTCGTGCTCATAGCCTATATGGCAGTGGCCATCGTCAATGCCGGCGTACTCCCCTGGGAGCAGATAGCCAAGAGCACGGATCCCGTGCCCATACTGCCCATCGCCGAGAAGCTACTCGGACCGTCCGGACCCGCCATCATTATCATAGCCGGCCTCTGCGGCCTGGTGACCACGCTTAACGGATTCGTGGTAGGCGCATCCCGGCTGATGATGGCCATGGCCAAGGACCACGAGCTCCCGCCTTTCTTCGCCAGGGTTAACAGGCGCTTCGGCGTCCCGCACTGGGCGATTATTTTCGTCGGCGTCCTGGGCATCATAGGAAGCTTCGTACCACAGCTGATCGTACTCTTCGATACCGCCGCGTCGGCCGTCCTGGTGACCTACGCACTGACCGCTATCAGCATGATGATACTGCGCAAAAAGGAACCGGATGCGGAGCGCCCTTATAAAGTTCCCTGGGGTAATGTAATACCAATCCTTGCACTGGTCGGCATCGTCCCTACTTTCCTCATCTCCCTGGGCATCCTGACCACAGAGGCACTGATCGTCTTCGTCGCATGGTTCGTCATCGGCGTCATTTACTACCTGCTCTACCGCAGGAAGATGGCCTGATCTTGCATTGATAAGAATCTATCTATCTGATTAATACCCCGTTCGATAATACGTAAAATACGATCTTCAGGGAGGTGGATATTAAATAGGACTGGTTTATTAATGCGAGCGGTCTCAGTATGGATAGCATCCTATCCGGAACACAGGCAAGACCCATATTAATGAATTATGAGGAGCGAGTAAGGTGGTTAAAAAAGAATACAAAACAACATTCAATGAACTTATCAATGACATGCTGGCCGGAAAAACATTCTATGACCTGATAGATTGGACAAGGTTTGTAAAGAAAGAATCTACTGTATTTATCGTTGTTGATGCGCAGAATGACATCGTTCATAAAGATGGAAACTTGAATTTTACCGGGACATGGAAAGTGGCTGAGGAACTGGGGCTGGTCAATAATATTAAAAGTATCGTAGCAGCCTGTAGAAAAAAGGAAATACCGGTAATATGGGTCCGTCAAACTTTCCTGGCGGGCGGAAAAGACCTTATACCCGGCTCCTATTTTGAGGCGTTAATCAGCTTCCTGCGTACAGCCATACCGGATCTTATGCTGGGGGATACGTGGAATATCGATATCGTCGATGAGCTCAAGGCGGTTATGGAGCCAAAAGACCTGGTCATCGATAAACGCCTCTGGAGCACCTTTGAAGGCACAAATCTGCAGACTTATCTTCACTATATGGGCGCAAAAACAATCATCGTCTGCGGATGTGAGATCGATCAGTGTGTCGAAGCCACCATACGCAGTGGGTGGGATCGAGGCTACTTATCTGTGCTCGTGAGTGATGCATCCGCCACTGCCAATATTGAGACCACCAAATTAGCCTGTCAGAGAATGGGACTGATGATGGCGCCGGTATTATCCTCCAACCAGGTGGTCGAATTAGTTAACGGACTGTAGCGCCGGAGTTCGACAAACAACGACAAAGGAAACACGGGGGCCGGGCCTGTCCGGCCCCGCAATGATTTGCACAGAGAGGTTCCCATGAAGAAGACTCAATCGGAAACATTACCGGGAAAGGTTTCCTGGGACAGTTTAAAAAAAGAATTGATGGAATTGCCCAAGGACGATATTGTTGATCTTGTTGACGCCTGGGTTAAAACTTTCTGGACGCTGCAAAACTACTGGATGATATTTATAGAGCGCGATTTCGGATTCGACAACGCTGCCCGTCTGGACGGAGAAATCTGGGAAAAATTAGCGAAAGCACAGGGATATAGATTAAAGAAAGTTCTTAAACTCGGCAACGATATACAGTCCCTGGCCACATTACTTAAATTCTGTGCGGCCCAATGGGTAAACAGCGGATTCGAATGGGAATTTATCCAGATTACAGATCAATGTCTGATCATGAGGGTTAACAAGTGCCCGATGGGCACCTATCGCACTTCGCAAAACCTGCCCTTGCTGCCATGTAAACTGGGGGCGCCCGATTTGTACAGGGCTTTAGCCGGTGTAATTAGTGAAAAAATCAAGGTCTCCTGCTTGCACGCTCATCCCGATGCGCCCAAGCCCGGTGTCATGTGTGAATGGGAGTTCCTTCTTGCTGAATAACCATAAAGTAGCCTTAATAATGCGGCAAGCAGTCGGGACTTTTAAACAACCGGATAATTGAAAATACGATAAATCTAACCAACAAGGAGGACATTATGAGTGTCAAACCATTGAGCGGAATTAAAGTACTGGACTTAACCTGGATATACGCGGGGCCCTTTGCAACACAAATACTGGGTGATTTAGGCGCGGAGGTAATAAAGATTGAAGCGGCGCCGGTGGGGGATAAGACCCGTGTGATACCGCCTTTCAAGAATAATTACAGCGGCTACTTTGCCACGCTAAACCGGGGCAAAAAATCCGTCACACTTAATCTAAAGACTGAAAAAGGCAAACAGATATTCCTTGATTTGGCCAAACAGTGCGATATACTGACGGAAAATTTCATGCCGGGCGCCATGGATGCTCTGGGCCTGAATTATGAGACAGTAAAAAAGATCAATCCCAAGATAATATACGCATCCACTTCAGGTTTCGGCAGCTACGGCCCATATTCCCACATGCACTGCGTCGATCCCATAGGGCAGGCTGTAGGCGGACTGATGAGCATGACGGGTTACCCCGATATGCCACCGTTAAAGACCGGTCCCGGCATCGCCGATTCAATTACAGGCCTTTACTGGCTGGTGGGTATCCTGTCCGCTCTGCGTCTCAGAGATACGACCGGTTCAGGACAGAAAATTGAAGTCGCCATGGTGGACAGCATTTTTACCATGCTCGAAGAGAATGTGATTAAGACAAGCATGGAGGGAGTGGCCCCGCCAAGGCGAGGTAACCTGGACCCGTTCGGCGCACCCTGGGATGCTTTCCTGACCAAGGATGACAGATGGGTGATGGTGTGCGCTTTCGGTGGGCCGGTGTTTGAGGAGCTTTATCGCCTCATGGGACGCGACGACCTTGTCCAAAAATACGGCGGTGATAACATGGAGGCGTTTATTAATCGCGCCGTAAATCAGGATATCCTCAACAAAGCCTTCGCCGAATGGGTCCGCGCCAACCAGACCGCTGACGATCTGGTAGCCTTGCTGGCAGCCATGGGTGTGCCGGTGGGTATTGTCAAAGACATGAAAGAGCTGCTGGATGATCCTCACCTCAAGGCCCGGAATATGGTGGTTGATGTCGATCACCCTAAACTGGGACATGTAAAAACATTTAATATCCCGATTAAATTCAGCGGGATTACGGTGGGGGTTGAGCCGGGCACAAATCCGCATGATCCTGAACTGGGAGAGCACAGCAGCGAGGTCTTAAAAAAATATCTCAACAAAACGGACGCGGAGATAAGCGCTCTTCGTAAAGAAGGCGTGATCTGGGCCTGAATGAAATTCCCGACGGTGGTTTAACGTCATGATTATAGATACATCCAACACCCTGCCGACGCGCGAGATGCTTTTCGCCGACCTCTTCACACCCCAACCCGGCATGGAGGGCTATATCAAGCTCTTCGGCGCCAAGTGGAGCGGCTGGCTGGGCCTCACACCCGAAGAATTCAACGAGATGGCCGATACTCTATCCGGAGATAAACTGCGCGAGGCGCTGATAGAGCTGGCGGAAACAGGGCCCATCAGCATGGAAAACTTCTTGAAGACACTCCGGGAAGCGGGCATCACCTGGTCGGCCGTACATAATATGGACGAATCCGGCCCAACAGGCACGCCTCTTTCCAACGATTACGTGGCCGACATACTGAAGAAATACCCCGGGCAGTTCATCGCCTTCTCAGGCTACAACCCGCACCAGCAGGTTACAAGCCTGGCCAGCGTTGAGCGCGCGCTCACCACACAGGGATTCAAAGCAGTCGTCTTCCGCCCCTTCGTGCACGGCTGCTACGCCAGCGACCAGCGCTACTATCCGCTGTACAGCCTCTGCGAGAAGATGGGCGCTCCCGTGTGGATACACACATCGGTCAACTGGATGGCCAATATTTCAATCTATTACGGACACCCTCGCTATCTTGAGCAGGTTTTAATCGATTTTCCCAGACTGAACATCATAGCCGGCCATGGGGGCTGGCCGTGGGTGCCGGATATGGTGCTGATGGCCTGGAAGTACGATAATCTATATATCGACACTTCAGCCCACAGGCCTAAATATATTGCCATGCCCGATACCGGATGGGACATGTTCATGCGCTACGCCAACTCAACAATACAGGATAAGATATGCTTCGGCTCGGACTGGCTGTCTATAGGAATGACTATCAAAGACGTCCTGAGGGAAGTGGACCAGTGGCCGCTGAAGGACAGTGTCAAAGAGAAGTTTTTTTACAACAATGCAGCGCGCATTTTCAATCTGTAACAGGCTATTAGCACCTTCAGCCTGCCGGCCTCGGCAAGCGTCACCTGCTATCCCTGCGGCCTTCTGAGCATGGTCCAGGTCTGAGGGCCATCACCGCAAATCTTATGCTCGAGCATAACTTCAAAACTATGCTTATTATAAAAAGCCAGATCCCTGCCGTTCATGGTATCCAGCAGGCACGGCAGCCTTTTTACTTCTGCATGTTCAAGCAACGGCCGGATCAGCAGGCCGCCGATACCCATTCCCTGTTGCGCCTTCCTGACACCCAGAAACATAAGGTACAAATAGCTGCCCGGCAATAACTCCCTGTGCAGCTCGGCGAAGTATCGCCTGAAGCGGCTCAGCCTCCGATGTTTTTCTGCATCATAGAGCTGCTTCAGACGTAATCTCGGATCGTCCTGCTTGCTCACCACAGGCCGCCCGGCATCCCCGGGGAACAGCCACACAGATACACCGGCCATTGAGGGCGCCGCATATACCTCGCCGGCCATAACTGCATATTCCAGATTAGCCCGGAAGAACTCGCTCAAATACTCAGGTTGCTCTCTGCGTTCGGGAAAAAGGTAATCCATCAATGGATCTCCGGCGAATGCCTCAACCAGTATCTGCACCGCTTCATCTATTCCCGATTGCGTAAGCCTTGTGAGACCGTTTGAAAGTGGATCCATATATAACAACTCTAACTACTTAATGCGCATAAATTATAATGTAAAGGATGGCGCAGCTAAAGCAGAACTCGACCTTTTGACGAACAGGCCGGCTTGCCTTACTCTATTATGGCTATGAACGGGAGCGACATAATCGGCCGCACGCTGCGCGGGTGGACCGCGGGAAAAAGCGCAAAGGCAGCCATGATCGAGGTATTTCACAGGATACGCGATATCCCCTACGGAGTGCTGCCCGAGCTGAACAGCCCCATCGATTACTGGCGCATACTGGAAACCAACATCGGCTCATGCACGCCCAAGCACCTGCTGATGTGCGATATGTACAGCAGGATGGGACTGAACGTGCTCTATGCCGTTTTCCCCTATCGCTGGGCGGAGTTCGAGGAGCTCTACCCGCCCGACCTCTGGAAGCTGGCGCAGCAGATGGACCCGGTCAACCACCTGGCCTGCAGGGTTGAGATAAACGGCAGATACGTCCTGGTGGATGCAACGGTGGACCCTCCGCTGGGCGCGATCGGATTACCCTTCACCGCAAGCTGGGACGGTATATCTGACACAGCCCTGCCCGTGCTGCCGGTAGGAGAAGAGGAGCTCTATCATCCGTCGGAGGCCGACCTTATGCCGCCGCCCGACCTGAACGATAACGCCCTCGCATTCTATGCCGGTCTAAATACGTATTTTCAGAGGATACGCGATGGGCAAATCTGATACCGGCCTGATACTGCGCAACGCCAACACCGCTACGCTGAGCCCGCGCCATCCCGTGGCCAGGACTATCTATATTCAGGGCACACGCATCTCGGGGATAAGCGGCAAAGATGTCGACCCATCCCTGGCAAGGGCTGCCCGGGTTATCGATTGCCGGGGCAGGACCGTGATACCCGCCTTCCACGACTCACACTGCCATGTGGCAGCCTATGCCGAAAACCTGCTCAATATCGACCTGAGCCCCGCCTCGGTCAGATCGGTGGAAGATATCGTGGGTAAAATAAAGTCCGCAGCCTTAGCCGTCCCTCCCGGCAGGTGGATCAAAGGCACGGGCTACAATGAATTTTATCTGGCTGAAGGAAGGCACCCCACACTGCATGACCTCGATCGCGCCACGGCCGATCATCCTGTAAAACTGGCGCACCGCAGCGGGCACGC
>Ga0172370_10007925_pt1 | contig 12888 bp, 6 predicted proteins | sample LakKiv5m_FD_114538 | JGI IMG/M metagenome (GOLD analysis project Ga0172370, IMG submission 114538) | Freshwater microbial communities from Kabuno Bay, South-Kivu, Congo - kab_022012_11.5m | ecosystem: Environmental > Aquatic > Freshwater > Lake | place: Democratic Republic of the Congo...
ATGAGTCCTTGTCTGCGCGTACATGCTGTCCGGAGTATAGAAAACCTGCATGTCTCCTCTTGCCGAATCGACCGCCACAAGGTCGTAAATGATATCCCTGAGCCGATACTCCGCATCGACGAACAGCGAATCGCTCTTCCCGTAAATGCAGCCATTAATGAAGCCATGTGCCTTCAGGCTATCCGCCTCCAGCCTGTTCTTAAGCCAGCTTGGCTCAAAGAGTCGCCCAGCAAATGACAGGTGATTCTCAAACTCAACGTCGCCGCTTCCCTGCATACTGACGGCAGCGGTCGGACCAAACACTCGCAGCGTGTCAAGGACGTAGCGACCGTCACTCCAGTGCAACTGAGCCATGCCGGAATCCGCCCGGATGCCGGCCAAGTCGGAAGGTAGAAGATGGAGCTGTATTCCTGCTTGCATGACGTCTGGGTCAAAACCTGCGCCTTTGGCGGCGAACGAAAGATCGATATCGGATTGCAGGGTGTCGTTTTTGGTCAATGGCGCGAGGTTCAGATTCTCAAGAGAACCTCGAAGGTCGAAGGTTTGCGAGTCGCTCACGCCGGCCATTTGGCCCTCTAATGCGAGCAAGGCGAAATTCGTTGTTACCGACAGGCTGCCGGCCAAATTACCGTTATCATAATTCGCGCGCAGTTGCGCTGCTTTGGCAGAATACTCGGCGAATCTGAGATAATTAAAATCGGCTGAGATACTCATCTTTGCATTCAACGAGTCCGATGCGACGCCTTCAACGGACAACTGGCCGTCGATCCTTGACTTGGCCTTTGGATTATTCAGCCACTGCGACAAATCCAATTTTTCAATTTCCGCCCTGATCGAGAAGCGCGGCAATTCTTCCAAGTCTGCAACACTTCCTTCAACCTTCAGCGTTTGCGCCTCTTTCGAAAGGCCAAGATCGAATTGTAGAGAATCACCGGCATAAACGCCGGAAAGTCGAACCTCCGGAGTTCCTCGAACCGGCATATCCGGAACAAAGGCCAGTAGGTCTTCGAGGTTCAATGGAGACGCCCGCAGACGAAATTGATAATCCGTGGTTCTGCCGAGCTTCACAGCTACTTCGCCTCTTATATGACTGTTTTCAGTTTGCAAGGATAGATCGGAGAAATTGGCATCCTCCGCACGCGAAGCGAGTTGCAAAGATAGCTTGTCGATTCGAAGGTTGGGATCGATGGTGCGAAATTGCGCTCGGTGCAGGCTCACCTTTGTCTCGGCGCCGGCAAAAGTCACCGTAGCTCGAGCCTGAAGCTCCGTGATTTGTTTCGGCAAAAATGCCAAGTCCGGCAAATAACGTATGTCCACTTTGCCATGATCAATCTGCAAATTCTGTATCAAAACGCGCCAATACGTTTGGGCTTGGAAGTCTGCTGGTGACATTTCAGTCGGCTTGATCAGATCGGTCACGTTCCAGGTGCTATCCGTTTTTTGCACCAAGTGCAGGCGCAGCGAATCGGCCTGCACTTTGCCAATGACCAACTCTTTTTTGAATACATGCAACGCGGAAATCTGAATCTTCAAATTCGGCACGGCGACAATGGTATCCCCTTGGCTCATCACCTTTACGTCGGCGATTTTGATATGCCGGATCAAATCACCTTGGACTTCACCCAACTGTAGCTCGCCATTAAGAGATTTCTTTGCCTCCATAGCAATCCTATCGGCCAGCCACTGCCTGAAGGTATCGGTCCGGCTGAAAATCGCCAATCCAATCACCAGCAGAAAAACCAGTGCCATTGGGATACAAAGGAATTTTATCCAACGGGACATTACGGCACTTCTCATGCTAAAAAGCCTGTCCTACACTGACATGAAGCTGCACCGGATTCGCGCCCTCGAACACGGGAACGGCCACGTCAAATCGAATCGGCGCGATTGGCGTCTTGAAGCGCAGGCCCAAACCGGCTGCGTAATGCAGCCCGCTCAGGCGATAATCATAGGCCGATGACCAAACGTTACCGGCATCGACAAAAGCCACGCCGCCTAACCAGCTAAAAAGGGGATACCGGATTTCCGCACTCGTTTCTAACAGACTATTGCCGCCGATGGGCCGGTCCTCAGCGCTCTTGGGCCCCAATTGGGATCGAGCCCAGCCGCGAACCGAGGCGCTGCCGCCGGCAAAGAAGCGGTCTTCTATGGGCGTAAATTCACCGCTTTTCCATGAGGACATCGCCCCCATCTTGATTCTATAGGCTGACACCCAACCCGAACCGATCGTCTGATAGAATCGCATTTCCAGCAGCCAGCGTGAATAATGAAAGTCGCTGTTAAAGCCCAAGCCGGACATCGTCACAGTCAATGACCTGTACGTGCCGGTATTGGGGGAGAAAATGGGTAGGGAACTATCGCGGGTCAAACCCAGAGTTACGCCGGATTTGTTATAAAGATGCAGCTCGCTGCTATCCAGCGCTTCCCTGCGCGTTATGCTGGTGACGCTCAATCTGTCTCGCTCCAGCGCATAGTTGAGGTAGACATCGGAGTAAGTGGCAAAGCGGCGTTGGTAAGTAACGTTGCCGCCGGCGCGGGTCACGGTAAAGCCGAGCTCGCTCTCTTTGCGGTAAAACGGATTGAGGGTAATGCTGGATCTTGGACTGAGAAACGCCGGCCGGGTCCACTTGACGTCTACGTTGTACGGTTCCAAGCCCGAGTGTTTGGCGTAAATACTGAGGGTGCGCGCCGCGCCGGTAAATCCCAACAGCCGGAAATCAATAAAAGTGCGAAATTGATCCTCGCGGCCCCAGCCGACGCCGAGCTTGGTGGCAATGGGCGGCACTTCTTTGACCAGAATTTGCACCGGCAAGGACTGGCTTTGCGATTTATCTAACAGCATTTTTATGGAAGCGAATTGGAACATACCAAGCTCATAGACCTGTTGCTGCGACTTGGAAACAGCGGCTTGACTAAAAATGTCGCCCGGTTTGAAGGTAACCTGCTTGAGCACCGTCGATGCGGAAATGCGCTCGTTCCCCGTCACTTGCACCTCGCCGAATTTAAAGCGTATGCCGGTGCTAATCCGGAAGGTCAAGTCGACCGCGTTAGTGGTCTTCTCCACTTGCAGGTGCGGCTGGACCTGAACATTGGGGAAACCGGCATTGTTATAAATCGTGCTGATCGTTTGCACGTCCGCCGTGGCATTCGCATCGCGGAACCGTTCGCCCAATCGCGAGGTTAATGCCGGTTGAATTTTGTTGACAAAGATTCCTTCCGCCATGCGTTTGTATTCTTCGTCCGATGCTTCGATTTCATGCTTTAGGCTTCTGACCAGTGCCGGTTTTTCTTCAGCCACATAAATCGTCAGATGGACGGAGCGTTTTTTTTCATCTGCCGCAATACCAGTGGAGTCGATCTTTGCCTGGGGAAATCCTTCCGTTTGATAAAACGTGACGATCTGCTGCAAATCCCTTTGCAGCGTCATTTCGCTAAACCGAGAAGGTTTCTGCCAGAACAGCAGTTTTCTCAAACCGCCCCGACTGCGCAAAGACATCTGCTGCAAGAGATCGCTCTTAGAAAAGGCGTGGTTGCCTTTGAAGGCTATGCTCTTCAGTGCCCAGCCTTCTTCCGCGTTGGCCGGCTGAAAGAAAAGCACAGCCAACAGCACAAAAAACGAAAACTTTTGGCCAAGTAATAACGGTGCTCCGCTTCTGCCCAAGGGCGAGACGGATTTGTTTGAGTCGTATTTTATCATTTTGAGATGAGAAAAGTCAGCGGAAAAGAATCGTGCTGCTTTGGCTTATGGACGCAGCATACCGGAAGCCTGCCTACCGCTTTGCCAGCATCCAGAGAATGGCTATTAGGCTTGCCAGGCTAAGAAGGACCATCAAAAGATCCGGCATCACTTTAAAATGCTTGAGAAAAGTCATCAAAAATCTTCCCCCCAAAAGCATGGAAACGATGAGTGCGGTGATGGCGGACCAGCTATACCCGCGCGAGATTCCGTAGGCACATACGAGCAACAGAATGCCTGAAACGGAACCGGTGATTAGCGACACAGCGCTCTTTGCCTTGACAAAACCAATCAATCCGCCGGCCACAGTAAACAGGCCGTAAAACCCGACGATCAAGGTGGTCGTGCTCATCGATATTATCTCCTATGCAAAAGTTCGTGAAGCAGTATCCTAAAATTGTCCAAGTGAAGCCGCGGGGAACGTCCGAAAACTTTTAAGAAAGAACAAAACCGATCGACTCTTCTTCAGCAGCTCAAATCATCGCGCTCAGGGAGTCGATGGCTTGTACGCGATTATTAGAGAAATTGTTCATCTCGGTTGTTATTTCGCTCGGCTACCCAGTAACACCTGGCATTTCTTCGAATCATCCAAGTTTTTAGTAAATGCTCGGCTGAAGTTGTAATTGCACCTCACTTTACTGAACAGTCTATGGGGCGCGAACCTCATAGTGCATGGCAGGAATCTTACTCTGACAGAGTTCAAAACCCTGCCAGAGTTAGCCATGTGCCAGACTGTGCGCAAAAGCAATTGGCAAAAAAAGCATAGGAAATTAGTAAACATCTGTTATATTTTTCTCCGATTCATTCCGATCGATAGGACAGTACCAAATAATGCGACTTGTGAGGTAACAATTCCCCTCTCAATTGTATTCTGACCCAGGTGCGAGAACATTTAAGAAGGAGCTTGCATGATCGTCGAATTGGAGAAACTGACTATTCCTGCTCTCATGGAGCGAAGCTTTCGTTTGCATGGCAATCTATTATCAATCGGATACGTGGGCGACGTGCCCATCACCTATCAACAGTTGCAGCTAAAAGTCCGCGATGTCGCAGCCAAATTACAGGCCAGAAATATCAAGAAAGGAGACAAAGTCGCCATCCTTGGGGAGAACTGTCCCAACTGGGTCATTTCCTATCTTGCGGTCACTTACCTGGGGGCGGTAGCCGTTCCAATCCTGCCGGGCTTTCCCGACACGGACACGCGCCACATCATCCGCAATTCCGAATCGGTCGCATTGATTGTGGCGCAAAAGCTGCGTGGCAAAATCGAGGGGCTGGAAAACTCGCCGCTGCACACGCTCTTCTTAATGGAGGATTTTGCCCTCGAAGACCTAAGCAAGCAGCATATTTCTATTCTGGAAAAAACGGTCAAGCTATTCAAGAAAGAGGAAAAGCAAACGCCTGCGGCGGGCAAAGAGGTGGCGGCCCCGGCGGCCCATGACTTAGCCGCGATTATTTATACCTCCGGGACGACTGGCCTGTCCAAGGGAGTGATGCTCACGCACGGCAATATCGTTGCGGACGTGGTCAACAGTATCGAGCGTTTTCCCATCGACTCCAATGACCGTTTTCTTTCAATTCTGCCGCTCTCGCACACCTTTGAAGCTACCGGCGGCATGCTCTGCCCATTGGCGGTCGGCGTGACCATCTTTTATCTAAAAGGAATGCCGACGCCGCAAAAGCTCCTCTCTGCTATGGAGGCCATCCATCCGACCGGCTTATTGACAGTGCCGCTGGTCATCGATAAAATCTTTCGCAAACGCATTCTGCCGCAAATTCAAAGCAAAAAGATCACCAACAAGCTTTACCGTGTGCCCTTGTTCCGCAGGCAGCTCCACAAAATAGCCGGCAAGAAGCTCATTCGCTCCTTTGGCGGCAAGCTGCGTTTTCTCATGTTTGGCGGCGCCGGCCTGAATCAGGACGTGGAGACTTTTCTTCGAGATGCCAAGATTAGCTATTCTACCGGCTATGGGATGACCGAGACTTCGCCGATCATGACCATCAATCCCTTCGGCAAAGTGAAAATGGGATCGTGCGGCAAGCCGATTCCCGGAATTGAATTGAAAATCCATGAGCCCAATCAAGAAACTGGAATCGGGGAAATCATCGTGCACGGCCCCATCGTCATGCAAGGATACTTCAAAAACCCGGAGGCAACGCACGCGACTTTCCTAGACGGCGGCTGGCTAAAGACCGGCGATTTGGGTTATTTCGACGAAGAAGGCTATTTGTTTATCAAAGGCCGTTCAAAGAACGTCATCATCGGGCCATCCGGTGAGAACATTTATCCGGAGATCATCGAGCAGCAACTTTTGCATTCCAATTATCTTCAGGAAGTAGTCGTCTATGAAGACAAGGGGAGACTGATCGCCAAGGCTTATCTGGATTTTGATATATTGGATCAAGAGTTTGAAATTAGCAAAATGGACGGCGCAGAAGTGGAAAAGCTCATCCAGGAGCTTTTGGAGCAAGTGCGTCAGGAAACCAATCAGCAATTGCCCAGTTTTTCGCATATCAGCAAAATCATCAACTACCCGGAGCCGTTCGAAAAAACCCCCACCAACAAAGTGAAGCGCTATCTCTACGTTCCGGATGTTCAATAATTAGCTATCGAAATCCCGAGGTCTCCAAGACCCCGGGATTTGATCTATATCCTTCCGCCTCTCCTAAACGACACCATAACATTGCCAGAATCCAGCCTGCCGGATTGACAAACAAAAGTCACTACGACTTTGTAACGCGTATCAAGATTTTTAAGCGAAGCGAGCCGCATGGGCACAAAGATCATGACATTTACTTCCACCGGGAAATAGCTCCAAAAAGGAATGACCTCGCCGCAACGTCTATCCGAGTTGCTGATGCGAAGCTCGAGGGTGACAGTCTTGCCTTTGAATCGCTCAGGGTATTTGGCAAACTCTTCCATTGCGGTCAGTCCTGAATCGCCTTTTGCTTTTTTAAGATATAAAATGACCGCGCCAATGCCCATGGCCGACAGCGCAGCCCAAAGCCACCACAGGGATTTTTCCTGAGTAAAGTCGAAAATAAGGGTGGTGTAACTTTGAGGCAGCAAAACTTGCCTGGCAATACTCAGACTTTTTGTCTTATCAGCAATTCGAATGGTACACGTCAGGTCATAGGTTCCGGCCCGCAGCAGGATTGTCTCCAAGTCCGTGTTGAAATCACGATCAGGCACGACATGTCGCTTCTCGACGTCCGAGAATGACAACCACGTTTGCCGCGAAGCTTTTTCTGGTCGAACAATTTCGGCCTTGATGACGGCGAATTGGTCCAATGCGATGGTGGTAAGCTGACCGCTGACAATGCGTACGGTATCGATGTTCACTTTTTCCGGGCAATACGGATCATAGTCTCCATTTACACGCATGGAAAAGTTGCGCATTTTGTATTGCCCCGGTGCAAGCGCGACGGCCATAGCCGTGGTGGCGCTTTTGTAAAGATAATGATTGTCAGCGTTGAACAGCCCGGCAAAAATATAACCCACATTGCTGCGAACACCCGCAAAAGCCAGACGAAGATATCCCGGTTTGACACTTAGCTCCAAGGCCTCGTGCAGAACCCGCTTAAGCTGCTCCGGGTTCTGGGCGGAAAAGTAGCTGCCACCGGAATTTTCTGGAATGCACATCAGAATTTCTCGGTCCGCATCGCCAACATCAAAGCCGACCACATGAATGACCACAGACAGATGAGATTTGCGCAGGCTGTCCGCAACCGCGCAAGGATCTCCGCCGCAGGTCTCAATGCCGTCGGTCACGCAGATGATCACATTGCGTCCCCTTACGCCAAAATCATTTTTGGCTTGCTCCAACGAATAGGCTAACGGCGTGTAGCCGCGCGGGCGCAGCGGTTTCAACGCTTGGGCGTACGCGCCGCTGTCCACAAAGTCGAGGGGAATCTCCAAACGCGAGTCCAAACAGTTGTGCTGCTCTTTCGGGGATAGATGCCCGTAGACACGCAGGCCAATGCGTACCCCGGGAGGGAGCTGATATAGAACGCTTTCAATGGCTTCCTTGGCGATTTCGATTTTGCATCTGCCTTCGATCATCTCCGCCATGCTGCCGGAGGCGTCCAACAGGATCATCACGTTGGTCGTATCGGCGCAAGATTTGGAAGGGGTTCCACAAAGGCCTGACAGGATCAGCCCAAAAAGCGGGAGGCTGAGCCTTCGCGCAAGAAAAAACGAGGTCGTGGTTCTCTTGCCTATTTTTGAAAACGCTTTTTTACCCAAAAACTTCATGGTCGTTCTCCTCACCGCCACGTTAACCCCTGCCCTAAAATCGTTCTATGATTTCTATATTAATATCGACCGGCCAGACCGGATTCTGTTATTTTTTTCTACCATAATCCGGAATCTTGAGTAACGTCCCGCCTTCCAAGGCCGAACGATGGGCGTAGAATCCAGGAATGGTGTAAGCCAACGCTTCAAAAACGTCCACTTCGGCTTGACGCCTCTCCAACACCGCCATGATAAACTCGTGGGTGATGAAGGCATGGGAGCCGCCGTGTCCCGTGTCATGGCGCAAAGGCTCCGGCAGCAGCTCGTAGTGATTCGGTTGCTCATGAGGCTGCATTTTGATCTTGGCTTCCGCATACTGATTCTTTATCTCGGTGCCGGATTCACGTTTTGCGGTTATGCCGGGTGTGCCATCCGGTCCTGGCATGTAGTAGGACATTTCCGTGCCCAAGAATTGGCCGCGCTCGCAACCGCCGGTTGCCACCTTCCAATTGACCGAGACCTGCGCGGAGTGACCGCCGGAGGTTTTGAACATAGCTGTTTCGCTCCAAAACGGATTCTCGTACAAGTTGGTGCGCAAAACTTCATGATCATCTCCCCAGCCAGTGGCCATGACCTCGGTAAGTCTCTCGCCGGTCACCGGAATGATCATGCCGGTGCAATGAGTGGGATAATGCATGGGCGGGAAACCATGCCGCCAGGTAGGCATACCATTTTCGTCGAACATAAGCGAGATCAAGCCATCGTGGTGATATTCTGCTTGGGAGAAAAAAATCTCCCCGAACTGCCTTTGTTTTGCCCACTGGCGGCACGAGATGATCTCGCGACGATAGTAGCTGGTTTCCGCCATCATATAAATCATACCGGTTTTCTTGACCGTTTCCAAAAGCTCGGCGCATTCTTCTTCGTTGCAGCCCGCAGGCACCGCGCTGATGACATGCTTGCCTGCCTTCATCGCTTCCACACTCATGTACACGTGCAGCGGGGCCGGCGTGAAGACACCGACGGCATCGACGTTTTTATCCTTGATCAAGTCAGTGAAGCTTTTGTAGGCGACATCACACTGATAGGTTCGCATCAGATTCTCCAGACGGTCCTGGCGCAAATCACAAACCGCGGTGACCTTGCAGTGCGGATGCTCGTGCCATTGAAAGCTGGCGCCGAATCGACCGCCGACGATGCCTATTCGAACGAGTCGCTGGGATTTGGGGTAGACTTTTTTATCCTGAGAAAAAAGGCGAGGAGAGGCGCTAAGCGCAGCAGCGCCGGTTATAAGATTTGACATAAAGCGTCGGCGAGTAGGATGATCGTTCATGATTTGCCTCCGAAAGATATTTGTGAAGAAACTCTGACAGGGTTCCGAACCCTGTCAGAGTTGAGAATCCAATATGAAAAACAGATAATTCACCAACCTACAACAACGGCGGATCGATCTTGACGGTATCAGCTTCCAAATCGATGGTCACGGTCGTGCCGTCCGCAAAGGTGGTTTGTTGCCGGCGGTAATTGGCATCGAGAAATTCGTGCTTGACCATCTCCACTAACCCGACGCGCTCGTGCAACGCGCACATGGTGCGCACTTGCTGCAATTCCGCTTCGTTGGGATCAAGTGACATGTACGGCATACCGGCGTTGGCCAAACCGTGCAAGTAGCCTAAATCGGTTTCCGGAATGCCCCATTCGCCTTTGCCGCGCGACCAGGGCAGAATGATGGCGTCGTGATAAACCAAGTTAAAAAGTGGAACGGGAATGCCCATGGCCGGCCCTTTGCCCGGATTCGGATCAAGGGCATAGGGGCCGTGATGCACCAAATCTAAATACGGCACAGCCCAGTCCGCCGGCTCCTCGGAGCTGACCACGCCGCCATAAGCCCGCACGATGTTGAAACAATGGGAGCGATACTCCAAACAGGCCTGGCGCGTGACCGGATGTTCAGGATTGTAGCATTCATCCGGAGGAACCACGGCAAAGACGTCCAAATAAGCGCCGCGCAGCTTTATACCGTGAGCGAGAATCTCGTGATGGTTTCGGGCCACATAGCCCGGAGCGAGCCGGGAACACAAGATGGATTGCTCACCGCCATACCAGGTGTGGCCAAAGGGTCTCTCGCCGTCCGCCTCGATAATGGTATGGCGGGGATCGTAGGAAGCGGCGTCGTGATAGTAATCGCGATATTGGTCGTGCACGGCAAAAACGTAGCCGAGGCTGTCACACACCTCGGCAAAGTGCTGCATCCCTTGCCAACCGCCGGCTTCGGGGCAAGGCGGCAGAATGTCCGGGTGCAAATTGTCATAGCCGCGATAGCCCCAGCCGTCCAAATGCACGTAGGCGCGCCGGATGCCCTTTTCCGCCACTGCTTTTAGCTGCGCGGCCCGATCCGCAAAACTGACGATCTGATGGTTCTTGGCAGGATCGGTCTTGTCATAATAGCTGGAAGCCGGCTGGATGTGGTAGAGAATGCTGGTGTGAATGACCGGTGCGCCAATGAGCTTGCCGACCAGCGGATTGCGGGCGATCTTCTCCTTCAGGCTGACCAGATGGCCGGTTTCGATGACATACCGGCGATAGCGCTTGGCCAAGTCGACATAGTTGCCCTGATCGAAGAAGGAAAACCGCACCCGGCGCGGATAAGCGAGCTTGCCCAAAGAGTGCATCCATTTCACTTCCATGCGCGTTGGCCCGCCGGCCGGATGGGAAAACTCGCAGCCGCCATCGTAGGGCGTCTCCAGCAGGACGAGCATAGCCGACTCTCCTTGCTGATGTCCCCACCAGGGCATGTACAGTCCGCGACCATAGGTTTCGCTGTTGTAGAGCCAGACCTTGCGCGGCCAAGTTTTCGGCAACAGCATCCCTTGCATAAAAGGCACGACCGTATGATCGGATGATTCCGGCTCCAATCCTTTGGGCCAGAGACATTCCTTAATCGCAGCGCTGCCTTCATTGGCGATGACCTCAGAGACGACGTCCTCGTCCGATCCATCGAGACAAACGAACAACTTCAAGGTCAAATCGAGATTCTTTCCTTGCTGCTGGAATTGGCTGAGCTGAATCAGCACGCCGGACTGGTAACCGGTTCGGTAGGGGGTAATCTCCCGCTTACGTGCGTCGGTAAGCTTGAATGGCACATCTTTTCCGTGCACATTCAAGGTCAGGTCGTTTTTCGCAGCAGCCAGAAAATCCCAATGCACGGAGGCGGACGCCACGGCCAATTTGTAATCTGCCTCGCGGAGTGTTACGGTGCGATGCTTGCCGGCGATCTGCCAACTGCCGGCCGCGTGGGTAACCATAACGGCCGGATTGTATTGTTCCGGTTGAGCGAATCCACTTTGAGTTAGAAAACACAAAACGAGCAGCAGCGAACCAAAAACCAGCGTGTAGCGATTCTGCATGTTTCGTCCTCCTTGGTGAGATGTTTTGTTATTGCCCAAGCCTGAGAATGAATTCTCAGGCTCAAGAATGCAAGCCGCCTGAAGGCGGCTGCCGCTCATTGGGTGACGGGTCACGGCTGATTTGCCGGAGGTACCTCCGGCCAGCCCTTGGCGTACTCTACATTCTATCAAAACTCGTTTATCAATCCCACGTGCACTTTGCCGTTGAACAAGCTGTCTCCTTCGCCCAAGCCGTAGTCGATACCCATGATGCCCAGTCCTGTTTCTAGACGAATGCCAAAACCGTAGCCGGTTTTATAGCCTTCGTTTTTGCCGGATCGATCCTCGCTGGAAAAATAGCCGCCATCGCAAAAGAGGAAGACGCGCGAGCGGCGTCCAAGGAGGTAGCGGTACTCCAGATTCACCCAGGCAACGCTGCTGCCGCGGAATTGAAACTCCCGATAGCCGCGCAGGCTCTTGGCGCCGCCCATTCTGAATTGGTCGGGAATGGGAATGTACTTTTCGTTGCTTCGGATTTGTCGGCCCTGCATGCCAAAAGCCAACACCTGCCGTCTAAGCAGAGGCGCATAAAACTTCACGATGAGAGAGATCTGCTTGTTATCGACGTCCTTTTTCAACTCCAATTCCTGAATCAAGCTTTCAGGACCGAGATTGCGTTTTTTGCCGGCGCGGACGTCGGTGTGGTAATAAATACCGCGGCGGGGATTGATACGGTCATCGCGCGTGTCGTAATCTAGGCCAATGGTCGCATTAAAGGTACGACTTTTGGGAATGCCCAGCAAAAAGCTGCCCAGCGAATCCGGCGTGGTTTCCTCCCGCGACAATTGGGCGATGGCCGAAAGATTCTCCGACAAAGGCAGAGTGACGTCCAATGCCAGCTCACGTTGGATGTAGGTGGTATCCTGAATGAGCTGCTCGAAGCCAAAGCCCACATTCATGGGGAGTCCGGCCACCCACGGCTCGCGATAGTGGAACTTGGCGTCCTGCGATCTGCGGTCGCTTTTCTGCCAGTGCGCCAGCAGCGAGCGTCCGGTGCCCAGCAAATTGCCCAAGGAAATGTCGATCAAGCCGGTAAAGTAACCCTTCTCCGCGATCGTCGACGGATTGTATCCCAGCACGCCATCGAAACGGCTCGAATTGCCTTCCTTTAGGCGAAGAAGTAATCCGCCTTCATTGCCGCCGGCTAAAAAGACTTCCGGCTCGTCCACCTGCTCGAAATAGCCCAGCTTCATCAGGCGCGCCGGGATGTTCGCCACTTTTTCCCGATCATACAGGTCGCCCGGTCGGATGCGGATTTCCCGCAAAATGACGTTGCGCTTGGTGAGGGTGTTGCCTTCGATCTGGATTTCTTTGAGCAACAATTGCGGTCCTAAAATGGTTTGAAAAGTCAATCCCAGCGCTGTGTGTTTGTCATTCATCGAATCGAGAGTTGCGCTCTTGAGATCGAACCGGCTGAAGGGATAGCCCCTGTTCTCCCATTGCACCAAGGCGTCATCCAAGTCTTCTTCGAG
>Ga0172370_10007926_pt1 | contig 12887 bp, 20 predicted proteins | sample LakKiv5m_FD_114538 | JGI IMG/M metagenome (GOLD analysis project Ga0172370, IMG submission 114538) | Freshwater microbial communities from Kabuno Bay, South-Kivu, Congo - kab_022012_11.5m | ecosystem: Environmental > Aquatic > Freshwater > Lake | place: Democratic Republic of the Congo...
AGTAGCAGTAAAAGAAGGAATAAAACCACAAACAGCAGAAGTTCTTCAAATACTAAAGAACAACAAGGTTCCATTTGTAATAGCATTAAACAAAGTCGATTCAATATCTGGATGGAAAAAACATGACAATCTAAAAGAAAGTATAGAAAACCAAGCAATAAATGTTGCAGATGAATTTCAGGAAGCACTTTTAACTTTCCAAGGTTCATTAAGAGAACATGGTTTCGATTCATCACTATTCTATGAAATCACAGATTATACTAAACAGGTAGCAATTGTTCCCTGTTCTGCAAGAACAAAAGAAGGAATTCCCGAATTATTATTCATGCTCTGCGGATTATGTCAAAGATTCTTGAAAGAAAGACTAAAGATAAACAACGACGCAAAGGGAATTATATTGGAAGTAAAGAAAGAAAAGAACGCAGAATATATAGAATCCATTCTTTACGATGGGGAACTAAAAGAAAATGATACAATAGCCATAGCAACACTTGATAGTATGGTTGTCTCAAAAGTAAGAGCGATTGAGGAGATACAACCCTTATCATTAAAGTATAAACCAATAAAAAAGGCATCCGCAGCTACAGGAATAAGATTAAATCTTGCAAATAAAGAAGGAATAATGGCTGGAATGCCGTTTCAAAGAGTTCATAATAACTTAGAAGAAATAAAGAAGGAGTTCAAAAAAGAAATATCCGAGGTTATGCATTTAGACAAACAAGGAATAATAATAAAAGCTGATTCTTTAGGTAGTTTAGAAGCACTTATCGCCTTATTAAAACAGGAAAGCATCCATATCCTTAAGGCAGGAATAGGTCCGATAAGTAAGACAGATATAATAAATGCAAAAGCAAACCTAGAACTAAATCCATTAAATGCAATTATATTAGGTTTTAACGTTGAGAGAGAAGAAAACCTTGAAGCAGGAAACGTAAAAATAATTTCTCACAATGTAGTCTATAAAATAATAGAAGATATTCAAGAGTATAGAAAGCAAAGACAAGCAGAAATAGAAAAAGAAAAATTATTGGGCTTAGCAACAATATGCAAATTAGAAATTCTTCCTCAATATGTATTTAGGAACTCAAATCCTGCGATTTTTGGAGTAAGAGTATTAGCAGGAAAGTTAAGAGTTGGTATTCCAATGATAAATGAGAGGGGAGAAGAAGTAGCAAGAGTCAAGTCTATTCAACATGAAAAAGCATCAGTAACAGAAGCAACAGAAGGACAGGAATTAGCATTAGCCTTGCCAGGAATTGCCTTTGACAGAAAACTTAATGATGTAAAATATCTTTATGCAGACATTTCTGAAAGACAATTCAAGGACTTCAAGAAAAACAAAGAACTTCTCTCCTCTCAAGAATTAAAAGTTCTTCAGGAATTATCAACAATAAAGAACCTTGCCAGTTAATCACATAAATCTTTAATAAATAAAAAATAGACACTTTTTAATGCAAAATCGAATAGCTTTCGATGCACGCATCTGTCCAACTCTCAGATTTGGTGTAGATTTTGCTCTAAAACAAATGACTTCTTACATTGCTTTAACACGAAGAGGAAAAGATAGTCTTCCCTATCTTATGATAAGCCCTCATCCTCAAATCCCCTTGCATGCTGCTCTAATTACCCCAGTTGCAAGAGAAGATTATGATATTCACCTGCCTGGTTCAGATACCGCAGTTGGACTAAACAGAGATATGTGTCCGGAATTGAGATATAATCTTAAAATTAAAGGAGATGCATGGACTAAAGAAAAATTACAATTATTCAGATTCTTCATTACAGACTTAGAAGGAAGATTCAGAACAGCTCAAACTCCAAACATAGAATATCCTAATTATCTTGGGCTTCCCTTATTAAAGCAATTCCTCCAAGATGATGCCTTATTACTAAAACCAGAACCGTCTAATAACCAAGCAGTTATAGAAAAAGTTCAAGAAACAACCCAAGAAACAGTTCAAATTCCACAAAAACCAAAACGCAGAAAGAAAGCAGAAGAAGGACAGACTTCTTTTCTTTAAAACTTAGAATTATTAATGTGCTTTAAACGCATTATAACTAACTTTAGACAATCCCTCTGTTCTACTTAATCCATCTAAAACAACACTTCCCCCATAAACTAAAGCCATTAATCCAATCGCTCCCAATATACCCCAAACTAATTTAGAGTCTTTAGTCCTACTTTCTCCAGAACCTGCCTTAGGACGATACCTTCCAACATTTTCTCCACTCATACCTTTAAGTCCATTTTTGCCTTTTTAAACAATTCACTAAATTTATGTAACTATATAGGAGTTACAAAAAGAAAGGTTTATATACATAAAAAGACACAAGAAATAATGGCATTCGAAGACAAATCAGCAGAAGCAAGAAAAGAAAAGACCTGGATAAAATGTGTGGACCTACACTTCGAAGCATTAAAGACACAAAGATTGGTAGAAACAGGAAAAGACGGATTATCTTACTCGGAAGCACATGCAGATTTATACAGAAGAGGGCGAGAGGTATTTGAACGGCATTATAACTCTCAAGGAGATAATGAAACGCTCTATGCCAAGATAGCAAAAGTCCTTCCCTCAAAACCTTTGTTTTCTCCAAGAATACCTATTTCTGCTTCGGATACGGCTATCGTAGAAAGACAGTTGAAACAGATTCCATTAGAGGCGGCTATAGGGCATCAAACAAAGGCATTTGGCAATAGAACAAGAGCATTTCTAAAAGCAATAACCCCTCAGCAACACGAAGAATAACTTTAAAACTTCAATATAAATTGAATGGATTAAAAGTTCTTTTAGGAACTTTTAAAACTCCGATATAAATCGGACGGGTTAAAGATTTACAAAGTAAATCTTTAAAAACCCTCTTTTTCTAAAGCATTTATGCCATTTAAATTAGTTATAGGAGATAAGGGAAAAGCATGGAAAATAGAGTTAGACAACGAAAGTTTAGTCGGAAAATCACTTGGAGATAAGGTTTCAGGAAAGGAAATCAAAGCAGAATTAGAGGGATATGAATTTGAAATTGCAGGCGGAAGTGATATAGCGGGATTTCCATTATCAAGTGAAGTTCCAGGATTAGCACTTAAGTCATTGTTATTAAAGAAAGGGTGGGGAATGAAGGATAACTATCCGGGAATAAGGAGAAGAAAAACAGTTAGAGGAAAAGTAATCTCTTCTTCAACATCTCAGATAAATCTTAGAGTTGTTAAAGCAGGGCATAAACATTTGGCAGAAATATTCCCAGAACAGAATCAACCCAAAGCAAAACCTGCGAAAGCTCCTGCAGCAACACCAGCTGCTTAATTATTTATTAATCGCCTCTATTCCAATATCTCAACACTATCTACAATTCCATCAGAGTCTAAATCTATACCTTCTATAACTTTACCTTGAATCTTTCTATCAAGATTATTTCCTTTCTCTATATCATGAAATTTCTGTAGGAAAGTTAATATCGCTGCCTTTGTACCCATATTTCTTATCCCGGCAATATATAATATACTCTTATCTTTATTAAACGGACTCTGGAATTTATTTATCACTCCAATCTCTTCATTTGCATATACTTTCTTAGAAACTGAAGAATAAAATCCCTTCTTTTTTTCATCAAAATAAATTGGAGATTTCTTATTTATCATTTCGGCGGTTTTATTTACGATAGGCCCTCCAAGAACAACAAGGTTATTTTCCCTTAAGTCCTTCTCCTGAATTTCGGTATCTAATTTTACCTTTCCCTCAGTTATATTATTCAAAAAAGTTCCAAAGAATAAAGCAAGGTCCATCCCAAAATACCCATCTCTACTTCTTGCTTTCTGTTCTCCATGAGGGTCGGGGCTTCCAACAACAATAAGCGCATTGAACTTACTATTTTCGATAAATGGTTTAAGAAAATCCGAATTCCTCTCATCTAATTTTGTACTTTCCTTAAAATCTTTTATTTTAACATAAAAAGAATCTGCAACAAGAGAATAAAACTTTGCGATTGTGCCCTGAACCATCTCCTGCCTTACTACTTTAATGAGTTTAGCCCTCTCGAGATTATGAACATAGTAATACACATTTTGCTCATGAACTTTCAACTTTTTAGCTATCTGCTTAGGATAAAGAGATTCATCTTTCAATATCTGAAGAATTTTCAAAGAAAGAGGATTATTAAGGCAGGATATTTGTTTTGCACTAACCTCTAAAGTATTTAGTGCATAAGTCTTATCTTTCTCTCTCTTAATTATTTTCATATTTAATAAAAATAACTGGCTTTTATAAACTTTGTTATAACACTATTATAATGTTTTTAACAATACTTATAAGGAATATTTCTTTATAATTTAAAGGAAGATGAACACAACAACACAAACACCAACAATTGAAACACCAACACATTATAGATTCATAGAAGTCACTAATCCTCTTCCCGTAATGTTAAGATCTTGCCCAATTCCTCTTCAGAATATTTTAGCAGTCCACGCAACAATTAAAACATTTTTGGGAAGAGAATACTCATTATGTCATAACAATGTATCTGCCAAAAACCCGAGACTTCTTATAGAAACAAAAAAAGATTTTGACAAGAAAGATTTCTTAGCTGTTCAAGAAATTATAGCAAACGCAACATATGGCTGCCCTATAAGTGGTATAACAGAAAAACCCTATCATCGCAGCGAGTTAGTCCTTCCCACACCCTATACTTTGACTATGATTGCAGATGCATTTGGAATGTATGCTCCAAATTTCGCGGAAGCAAATTTCACAAGATTTTTTGGCTGTTCTATTCCAAAAGAACTAGGAGAAAGGGTAAAATCAATGTGGAACGGGCGCGTAAGTCTATCAGAGCCTTATAACGCAGATACAGACAGGTATTAAACTGCATCTCCTCCTATTAATTTATATACTCCTTTAATGCATAAAAACGGATGATAATCAGAAGGGCAGAACTGAAAGACGCAGAAAGAATTCACCAGTTAGCAAAATCATTATGGATAGACTGGGCAAATCCGCAAAAAACAGGATTTTTAGTCAATCGATATACCACAAATCAATATCAAGACAGGATGAACCCTCCTCAAATGAATCCTTTCTTTTATGTTGCCGAAGAAAATTCCGACTTGCTAGGTTTCTTAGCATGTTTGGATTCTAGCACATTCAAACAGCTCACAAGGCAAGGAAAACTAGGTTCTCTAGAAGGGGATAAAAGATTCATGCTAAACCAAGAAGGCAATTGGATTTTCGGAGACCAGATAGGTATAAACCCATTGTTAAAAAGAGGAAAAATAGGAACTGAGATGATGAAACAATTATTTAAAGACATGGATAAAAAACAAATTAATAATATGTATGTAAGCATTCTTCACAAACCTGTGAGAAACTACACCTCAATTGAATTTTGCAAGGCATTAGGATTCAAGCATATCAAAGGAGAAGACACTCAAGAAGGAATTGATAGAATTTCATGGGGAATGTATCGTTTAAGGCTTTAAGAATCCAATAACCAAACTTTTAAAACCCCCCTAACTAACTATTTCTATGGCAAAATCAGAAGCAAAATCTAAAGAAATTCCTACATTAAACATAGGAATAGTCGGACATATAGACCACGGCAAGACAACATTATTAGAAAAAATATCTGGAAAATGGACAGATACTCATTCCGAGGAATTAAAGAGAGGAATTACAATAAGATTAGGATATGCAGATATAACAATTTACAAAGACAAAGAAGGATTTAACATAAAATCTGGAGAACCTTTAATGCATGTCTCATTCGTAGATGCCCCTGGACACGAAATGCTTATGTCAACCATGTTATCAGGAGCCGCCATAATAGATGCGGCTTTGTTAGTAGTTGCTGCAAATGAAGGAATAAAGCCCCAAACAAGAGAACATCTTATGGCTCTCCAGGCAAAAAGAATAAAACATTTGATTGTAATCCAAAACAAAATAGATTTAGTTGAAAAGTCACAAGCATTAAGCAATTACAAAGAAATAAAAGAACTATTAAAAGGAAAATTTGACTCAACAATAATCCCTGTTTCTGCACAGCAAAAAATAAACATCTCCAAGATATACGAAGCAATTTCCGAGATTCCTATTCCAGACAGAAATATTTCAGGAGAACCATTATTCGCAATTGCAAGAAGCTTTGATATAAACAAACCGGGAGCAACTCCAAAAGATTTGCACGGAGCAGTTTTAGGTGGAACACTAAAACAAGGAAAATTAAAAATAGGAGATACAATAGAAATAAAACCAGGGAAAATAATCAAAGAAGCAAATCAATATCATTATAAAACTCTTAAGACAAAAATAGTCAAACTCTTTAACGGCTCTCAATCAGTCCAGGAGTTAACCCCTGGAGGAAGCATGTCAATAGAAACAGAATTAGATCCCATATTAGCAAAATCTGATGCATTAGCAGGAAATGTTTCATCCATAGCCGGAAAACTTCCACAATTATCAAACTCCTTAAAAATAAAATACACTCTTTTCCCAGAAATATTTGGATTAGCAGGACATGCAAAAGCAGAACCAATAAAACCAAGCGAAATATTAATGCTCTCAATTAACACGTCTATGACTTTAGGCGGAGTTAAATTCATAAGAGGAGATACAATTGAGGCAAATCTCAAAGTTCCAGTCATCTCATTCAAAGGCGACAATGTCGGCATCGCGAGAAACATAAACAATCATTGGCGTTTGATTGGCTATGGCGAGATTGTTTAATAGGCTTCTGGAAAGATTTATAAATCAAAGTTTAACTCGAAGATTATGGGTATTTCATTTGAAGGATATAAAACAGGTCCAAGTAATTCAGCAGGAGGGTGGAATGGAGCACTACTACGCCCCGAAGATACCGCTCTCCCTATAGCAGGAAGCATAAATACTTTTGTTGATAGACAACAGTTTGCAACAGCATACAATGCTTTAACTAATGGTGTTCATTTAGATTTCTGGCCAGCTCAGTCTTTGCCAAGTCCAAGGCAGGTTCCAACAGTTACAATTTTTATGGGTGGCAAGGATATTAATTAATAAGACAATTTAATTATCTTCTATCACCTAGTTATCTCAAACAACCCTCAATTCCTTAAGATATTTATCAACTACAACTTCAACTAACTCTTCAACCAAAACTATTTTCCTATGTTATACAATATCACTTAAGATATAGAAAGAGTTTTATACTAATTGTTCTATTAAAATTAATGATAAAATTACCTATATCCTTCCCGATTATGCCCCCATTAAATCTAATTAACTACGATTCACTGTTAAGTTCAAAAGAAAAAAGACTTAGGGAACAAGAAAAGAAGGAAGAAGAGCAAAGGGAATATTCTGAGCAACTTAAGCGTTACGAGCAACAGAAAGCAGTTGATAGAATACTATCTCTTCAACGTAAAGAGAATCATATTTCAAGAGAGGAAGAACTAGAGCTTGAAAATGAGGCAAGAAAGGCTAGAGTTAGAGGGTTTGAACTTCCCGATGGGTTGAAGTGGCACAGAAGCGATAATAGAATTGTTCCCGATAATAGATATTAATAGAAACTCTTTTATATAAAACAAACAACCAACTTTATGGAAAAAGAGGAAAAAGACAAAAAAGAACCCAAAGATAAAGAACAAATAACACAATTCTGTCCAGAAACACTAACTGATTGGAGGAAATGGCTTAAAATAAACCACCTCAAAGAAAAATATGTTAAAGTTATTCTATATAAGAAACACACGGGAAAGTCTAGGCTAAGTTCAAGAGAATTAATGCATGAAGCTATTTGTTGGGGATGGATTGACACAACAGCAAATAGAGTTGATGAAGATAGATGGGCAATAAAATATGTAAGAAGAAACGAAAAGACAGCTAAATGGGGTAATAACACATTAAGATATGGAAAATCTCTAATAAAACAAGGAAGAATGTCCCCTCATGGACTAAAAATGTACAAAATAGGATTAAAGAGAAAACCCCATGATGAAGGCATTCCCGACAATCCAAGGATGCCCAAGGACTTATCCATTGAATTAAAAAAACTAGGACTTTTAGACAAATTCAATAGTATTTCAAAGTCAAGGAAGAAAACGTTTTATCGTATTATTCTAAAAGCCAAACTCCCAGATACAAGAAACAAGAGAATAAAAGCCATTATTAACGAAATCAAACAACCCTCAATTCCTTAAGATATTTATCAACTAGCACTTCAACCAAAGATAAATCAATATTAAGATATCCTTTTGAAATTCTAAGATTAAGTTCTGCCTTAACATTCTGAATTATCTTTTCCCTCAAGGAGGTTGCATCAACTAAAGAAAACACTTTATCCAATGGATTTATCTTTTCTCTATATGCTTTAGCAATACTAAAGCTGTTTTTCATTTCCTTTGAGTAAACACTCGCTATCTCTGGCTTATCAATTGCCTTTTCTAAAACATCATGAACTATTACATTAGAGAGGTTAGAGATAAGCAGTTTTGTTAGTTTATTTCTGTTCATTAGCCCTATTTAGTATTAAGCTGAATGTCTTTTTATATATTTCATTGTACTTTTTGATGAAATCTTTTCCAATCAGATTATATTTTATCTCATCTATTTTAGAAAGATTTTTTAAAATATAGTTATCAGCATCTTCTTTAGTTAATTTCTTATTCTCTATGAAAAGAAGTATTGAAACCATGTTCAATGTAAGATAATATTTTTCCTCTCCGTTTAAGATATCAAAATTGTCTATCAATGACTTGCTTTTCAACAATTGAATATCTAGTAGTTTAGGATTTATCTTTCTTTTTTGCTTGAAGATTAGCCTTTCCTTGGAAATACATTTGCTTAACATCATTGAATAGATAGGATCTGTTTCCAAGCCTTCCAATAATGATTTGTTATCTATTACTATTAAATGGGGGTTTATACCTATTTTATTTTGTATTTTTTCATTCAAATAGGGGTTTATTTTCCCTTCTTTTATTATTAATATGTCAATATCATTAAATCTAAATCCTTTTTCAAGGAATGAGCCAGTTATCATTACATTATCTGGATTTTCTTTAGAGATTATACTAAATATCTCATTTATTATCATCAGCTTTATTGGTTCTATCTCCTTTAGACCATAAAATAAAGGTTTAAACTCGTTATTCCTCTTCATCTCATCTATCTTTCCACCCAATGGAGAAACTATAACATATTCTCCTGCAGTTATCCCTATCCTGTTCTTAGGGAGATAAATCTGATCCATTTTGCTTCCCTTGCTTACTTTAGCTATTATTTCCATATTACGTAATATCACGTAATGTATATAAATGTTTGCGTTTGAAATAGAAGGAGGATTATGAATGAAATAAGGAGATAGAAAGGATTTTAAATCAATTATAAATCTATTTTTTATGAGAAAAACTTATTTTGAAATTGTACACGTAGCACCAAGGGAACTTGAATGTTGGAGAGATCAAGGCTCATCCTATGCCCAGGTTTCCCGAAGAATTCTTGAGTTAGATCAACGCACAGTTCATTACATGCCAGGAGAATTAGATGAAAATTTACCTAATATTCCCAATGATACTCCTATCAGAGTAGGTGGTGCATTCTGGGATATATGTGTTAGGATAAGATCCGAGATTCTTAAAAGAAGGGGCTTCACAAATGTTCAACGAGTTAGGAATCTTTCGTTTGGGTAGATTTTTTGAGGGTTTATAGGATAGAAAGCAATTTATTTTTCCAAAAGAACCTTCAGCTCTTCATCTACCATTTTTTCAGCTTCTTTTTCAGAGAAAGAGACATCTGCATAACGAACACTAAACTTATTCTTTATTTTATTCAGTGCTTTTTCTCTAATCTGTTGAATATCCGAAGAATTCCAGTTATATAATTTGCCCTTCTTTCTCGCCTGAGCTCTGTATTCAACCTCCTCCGCTCCTAAAAAACCCTTAGATTCAGGTCTGTTAGTCTTTTCTCCGAGTATCTTATGCACAACCGTGTTTCCTATTATGCTTCCCAACTCTTCTATAGCACTATTTTTTCCCATTTTGCCTCTTTTATTTCATCTTCAGTTTCCTTAATCAGATAGTTAAGGTAACTTAATGCAAATTTCCTCTCTATTATTGATTCTTTATTATTCTTTAATCTTTCCAAAAGATAATTCCCCAAGTCATTTGCTAAAGCCCCCTGCAACTTATAATTATCAACAACTTTATTCATTAATAATCTTACAAGCCAGGTGTTTCTTATGCATTCATAAATTTCCTTGCCCTTAATTCCCTCATAAGGGTCGCTCCAATCTAATTTCATCTTTAAATATAATTTAGGCATATTTATCCTATTCGGAATTTTTATACTTCCAGATATTACCTTACAATCCTTTAACTGATAGATTAGGGAAGGATTGGTTGGATATTGCTCAAGGATGGTCTTTTTAGAAATTATCTGTATATCTAACCTAATTCCCTCTTTTTCTCCAAGCCCCTCCAAAAGATCAATTATCTTATTCCTTTCAGCTTCATTTTTCCATATCTTGACTTTTGTTACGACAATAATGTCTATATCATTATATTCCTTATAACTTGTCTGAACAGCCGAACCAATTACTATAATTGCTTCAACATTGTTAACGTTTTCCATAACTATCTTTCTTATTCTTTCTTCAATATGTATAGAATTTACATTATAATCAAGCCTTTTCAAAAGATTACTCGCATCAATTTCCATAATCCGCCTTAATTTTGGTCTTATTGATCTGGTTAGGACATTTGAATCCAGCTGACTGAGTCTATGATTATTGAACTTCTTGTTTATAACGTTCATTTCTCTACGTGTTATTATAATACCCTTTTCCATATTTCCCATATAATCATCATAATGATTAAGTATAAAAACCTTTTGCCTTTGTATGATTATGCAATTATCAACTAATAGGAAGGTTATAAACTAATAACCGAACCTTCTTTCATACTCTTTGTGATCAAACCACTCCAAGAGAACATTAAAAATCCTTATATTCTCTGCATGAATAGTGTATATTAGCCTCCAGGCATTAGGCAAATCATATTTCCATAAATTATCTATTCGGTATTCCTTGACATATTCATTAGGCCATAAATCTTTTGGAATCTTTGTTCCAGATAAAGAATTTTGCTTTAGGTCGTCTATCGCTCGTTGAATATATTTATACAGCTTTTTATCTTCAAACTTTCCTTCTTTCAAAGATTCGAATTCCTTTTCTATTTTTGGGTTTACAAAGACTACAAAAACGTCTTTTTTTATCATCTTACCTGAACACCTGAGGCGAGAATCTCTGCAATTCTCTCAGGATTATATATCCACATAATACAACCCTCTTTATCAATTAATATTTTATTTGAAGCAACCAAGTAGTCTAAAATAACTAAATAAGTCTGGTACATCATTTTCTGAGGGAGTTTTTTCCATAGTTGATATTTTCCACATTCTTGGCTATGTTTTTGTATAGTTTCTTCAACCATTAAAACAGAACTAAGAGTAGGATTATATAAAATTCCCTTGCTAGTTAGATTTTTCTGCATCATGATTGTTATATGTATTAATATATTATATATAAACATATAATACTCTTTATAAATCTTTCTGCTTACTTGACTAATGGGACTAATAAAAATAATTAAGAACCAACTCTTCTAACTGACTTAACAAATTCTTTTGAATCTTCTCTCAATTCAGAAGATATTGCATTAAAAACTATTTCATCATCAACTTCCCCATATTCGTGAGCTAAAATATTTCTCATCCCTTTTGCATCTTGCAGTCTATCTGCAAGTTCAATAGAAATAATATTATTTGATGAAAGAATACTGAATGCTTCTATGTCACTCTCAGGAGATATCAGTTTTCTATCTTTTATAACTAAAAAAGCTAAATCAGTAATTGCCTGAACTATTTTTTCAGCGTATCTTTCGCATGCTGCTTTGCTCTTTATATCATTAAGATATTCTTCATAGTTTTCTGGAATAATCTCATCCAATTCAGATACATATTTTTCTATCTCTTCAGTTTTATCTTTTATTCTGTTGTTCATACAACACCTTACCTTTAATATTAATTTCATTCTTTATTTTTTCAGGAAGAATGTTAAATACCTGTATGTCAACTTTATCATTTGCCTTCCTTACAATATCTAACCTGAATTTTGTTGCCTCTTCCTTGGATATCTCATTGAATTCGACCGCTATGTCTATATCAGAACTCAACGTTCTAGTATTATCTGCTGTAGAACCATAAATTATTATTCTTTTAATCTTCGCCTTATATTTACTTCCTAATATTATTTCTTTTGTTTCACTTATAATTTCCTTAATATTTGAACCATATTTTAATTCAAACTCCTGGCTAAATTGAGATAATTGTCTTATCGCTTCAAATTTTCTCCTTATATCTCTTGACAACCTATTCTTTTCCGATTGTGTTAACTTTACTCCAAGAAGTTGCTTTTGTATTATGATTAATTCTCTTTTTCCAAATAGCTTTCTCATATTTTCATTCTTATTTATCGTTTCTAGCAGATTCATTATAATAACCTCTATTATGGTTATTATAACCTAAATAATGGTTATATTTAAATCTTTCTACCGCGTCTATCCGCGTTATCATCTATTCCCGTTCATTCATCCCTATTCATCCCCATCTTCTTCATCTTCATCATATTTCCTCTTAATGTTCTCCAATCTATCTTCATCTTCATTTCTATAGAAAGATATCGCCGTTCCCCCCTTTAGTTTAACCTTTATAGACACTTCTTTAACATTATCTAAATGATACAACGCCTTCCCCACCTTAGACACAATGTTATGATTCAATTTGGGACTTTTGGGCTTTCTGCCCAATTCAGCTTTCTCTTGTTCAATGTAATGTATTTTCATATCAAGCCAATTCCAAATATTC
>Ga0172370_10007930_pt1 | contig 12883 bp, 15 predicted proteins | sample LakKiv5m_FD_114538 | JGI IMG/M metagenome (GOLD analysis project Ga0172370, IMG submission 114538) | Freshwater microbial communities from Kabuno Bay, South-Kivu, Congo - kab_022012_11.5m | ecosystem: Environmental > Aquatic > Freshwater > Lake | place: Democratic Republic of the Congo...
GCGATTCGCCTGGCCGAGGAAATCGGCTATCCGCTGGTGGTCCGGCCCAGTTATGTGCTGGGCGGACGCGCCATGGAAATCGTGCATGAGCAGAAAGACCTTGAACGCTACATGCGCGAGGCCGTCAAGGTTTCCTTCGACTCACCGGTACTGCTCGACCGCTTCCTCAACGACGCCACCGAGGTCGATGTCGATGCGCTCTGCGATGGAACGCAGGTGATTATCGGCGGCATCATGGAACACATCGAGCAGGCGGGAGTGCATTCCGGCGATTCGGCCTGTTCCCTGCCGCCGCATTTGCTGACCCCGGCAATCCAGGATGAAATGCGCCGGCAAACCAAAATGATGGCCAAAGGGCTGAATGTGATCGGCCTGATGAACGTGCAGTTCGCCATCCAGAAAACTGCCGGCGGCGACGTGGTGTATGTGCTCGAAGTTAACCCGCGCGCGTCACGTACCGTACCCTTTGTCTCCAAGGCCACCGGCCTGCCGCTGGCAAGAATCGCCGCGCGTTGCATGGCGGGGCGCAGCCTGGCCGATCAGGGTATCGGCAGGGAAATCATCCCGCCCTACTTTTCGGTCAAGGAAGCCGTTTTCCCCTTCATCAAATTCCCCGGCGTCGATACCATCCTCGGACCGGAAATGAAATCGACCGGCGAAGTCATGGGCGTCGGACGCAGCTTTGCCGAAGCCTTCGTCAAGAGCCAGCTGGCCGCCGGCACCAAGCTGCCCGGCAGCGGCAAAGCCTTCATCAGCGTCAAGCCGGCCGACAAGCAAAAAGCCGTGGAGGTGGCGCGCGAACTCGCCGAAATCGGTTTTACCCTGGTCGCCACGCGCGGCACGGCCGCTGCCGTCGCCGCAGCGGGTGTCGCCGTCACGGCGGTCAACAAGGTGGCGGAGGGGCGTCCGCATATCGTCGACATGATTAAGAACAACGAGATCAGTTTCATCGTCAACTCCGTGGAAGAAAAGCGCTCCGCCATCAACGATTCCCGTTCCATCCGCACCAGCGCCCTGGCGGCACGAGTGACTCTGTACACCACGGTCGAAGGTGCGCGTGCCGCCTGCGCCGGCATGCGGCATCGGGATACGCTCGAAACTTATGCCTTGCAGACGCTGCATGCGGAGCTTGGGGGGAACCCATGAGCAAGTTTCCCATCACCCTGCAAGGCGCGGAAATGCTGCGCGTCGAATTGCAGCGCCTGAAGACCGTCGACCGTCCGGCCGTGATTGCCGCCATCGCCGAAGCCCGCTCGCACGGCGACCTGTCGGAGAATGCCGAGTACGACGCCGCCAAGGAACGCCAGGGCTTCATCGAGGGGCGCATCAAGGAAGTCGAGGGCAAACTCGGCAATGCGCAGATCATCGACCCGAAGCTGCTCGACGCCGATGGCCGCGTGGTCTTCGCCGCGACGGTGGATCTGGAAGACCTCGGAGAAGGCAAGACGGTCACTTACCAAATCGTCGGCGACGATGAAGCTGACATCAAGGCCGGCAAGGTCTCGATCAATTCGCCGATCGCCCGCGCCTTGATCGGCAAATACGCCGGTGACGTCGCCGAAGTACAAACCCCGGGCGGCTTGCGCGAGTACGAGGTACTCGACGTCAAATATATTTAGCGTGAAACAGCGGATTGAAATAGCAAGTCAAACAAATGAGCGGAGCGAGCCAATTAGTCGCCTCCCCTGCGAGGGGGAGGTCGGGAGGGGGCGGGCCTTTATGCCAGCGCCGGTTTCATCCTCCGCGGGTGGCGCCTCGCACTATGGGCGTTAGCTCGCGGCATGGCTAAGCTGGCCGAAGCCCTTTATTCGATTGTCATCACATTGTGGGTCGGCGCGCTGTTCGCGATCGGCTACCTGGCCGCGCCGGCATTATTCGCCGGCTTGCCGGATCGGACCCTGGCCGGCAATCTCGCCGGCGAGATGTTCGCCTGGGTGGCCTGGCTGGGGATTGCCTGCGCGGCCTATCTGCTGCTGTTCCTGATCAAGCGGCGCGGCTGGCGCGCACTCAGGTCATCAATATTCTGGCTGGTTCTGGCGATGCTCGGACTGACCTGCACCGGCTATTTTGGCGTGCAGCCGCTGCTGGCGCAGTTGAAGGCCGATGCGCTGCCGCGCCAGGTCATGGAAAGCGCGCTGCGCGACCGCTTCGCCACCTGGCATGGCATCTCCAGCGGGTTGTATCTGATCGAGAGCCTGCTCGGGCTGTGGCTGGTGATCTGGCAGGAACGCGGCAAGGGGTAATCGCTCAATCTGATATCTGTCGTAACATTCTTGCCAGTGATTGTTCTACCCGCATGGATTAGCAAGGAAATCGAGTGGCGATCGGTTCGACAACCAGCAGCAGTGACATCCGGGACAACCATAATCGGGGAAGAGTCGCCGATTTCCTGGCAGATACGCAAACGAATAATGGCGAGGACATGAGCCGCTACAACGCCTTGCTCGATAAAGCCGTCGCCGCCATCGCCGCCCAGTTCGGCAGGAAAAACGCCGGCAACCTCTTCGCCGGACGCGGCGGCAAGCTGACGGATGCCTCCAAGCAGGTCAGGCAGGCCTCGGATTTTGAACTCATTACCTGGTTGGTTATCGAGCAGGCGAGTTGAATTCGTCGACACACGGGATTACCATAAACGCCTTATTCCCATATTTATGGAGCGGCGGATATGAAAACCACGCTGGAACTTCCCGACGATCTTTATCGCCAGGCAAAGGCCATTGCCGTTCTGAAAGGCATGACCATGAAGGAATGGCTGACGAACCTGCTGCGTCGCGAAATCGGCGCAGGAAAAGCTGAGCCGTCGTCGGCTCAAAATCCAGAACAGGAAGCCGAGGCCTTCATTCAAGAGTTGAATCGCCTGACGGCGGAGGTTTCTGCCCATTGGCAGGGGCCGCAAGACGCGGTTGCCGCCATACGCGAGCAGCGCCGGGATCTCGGTACATGATCGTCGATGCCTCTGTCTGGGTCGCCAGCGTGCTCGAAGAGGATGCCCACCATGAAGTGGGCCTGGCATTCATGTGGCGTTTCGTCAAAGAACGGCAGATTGCCAACGTCCCCGCGCTGGTTTGGGCGGAAATTGCCGGCGCCGTCGCCCGTCGCACGGGGAATACCGACAGGGGTCTGAAGGTAGCTCGATTTATCGCCGCGCAAGCCTGGGTGAGAAGCGTGGCCGTCGATGCGTCTTTAGCCGGCGAATCGATGCGCCTCGCCGCCGGGTTGCGACTGCGCGGCGCCGATGCCGTCTATGTCGCCCTGGCGGCCATGCGCCAGATGCCGCTGATCACCTTGGACACGGAAATGCTCGAACGCGCCCGCGATGCGGCGGAAGTGCTGACACCCGAAGCGTGGCTACGGGGCGCTGACCATGCCTGAGGGCTTCCGCGAACTCTACGACGCCCGGATAGCAACCCTTTCCACCCAGAAGCTCAACGAGACTTTCTACAAGCCACTGGCCAGGTGGTATGTGGATGGCGGCATCAAGACTGGCCTAACGCTCATGGCAGCGAAAGCCACCCGCAGATGATGGAACACGCGAAAAGCAGCATAAAGACCCGCCCCCTCCCACCCTCCCCCTCGCGGGGGAGGCGACTGGCTCGCTCGCTTCGCTCGATATATGACCCAGCACTGATTTTTGTTGTTTCACGCTAAATGACGCTTTGGTCATCGACGGAACAACGCGGGCACGGTTATTTGCCGAAAACTCGAAGTCGGTGGAGATCATCAAACCATTTCTGCGCGGCAGAGACATAAAACGGTGGCAAACAGAACATCGCGATTTGTGGTTGCTCTTCATTCCGTGGCACTTTCCTCTCCAGGACTCACCGGGGATAGCCGGCGCGTGTACGGAAGCAGAGTGTGCATTCCGGAAAGAATATCCCGCTGTGTATCAGCATTTATTCCAGTACAAAGCAGAATTGTCAGTACGCGACAAAAGCGAGACCGGTCTTAAGTACGAGTGGTATGCACTCGCCCGCTATCGTGAATATTGGCGCGAATTTCTCAAGCCAAAGATTTTCTTTCCTGCGATTAAACAAAGACGCCCGTTTCGAGCAACTCATCAACGGCCTCGTCTTCGAGTTGTTCGCCTGTTCGATGCCTGTGAGAAAGCCGGCGTCGGCAAACTCGCCAGCCTCAAGGACAAGGCGCTCGCCACCGCGGCCAACGAACTGACCGGGCGCATCTTCGCCACCAGCCATTCCATCTACCCCATGCTCTTCAACCTGCAAGCGCTGGACGTGGTACGCATCATCGAAGGACGGGAATGAGCGATCGGCCCATGACACCCTGTCACTATCCCGGCCTGCTGGCCTACGTTGCCAGCAGGAAAGCGTGGGCGTTGCCGAGGGCCAGGGATGCGAAGCGTTTCTTTCGGAAATTCAGGTCCGCGTCGGTCGGCGCGGCTTGCCTTGGACAATCTTGCGGGAGCGGGCGGTCTTGTCGGTCTTGGCGGCGGCAGCCTTTTTGCTCAGTGGCGCGGCCACCCGGCGGTGACTGACGGCTGGCTGCAGTGCCGGCGCTGCGGGTGCGACAGGCTTCTCGCGCCAGATCACCAGAAGATTGCCGATGTGCTGCACCGGGGCTGCATTGAGTGCTCCGCACACTTCGGCAAGCAAGGTTTCGCGCTGCTCACGCTCATGTCCATAGATGCGAATCTTGATGAGTTCATGCGCCGCCAGGCAGCGCTCGATTTCGGCCAGCACGGTTTCGCTCAAGCCTTTCTGGCTGATGCTGACGACCGGCTTGAGCGGATGTGCGAGTGCGCGCAAACTGCGACGCTGGCCGGAGGTGATGTCGGTAGTGGAAGCATGCATGGCGGCATTGTAACCGCTTGACGAAGCGCCACCCCACACGACTGGTGCTTCCGCGCAACGGAAGCACGCTTCAGCCGCGCCGCAAGCCAAGCGACTCCCAGAGAAAATCGAAGGATATCTCCCGGCGACCCTGTTCCGCGGCCATTCGCTTCTCGTTCGCCGCGTAGGATCTCAGCAGGCCCTTGACGCGCTCAAGGCCGGCGGGCGTTGCGATCGCCTGCCGCGGCGTACGAGTCCCCAGCGCCGGCAGCGCTTCGTCAGCCCAATTGGCATAGGTGCGGCGCAGCACTTGCTCAATGGCCTCGGCCAGCGCTTCAGACGGCAATTCTGGCAAAGCTTCTGTCGGCGGCGCGGACCCGTTCGCAGCACCCAACATCATCGAGACCTTGGGGTCCTTGATCTCGCGACCGAGATACTCCACTGCCTTTCCGGCGACGGTCTCGAACCAGGGGCGGCCTTCATCGGCGTAGCGCTGCGTCCGGTAAGAGACTTCCAGCGTATCCGGTTCGCTTTCGGGATTGATCGATGCACGCCGGCGGATCGCGCCGTCCGCGCACGTCATGATGCGGCTCCAGCCGGAATCGCGGTCGCCGTCGATGTCGTCCTGCAATGCCAGCGCCTGCACAAGCGCCTCCCAATCCAGCACGCGGTAACGATCGATCACGAACAACAGCAACTCGCCCGAGTGAGTGTCGACCAGCGAGGGCAGCGGCGCGGGACGAAGATATTGTGTCAGCCAGTGCCACCGGATTGTCTCCGCGATCGCCTCAGGAAGTTCGTCCGCGCGACCTTCCTCGAAATTCTCCATGTCCTCGCGCAAATCTGCGAGGAGCGCCGAGACGTGCAATTCGGAAAATGGATAGACCGCGCCCGACAATTCGTGGTGTTCGCCGACCGTGACGATGCGCGCAGCGAGCTTCATCCCGACAAGTGCCGAGCAGCTCCCGGATTTCTCCAGGACGACGACGGGGGACGCTTCCAGGTCAAGGGCATCGCACAGGGTCATGCGCACGCCCGGCACCGTTTCGGTCACGTCATACAGTCGCAGCGACCGGGACGCGAGTTGTTCGATCCAGCGGCGTTCGCTTGCCGAAAACGGTGGCCCCTTGGGACCCAGCAGTAGCGAGGACACGGCAATGGGCCTGTCGCCGAGCCATATCTCGCCTTCGGCCAGCAACCATTCGAGCGCATTCGTCTGAATCATCTGCCAGACGCCCTCGTCCAGGTCGGCCAACGCTTCTTCGTCCTCGTCGTCGAGACCCTCCGTGAGCATGTCGTGGAGGACATCGCGCATCGCGTCTTCGTAGCGGGCTGTCAACCAATCCACCGAACGGCGCACAGCGGACGAGCCGTTAGCGGACTCGGCAGTCGATTCGCCGCCCTCCTTGCCGCAGCACTTCTTGAACTTTCTGCCGGACCCGCACGGACAGGGATCGTTGCGTCCGACCTTGGGCACATCGCGCCGGAAGGTGCCCTGGTCATGGATGAAATTGGGGCCGCTAACGGCCGGCATGATGCGGTCGAGCCAATCGGGCTCGACGTCATGCTCACCGCCGGAATCCTTCGTCCTGTTCTCCCGAAAGCATTCCCACCATTCCATATCGGTAATGCAGTCGCGGACATAACGGTTACGCTCTTTGTCGCGCGCCTCGGCCTGGCATTCCTCGGCGGATTTGACCGCCTGATCCTCGAAATACGACAAGCCGCTCACGCCCGGATCGATCAGTCCCTCGTCGAACCAGCCGCGAATCTTTTCCAGCAAAGCTGCTGAAGGGCCAATGTCACCGGCAAGGTCAGCTGCCCAAGTCAGCAGGTCGAGCGGCTCGCGCTCGAAGTCCCACTCCCCGCGCTGCATGACTTCAGCCTCGCGCTCGCAGAAACGCTCCAGCCAGTCCAGCAGTTTTTCGCGGTCGCCGTCGTTCTCGATCACTCGAATCCACATGGCATGGATCCCCGCATAACGGCACCACATCGTCGCATCACGGTCTTCGGCCAGAGCCTTGAGCGGCTCGATGTCGCCGGCGCAGACCGAAGCCAGCTGCCTGCCGAGCCCTTCGGTCAGATCGTCGCCGAACAACTCATCAGCGCGTTCCCGCGGGCAGTGGCAGGCGCCAACGAGCGGCGCATAGGCGCGGCTATCACGTTTTTCAGCAGCCATCCAGGTCGCGTAGCAAATCATGCCGTCATATTCATCAACTTCGTCATCGAGAAAGGGTGAGCCGCCTTGTGCAATGCGCTCGATTGTGGCGATGAAACGCGGTGCCCATTCGTCCCAGCGCTTGCGCGCCTCATTCACCGCGGCATACGGAAACGGCGGTGCGAGGTATTTCAGGGCGGCTTCGATCTCTGACCATTCCATAGGTTTTTCTCCCTGATGCCCTTATCTTGAAAGTTCCCTGTTAAACTAACCATGGTTAGTTTAACAGGGACTCGGCATGCTTACCGTCAATATTCACGAGGCAAAGACGCATTTGTCGCGACTGGTCGATCAGGCTGCCGAGGGCGAGGCATTTATCATCGCAAAAGCCGGCAAGCCGATGGTCAAGGTGCTGCCGCTCGATAGCCAGGATGGGCCTGGTGGTTCGCGCCTCGGTTTTTTAGCGGGAGAAATCTCTGTGCCGGAAGACTTCGATACGATGGCCGTTAAGGAGATCGTTAAGCTGTTCGAATCCCGATGAATCTGCTGCTCGACACCCATGTGCTGCTGTGGGCTGCCGCTATGCCCGACAAGCTGGCAAAACCTACGCGGGTCTTGCTCGAAGACAACAGCAACATCCTCTATTTCAGTGTGGTCAGTCTCTGGGAAATCGTCATCAAGCAGGGTCTGGGACGCAAGGATTTTCGTGTCGATGCGCGGCGGCTTTGGCGCAGACTGTTGGCAAGCGGTTATCGCGAACTGGCCGTGAGCGGCGAGCATGCCTTGATCGTCGCTGCGCTGCCGCGACTGCATAAAGACCCGTTCGACCGCCTGCTGTTGGCGCAGGCGGCGGCGGAGGGTTTGACCTTGCTAACCGCCGATGCGGCCGTGCTGGTCTATGGCGGACCAACGCGACGTGCCTGATTGTCCCTGCGCGACATGGCCCGCGAGCTGCCTGACAATGGCGGTTTGGCTGTGCTGGCGTTTCGACAAATTCCATAACGACTTCTGTGGCATGCAAAGAGACAGGACACCTGCTTGAAGAAACACAAGACCAACAAGGCGTGGATTCACGAGCATGTCACCGACCCTTACGTGCAGCGCGCAAAAGCGGAAGGCTGGCGTTCGCGCGCGGCATTCAAGCTGATCGAGATCGACGAGAAGGAACATTTGCTCAAGCCAGGCATGACTGTGGTCGACCTTGGCGCTGCGCCAGGCAGTTGGTCACAGTACGCGGTGCGCCGCATCCAGCCGGGCGGCAGTCTGCTGGCGCTGGACATCCTTGAGATGCAGGGACTCGATGGCGTCACTTTCGTCCAGGGCGATTTTCGCGAGCAGGCCGTCCTGGAACGATTCGAGGCGGCACTCGGCGGACGGGCGGTCGACCTTGTTTTGTCGGACATGGCCCCCAATATGTCGGGCATACCAATGACCGACCAGGCGCGCGTGATGGATCTGGCCGAGCTGACCCTGGCCTTTGCCGAGGATCATTTGAAAGCTGGCGGCGACATGCTGGTCAAGGTGTTTCAGGGTGCAGGATACATGGAGTTGCGTGAAGCGATGCGACAAGTCTTTGAAGTCATACTGGTGCGCAAACCGAGCGCATCGCGCGGACGCAGTGCGGAGACTTTCCTGCTGGGGCGCAAGAAACGTTCGCCCGGTAATCGCTGAATGGCTCAAACATGTGAATTAACGCCGCCGGAGGCCGCCCCGGCGTTTGCACGGCAACACAATCGGTTCTAAAATCAGACCCTTGACGTTTCGACGCAGCAGTCGAAGGAGACAAGCTTGAACAATCTGTTTAAAAACCTGGCGATCTGGCTGGTCATCGGCATCGTGCTGATGACCGTGTTCAACCAGTTCAGCTCGCGTCAAACCGCGCAGTCCACGATGGATTATTCCCAGTTCCTCGACGAGGTCAGGCTGGGGCACATCATTAAGGTGGTGATCCAGGGACGCACGCTCGATGCCACCACCACCGATGGCAAAAAGATCATTGCCTATGCGCCGCCCGATTTGTGGATGGTCAGCGACCTGCTCAAGTACAACGTCAAGGTGGTGGCCAAAGCCGAGGAAGAACAGTCGTTTCTCATGAATCTGTTCATTTCCTGGTTCCCGATGCTGCTGCTGATCGGTGTCTGGATCTTCTTCATGCGCCAGATGCAGGGCGGCGGCAAGGGCGGTGCGTTTTCCTTCGGCAAGAGCAAAGCTCGGCTCATGGATGAATCGTCCAACACCATCACTTTCGCCGATGTCGCCGGCTGCGACGAAGCCAAGGAGGATGTCTCGGAAATCGTCGACTTCCTGCGCGATCCCACCAAGTTCCAGAAGCTCGGCGGACGCATTCCGCGCGGCGTGCTCATGGTCGGCTCGCCGGGTACCGGCAAGACCCTGCTGGCCAAAGCCATCGCCGGCGAAGCGAAAGTGCCGTTTTTCTCGATTTCCGGTTCCGATTTCGTCGAGATGTTCGTCGGTGTCGGTGCGGCACGCGTGCGCGACATGTTCGAGAACGCCAAAAAGCAGTCACCTTGCATTGTCTTCATCGACGAGATCGACGCGGTCGGCCGTCAGCGCGGCGCCGGCCTGGGCGGCGGCAACGACGAGCGCGAGCAGACGCTGAACCAGTTGCTGGTCGAAATGGACGGCTTCGAAGGCACTTCCGGCGTCATCGTGATTGCCGCCACCAATCGTCCCGATGTGCTCGACCCGGCGTTGCTGCGGCCGGGCCGCTTCGACCGCCAGGTAGTGGTGCCCTTGCCCGACATCCGCGGCCGCGAGCAGATTCTCATGGTGCATATGCGCAAGGTGCCGATCGCTCCCGATGTCAAAGCCGACATCATCGCGCGCGGCACGCCCGGCTTCTCCGGCGCCGACCTGGCCAATCTGGTGAATGAAGCAGCGCTGTTCGCCGCACGCCAGAACAAACGCCTGGTCGACATGGATGACTTCGAGCAGGCCAAGGACAAGATCATCATGGGCTCGGCGCGCAAGACCATGGTGATGCCCGAGGAGGAACGCAAGAACACCGCCTATCACGAGTCCGGCCACGTCGTCGTTGCCAAGCTGCTCTCCAAGACCGATCCGGTGCACAAGGTCACCATCATCCCGCGTGGCCGCGCGCTTGGCGTGACCATGCAACTGCCCGAAGAGGATCGCTACAGCCAGGACAAGGAGCGGCTGTTGCAGACCATCGCCGTGCTGTTCGGCGGGCGCATTGCCGAGGAAATCTTCATGCACCAGATGACCACCGGCGCCTCCAACGATTTCGAACGTGCCACCGGCATCGCCCGGCGCATGGTGACGCAATGGGGCATGTCCGATGTCCTGGGGCCGATGGTGTATGGCGAAAACGAGGGGGAAGTATTTCTCGGCCGCTCCGTGACCACGCACAAGAATGTCTCGGAAGCCACCATGCAGCAGGTCGATGCCGAAATCCGCCGCATCATCGACCAACAGTATGGCGTTGCGCGCAAGCTGATCGAAGACAATAGCGACAAGATCGAGACCATGGCGAACGCCCTGCTCGAATGGGAAACTTTGGACGCCGACCAGATCAACGACATCATGACCGGCAACCCGCCGCGCGCACCCAAGCCCACGGTTCCGCCGCCGCAACCAACCTCTCCCGACAGTTCGCCCGGGGCGGCACCGAGCGCCACGGCGCCGGCCTGACGGCCGACTCCCCAAGGCCGCGCTAGCGCGGCCTTTTCACATGTCCCAGCAACTGCTTTGCGGCCGTTTCAAACTGAGCCTGACCCGGCCGCTGATCATGGGCATCGTCAATCTGACCGACGATTCCTTCTCCGGCGACGGCCTGCGCGGCGACGCGCAACGTGCCATCGATCATGGCCTGAAACTGGTACGGGACGGGGTGGACATTCTCGATCTTGGCGCAGAATCTTCCCGCCCTGGCGCAACGCCGGTCGAGACGCAACAGGAACTCGATCGGCTGCTGCCGGTACTGACGGGTCTGCGCGATTGCGGCGTGCCGCTTTCGGTCGATACGCAAAAAGCCGAGGTGATGCAAAGCGTGGCCCACGCCGGCGCAGACATGATCAATGACATCAACGCACTGCGGGCACCGCACGCCCTGGAGGCCGTGGCGGCCAGCCAGGCGGCCGTCTGCCTCATGCACATGCAGGGCGAACCGGCCAACATGCAGCGGGCACCGGGTTATGGCGATGTCGTGGCTGAGGTGCGCAATTTTCTCGCTGCCCGGACGCAGGCTGCGTACAGCGCAGGTATCTCGGCCGAGCGTATCGTGCTCGATCCCGGCTTCGGTTTTGGCAAATCGCTCGAACACAATCTGGCCCTGCTGCGCAGACTTTCCGAGTTGGTATCGATCGGCTTGCCTTTGCTGGTGGGTTTGTCGCGCAAGTCCATGTTAGGCTTGCTCACCGGCCGGCCGGCCGAAGCACGGCTACCGGCTGGCATCGCTGCGGGATTGCTGGCGCTGCAGCGGGGCGCCGGGATTGTGCGGGTGCATGACGTGGCGGCATGGCGCGATGTCATTGCCGTGTGGAACGCGGTGGAGGAACTCTGAAATGGCTCGCAAATATTTTGGCACCGACGGCATCCGCGGGCGGGTCGGGGAGCAGCCGATCACGCCGGAATTCGTGCTGCGCCTGGGCTATGCCGCCGGCACCACGCTGGCAACGCGTGAGCAGGCGCGAGGCCAGACCCATGAGGGCGATCGCCCGGCGGTGCTGATCGGCAAGGACACGCGCATCTCCGGCTACATGCTGGAGGCCGCGCTGGAGTCCGGCTTTGCCGCCGCGGGCGTCGATGTCATGCTGTGCGGTCCGATGCCGACGCCGGCCATCGCCTATCTGACCCGCGCCCTGCGCCTGCAGGCTGGCGTGGTGATTTCCGCCTCACACAATCCATACCAGGACAACGGCATCAAGTTCTTCTCGGCCCAGGGCGCCAAGCTGCCCGACAACATCGAGGCCGAAATCGAGGTCCGCCTCGAGCAGCCGATGGGCTGCGTGGACTCGCTGCACCTGGGCAAGGCGCGCCGCGTCGACGATGCGGCGGGGCGCTACATCGAATTCAGCAAGAGCACCTTCCCCAATGAACTCGACCTGCGCGGTCTGAAGATTGTCGTGGATTGCGCCCATGGTGCCGCCTATCATATTGCGCCGAGCGTGTTCCATGAGCTGGGTGCGGAGGTCAGCGCGATCGCTGCGGCTCCCAACGGTCTCAACATCAATGCCGGCGTTGGTGCTACCTCACCGCAGCACTTGTCGCGCAGCGTGATCGAGCAGCGCGCCGACATCGGTATCGCGCTCGACGGCGATGCCGACCGGTTGCTGATGGTCGATGCCGACGGCAAGCTTTTCGACGGCGATCAACTGCTCTACATCATTGCCTGTCAGCGCGCCGCTCCAGGCATTGCGCCCAAACTTGCCGGGGTGGTCGGAACGCTGATGAGCAATCTCGGCTTCGAGCATGCGCTGGCACGCATCGGACTGCCCTTCGCGCGCGCCCAGGTCGGCGACCGCCATGTTCTCGAACTCATGCAGAAAAATGGCTGGGCGCTGGGCGGCGAGAATTCCGGGCACATTATCTGCCTCGACAAACACACGACCGGCGATGGCATCGTGGCAGCATTGCAAGTGCTGGCAGTGCTGCGCCGCCAAGGGCTGACACTCGCCCAAGCCAGCGCCAACCTGCTGATGTATCCACAGCGGCTGATCAACATACCGATGCCCGCAGGTTTCGACTGGCGCGCTGCGTCCGGCATCCGCGCCGCCCAGGAGACCGCCGAGCGCGCACTCGCGGATCGCGGCCGGATACTGCTGCGGCCTTCGGGCACCGAGCCGCTGCTGCGCGTGATGGTGGAAGGCGAGGATGGCGCAGAAGTCGAACGCTGGGCGTCGGCAATCGCCGATGCCGTGCGCGCTGCCGTCACGCAGGCCTGATGCTTTATTTA
>Ga0172370_10007934_pt1 | contig 12879 bp, 22 predicted proteins | sample LakKiv5m_FD_114538 | JGI IMG/M metagenome (GOLD analysis project Ga0172370, IMG submission 114538) | Freshwater microbial communities from Kabuno Bay, South-Kivu, Congo - kab_022012_11.5m | ecosystem: Environmental > Aquatic > Freshwater > Lake | place: Democratic Republic of the Congo...
ACTTTGTAGAGAATTTCAATATCCATGATAACATGCTTTTTAAGTTTTAACCTTGCTGGAAGGAATAAATTTACGAGAAGAAAAAAGATACCACCCTTTTGGAAAAAACCCTTATTAGGAAGATCCTCCCAATAAATTCTCGATCCCCTCTTTGTTTCTTTTGCTAGAAAGTAAGCTCCGTTATGAGCTCCGGCAGAGATTCCGTAAACACTTTTGATAAAAGGGTAGAGATTAGCTTCTTGAAAAGAGTTTACGACGCCTGCTCCAAAGACGCCGCTTGTCCCCCCCCCCGAATAGAAACAAGATTAGATCCCGATAAGGAGAATTACTTTTCACCGACATTTTTCAACAGGTGGTTGTAGAGGTAATAAGAGGAAATCATTGTTAGAGGTACACTGTAGAAAAGCCCAACAAAAAGAGCCAGAACACCTAAAATATTTACTCCAAAAAGAACTAGTCCAAAAATAACCAGGCGAAACTTTATCCCTTTAGTAATTTGTCCGCTTAAACGAAAGGCTTCTTTAATTCCAATCTCTTTATCAATAAAAAGGATTTCGGCGAAGGAATATTTAATTGCAAAATAAATTCCAGGGAAAATAAAAAGAAGAAAACCTCCAAAAACAATAAGTCCGTACAGTAGAGATACTACAAAATATCTTATTAAATATGAAAAATTTACAAATGGGAACAAATCTTTCCAAATAAATTTATAATCTTTTTTTCTAAGTACGCTAAGAACAGTTCTAATTAGCCCAATTTCTACTATTAAACCTGCATAAACGCCAATAATAGTAAAACCCAAAGACCAAAAACTAAAAAGAAAACCACCTCCAAAGTTAGAATTATTTTTTAAACCATCTAAAATATTGGATCCAGTGGTTAAGATAACCTGAAGCAAAAAAGTAACAAGGACAATTTTTGCAAAAGTTTTATAATCTTTTTTTAAAATTGCAAAGGAGCTTTTAATAATTTCCTTTGTGGAAAAACCATCTAGGGATTCTTTTTTCATAATCCTTGTTGTACCACTCTTTTTCCAAAAATACTATTGCTTTTGTACAAAAGATTTGTTAGAAATAGAGGGCTCCTTAATACGAGGAGTTTTTTATTGCCAAACAGAAAGAATTTATGGAAGATAAAGATTTTAAAAATATTCCGCTTGAAAGAATCCGCAATCTTGGGATTATTGCCCACATAGATGCCGGAAAAACAACTACCACAGAGGCGGTACTTTTTCATACTGGAAAATCTCACAAAATTGGAAAAATAGATGCCGGTGATACCCAAATGGATTGGATGGAACAAGAAAGAGAACGAGGTATTACCATTACATCGGCTGCCACAACTTGTTTTTGGAGAAGAAGGTTTGGCGATTCTTCCCAAGTTTTTAGAATTAATATTATAGACACACCCGGACACGTAGATTTTACAGCCGAAGTAGAAAGATCCCTTAGGGTTTTAGATGGAGCGGTTGTTGTTTTTGATGGAAAAATGGGAGTTGAGCCACAATCCGAAACCGTATGGCGACAGGCAGACAAATACGGAGTTCCAAGAATTTGCTTTATAAATAAAATAAATCAAATTGGTGGAGATTTTTACAAAAGCTTGGCTTCTGTAAGAGAAAGATTAAGTCAAAAAGCTGTTCCAGTTGTTCTTCCTTTGGGATTTGAAAAAGAATTAAAAGGAGTAATAGATTTAGTAAGAAACAAAGCTTATACCTACAGCGACTATTTGCAAGAAGATTTGGTAGAAGAAGAAGTACCCGCCGAAATGGCAGAACTAGTTTCTAAATACAGATCAGAGCTAATTGAAGCAATATCCGACTTTGACGATTTAGTAATGGAAAAATATCTTTCTGGAAAAGAAGTCTCGGAGCAGGAAATAATGGTTGCTCTTAGAAAAGCAACTTTATCTGGAAAATTTTTCCCAGTTTTTGGAGGCGATGGTAGAGGGGTTATTGTAAAAGTCCTTTTGGATCTTGTAATAAACATTCTTCCTTCTCCGCTTGATCTTCCTCCAGTAAAAGGTGTTAATCCAAAATCCGGAACCGAAGAAGAAAGAAAATCAAACGATAGCGAACCATTTTCGGCAATTGCCTTTAAAGTGCAAACCGATCCTTATGTTGGAAGACTAACCTATTTTAGAGTATATTCTGGAAAAATTTTAGCTGGAACTTATGTTCTAAATGCAACAAAAGGGGAAAAAGAAAGATTTAGCCGAATTGTTTTAATGCACGCCAATCATAGGGAAGAGGTTACAGAAGTAAGAGCAGGGGAAATAGCAGCAGTTGTTGGATTAAAAAACACCTTTACCGGAGATTCCCTTTGTAACGAAGAACACCCAGTTCTTTTAGAAGCCATATCCTTTCCCGATCCAGTTATTTCTATGTATATAGAGCCAAAAACAAAACAAGATCAAGAAAAAATGGGAACTGCCCTAAAGAAATTATCCGAAGAAGATCCTACTTTTAAAATAAAATCCAATATAGAAACAGGGCAAACTTTAATTTTTGGTATGGGTGAGCTTCACCTTGAAATTTTGGTAGATAGAATGAAAAGAGAATTCAAAGTAGAAGCAACCACAGGAGCCCCACAAGTTGCTTACAAAGAAACAATTAGAAAAGTAGTAGAGCAAGAAGGTAAGTACATTCGACAATCTGGAGGTAGAGGTCAGTATGGTCATGTGTGGTTAAGGCTGGAGCCAAGAAACAAAGGAGAAGGTTATATTTTTGAAAACGAAATTGTTGGAGGATCTATTCCAAGGGAATACATACCTGCTGTAGAAAAAGGAATAAAAGAAGCATTAGAAAGCGGTGTTATTGCAGGATATCCAGTAGTAGATGTTTTGGTTGCTTTGTACGATGGGTCTTTTCACGAAGTTGATTCTTCCGAAATTGCCTTTAAAATGGCATCAATAGAGGCTTTTAAAGATGGCGCTAGAAAGGCCGATCCTGTTCTATTGGAGCCTGTTATGAAGGTAGAGGTTACCGTTCCAGAACAGTTTATGGGCGATGTTATTGGAGATTTAAGCTCAAAGCGTGGTAGAATAGAGGGTACAGAAAGCAAAGGATCGTTATCTATGATAAAATCGCTTGTACCTCTAAGTGAACTTTTTGGTTATTCTACAAACTTAAGAAGTATTACACAGGGAAGAGGTAGCTTTAACATGGAACCAAGTCACTATGCAGAGGTTCCCCAAAATGTAGTTGCCAAAATTGTAGAGGGAAAAAAGTAGTCAATTTACTTATTAGTAGTTTTTTTGTTTTTGTCCAATGGTCGGTGTTAGCATAGACGCGCGCCAACACCGGTTCTTGGTCAGATAAAATTATATGGCTGAATTTCAAAGAACAAAGCCACATGTAAATATTGGAACTATTGGTCATGTTGACCACGGTAAGACAACTCTTACTGCGGCAATAACCAAAGTTTTAGCTTCAAAAGGTCTTTCTCAGTTTTATGCTTACGACCAAATAGATAAAGCTCCGGAAGAAAAAGCAAGAGGTATTACAATTAATATTACTCATGTTGAGTACGAAACAGATAAAAGGCACTATGCCCATATTGACGCCCCAGGGCACAGAGATTACATAAAAAACATGATCACAGGAGCAGCTCAAATGGACGGAGCTATTCTTGTTGTTGCTGCCACAGATGGAGCAATGCCTCAAACTAGAGAACATGTTCTTTTGGCGCGTCAAGTTAATGTTCCTGCTTTAGTTGTATTTTTAAATAAGGTAGATGCTCTTCCTGGTTCCGATGCCGAAAAGAACGAAATGTGCGATTTGGTAGAAATGGAGCTTAGAGAAATGCTTAAGAAATACGAATATCCAGGAGATGAAATTCCCATAATCAGAGGTTCTGCTCTTAAAGCTTTGGAAGGTGATGCAACTTATGTTAAAGCTATAGAAGATTTAATGAAGGCTGTTGATGACTATATTCCAACTCCAAAAAGAGATCTGGACAAGCCATTTCTTATGCCAATAGAAGATGTGTTTAGCATAAAGGGAAGAGGAACTGTGGTAACAGGAAGAATAGAAAGAGGAATAGTTAAAGTTAACGAAGAAATTGAAATAGTTGGTATTAAACCAACCTCAAAGACAGTTGTTACCGGAGTAGAAATGTTTAAAAAGTCCTTAGCCGAAGGTCAAGCAGGGGATAATGTAGGAATTCTTTTAAGAGGAGTAGAAAGAGAGGGTGTGGAAAGAGGACAAGTACTTGCAAAGATTGGTTCTATTACACCACATACCGAATTTGAGTCCGAAGTCTACATTCTTTCCAAAGAAGAAGGTGGAAGACACACCCCATTTTTCTCTGGATACAAACCACAGTTCTACATTAGAACAACCGATGTTACTGGAGAGGCTGCATTACCTGCAGGAACAGAAATGGCAATGCCGGGTGATAGTGTAAAGCTTACAATAAAGCTTATTACTCCAGTTGCTATGGAAGAAGGAATGAGGTTTGCAATTAGAGAAGGTGGTCAAACAGTTGGAGCTGGTGTAGTTTCTAAGGTAATTAAATAATAAATAATTAAATTACTGTTGCAGGCGAAAGCCTGCGACAGTTGTTTTGTAATATGGCAAAAGGAAGCATTCGGGTAAAACTAAAATCATATGATAGTAGAGTAGTGGATCAAAGTGCCACAAAAATAGTGGATTGTGCAATTAGGACTGGTGCCAAGGTCTCTGGACCAATCCCACTTCCTACCAAAAAGGAAAGAATAACTGTTTTAAGAGGACCACATATTGATTCTCGCTCTAGGGAACACTTTGAAGCACGAACGCATATGAGAATTATTGATATAGATAACCCAACGCCAAGTACAATGGATCAATTATCCCATTTATCTCTCCCTGCTGGAGTTGGAATAGAAATTAAAGCTTAATCCCAATTTAGAGAAAATATATGAAACAAATAATAGGGTTTAAAAAACAAATGGGTAGTTTTTATAATAAAGAGGGGAATTTAATTTCCTGTACCACAATATCTACTTTGGAAGATTTAGATATAGACCCTTTAAAAGTAGTTAAACTAAAAGTTGTTGGTAGAACTAAAGGAAGAGGTTTTGCAGGGGTTATGAAAAGATACCAACATCAAGGAGGTCCTGCAACACACGGACAGTCGGACAGGCAAAGGGCAATTGGTTCTACCGGCCCTTCTACCCCCGGAAGAGTTTTTAAAGGTTTAAAAATGCCTGGTAGATACGGAAACGATAGATATACCATAAATAGCTCTAAAATTATTTCTGTGGATAAAGATAAAAAGGAAATTATCGTAAAAGGTCCAATTCCTGGTTATTTTAATGCCAAAGTTACACTAACAATATATGAAGAGTAGTAAAAGTACCACAAAAGAAAAAACATTAAAAGAAAAAACATTGCCAAAAAAAGAAGAACCAAAAGATCTCTTTGTGGGAAAACCATTTTCCTATAAAAAAAGCCCAGTTTTGGCAAGCCAATTTGCTAGGGTTTTTCTTGTAAATCAAACACAAGGAACTCACAAAACAAAAACCAAAGGAGAAGTTTCTGGAGGTGGAAGAAAACCATTTAAGCAAAAGCACACAGGAAGAGCAAGGCAAGGGTCAACTAGATCCCCACTTCATCCAAAGGGGGGAGTATCTCACGGTCCAGTTCCTCATACCAAAAGACTAAAGATGTCTTTTATTCAGAAAAGAAACGCCTTGTACCAAATGCTAAGTGAAAAGAAGGAATTAAATAACCTATTTTTAATGGAGAATCTGGAAACTGCCAAATTTTCTACAAAAAAAGCAAACGAGCTTTTAAAGCAAAATAATGTTAAATGGGGTTCTTTGGTAATACTTGGAAGAAGAGAAAATGCCAAAGATAACACAATTGTATTTTCTTCATTTAGAAATATAGAAGGAATTAGTTTTGTGTGGGTAGGAGATTTAAATGCAAATACCGTTTTAAATTCTAAGGATTTATTTTTCGAAAAGTTAGCTTTAGAGCAATTCTATGGAAAACATAATAATTAAACCAATTATAACTGAAAAGTCAGCAAAGCTTGCAAACTCTGGTAGATTTTCTTTTGTTGTTTCCAAAAAGGCTTCAAAAGGATCTATAGAAAAAGAAATAAACGAAAAATTTAAAGTTAAAGTTATAGAGGTAAACACACTGGCAGTTTTTGGTAAAGAAAAAAGGGTTTATAGCTCTAGAATTCGCAAAAGCTTTAGTACTAGCCCTTATAAAAAAGCAGTAGTTCGTTTAGAAAAGGGTCAAAAAATTGATGTTTTTGATCCAGTTTTAGAAAAGCAAAAAAAGAAGAAGGAGAAATAAAATATGGCTTTAAAAAGATTTCGTCCGGTAACTCCGGGTCTTAGAAAAAAAATAGCAATTAAAAAATCTTATCCTAAAGTTAAGAAAATAAGATCTCTTATTGTTGCCAATTCTGGCCCTGTTGCCAGATCTAAAGGCACAGTTTCTATGAGACATAGATCGGCTGGAGTTAAAAAAATGTACAGAATAGTGGATTTTAAAAGAGATAAATACAATGTTAAGGCTAGAGTTTCTCGTGTTGACTACGATCCCAATAGAGGCTGTTCTTTGGCACTTTTAAATTACATAGATGGCGAAAAGAGGTATATTTTAAGGCCAGGAAGTTTAAAGGTGGGGGATTTTGTGGTATCATCCAAAAGTTCTGTGGAAATTAAAGCAGGGAATTCAACCTCTCTTAGTAATTTGCCACTTGGTACTTCCATACACAATATAGAAATTTACCCCGGAAAAGGTGGTCAAATTGTAAGGGGAGCTGGAAATTTTGCGACTATAATGGCAAAAGAGGGTAGTTGGGCAAGTGTAAAGCTTCCAAGCGGTGAAATAAAAAAGATCTCTGCTTTGTGTTTTGCAACAATTGGAGTTTTAGATAACGAAGATATAAAAAATATATCTTTTGGAAAGGCTGGGATAAAAAAGTATATTGGAAGAAGATCAAAAGTGCGAGGTGTTGCCTATGGTAACCCTAGAAAACACCCCCACGGAGGTAGCTATAAAACCTCGGGAGTTGGAAGAAAATCTCCAGTTTCTCCTTGGGGACAGCCTGCGAAGGGGTACAAGACAAGAAGAAGGACACATACCGATAAGTATATTGTTTCAAAAAGAAAGAAGTAAATTAGTAGTTAATTATTAGTTTTTATATGAGCAGATCTCAAAAAAAAGGACCATTTACCGACCACAAACTTGAGGAAAAGGTAAGAAAGGTAAAAAAAGAAGGCAAAAGAACTAGCATTAAGACATGGAGCAGAAGGTCTACAATAAGCCCAGAAATGGTGGGGCTTACTTTTGAGGTGCACAACGGAAAGATTTTTGTTCCTGTTTTTGTTGTGGAATCTATGGTTGGGCATAAGTTGGGGGAGTTTTCAATAACTAGAACATTTAGAGCACATAGCAAAAAGGGTGTTAAAAAGGAGGGTGGTTCTGGTCCTGCTCCGGCTTCGACCCCAGCTCCTTCTTCTAAGAAATAAATATGAACAAAGATGAAAATAAGCAAAAATTTGTGGTAGCAAAGCTTTCTGGAATTAGAATTACGCCAAGGAAAATTGGTTTGCTTGCAGATTTAATTAGAAACGAGTCGGTTAACGAAGCAGAAAGAAGGCTTGCAAATGTAATAAAGCGAGGAGCAATTCCTATGCTAAAGCTTGTGGCTTCGGCTAAAAGTTCGGCACAAAACCTTGGATTAAAAGGCGATTTAAGAGTTTCTAAAGTAGAGGTGGGGAAAGGAACAACTTTAAAAAGATTTCGTGCCGGATCCAGAGGATCGCCCAGAAGCATATTAAAAAGAACTAGTAATATTAAATTGTTTTTATCTGAAGAAAATGGGACAAAAAACTAATCCTATTGGTCTTAGAATAGGGCATTTTAAAACTTGGCAATCTATTTGGTTTGGAAACAAAAAGCAAATTTCAAGCTATATAGTAGAAGATAAAAAAATTCGTGAATTTTTAACAAAAAGGCTTTCTTCGGCAGGTTTAGAAAAGGTTGTTTTGGAAAGATCGTTTGGAAACTTAAGGATTGTGGTTTTTATTTCTAAACCGGGTGTTGTTATTGGCAAAGGCGGTGCAGGAATTGCTTTACTTAGAGAAGAGCTTAAAAAATTAACAAAGACAAAAATAGATTTAAATGTGGAAGAAGTAAAGGAAATAGAAAAATCGGCCTACCTTACAGCAAGAAGCATAGCCGATCAAATTGAAAAAAGAATTCCTTATAAAAGAGCTGTTATGAGTGTTTTAAGAAAGGCTCAAGAAAAAAATGTTAAAGGTATTAAGATTCAAGTATCTGGTCTTTTGGGTGGAGCTTCTAGCATTGCAAGAAGCGAAAAGTATACAAAAGGTTCTATTCCTTCCCAATCACTTAGATACGATATAGATTTTGCTTCCCTTGAAGCAATGCCTCTTTATGGAAGTATTGGAATAAAAGTTTGGATTAACAGAGGAGAGTTTGAGGTACAAAAAGTCAAGTAAAGTATGTTGATGCCAAAAAGAACAAAATACAGAAGGACTCATAAAATAAACATGGGTGGAAGTAGCATTAGGGGAAGCAATGTTGATTTTGGTGATTTTGGGATAAAGTCCTTGGAAAGAGGTTTCTTAACATCTAGGCAAATAGAATCGGCTAGAAAGTCTATTACCCACTTTACCAAAAGAAGTGGTAGGGTTTGGATTAGAGTTTTTCCAGATAAGCCAGTTACCAAAAAGCCAGCAGAAACAAGAATGGGTGGGGGAAAGGGTCTTTTGGATCACTTTGCCTGTTTAATAAGACCTGGAAAAATATTATTTGAAATGTCGGGTGTAGAAGAATCGGTTGCAAGACAAGCGCTTGGAAGAGCTTCTAAAAAGTTGCCGTTTAAAACAGTGTTTGTTAAAGGTAGTTAATTATGGAAACAGTATCAAAATACAGGGAGAAATCCTTGGCAGATCTTAAAAAAATAATAAAAGAAGAAGAAAAGAAAGTTTTTGATTTATCTATGGATAAAGCACTTGGAAAGCTTAAAGATTTGTCCCAGTTTAAAAAGGCAAGGAAAGTTATTGCACAGGTTAAAACAATTATTAGAGAAAAGGAAATTATAGGAAGTTAAAACAGCTATGAGGAAAACTCTAATTGGAAAAGTAGTTTCTACTAAAATGAAAAACTCGGCGGTTGTTTCTGTAGAGGTTCCTAAAAACGATCCAGTGTATAAGAAGAAAATAAGGAATACCAAGAGATTTATTTCGGAAAATAAAATTTTGGCAAAAGTTGGTGACATGGTAAAAATAGCAGAAACTAGACCCTTATCAGCAAGAAAAAATTGGATTATAGAAGAAGTTGTATCTAAATAATATATGGTTCAGGTAGGATCAAGATTAAAAATTGCAGATAATAGTGGAGCAAAAGAGCTTTTACTAATAGGTATTCCAGGAAACTCACTTCGCAAGTTTGCGTTTGTGGGAGATATGGTTACTTGCGTAGTAAAAGGAGCGTCTAGCACGGGGGCTGTAAAAGATCATACAGTTGTTAAAGCCGTTATAGTAAGATGCAAAAAGGAAACAAGAAGAAAAGATGGATCTCATATTAGATTTGACGACAATGCAGCTTGCGTTGTTAACAAAGATAAAGTTCCCGTGGGTACAAGAGTTTTTGGTCCTGTTTCCAGAGATTTAAGAGATGCTGGGTATTTAAAAATAGTTTCTTTAGCAGAGGAAGTTTGGTAAGTAATATGAAAATAAGAAAAGGTGATACAGTAAAAATATTATCAGGTAAAGATAAAGGAAAAACAGCCGTTGTGGAAAAATCATTTCCCTTAAAGGGAAAGATAGTAGTTAAAGGTGTTAATGTGGTAAAAAGGCATACTAAGGTTAATAAATCCAAAAAAGAGGGTGGGATAATTTCCAAAGAAATGCCTGTATTTTCTTCTATTGCCTTAGTGGTTTGTCCAAAATGCCAAGTTCCATCAAGAGTTGGCTTTAAAATTGTAGATTCTAAAAAATACCGCATGTGCAAAAGCTGTAAGGAAATAATTTAAAAAGATTATGAATACATTAAAAGAAAAGTTTAATAAAGAAATTAAAAATAACCTAGTAAAGGAAATGTCCTTAAACAATATATGGGCGGTTCCTGTTATAAAAAAAGTTGTTCTTAACATGGGTATTGGTAATTTTAAGGGAGATAAGAGCTTTAAAGAATCAGCTGTTTTAGACCTTTCTTTAATTGCAGGTCAAAAGCCCATAATTAGAAAAAGCAAAAAAGCTATATCTAACTTTAAACTTAGAAAAGGCGAAGATGTAGGTATTTCGGTAACTTTAAGAGAGGAAAAAATGTGGGACTTTTTGCAAAATTTAATTAGCGTCGCCCTTCCAAGAATACGAGATTTTAGAGGTTTACCAGCCACTTCTTTTGATAAAAATGGAAACTATTCGTTTGGTATTAAAGAGCATATCGTGTTTCCAACAATAGACTCTGGAAGAATAGACAGAATAAAAAGTTTTCAAATTACCATAAACACCACAGCAAAAAGTGACAAAGACGCTCTTATTTTGTTAAAATCACTCGGCGTTCCATTTAAAAAGTAATTTTTTAATATATGCCAAAGAAATCTTTAATTTTAAAACAGAAAAAAAGCCCAAAATTTAAAGTAAGAAAATACTACAGATGTGAGCTTTGTGGTAGAGATGGTGGGTTTATTAGGAAATACGGTATTTGCAGAATATGCTTTAGGGAACTTGCCTTATCTGGAAACATACCGGGAGTTACTAAAGCTAGTTTTTAAACTGTAATTTTTAAAATATGATTTATAACTTTATATCGGGTCTAAAAAATGCAGCTCTTGCCAAGAATAAAAACGCAATTTTTCCCTATACGGAAATGGCAAAGGGTGTGGCCAATGTTTTAAAAGAAAGTAACTATATAGATGGGTTTTCTGTTTTTAAAGAAGAAGGACATCCTTTTAAATTTATTAATGTTGCTTTGGGTTACAACGAAGATGGTAGTTGCAAAATTTCCAACATTAAAATAGTTTCTAAGCCCGGTCTTAGGAAATACGCTAAATCCAAAAAATCGCTAGCATCTTGGGGTATTGGTATATCTATAATTTCTACTTCAAGAGGAATAATGTCGGGAAAAGAAGCATCTAAAAAATCACTAGGTGGCGAAGTTATTTGTGAAGTTAGATAGTTTACTATGAGCAAAATTGGGAAAATGCCAATAATTATTCCTGCTACAGTTGAAGTGTCTTTTAAAGATGGTGTTTTAGAAACAAAAGGACCGTTGGGATTGCTTTCTAGGAAAGTAGGAGAATGGGTTAATTTGGAAATTAAAGAAGGAAATATTGAAGTATCTTTAAAAGATAGTAATCCAGAAGCCTTTAACTTTTGGGGACTGGAAAGAGCTCTTATTGCCAATATGGTAAAGGGCGTTTCCGAAGGTTTTGTTAAAGGTTTAGAAATGGTTGGAGTAGGATTTAGGGCAAGAGTAGAGGGGGAAAAATTGATTCTTCTTGCTGGGTTTTCTCATCCAGTAACGCTTCCTATTCCCTCTGGTATGAAAGTTACAGTTTCCGATGAAACTAAAATAAAAGTAGCTTCTTCGGACAAGCAAGCCTTGGGTCAATTTTGCGCTTTAGTTAGGAAAGTAAGAAAGCCTGAGCCATATAAAGGAAAAGGTATACGATATCAAGGTGAGGTAGTTAGAAGAAAAGCAGGTAAAGCAGGTAAAGCTGGTGCCTCGGCTAAGTAATTTAATTTGTAAAAATGAAAGTAGCAATAGAAAACAAAAAAACAAAACTAAAAAGGAAAATAAGAGCAAAAATTAATGGAACAGCCGAGCGCCCTAGAGTTTCGGTGTTTCGTTCCAACAGAAGCGTATCGGTTCAATTTATAGATGATGTTTTGCAAAAAACTATTCTTTCTGCAAGCGACAAGACAATAAAAGATGCAAAAACTAAGATGGAGAAAGCCTTAAAGTTGGGGGTTATTCTTGGGCAAAAGGCTTGTGAAAAAGGAATAAAAAGGGCGGTATTTGATAGAAGTGGTTATAAATATCATGGACGAATAAAAAATATTGCAGAAGGTATTAGGCAAGGAGGTTTAACTATTTAAATATGTTTGAAAATAAAGACAATCAAAAAGATGCCTTTGAAGAAAAATTAATAGATATTAGAAGAATATCCAAAAAAACAAAAGGTGGAAACAAAATTGCATTTTCGGTTTTGTGTGTTGTTGGAAACAAAGAAGGTTCCTTAGGTTTTGCTATGGGAAAAGCTTCCGACACAGCACTTGCTATAAGTAAGGCCACATCAAAAGCTAGAAGATCGGTTTTTCCGATAAAATTAAAAGAAAACACAATACCACATACTGTACAAGCCAAATATTGTGCTTCTAAAGTTCTTTTAATGCCTGCACCAAAAGGAGCTGGAATAATTGCCGGGGGTGCCGTAAGAAAATTGTTGGAGGTATCGGGTATAAAGGATATTTCCGCAAAAATGCTTGGGTCAAGTAGTAAAATAGGTAATGTTTACGCCACAATAAAAGCCTTAAAAATGCTTTCTAAATAATAAATATGAATTTAAGCAGTCTTATAAAAATTACAAAAAGGGGAAAAAAGCGAGTAGGTAGAGGTATAGGGTCGGGAAAGGGTGGTCATACAAGCGGAAAGGGTAATAAAGGTCAAAAAGCAAGAACTGGTGTTAATATCCCCTCTTTCTTTGAAGGTGGTCAGGTTCCTATAATTAAAAGACTTCCACAAAAAAGAGGAAAGGGAAACTCCCCAACAAGAATGCCAAAACAAATTGTTAATTTATCTATTTTTTCTAAATTTAAAAGTGGAGACAGCGTTACCCCAAAACTTTTAGGATTAGGAAGCGCAAAAGTTTTAAACAAAGGGGATATTCCTGCAGG
>Ga0172370_10007944_pt1 | contig 12869 bp, 12 predicted proteins | sample LakKiv5m_FD_114538 | JGI IMG/M metagenome (GOLD analysis project Ga0172370, IMG submission 114538) | Freshwater microbial communities from Kabuno Bay, South-Kivu, Congo - kab_022012_11.5m | ecosystem: Environmental > Aquatic > Freshwater > Lake | place: Democratic Republic of the Congo...
ATGGTATCATCCTCCTGTTCTTGGGTTACCGTCGTTCTTTCGTGTAAAGCGATGGTGTCCCAACAGGAGGAAAACTTCAATTACTTTCCTTCAAAACCGTTTTTGGACAAGAGTGATCGGAAGAATAGATTTATACAGGTCAGAAGGGTTGAGGCTAGTCGCCTGATTCGCTTTCTCCAGTGAAACTCGGTACTGTCAAGCTCCTGATAAAGGTGGTTTTTTGTGGGGAGGCTCCGCTGCCTTCCTGACTAGGATATGACTTGATGGTCCTTTTTCCCGATAACCAGGAAATGCTTTGGCAATTCGTCAAAAGAAACTACATCACTAAACCCGGCTTTTAGAAGTTGCCCCTTGACCTGCTCGGGTGACCATCTGATTTCTTGGGGGGGCCCTTCGGGGATGTCATTCCTTTTCCAATCAACAATAAAGATCTCTCCATCTGGCTTCAAAATTCTATAAGATTCTTCAACTGTCAGATATGGTTCGTATAATTCATGGTGTAAATTGATCATAAAAAGCAAGTCTGCAATATTGTCGTCAAGCGGCACAGAATCCTCTTCGGTTTTTACGGGAATGATGTTGGGATGCTTCGGCGTGACGTTTTCCTTTACCCAGTTGATCATGACTTGAGACGAATCGCAGGCATAGAGTGTGGAAGGTCTGAAGTGCTCAAGAAAAGCAATGCTGAAAAATGCTGTTCCAGCACCTATCTCCACCAGCACGTCCGGCTTTTCCACTTTCAATTTTCCCCAAATATAGTCAGGGGGAATATCGATCAATCTCTTTGGGTTATTCAATTTCTCCAGTCTCTTGGGATCAAACTTTTTTTCAACCATTGAAACACCTCGAATGATTTCCTCATGCCGTTTTAAGATGGAATAAGGCGACCGCTTCACCGGTTCCCCGAGGCCATTTGCATGGCTTCAGGCAGCCGCCGCAGATGAAGCATGCTCCAGATGCCGAACAGGGGTCCGGGTGCAAGGACCACAAAAACCCATTCCCAGCCGATGATGTCCACCAGCGGTGGTATGATGCGGATGGACACAAGGGTCAGCAGAAATCCAAGGGTGGTCTGAACGGTAAGGGCCGTCCCCACATAGCGCGAGTCAGTGAGTTCGCTGACAGCCGCACTGAACTGAGCACTGTCTGCGACAACCGTAAATCCCCACAGAAGGCAGAGAGCGGTCAGAAAACCGGGATAAGAGAAGAGGAAGCCGGCACAGAGGGTGCAGCTCCCCGATAGGAAGAGGCTTGCCACGGTTACACGCGACCGGCCCAGGCGATCGGCAAAGATGCCTGCCACCATGCTGCCGACAGCGCCAACCGCGATCGCTGCAAATCCCGCCAGACGTGCAGACAGGATGCTCCACCCGCCCCCGCGATAACTGAAAATCAGGAAGATAGGGACCCACGTCCACATGCCATACAATTCCCACATGTGGCCCAGATAACCGAAATTGGCAAGCCGGGTAGGTCGGTGGGTCAGAAACCTGCCTGCAAAACGCCAGTTGAATGGGGCCACGCCTGTCAAAAAGGGGCCGGCATATACCCCGACTCCCACCACCACGGCACCCAGGGCGGCAAGACCCGAACTCATGACAAGTATCATGCGCCAGGGAGGCATTCCGTCGCCGCTGAAAAATGGGATGGCATTCAGCAGATGCGGAATGGACTTCCCAAAAACGACTCCTCCTACCAGCAAACCGATACCCAAGCCGCGGTCTTTCTTGCACCAGGTTGCAGCAAGCTTCATGCCGGGAGGATAGGCGCCGGCGAGCCCCATGCCGGTAGCAAAGCGCAGCACAAACGTGAGCATGGGTGCATCGTCTAAAGATACGATGCCGGCATTCGCTGCTGCCCCCATGAGGGCGCTGGCCGCGATCAGGCGATTGGCGGGAATGCGGTCTGGGAGGTTCAACAATGCGCTTAACAGTGCACCCACCACGAAGCCGAGCTGAAGACTCATGGTCATCCATGATTGATCCGCGCCGCTCAGTTGCCATTCTTCTGACATCTGGGGCAGAATCGCAGAGACTGAGAACCAGAGACCGTAGATGAGAATCTCGGCCGTGACCAACAGGAGAAGATTCCGCCATTTTTCCCCGGCTGAGGTGGTTGCATGGCAAGTGTTCTGATCCGCCGTTACAATTTCGCGCCCAGACATGCCCGTATTGCCCTCATTTCTACATCGTCTGCGGAAAAGAGACGGTTTACATATCTTTCAGAATGTTGTCCGTCAGCCGTTATTATAACTCCTATGAACCCGGGCTATTCCCCTTTCTCCATGCTTTCAATGATAATCTCGGCAGCAATTCTCGCTCCGACCCCCGGAGGCAGTGCGCACCTCTCATACCCTTTTGCCGCCACAAATGCCTCAAAGTTCTCCTGGCTTCCCCTTGGATCCATATAGCGATCAAATATGAGATCCTCATGGAGCCTGGGGCACAGGATCGTCCCCAGTTCCTTTTCAAAACGGGGGATGAATTTCCTGGCCGCGGTCATGGTCCTGCCGGTGGCTGCGTAGTCTGTGGGATCATTGCATCCGAAATAGAGTCCCAGGGCGATGAGCCCGCCGGTAACCCCACCGCAGATCCAACCCATCATTCCAAACCCCGGGAACGGGGAGAGGGCCTGAATCATATCCATATGGCTGACCAGCCCGAATTCTTCAATCACGGCCAGGGCCGAGCCTTTCGCACAGTTGTGCGTCACATATTCGTACTCCTCCCCCCTTAACTGAACACGGTCAAGGAGTTCCCCTTTTTGCGCGATGATTTCACGGGGACTGCGCGTCTTTTTGGGGATCCCCTTGTCGCAAAAGGACCGGATTCTGGCCTCGATGCCCGGTCGGTCCCACTCACGTTCAGCTAATTCCCTGACCTTTATCTCCAACCTCTTACGGTCTTCCATCTCTTACCTCACTTTTGTTTTGTTTCATCATAACTCAAGTTTCGCACCCCCATGATCGGAGTGGGGAGGCGCAAGGGGTCCGTGGGGGTCTCTCCCCATTCCCCACGGGCCGATCCCATTGGATTCAGGAACCAAATCATCCCGTCAGGGGTGCGAAACTTGAGATCATAAGTTGACAGGTCTCCGTGCGCCGACCTGGCATCAACCGGCCCCCGGAAGGGGTTTTTACGGCCATGGCTGCCGCCGTTTCCAGGATTCGACCGGACGGCTTCCGGTTGCACCCGCCGGGAAGGAGCGCAGGTCCTGCCCAAGCCGCTTCAAGGCCGAATGGCGAATGACTCCATGACACATGCAGACCTGGACTAACCCTGAATCACAGGGATGATATCGTCCCTCTTGCCCTTGCCGCAGATATGACGCATGGAAACGCCTGTTGGGTACACCAACCCAAATACGTCTGTCAATGTACAAAACGCGCTGCCGCCGCATCAACAGGATTGACGAAACGACCCAATCATGCCATATGTATGCGGGACATCTCCAACCCCCTGTCAACCCCTGCCCCGTCCTGAAAGGAGGCCCCCATGACCCATGCATCGGAACTGGCCCTTCAACACCTGAGAGACCTGTCCACACTCAAATGGTATGTCATCCCCCTGCTGGCGCTCGTATTCTACATCTACGCGCGGGAAGTCAAGGAGGCGCGGTCCTCAGGCAACTGGGATGCCGTCTATGCCGGACTCACCCTTTTTGGAATGGACTTTGTCAATGAAACCTGGAATGGCTGGGTGCTTCATCTGACGCAACGCTCTGCCTGCTGGACCGTTCCCGGGGAGACAGCCCTTCGGACCATGGTGGGGTGGAACATTGAGATCATGTTTATGTTCGCCATCTCCGGCATCATCTATTACCATACCCTGTCGAAGGATCCGGCGGAGAAGATCCTGGGGATCCCCGATCGATGGTTTTGGGCCATCGCTTATGCTGCCTTCTGCGTGTTCGTGGAATGCGCACTCAACAAGGGGGGGCTGCTGATCTGGGAATACCCTTGGTGGAATCGAAGCTTCGGCGGGATTTGGCTCATCTTCTTCTTCGGCTACTTCCACTTCTACGTGGCCACCATTCTGGTCCTTTCTCTGCGGTCCCATGGGGCCAGGATCGCTGTCGTGGCCTCGCTTTATCTCACGGCCACCGTCGCCAACATCGTTTGTCTTGGATTTTTAGGGTGGATATACTGACAGAAGTAGCCGTTCATAGAGTGATGGCCTGCCGAAACCCGAAGCGAATGGAATTGTCCAGGTAATAAATGAGCGTCGGCGTAAGGCTGTAGAAACGCACCCGAAACCGGCTGCCGAAGCTTTCCAAATCCATCTCCTGGCCAGGATCGAAGAACTCCTTGACGAAAGGGTATCGTTCGATATAGGCCCGCACCGCCTGGACCGCCTTCAGCCCCGGCCCCACCTTTTGGATGCGGCCGGACATCTGGATCCCCCGGATATCCTTCCACGAGCAAACAAATGGATAAATCGCGGCCCCGGCCTGGCCGCTTGCCATGGCATCCCGAATATGCCTCGAATCCGGCGCCGAGAAGAAGTAGAAGACTCCCCGGTAAAACACGTAGTAAACCGGGGCTGCCCATGCCTCGCTGTTTTGCCCGGTCGCCAGGGCCATGGTGCTCTGAGAAGCGATCAGTTCCATGGCCATGGCCTTCAGATCGTACCCATTCGTCATCGCATCCTCGGTCAATGGTTGAGCGTCATCTTCTCCCGGCTGCACCTTACACCAACCGGGGAATTTTGAAAATCCCAAACAGATAAAGCAAGCCCCATCCGGATCCGGATCACCCTCCACCATGCCCTGCAAGGGCACCAACCCTGTCCGGCCCTTCCTGAAATTCAGTGGCATCTTGCCTGACATTGTGGTATGTGCAGGTGAAATATGCCGTTGCAGGACTCAACTCAAGAGGAGGTTTGACCCATGAAAAAGGTAGCGATTATCGGTTGCGGCGCTTACATGGACAGCGGTTACGGGTGTCCCGGCGAGTGGCGGTGCCTGAAGGCCGCCGGCCTCGGGGAAGGGAAGTTCGACGAGCCGTCCATGGTGGCCGCCTTTGTCAAATGTGAATGTCCCGGTAGGACCCTCCTTCCCAACCTGGGGATGGCCATGAAGCTCTCGGAGATCAAACCGGATGCCATTTACCTCAGCTCGTGTCTGGTCAATGCCAAGCCCGGGTGCCCCTATGGAACGGCAGAGGAGTTCGCCCAGATTCTCAAGGGGAAGACGGGCATTGACGTCATCCTGGGTACCCATGATTATCATTAACCTGAGCCGCCGACCGGAGGCCCTGGTGCATGCGCACACGGGTTTTCGGTCCACACGGAATCCATCTTTCTTTCCAGCTCGGTTTTCCCGTTTTCGTTAAGGAGGCTGTCAAACCTTATGGGACAGGAACCCAACAAGATCATTTATTCCATGATGCGGGTCAGCAAGTACTATGACAAGAAGCCGGTCTTGAAGGACATTTCCATCTCCTTTTTTTACGGCGCCAAAATAGGCGTCCTGGGCCTCAACGGCTCAGGAAAGAGCACCCTGCTGCGCATTTTTGCGGGCGTCGACAAGGAATTCAACGGCCAGACCAGCATCTCCCCTGGCCTGACCATCGGTCTGCTGGAACAGGAACCGCTCCTGGACAATACCCGGACAGTGCGAGAGATCGTTGAGGAAGGCGTCCAACAGATAGTCGATTTGGTCAATGAATACAACCGGATCAACGAGCAATTCGCCAATCCCATGTCCGATGAGGAGATGAACCGGTTGATCGAGCGGCAGGGGGAGGTTCAGGAACAGATGGACACGCTGGAGGCGTGGGACCTCGACTCACGGATCGAGATGGCCATGGACGCCCTCCGCTGCCCTTCCGGGGAGACCCCGGTGAACGTGCTTTCGGGCGGAGAGAGGCGGCGCGTGGCCCTGTGCCGGCTCCTTCTCCAGAAGCCGGACATCCTGCTCCTGGACGAGCCGACCAATCATCTGGACGCCGAGTCGGTTGCCTGGCTTGAACAGCACCTCCAACGGTACGCAGGCACCGTCATTGCCGTGACCCACGACCGCTATTTCCTCGACAATGTCGCGGGCTGGATCCTGGAATTGGACCGGGGCGAGGGGATACCCTGGAAAGGGAACTACTCCTCCTGGCTGGAACAGAAACAGCGGCGGCTCGAAATCGAAGAGAAGGGGGAAAGCAAACGCCGGAAAACCCTCGAGCGGGAGCTGGAGTGGATCCACATGTCCCCCAAGGGCCGGCACGCCAAGGCCAAGGCGCGGATCACCGCCTATGAATCCCTGATAGGCCAGGAGGGGGAGAAACGGGAGAAAGACCTGGAGATCTATATTCCGCCCGGTCCCCGCCTTGGGGACGTGGTCATCGAGGCGAATCATGTCAGCAAGGCCTATGGCGACCGGCTCCTGATGGACGACCTCACCTTCTCTATCCCTTCGGGCGCCATCGTCGGTGTGATCGGTCCCAACGGTGCGGGCAAGACCACCCTGTTCCGGATGATCACAGCCCAGGAGACCCCCACGTCCGGGACATTCCGGATCGGCGAGACCGTTCAACTGGCGTATGTGGACCAGAGCCGGGATGCCCTCTCGCCGGAAAAAACCGTATGGGAGGTCATCTCGGATGGACACGATACCCTGTGGCTCGGCAGCCGGCAGGTCAATTCGCGGGCCTATGCGGCGCGGTTCAATTTCCTCGGGCCGGATCAGCAGAAGAAGGTGGGTAACCTGTCGGGAGGGGAGAGGAACCGGGTACACCTGGCGCGCATGCTGAAGGAAGGCGCCAATGTCCTGTTGCTGGACGAACCGACCAATGACCTGGATGTGAACACCCTGCGGGCCATGGAAGAAGCCCTCGAGAATTATGGAGGCTGCGCCGTCGTCATCAGCCACGACCGGTGGTTTCTCGATCGCATCGCCACCCACATCCTGGCCTTTGAGGGGGACAGCAAGGTCGTCTGGTTCGACGGCAATTACACGGAATACGAGGCGGACAAAAAGGCACGCCTCGGCGAGGCCGCGGCCCGGCCCCACCGCATCAAGTACCGCAAGTTCACGCGAAAGGGATCTACCGAATAAATCGCTGGGGAACCGAACGCCTGCGCTTCATTCAACAGGCCTCCCGCTTGCAAACCCTGTTATGGAGAAAGGGCCTTAAAAGGTCCCCACGGGACCCGAAGGGATTCGGAATGAAAAAACTGGAGGGCTATCAGCGGAAATACCTGAGGGGGCTGGCCCACGGCCTGAAGCCGGTGGTCTTTGTCGGGCAGAAAGGGTTGACGTCCGAGGTCCTGACGTCCACAGAAAAAGCCCTGGAAAGACATGAGCTTATCAAGGTGAAGTTCAACGACTTCAAGGAAAAGGAAGCCAAAGAGGACATCTCCCGCCAGATCGAAACAGAGACAGGCGCGGAGAACGTGGGCATGATCGGGCACACGGTCATGTTTTACCGCCGGCAGGAAGACCCAGAAAAGCGGAAGATCACCGTGCCGCAAAACACCGGGTAGGGAAGTGGATTCGAGGGTGGAGAATGCCGGGTGATGGCCGACGCACATGGGCGGGACCGCAACGGATCGGGAGGGATCAATAAATCCCCTCCCTGCAGCCGGCCGCGATGATCTTTCCCAGTTCCTCGCACCGGATGAGGGCCTCCAGGTCAATATCCCCTTTGGCCACCACCGGGTCGTAGACCTTCTTGAACTGGTAGCCGAGGCAGATCCGTTCGATGTGGTTGACGGCCCCGGAACCGTCATTCCCCGCGCTGACAAAGACGACATAGGGCTTTTTAAACACCTCCTTACGACCCCGCGCCGCTTCGTAGGTGCGATCGAAGAAATCCTTGACCATGCCCGCCATATACCCAAAGTATTCAGGTGAGCCGATGGCCAGGCCGTCAGATTGAATCAGGTCTTCAACGCCGGCCTCGGAGGCCTGCTTGAGGGTGACGACCACCCCCTCGATGGACCCGGCTCCCCTGGCCACGGCCTCGGCCATCTGACGCGTATGGCCCGCTTGGGAGTGGTAGATGATCAGAATGCGGCTCATGGGGTCTGTATTCCGACAATCAACCGCCCCAGGGCATTTTAGAATAGATATCGGTCAGTTTGTCCCGGTACTCCCTGAAAAACTTCTCGTGGGTTTTCTCCCACGCGGCCAGCATCTTGAATGCCTCCGCGGCAGGCCCCTGGACCTTTGCCGCCATGCCCTGGTAAAACTCGCTCAGGTCCTTCTCGATGAGCCAGGCCGTATTGAAGACCGTTACATCGGGAATCATGGACTCCCCCACGCATCGTTCCAGAAACTCTGCGCGACTGCGCTCGTCGAAGTAGTTGGTTGACGGCAGCAGCAGCCCTTCTATTCGCGAGAGGTCCATATCCAAATCGCTCCTGAGATCCTTCAAGATGGCCTCGATGAAGCGTACATGGCTTTTCTCTTCCTCGATGAGCCGTTTGAAGGCCGTTACGGCCGCCCCGATCCCCAGCCGCTGAAGTGACGTCTCGAAAAAACTCATGCCCGTTTTTTCCTGGTTGAGGGCATATTCAAAAATTCTGATCAGATTGTGGTCCATCGCCTGCTTCCTTCCGTTCCATTGAACGTCCAAATATCCAGGGCGCGTATCTTCGCATCGCCCGTTTTTTTTGACTATAGGATAGCATACGAAATAAAGCAAGCGTGTTTGCCCACGGCGGATGCCTCGGCAACATGAAACCCCACAGGATGCATGTCATCAACATTCCCACCTGCACAAAGGCCCTCACCCAAGGACCGGGCGCAAGGCTCCATGCGGACGGCTGAAGTTTAAAACCCTTCGGCCCAGGACCACAGAGGGCGTGAAGAACTGCTCTAAAGCCGTCACTCCAAATCCGGGAACCCCAGTATCCCATCCGATTCCATATTGCAATTCCATGCCGTTCATACTATAGAAAGCCACCTGTGAGGCCCTTTGGGAAGGCCTTTCAAAACTCTTTTTGTCGAAAGGCACACATTTCATAATGAACCAGGCACCGGAAAAAGAGAGGCTGGATGTAAAGGCCGTGGTCCTCCTCACCCTGCTGTGTATGGCGTGGGGGCTCAATGCGGTGGCCATGAAGATCGGCAACGCGGGGATTGCCCCGATTTTTTGCGCCGGGATTCGATCCGTTATTGCGGTCGTGGGCCTTGCCGTGTGGATGCGGGTCAACCGGATCCCTCTCTTTGCCGGAAGTCTTCTGGACGGTTTGATCGTAGGCATCCTGTTCGGTCTGGAATTTGCGGCCCTGTATTCTTCCCTGCTTTACACCACCGTTTCCTCGGCCTGGATCCTCCTTTACAGCACCCCCTTTTTTCATGCGGCCGGTGCCCACTATTTTCTGGCGGGGGATCGCATCAACCTGAAGAAGGTCATGGGACTCGTGCTGGCATTTTTCGGGATCGTCGTCCTCCTGAGCAAGCACCTGGGAGTGCCCTCCCTGAGTGAACTGGCGGGCGATATGCTGGCCCTGACCGCAGCCATGCTTTGGGCCGCCACCACCATCTGCATCAAGCGCCGGCTTGTGGGACGGGTATCGCCCCATCATACCCTCTTCTATCAGACCATCTTCTCCATCCCGATCCTGTTTCTCCTTAGCGCCCTCTTCGGCGAGACCCCGGTGCATCATCTTGATGCCCTGATCATCTCATCCGTCCTATTTCAAGGGATTATCATCGCATTTGTCAGTTATCTGGTCTGGTTCTCTCTGGTCCACGATTATCCGGTCAGCCAGCTCTCGTCCTTCACCTTTCTGACACCGGTCTTTGCGACCCTGTCGGGGGCCCTCTTCCTTCACGAGCCTTTGACCCTGCGCCTGACCGTTTCGCTGGTGCTGGTCAGCATCGGGATCTATGTGGTGAACCGAAAATAATCCAATGTTCCGTACGCCGGCTATGACGGACAAGGCCCTATAACCAACACAAGACAGCGATATGGATTCCCACCGGGGTCCGGGCTGCCATTCCATGGGGCTCATCCCGAAATCGCGAACGCGATGCCATATGTCGGGGGCATTTGCCGTATCCGCTTGAGTTGATTTTGAAATAGGGGATGTATAGGATGCCCTTGAAAAATCCTCCCATGGCCACCAGGGCCTTTGATCCTGATGAGGCAGGATGCTCGAGTGGCGTCTGATCGGGAAAAGGGCCGAAACAGAATACCGGGAAGAGAGGAGACGATGGTTTTGCGATGGACAACCTGACATTGACGACTGCCCTGATTTCCCTCGCCCACTGGACGATTGTGATCGTCCTGTCCCTTCGCGTGATCATGCGACGCCTTCCGGTCGGCGTCTCCCTCGCCTGGCTCGCGGTGATCTTCAGCATTCCCTTTGCCGGGGCAACGATCTATCTGCTCATCGGTGAGAACCGCTTGAGCCGCAAGTACGTCCGGCGGGCCGCTGCCGTTCACGGGGTCTACAGCGACTGGCAAAAGGAACTCAAACAAAGGGCCTCGAATACCCGGCAGACGACCGATCCCAAGACCGCCTCCCTCCAGCGCCATGCAGAAACCCTTGTGGGATTCCCCCCCATGGAGGGAAACCGGCTCATGCTGATGGATAATTATCAGACGGTCTTTGAATCCATGATCTCGGACATCGACCGGGCCGAGCGGACATGTCATCTGGAGTTTTACATCTGGGAGTTGGGCGGCATGGCGGATCTGGCGGCAGAGGCCGTGATTCGGGCAGCAAAGAGAGGCGTGACCTGCCGCATCCTGGTGGACGCCGTCGGGAGCAAGCGATTCCTCAAGAGCCCCCTCGCCCTCCGGCTTCGGGATGCCGGGGTCCACCTGGCGGCATCTCTGCCAGTAGGCCCGCTCCAAATCCTGACCACCCGGGCCGATCTGCGAAATCACCGCAAGATCGCGGTGATCGACGGCGAGATTGCCTACACCGGGAGTCAGAATTGGGTCGATCCCCGATTCTTCAAGCAGGACGAGGGGGTGGGTCAGTGGATCGACGCCATGGTGCGGATGGAAGGCCCCTGCGTGGAAGCCCTTGCAGGAATTTTCATCGAAGGATGGGAGATCGATACGGGCGAGGGTCTCGAGTCCCTTGAGGCCGCCAGCGATGTGGGTCCGGTCGTTTCGAAGGGATCCTCCATGGTGCAGGCGGTCCCTTCCGGACCGGGATTGATGCCCGACGCCATTCGTCAGTTGCTCCTCGACGCCATCTACTCGGCCCGGGAAGAGATCGTGATCACCACCCCCTATTTCATCCCGGACGATACGGTCCATACCGCTCTGATCTCAGCGGCCCATCGGCATGTGGCAGTGACCCTCGTGGTGCCCGAAAAGGTCGATTCACGGCTCTCCCATTACGCCAGTCGATCCCTTTACGACGACCTCCTCTCGGCAGGGGTGCGGATCGCCATGTTCAGAGGGGGGCTGCTCCATACCAAGTCGATCACCCTGGATCGGGAGTTTTGCATATTCGGGTCGGTCAATCTCGACATGCGCAGCCTGTGGCTTGACTTCGAGATTTCGCTGTTTATATATGATCATGAATTCACAGATAAAATTCGGGCCATGCAGGCCGGATATATAGGTCAGGCTTGTCTGGTGGAATTGGATCAGTGGCGAAACCGCAAGGCGGCCCAACGTTTTTTGGAAAATGCCGCCCACCTGGTAGGACCGCTTCTGTGAATCGATTTCTCCTCTTTCACATGCAGCGATTCTCCCCAGAGTTCGAAGCCAAATCAGATAGTCTCCGCTGATGCGGACCCGGTCCACCCACGTCGTCCATCGAATCTCCCTCGTCACACGCCCCATTCATTCCCAAGAACCTCCATTTGAAACGGTTGCATCCTCCTCTATACTGGTATATATATGCGGACATCGGGATGGTTGACGCGGATAGGATGCTCTCCTCAACACAGGCCTTCAGTCGGTTGGCGGTACGCCGGTCGATTTACCTGCTCTGGGCCCGGAGACAGACATGAGATTTACCCTGCGGTTGAAGATCCTTCTGATGGTGGGCATTATCACCTTCGGCTCACTCCTGGGGTGCATCGTCCTGACCTATAACGCGCGGGACATCGGGAACAGCCTTCGTCTTGAAACCGTGGCCCATATCAAGGCGCTCGTCGGGAAAAATGCCGAGAAGATTGAAACCGCCATGTTGACGATGGAAAGAAACGCGGACGATCTGGCCACCGCAGGAGAGGCCTTCCATGCCATCCATGAGGCCACGCAACAGGACATCACCGACCCGATTCGAGAATACCTCCTCAACAACTTCAGAAAGCTTTCCAAAGCGATCGGGGGAGGACTCTGGTACGAGCCCTATGCCCTCTATAAAGACAGGCAACGCTTCGGGCCCTATGTGTACAGGGAAAAGGACCAGGTCCTCTTTACGTGGGATCTGAACAGCGAGGCCTACGATTACCACCATCAGGGCTGGTATCTTCTGGGTATTCCATCGGACTGGGACCGGTCCAGGCCCAGACCTTCGCGCATCTACTGGACAGATCCCTATGTGGACGAGGCCGCCACCAAGACCCTGATGATTACGGTGGATGCGGTCATGTATAATTCGAAAAGAGACGTGATCGGTCTTTCGACGGTTGATTTCAGTCTTGAGGACATGAAAGAAATGGTGGCTCGAATGACCGTCACCCCCCACTCCCTTCCGTTCGCCGCGGATGCGTCCAGCGGCCTTCTCATCTCGTTCCCTGGGGACCCATCAAAGATCATGAAGAACATCTCGACGCTGGGCTGGGGGGCGCCGATCGAAAACATCAAAACGGCAAGCCCCGGCGACATCGTGATGAGCCCCGCCAGTCTCCAGGGGAAGCCGTTTCTCCTTTTCTACACCGTCTCTTCCAACGGGACCGCCCTCGGCATACTGGCGCCCGAGGATGAGCTCTTTTCCCATATCAACGATCTGAAC
>Ga0172370_10007945_pt1 | contig 12868 bp, 13 predicted proteins | sample LakKiv5m_FD_114538 | JGI IMG/M metagenome (GOLD analysis project Ga0172370, IMG submission 114538) | Freshwater microbial communities from Kabuno Bay, South-Kivu, Congo - kab_022012_11.5m | ecosystem: Environmental > Aquatic > Freshwater > Lake | place: Democratic Republic of the Congo...
ATCAGCCTGCACGAGGCTATTGGCACCAGCGGCGTGCGGGATGAGCTGATGCAAGGCTTTGATCATGAATGGTGGACCGAATTCAATTTCCATGCGGAAGGCTTGGAGAAGACGTTTCGCCCCAGCTTGAGCGGCGGTTTTGGAGCGATCTTTGACAATGTGGAGCTGTTGCTCACCGGTAAATTCACCTCGTTTGGCACAGGGATTTTTATCTTTGGCGTCACCTATGTGTTTGTGTCCGCTTTCATGAACGGCGGTATCATCGGCCTCTTTGCCGAGGAGAAGCGCAAGTTTTCTACCAGCCGGTTCTTCTCCAACGCCGGACTCTATTTTCATCACTTTTTCGCCCTGGCCTTGACGGCCATGCTGTTATTTTTGTTGGTGTACAAGGCATTCAGCTCGGCCCTATTTGGCGCGCTCGGCAGTTTCACGGCCGAGTGGCTATCCGATCGAGCCGCGTGGTTCGTCAACTTGATCGGTTACGTCGTGCTTCTGCTCATTGTCATTTTCTTTAACATGATTTTTGATTACGCCAAGATCATTCTGGTCGTGGAAAAGAAGGAATCTTCCTGGCTGTGCATCTGGTATTCTCTCAAGTTTTCGGCGCGTCATCTTGCAAATGCCGGCGGCTTGTACCTGCTATTGATCCTCGTGGGTGTCGGTTTGACGCTGGTTTTCGCTTTGCTGGACAGCCTGATCAATCCGAGCCAGGTGCTCGTGCTCATTATCGCCGTCATATTTCAACAAGGTTTTATTATTGCCAAGATTTGGCTAAGGCTGAATTTTTATGGCGCCCAATTAAGCTACTACAATCAAGGTCAGAGCGAAGTTCGGCGCTTAAAGAAAATCTGACGACCGGTAAACCGGATTGCTTCCGTAGATCAGTATTGACTCAATTAGATCCGCACTAAGCGAGCGCCTGTTAGGCAGAGAAGGTGGCATAGCGGCTATGGAGTCTGGCTAAGATGGCTTTTAGAAATTCACTTGCGGCTGATCAAAATGTCACATCTGGCACCTCGTCCAATCAAGGTCATTGAATACTCTAGCTACAAAAGCCCGGAGCTTCCGCGTTTCATCGAATGGGAAGGGGGGATGGTGCAGGTAGTGGCTATCGGACGGCAATGGAAAGAGATCGACTTGAATAATAGTGACGCTTCCATGCTTCTGTGCTTTGATGTCCGTTTGGAAACTGGGGAAAGCGCCGTCGTGTTCTACCGGGAGAAGGATCAATCGTGGTTTCTAAAAGAATAGTTTGGAGACCAGTCAATGCGAATAGATGATTACAGTTTTGGGCAGATCATCATCGATGGGCTTGTTTTCACGCGCGATTTGTTGGTCTGCAACCAAAAGGTGAGGGAAAACTGGTGGCGCAAAGAGGGGCATTCGTTGGCGATCAATGACATTGAAAGCGCGCTGCAAGAGACAAATCCGGCTGTATTGGTGGTAGGTAAAGGCAAATTCGGCATGATGCAAATCCTGCCGGAGACTGAGGATTACCTTCGTTCCAAAGGAATTCGCTTAGTGGCTGCCAGAACCTCGACCGCCTGCGAGGTTTTCAATACTTTGCAGGGAACGCGCTGCATCATGGGAGCTTTTCACTTGACGTGTTAGTCGACTGTCCGATGACATAAGATGAAAGCGGAATTGACGGCATTTTCTCCAATCTTAACGGCCCAGTATCGGAGTGTAAAAAACTACTTGGCGCACCGTCTCGACCGAATTACCAAGGTTGAGCTGGCCATCTTCCTCGGGGTTTTGAGCTATGATTTGTTCTCTCGCTTCATTGCCCACCTCGATCGTTTGATAGGGAGCGAAAAACTCGCCGAGGTTTGGCAGTTATACATCGGCTTAAGCAAGGGTATTATCATATTGCTTTTTGTAAGCGGCTTTGCCTTTGCGCGCAGAAAGCTGGGGGACATTCGATTCTCGCTCTTGTTGATCCAGCCGTTGCCTGATGCGACCCTCGCGGCTGCAAAGCTCCTGGCTTTCTTAATCCCGTTTGTTTTACTGCTCCCTTTCTGGCTCATTGTTCCGTCGATCGTACTTGTCAAGCTTTCCGTTCAATGGGATATCGTTGTCCTGCAAATGCTTTTTCAGGTTGCGGCCTATCTCGCATCTGCGCTGTTAGGAATTGCCGGAGCCCTTGCCGCCGGCGAGCGGAGGCGACATCCCGGAACGGTCAGTTGCATCCTATCCGCGGCATGTTTGACAGCTTTGTGCGCTCTGGCTCTAATTCCTCCGTGGCCTCAGAACCCGTCATTGTCGGTGAGCCTTGCATTCTTTACTATGGCCGCGCTGTATCTTGCTTTATGCTATGCCGCCGTACGCGAGTCGCTGGTCAAGCGGATTCTATTCTCGCCCGATGCTCTCTGGCAGTCATTGCCACACAAAAGACGTAGGAAGGGCTATCCTTTCCTGTTGAGCGCTTATCTCTATCCTGTTCCCGGAAAATTAGCGCCGTTGGTGCGCAAAGATGTACTGTTTGTGGCTCGCTCCTACAAGACTTTCCTGATCGTTTTCCTGGCCTTTCTATTTGTGACTCTGGGGGCAATTTTGCGATCCGGTGACAGCCGCAACGCGGCCCAATGGCTGATTTCCCTGAGCATCGCAGCAAGCTATTTTTTGGCTAATGCTGCCTTTAAATTTAACGACGAAGGAATCGAGCGCCTGCAGGTCATCAAATCACATCCCGTCTCAGCCGGAAGGCATTGGTGGAGCAAATTCTGGGTGGGATTCTTGCCGTGCCTGTGGTTGATCCTCGTCGGGCACTTCGTGCTGGCCTTGCGGCACTTCCCCGGTTGGCTCGGTATGCTGCAGAGTTTGGCGCTTTCGCTGTTTGTTGCGGTCACCTTGGTATTTATCGAAAATAACTTTGCCCTTTATTCCTACCCTTATGCTCGTTACGCGCCGCTTTGGTACAATCTCTACATCATCACTGCGGTTGTCTTTTTTACCGTATTGTTGTTTCCGCCGCTCGCTATCGTCTTTTTGCTTTTCGGTTACTATGCGATATTTCGAGTGCAACGCCGAATGGACGCCATCGAGGTACTTACATGATTGAGATTAGTGATCTGTACAAATCCTACGATGGGGTGAGGGCGTTGGACGGATTTTCTCTCAAGATCAAGGAAGGGGAGTTTTTCGGCCTTATCGGCCCTAATGGCGCCGGAAAAAGCACCTTGCTGAAATCTTTGGTCGGCTTGATCAAACCTGAGAGTGGAGAGATTCGAATATCCGGTATTAACGCTCTGGCCGATGGGATGCAAACCAAAACCATAATCGGCTATGCAGCAGAAGAGCCGGCTTTGTATGAATATTTGACCGGACGCGAATTCCTTGAATTCGTCGGCGGACTGCGGAATATTGCGGAAGAGCAATTGACTCGGAGGATCGAAGAACTGCTGGATAGCTTTAGTATGAAGGAAAAAGCCGACGAGCTTGTTGCCGACTATTCGCATGGCATGCGACAGAAGATTTCTCTTTCGGCGGCTTTGTTGGCGGAAACGAAGGTGCTCCTGTTGGACGAGCCGACCAATGGTCTCGATCCGGAAAGCGCTTTTCACCTGAAGCAAATGCTGCAAGATCGATGCGCGGGTGGGACGACCATCGTCTTTTCTTCCCACGTCTTGGATACGGTGGAAAAAATCTGTCACCGCGTCGGTATTATTCATCGAGGAAAAATCGTGGCATGCGACAGCGTGGAGAATCTTCGCACCTTGACGGGGAGCGAGCAGAGTCTGGAGAACGTTTTTCTGAGCTTGGTAAAAAGACAGTGACATTCTCGGAAAAAAGTATTCGAATGCGATGTCATTAGCTGCGAGCTTTTGACGGAGCATTGCCTTTGGAAGAATCGCTTTGCACGGTTTAGAATGGTCAAATTTTGTGAGAACAATTCATGAGGCATGACGAATGTTGAAACGAATCCTGATTGGTTTGGACGGCTCCAAGTACGCAACCAGCGCCACGGAAGCCGGTATTCAATTGGCAAAGACTTACAATGCCAGTTTGGTGGGAATGGCGGTCATCGATCTGCCGGGCATCGAAAGACATCTGGGTAGCGCGCCGGCCGGCGCCATTCATTTTGCGGAAAAGGAAAAAGAGTACAAGCTGCAGGATGCCATTCAAAAGGCGCAAAAATTCTTGCAGGAGTTCGGGCAAAAATGCAAAGCTGCAAAAGTCCGACATCAACTCTTTTCAACCTCGGGTGTTCCTTTTAAGGAAATCATCGAACAGTCCAAGGTCACGGATCTGACCATCGTCGGCCTACGGACTTTTTATCATTTTGAAACGCAGGATGAAGAACATGATACGCTCAAGAAACTGCTGGATCAATCTGCTTCGCCTATCCTGGCCGTGCCGGAAACGATTCAGCCTTATGAAAACGTGTTGTTGACCTATGACGGCTCCGTGCAGGCAGCTCGCGCCATCAGGATGCGCATTCTCATCACCAAAAAAATGTCGGCCAAATACACGCTGTTGACTGTCTCGGACGATCCGAACCACAATCAAGTGCTATTGGGCAATATGGCGGATTACTTGAAATCTCACGGCATCATGGCGGAAAGCATTTCGTTAACAGGCGATCACGCAGAGGCCATACTGGAAACCGCCAAGAAGCTTCAGCCGGTGCAGGTGGTGATGGGCGCATATAGCCGTTCTTCCGTTGCCGAGTTTTTCTTCGGAAGCACAGCGGATGCTCTTGTTAAGGACGGTACGATTCCGCTGTTCGTGTACCATTGATCTCCGGCCATTCGGTCTTTCGAACTCGTGAAAAGCGCTGCTCCCAAAAAAGAAATCTGGAACGGATCCATGCTTAGTCATACTGTCTTCAAAAACGTTCGCTTTTTCTTTCTGTTCTGCTTGTTAGGAATACAAGCGCCTTTGCTGGCTGCCAAACCGGTTATCAATGTCGTGTATCCACGAGAAGGCCGTACAGTGACAGCAGCAAGCAAAGATTCGACGTTTATTTTTGGACAAGTCAAGCCGGTTGACGCCAAACTCGCAATAAACGGCTTTGCAGTACCTTTGTATGCCAATGGTGCTTTCTTGGCCTATCTTCCCATTACCCCTGGCGATTTTACTTTTGACTGCTTGGCAGTGTCCGGGGTAGACTCTTCTTGTTTGCAGCGTCATGTGAGTATACCCCCTCTGCCCCAACCCATCAGCGGGGACTCGCTTTGTATCGATGGGGAATCGATCATTCCGCAAAGAAACTGGCGGCTGCATCAGGGCGATCTATTTCGGGTATCTTTCCGGGGAACTCCAAAGTGTCAGGCAAGCTTTAGCATCGAGGGCGTTCGTGAGGATATTCCCATGGCAGAATCGGCGCTTACGGCGGATGATTATTGGGGAGAAGTGGTATTTGGGCAAGCCGCACAGATGGCGAGTTACGGCCAAGGCTCATATTCGGGAAGCTATCTGCTTCAACCGTTGGATTGGGGCGAAAAGAGAAAGATCACCTTCAGGCTCATAAGCGCGGCGGACGATACCCTCGAAGTGGATGCTCCCGGACATTTGACGGTTTTTGATAATTCCCTGCCGCAAGTTGGCGAGACGATTCCGGAGTTGGGCATCTTGCGCACAGCGCCTTATTTGGGATATTACTATTTCCTTCCCCAAGGCGTGAGGCTTTGGATTGATGGTCAAGCAGGTCCCTATTTGCGGGTGCGCCTGTCGGACAATGAAGAAGCTTGGGTGGAGAGTTGGAACGTTCGTATGTTGCCGGACGGTACCGCGCCGCCGCATTCTGTGGTGAGCGTTGTCCGTACAGAAAATTTAGGAAAAAAGTCGCGGGTCTTGGTGTTTACAGGGGTACGAGTTCCATTTCGCATCGAGCAGATTGCCCATCCGCAGACTTTGCGCGTTTTCTTCTATGGCATCGATGCTGATACCGACTGGATCCGGCACGACTTTACCGATCCATTGATTCGCGAGATTCGCTGGACTCAGACGGCGCGAGGGACTTTTGAGCTTCGCATTGAATTGAACGAAAAACAGCAGTGGGGTTATAACGCCTTTTATGACGAGCATGACAATTTTGTTTTGGACATCAAAAAGCAGCCCAAATTGCGACGATGGCCGCATTCGCCGTTGAAGGACTTGTTTGTGATGCTCGATCCCGGTCATGGCCCGGACGCCGGGGCGGTAGGACCTACGGGTCTGTCAGAGCGAGTGGAGAATCTTCTGCTCGCGGAAACGGTGAAGAAAAAGTTGGAGGATAAGGGCGCTTTCGTTTACCTGACTCGAAGCGGCGAGGAGGGAGCTTCCCTGAATGCTCGACCAAGGATTGCGGCTGCGCTTAACCCGGACATCCTGCTGAGCCTTCATCACAACGCGCTGCCGGATGGAGTGAATCCGTTTAAGAGTCGAGGAACCAGCACCTACTACTATCATCCGCAAAGCTACGAGCTGGCCAAGTTGGTGCATAAAAAGCTGTTGGTGAAGCTACGACTTCCGGACTTTGGACTATTCTACGATAATTTAGCCTTGTGTCGCCCGCCGCAGATGCCGGCCGTGCTGGTCGAGCCGGCGTTTATGATGCATCCTGAGGAAGAAATGCAGATTGGATCCCCGAAGTATCGACAAAAGGTCGCGGATGCGTTAGCAGATGCGATGGAGGAATTTCTACGGGAAGCAAAAGACTGATTGATCCGCAGTCGAGGAAAATGCTTTTCATAAGCTTTGTTGCCGGCGCATCACCCACTTGGTGAAAGCCGCAACTTGCGAGGCTGAGACATGGTTGCCATCGGCTGGATAGATTGATAACGGTAATTGGAGGAAGTTTGCAATACAAGTATTGTCCGTGCTGCAGCCATCCGTTACAGGACGGTCACGATAACGGGCGAGTGCGGCCTGTTTGCAGCCAATGTGGATTCATCTACTACCAAAATCCGGTCCCGGCTGCTGCGGTGATTCTGTGCCAAGACGGACAAGTATTGTTGGTGAAGCGGAAATACGATCCCAAGGCGGGAGACTGGAGCTTGCCAGCGGGCTTTATGGAATACGATGAAAGCCCGCAGGAAACCGCTATTCGGGAGACAAAGGAGGAGACCGGACTGGACGTGAGCATAAACCGGCTTTTCAATGTGTACGGCGCGTGTGATGATCCGCGCTCGCAGGTGGTGTTGGTGGTTTATGTTGTGGAATCGACCGGCGGGGATCTGCAGGCCGGCGATGATGCTTTGGAGGCTCGCTTCTTCCCTTTGGATTCCTTACCAACCGATATCGCATTCTCAAGTCATCGAAAAGCTTTGGAGAAATTTGCTAATGACCATCGGTGGGAGCAGGCTAAGTCGCAAGTAGGGTAGCAAGTACAGTCAGCACTCTTTGACAAGTTTGAACTTCGCCTGCACCACGGCAGGAGACCGGATCTATTTTGATGCGCACACTGAATAACTCGAAAGCCAAATGGCTTATCTTCGTTTTGCTGATGGAAGCGTTGGGCGGCTTCAATGTGTCTTGTGAGTATATTAAGGAAAAACGCAGCGTGTCATTAACCAAAGTAGTTGTCGATTCGGTTAGAGTCGCTGACTTGGATGCAGAAAAGGGTGAAGCAGAACTGGTGGTACACGGAGTCTTGCCCAATCCGGCATACGCGATAGACCACGTTGAGGTCAAGGTTTCTGATGCGGAAATTCGCATCACGCCCTGGGCAATGCATGATCCGGAAAAAGTAGTTATTATGATGACAGTTCCATTTGTGGAGAAATGCAAGGTGACGAAATTAGCGAGGAATCGAAAATACAGCATCAAGGTGGAAGGAGCCAATATGGTGATCGTTCAGCCGATGTCTTTGCCTTAGGATTTGAAATTGAGCTCGCAAGCCGGGTACGAATCATTTGATTGCGTTAGCAAAAGTATTTGAGTCAGAGTCGGAATGATATGTATCTCTTAGAAGATTTACGCAAGTCCATTCTTGCAGATAACCTGAATGATGAAGAGTTGAATCAGCTTGCTGCCATCGCAGCTTCTCGGACTTTCTACAAAAATGAAACAATTTTTGACGAGAAGGATGAAGGCAATGCATTGTACATTTTGGTTGAAGGTCGCGTCTGCATTGAGATCCGCTCGCTGGAGAAGCGAATGCCGCTGCCCAAGCAAATCATGATCGTCAAGCGCGGACAGATTTTTGGCGAGATGGCTTTTGTCGAACGCCGGTTCCGTTCCGCCTCCGCGAGAGCAAAGGGCAATGTACGTCTTATTTCCATACCTTCCGGTGAGTTGGAAAAGCTGATTCAGGAAAATACCTCGTTTGGCTTAAAGGTGATGACTAACTTGGCGCGAATTCTCAGCCGGCGGCTGAGGCGTATGAACGACCAATGGCTTGGCGCAGTTGCACATGAATTTCCATTGCCAGAATTCGAATACATATAGGGTAGCTTTATGCCTAATTCTATGGCTGCAAAGCGGCACCCTATTGCGGCGCAGAATAATAGCCGGAATCGCGGGCGAATGCAAGCTAGAGTCATCTGCTAATTGGGGTACCTTTGTTCGTTTGTGAAAAATACACGGTTTTACCTCGACATTGATGGAGGGATTAGGAAAAGGAGGTAGGTGCGAATATTGAAAAAAATTGGTCATCAATTAATCATTCTTCACACGTACCGTCAGGAAAGCGAGGTGAATGGGTGCTATGCTAAGACTTTTCTGTCTTTCTGTCATCTGCTTGATCCCGATTTGGAGCTTTTGCATGCGAGGTGATACCCAACAGGAGCATTCTTCCGCACTTTCCGAGGCGCAGTTGAGGAAAATGCGCAATGACATGGTGGATACTCAGATAAAAGCTCGCGGGATCGATGACGAGCGCGTTTTGCAGGCCATGCGTGATGTGCCGCGCCACAACTTTGTGCCTCAGGAGGAACTGAGCGGTGCCTATGATGACAATCCCTTGCCAATCGGTTACGGACAGACGATCTCGCAACCCTATATCGTCGCGTACATGACCGCGATGCTTTCTTTGCACGGGAATGAACGAGTATTGGAGATCGGGACCGGCTCCGGGTATCAGGCAGCAGTTCTTAGCGTATTGACAAAGGAGGTCTTTTCAATCGAAATCGTAGAGCCGCTTTGCCAGCAGGCCCGCACCAAGCTGGACTCCTTGGGCTATAAAAACGTCCGGGTCCTTTGCGGTGATGGCTATCAAGGTTGGCCTGAACATGCTCCGTTCGATGCGGTTATCATCACCGCCGCCGCCAAGGAAATACCCGATCCGCTTGTTGAGCAATTAAAAGTCAGCGGGAGGCTCATCATGCCCGTTGGAGCCTTTTTTCAAGAGCTTGTATTGTTGCGTAAAAAGGCCGATGGAAAGATCGAAACCAGCAAATTGATACCGGTACGGTTTGTACCTATGACGGGTGAGGCAGAAAAATAGAGATTCTGGATTCCTGACAAAATCTTGTCCCGCTCCGAACAGTGCGGCATAAGTGGTTCGGATTCAGCTTGGACTTGCGGATGACTGAACAAGCTTAAATCTTCGGCGAAACAACGGCTGCACGAATCCGTTTTAACGGCAAAAATGCGAAGAAATCGATCAGATCTGTCGGACGGGGATAGCGAGACATACTGACCCGGGTCAGCCCCGTCGACTCATTGACATCCCATGTTTTTTCATTCTGGAGAGAAATGATGGACAACAAATCTTCCTCAATAGCCTTGGGTATTGCGCTTGTCGTGGTCGGCCTTGGACTGATCCTGAACAAGATGCATGTCTTGGATTTTTCCTGGTCGCAAATTTATCCACTAGCCATGCTGACTTTTAGCGGTTTTTCTTTTGCATCTCTCGTTCGCGGCGACAAGAACGCTGCTTTTTTGGGTACGGTGTTAGCCGTCTTGGGATTATTCTTCGTTTTTCGGAATTATGACATCGTCGATTACCTTTGGTATTTTGAAGTTTGGCCGGTCCTGCTAATCTCCCTGGGTTTGGGATTTATCGCTTTATATTTTTTTAAGCCCTACGACTGGGGTATTCTCATTCCGGGGAGTGTGCTCACCTTCTTAGGCGCAGTTTTCTTGTTGCAGAATCTCGACATTGCATGGAGCACACTGCGACTGGTCAAGAACCTTTGGCCGCTCATCCTGGTTATAATTGGAGCAGGACTCATTGCGAATAATCTGTTAAAAAAGCGCGACTGAACTTTGATCGATCGAGGAGAGCTAGCCTGCTTCGAAACTCGTAGTTTCAATTTATATCAACTAAAAAGAGGGATAAAAAAAAACAAAATAGTACTTGTTTTTTTCAAAGCAGTTGCATAAGTTTAACGCGAAAATTTGAGATGAGCTCTTAGTGGATTAAGAAGAGAGCAGAAAGTTCTTTTTGGCCGCTACATTCGATAGAATGAAGAGGAGCAGATTTCGGATCAAATAATCGTTACCTTGAATAAGGGAACCTGTCTTTAAGAAGACAGTCTGGTTGAGTGTAACGAAGTTATTGTTGGCATAAGACTTTTTCGGGAGAGAGGAGCAGACTTATGCATCGCAGGACGTATTGTGCGGGCACCCTGGTGGCGGTACAAACCATTTAGTTTTCCCCTCCGTATTCTTACTCAGTAATTTTTGTATTCCATATCTGTAATTCTACTTGGCAGGAGGCTGGTAGAATTTTTGGAAAAAGCTTTTATTGTATTACAAAGATACATTGTCTTTTTGTAGAACATCTTATTTTGTGCAGATCACAATTTTGGATAATATTTTTCTGTTTTTAATATAAAAGTTGATTTTTATAATAAAACGTGTATCTTTTGACGTTTCGTTGGGATTGACAATAACTTAATCTTACACCACCTGACGCAAGTGTTCTGCATAGCAATGTATTTCTGGTGCAGCCGGATAAAAGAATGAGCCAACGTCTGTTTTTAGCACAATTTTTGCCGATGGATGGCAAAACCTCTTGATCGCGTATAATTACCCTACCAATGAGGACCTCTAATATTAGGAAAAGAAATGGATGATTCGGCGAGTTCAAGCTACCCCAGAAATACTTTGGCTCAAGCCAAAATCACCGCTCAAGGATGGCGCAAATTGGAAAAGCAATTTAGTGTCCCCTTTGTAGAACTGGAGGATTTTGGTCGTCTGATCAGCGATGCAGAGCACCTCGCAGAAAAGGCGGAGGTCTTGCGGCAGGAAAGAAGCAAAATCGTTCTCGAACGTGATAGATTGTTGAGCTTGGTGTGGAGGCACACCAAGCGAATTCGGCACGCAGCCAAGGCTGCCTTCGGTGATGATTCCCCGAACGTACAGACATTGGGAATCCTACCCGTAAATGCGCGCAAACGTAAAGCAAGAGTGGAAGCGTTCGATTAACTGGTTTCTGTTGATACAATGCAAAACCAGTGTCGCGAGGTTCATTATCGCATGCGTTATTGAAGTTTGGCAGCAAATTTTCTAGAGAATATTGCGTGGTACAATCTCCGGGACGCTGGGGAATACAGTTTTTCGACATAAACAAATTACCGTTCTCGCAGTTGGACCACAAAGTATCGGTTTATTGTAGTGGTGATGGTTTAGTATTTAACCGGGATGTTGATAACAGATGAAGAATACAATTATACCGCTGGCTCTGCTTAGCACTACGTTTTCATTTCTGCTTCTATCTGATAATGACATAGCACAAACTCCCTCAGCAAGTGCCCAGGATCAATCACGTGCTGCACAATATTTTCTTGGTGGCCAAGACCAGGTCCTTATGGGGGTGAATATTTGGGGCTTTGTAAACAAGCCCGGCCAGTACATGGTGCCTTATGATACGGATTTGATTTCATTGCTGTCTTATGCAGGTGGTCCCAGAGAGGACGCCAAGATCACCGGCATCAAAGTTGTAAGGGGGGCAAAGAGCAATGATGCGAAAAATCCAGGCGAGGTTATTCAGGTTGACGTCAAAAAATGGCTTAAGAACGGTAGTCCGGATGAAATCCCGGTGCTGCGACCGGGGGATACCGTTGTGGTTTCGGGTACATCCTTCTATTTTGTTAATAAGTTCTTCGATTTTACTTGGCGTGTTGCGGCAATCGTGCAAGTCTGGGCGTTGATTGACTATTATTCCAGCGTTAAGCGATAATAAGATGTAACTTGGTTTTTCAATTCTTGGGGGCCGCAATTTGAAGACCATGGTTCCCGTCGATTAGACTCTACACCCATTAGTGAACTTCTTTGGCCTGCAAATATCGACGCGAGTGGTGAATTAAGTAAAAGACGGGATGGTAAGTATGACAAAGAGCATCTTCTCGCAACCTCATAATAGTGGGAATGGCCATGCGAATGGATCGCATCCGGTCTACGGCAGTGCGGACCTGCAAGAGAGGCAGATCACCTTTCGCGATTATGTGCGGGTCATGTACCGGGGCCGCTATCTGATTCTCATTTCTTTTCTGGTTGTGCTTATCTCCACCATTTATTTCACCTTTACGACGGAACCTGTTTATGAGGCATCCGCCAAGCTTTTAATTGAAGAAAAAGGGGGAGTCGGCGAATCTCTATTTGATATCACTTCAATGATGAAGAAGGAAACCATGATCAATAATCAGGTAGAGATTCTAAAAAGCCGTACCTTGGCTGAGAATGTCATCAAAGACCTGCAGGCTTCCGAAAAGGCTAATGAATTGCGGACTCTCGGAAACCTACCAATTGGCACGAAGAAAAAAACAAATCCCCTTGCGTTTATCACAAAACTCATAAAAAGCCGCACCAATGGAAACGGCGAAAAGTCGGTCGACGAAGAGAGTGTCTTTGATAACCTCGCAGAGTCATTGCGAAACAGCGTCAAGGTCACACCCATTAGAAACACCGATATGATTGAGATACGGGTAAGCGCGTTGTCTCCATTTGAAGCCTCCTATGTGACCAACGCCGTCGCCGAAGCCTACAAGCGGATGAA
>Ga0172370_10007947_pt1 | contig 12868 bp, 10 predicted proteins | sample LakKiv5m_FD_114538 | JGI IMG/M metagenome (GOLD analysis project Ga0172370, IMG submission 114538) | Freshwater microbial communities from Kabuno Bay, South-Kivu, Congo - kab_022012_11.5m | ecosystem: Environmental > Aquatic > Freshwater > Lake | place: Democratic Republic of the Congo...
GTTGAAGAATTCTCGTGACGCGGGACGCGTGATACGTGACGCGTGACTCGGGACGCGTGACGCGGAATTCATATTACCTGCGAGGGGGAGCAGGGCCTGGATGAGTCCGGTGACCCAGAAATAGGTGACCAGCGCGGCAAAAAAGAGAAATGCCTCAAACAGACCGATATCGCTGCTTGCGAGGCCGGCTCTGGGAAGAATGATGCTGATCAGGAAAACGGATCCGTACCGGAAGAGTTGGAAAAACTGCAGGCCGGAGAGGGTGTCTTTGGGCAGTATGTTTTGCCAACGGATGGGCAAATCATTCAATATTAATGGGATCCTTCACTTTTTGTTTCAGCAGGGCATGATCCAGCACTTCCTGGATCGTCCTGACATAACGGAAAGTAAGTCCCTTTAAGTATTTAGCCTTGATTTGTTCAATGTCGTTACGGTTCTCTTCCGATAAAATGATCTCCTTGATGGACGCCCGCTTGGCTGCGAGGATCTTCTCCTTGATCCCTCCCACGGGCAGTACCCTGCCGCGGAGTGTGATCTCTCCCGTCATGGCCAGCTGAGCCTTCACCTTCCTCTGCGTAAACGCCGATGCCACCGAAGTAACCATGGTAACGCCGGCTGATGGCCCATCCTTGGGTATTGCACCCTCTGGCACATGAATATGGACGTTCCACTTCTCAAATACCTGCTCGGGAATAGCCAGACGGCTTGCATGGGCCTTCAGATATTCCAGCGCAAGTACCGCCGATTCCTTCATGACGTCGCCCAGGTTGCCGGTCAGGGTCAGATTGCCCTTGCCCTTGCTCAGACTGGTTTCAACAAACAGTATCTGTCCGCCGGTTTCGGTCCAGGCAAGACCTGTGACCACCCCGGCAAACTCATTGCCCTGATACTCTTCCCTCAGAACCTCGGGATACCCCAGATAATCCTTCATCGAAACTACCGGAACCTCCTTCGGAAGCTCCTCACTCATGGCCACCTTCTTGGCCAGCTGCCTCACTACCTTGGCGATCTTCTTGTCGAGACTCCTGACCCCCGATTCCCGGGTGTGGTTCTCAATAATATATTCCAGGGTCTCCTTCGGGAACACAAACTGTTTCGCGTCGAGACCATGATCTTTCAATTGCTTGGGAACCAGATGTTTTCTGGCGATCTCAAGTTTCTCCTCCACCACATAGCCTGATATTTCAAGCATCTCCATACGGTCGCGCAGGGCCGGACTGATGGTAGCAGGATTATTGGCGGTAGCAATGAACAGGACCTTCGACAGGTCGTATTCCATCTCCAGGAAGTTGTCGTAGAATGTGCTGTTCTGTTCCGGATCCAGGAGCTCGAGCAGAGCAGAGGCCGGATCGCCCCTGAAATCATTCCCCACCTTGTCGATCTCATCGAGAACAAATACAGGATTGGAGGTGCCGGCCCTCTTGATGTAATGGATGATGCGGCCAGGCATGGCGCCTATATAGGTTTTCCGGTGTCCGCGGATCTCCGACTCATCCTTGAGACCGCCGAGCGACATGCGCACGTACTTGCGGTTCAGCGCCCTGGCAACCGATTTTCCCAATGAAGTTTTACCAACACCGGGAGGGCCATAGAGGCACAAAATCGGAGCCTTCATATCCCCCTTGAGTTTCAGGATCGCTAAGTGTTCGAGGATCCGCTCCTTTACCTGGTCGAGACCCGAATGATCCTCATCCAGGATCCGCTTGGCCCTCTTCAGATCAAAATTATCTTCCGAAATATCATTCCAGGGAAGATCCAGCAAAACCTCGAGGTAATTGATCTGGACCGAATATTCCGCGGATGCCGGGTTTATCCTTTCGAGTTTCTCCACCTCCCGGTAGAACATTTTGGCCACCTCTTCGCTCCAGTTCTTGGATTCGGCCCGGGTGCGGATATCTTCAACCTCCTGGTCGAACGGGCTTCCGCCGAGTTCGTCCTGGATCGTCTTCATCTGCTGGTTCAGCAGATACTCACGCTGCTGCGCATCAATCTCCAGCTTCACCTTGCTCTGGATATCCTTCTTCAGCTTTTGCTTCTGATATTCCAGCGAAAGGTGCTCAAGCAGCCGGATCGCACGGTCGCGCAGATTGTCGGTTTCAAGCAGGTCCTGCTTCTCAGCCATTCCGAGATCGGAATTGGAACAGAGATAGTTCACAAGGAAGCCGGCTCCTTCAATGTTCTTGATGGCAAACGAGGCCTCCTGCGGAACATTGGAGGAATATTGTACGATTTTGAGGGCCAGGTCCTTGATAGTCCCGATAATGGCATCAAACTCCTGCGGATCCTCGGCGGGACGAATATCGGTGAGCGGAGTTACCCTGCCCATCAGGAAAGGCTCCTTAGCCGTGATCTCATCCAGATGGAACCGACGCTTGCCGTGAATGATCACCGAGGTGGTGTCATCCGGCATGTTCAGGATCTTCACGATCGATGCCATGGTACCAACCCTGTGCAGGTCGCCCATGTCAGGGTCATCAATCGTTGTATCTTTCTGAGCTACAACGCCTACTGCAGTATTGTTCTTGTATGCCTCTTTAACCAGCCGGATCGATTTGTCGCGGCCAACAGTGATCGGAATGACCACTCCCGGAAAGAGTACAGTATTTCTAAGCGGAAGGATCGGAAGGGTTTCCGGGATCTCTGCAACTGCCAATTCCTCCTCATTCCCATCGGAGATCAACGGAACAAAATCCGTATCATCATCCCCGAAATCAAAAAACAGGTTATTTCCCAATTTGATTCCCACTTATATGAAGCAAAAAAAAGCCCCGTGCCGGGGCTTTGGGTTTGTATCGTCTGAATTACTTCTTTTGACGCTTTTCCAGATGCTTTTCGTACCGGCGGTTGAATTTGTCAACACGACCTGCCGTATCAACCAGCTTCATCTTACCGGTGAAGAATGGGTGTGAGGTGTTCGAGATTTCAATCTTAACCAGCGGATACTCAACTCCGTCAATCTCAATCTTTTCACGCGTATTTACCGTCGAACGGGTAATAAAGGTGTATTCGTTCGAGAGGTCTTTAAAGACCACCGGGCGGTAATTCTTAGGATGAAGATCTTTTTTCATTTCTACAAAACTTTAGGGCTCGCAAAGATAAGGACATTTTCCTTTTTTTCAAATATCCCGAATATTTTATTCATCTTTTTTCAATGCATCTTTCCGGAGTATGCTGTTCCCGCCCTCATTGGTAAACCTTTCAAAGGGCACACCGGGATCCAGCATATACCGGTAGGTGACATGTTTCTTCATCTGGACCGCTCCGATCTGCTCATAGACCTTCCGCATCCGGGGATTGTAGTCGCCCACCCATGACAGCTCGATTTCAGTAAAATGTTTACGTTTTTTTGTTGCCATGGCAAACTGAAGGAAAAGCGAGGCAATGACCCCTGAATTCTGGTATTCGGGGACCACGCCTGCCAGTAATACCCTGTTGCGGGTAATGGTTTTCCCGCCCTTCAGCCACAAAAACTTAAGGATTCTGAACCAGTTGTTCAATCTGCCATTGAAATGGGAGAGCACCTGGTTCAGATCAGGGAAAGCCACGACCATTCCCACCGGTCTGCCCTCCTTATAGGCAAACCAGATGAAATCGTCAACGATCACCGGCTTTGCTCCCTCCAAAATGCCATCGAGATCCCGCTCGGTCATCGGGGTGAAATCTTCCATATAATCAGCCCAGGTGGTATTGAAAACTTCCACCAGATCCCTGACATACTTTTGCGGATTTTTACTGTCAAAATGTTCGAAAGTGAATCCGGGCCGTGAGGCCAGATATTCCGCAAACTTCACCATCCGTTCCGGAAATGGTTTTTTGATATCAATATGGTAGGAGAACTGCTGGAAATAATCCCTGAATCCGTAGGTCTCGAAAAGCTTCTGATAATAAGGCTTATTATAGGGCATACCATACCCCTGTTTCATAATCCCCTCCACCAAGACGCCCCAGTAGCTAAAGTTCTCACCGAAATTGATACTGCCATCCATCGCCTGCAGCTTTCTCTCCAAAAGCCATTGCTTTCCGGCATCGAATAAAAGGTTGGCAGCAGTCTGATCGTCAATACATTCAAAGAAACCGATCCCGCCTGCCGACGGGGTTCCTTTTTTGGCCTTGTGGTAATTGACAAAAGCAGCAACCCGGCCGATCAGTCGGCCGGCCTCATCCTGAAGCACCCACCGAATGGCCTCTCCGTCGGCAAAAAGGTTGTTCTTCGACGGGGTGAAGATATTCTCAATCTCCATGTCGAGCGGCGCGATCCAGTGAGGATCATTCTGATATAATACCCGGGCCGCATCATGAAAGGTCCGGAAATTTTCTTTCGAGATCTGGATCAGTTTCATGATGATGAAATTTGGTGGAACTTTTAGTTTCGGCTGTTCAGTTTGCTTAAAAGTCGCAAAATTTCCAGATACAGCCAAACCAGGGTAACCATCAGCCCGAATGCCGCATACCACTCCATGAATTTCGGCTGTCCCGATTCAACACCCCTCTCCACCAGGTCAAAATCCAGCACCAGATTGAGGGCAGCAATCCCCACAACCACCAGACTGATACCGATTCCCAGGGTGCCGTTGCTGTGCATCAGCGGGAATGGCACCCCGAAGAGGGACAGGATGAAACCGATCAGGTACATCAGGCCTACCGCGCCTGTGGCAGCGAAGACACCCATACGGAACTTGTCGGTTACCCGGATGATCCGGAACCTGTAAAGGAAAAGCATGGCCATCAGGGTGAGGAAGGTAAGGCCGGCAGCCTGAATGACGATTCCCCTGAACTTGTATTCAAAGAAGGCCGAAATGGCGCCAAGGAAAAGTCCTTCCAGAACGGCATACACGGGAGCTGCCCAGGGAGCCAGCGGTGGGCGGAAAATGATCACCAGTGAGGCAATCAGTCCGCCGATCCCTCCTACCAGCATATAGGTAGTCAGACTGGCCGGAACTACCTCCGGATTGGGATTGTTAAAGAAGATCCTCCAGGTATAGGCAGCCCCGAGAATCACCAGCATGATCAGCACAAAAGCCTTGTTGGCCGTGCCGTTCAGCGTCATAACCCGGTCATTGGAAACATCAGTAAAAGATCTCTCGAATATGCCCCTGCCGAAAGCAGGATTTGAGGTTTTTGCAATCATATCGGTAAAATTTTTGGCCCAAAAATAAGCATATCGGATAAAATTTCAGGAAAAGCCTTACATTTGTCCGCTCAAACGGTGGATGTAGTTCAGTTGGTTAGAACGCTGGATTGTGGTTCCAGAAGTCGTGGGTTCGAGTCCCATCTTCCACCCCAACAGATCCCACCATTTGGCGGGATTTTTTTTTGGAATGAAAGGTAACAGGGCAATCATGTACGGCGGCATCACCCTCTCGATGCTGTTCTGGTCACTCTCCTTCGTCGGATACAAAGTGGCCTACCGCTTCTTTGAACCGATGGCCCTCATTTTCCTCCGAATGATCCTGGCCAGCATCTTCCTCTATTTCCTGATCCGGTTCACCGGCAATATCGAACGGATCCGCAGGGAAGACCGTGGAAAATTTCTCCTGCTGGCCTTCTTTGAACCGCTACTCTATTTCCTTGGCGAAAGCTACGGCATGAAGCTGGTTTCCTCTACCACGGGGGCCGTTATCGTAAGCACCATCCCGCTGTTCACACCGATTGCCGCCTATTTCCTTTTTAAAGAACGTATCAGCTGGCTTAAGATCATGGGCATCCTGGTTAGCTTTGCCGGTGTCTGCCTGGTCCTGATCGGTCCTAACCTCCAGCTCAACGCACCACCGCTCGGAGTTGCCCTGATGTTTCTGGCTGTCTTTTCGGCGGTTGCCTATACCGGCGTGATCGTGGATCTTGCCTCAAAGTATAATTCCATGACCATCATCCTGATGCAGAGCATTATCGGAGCTTTCTACCTGTTCCCGATCTTCCTGTTTACCGACCTGCAGGAGACCCTGGCCATCAAACCCAGCTGGGATGCGGTGCTGCCGCTGCTGTTCCTGGCCGTGTTCCCGTCAAGCCTCTCATTCATCTTCTACACCCGTGCCATCAGGGCCATTGGAATCACCCGCGCCAATGTATTCACCAACTTCATTCCGGTTTTTACGGCAGTATTCTCCTATTTCATTCTGGATGAATCTTTCACTGGCGGCAAAATCGCCGGAATACCTCTGGTCCTGGGGGGTCTGATGCTTACCCAGCTGAAATTCAAAAAAAAGAGCGCCGCCTGACAGGCAGGCATACGATTGACCGGCCATTTTCCGTTAGCCATTTAATTTTGCTATTTTTCCGGCTTATGAAAAGGATCCTCCCAATATTGATCATTCTGGCACTGGCATGGGTTCCGGCCCGACTGACCGGCCAGATCGGCGGAAGAACCGTATATCAGGTTCTTAATCTGCCCCCGTCTGCCAGAGCCGCAGCACTGGGAGGAATGACCCCTTCCGTTTGGGACAATGATCCATCACTGGCTTACTACAATCCCTCCCTCGCCAATCCGCAGATGAATAACAGGGTCAGTTTGAATTACTCAAACTACCTTGCTGATATTCAATATGGTTACCTTGCCTATTCACATGATCTGGGTAAGTGGGGTACGCCGGTGATCGGACTGCAATTCCTGCATTACGGTGAATTTCTGGAGGCCGATGAGTTTGGTGAGATCCTGGGCACCTTTACTGCTGCCGAATACTCTCTCAATCTGGGGTATGCTTACCATCTCGACAGCGTTCTGACAGTCGGAATTACTCTCCGGCCGATCTATTCGGTACTGGAAAGATATACATCCTTCGGACTTAGTTCGGACCTTGGAATTACCTATCATTCAAGGAACCAAAGACTTGGCTTCTCCGTGGCAGCCAGGAACATAGGCAGTCAGCTTACCACCTATGCCACACCCGAACGGGAGCCACTGCCCTTTGAGGTGCTGGCAGGATTGAATTATAAACTGAAATACGCACCGTTCAGACTTCACCTGACGGCAAGAAATCTTCAGCAATTCAACCTCCGGCCTGCATCTGATGCCCTGCCCGAAGACGCCAGCTTCTTTGATAAATCAGGAAGAACCGTAAGGAACAGCCTCGATCATGTGGTGGCCGGAGTTGAATTTGTGCCGGGTAACCTTCTCGCCATCCGGGTCGGATACAGCTTCCTCCGCCGCGCTGAACTGAAAATGGCCGATTTCGGAGGCTCCGCAGGCTTCTCCTTCGGCGCCGGAGTCAACCTGGGCTTTATGTCCATCGACTACGCCCTCGCCAGCTACCACCTCGCCGCCATGACCCACACACTTTCACTCCGCATCAACCTGAATAAAAAGACGAGTGGATAAGTGGATACGTGGATAAGTGGATTTATAATCCCCACATCCCCACATCCCCACATCATCAAATTATCACATCCCCACATCATCAAATCATCAAATCCCCACATCATTATATGCCCATCATCATCGCCATCGACGGTTACAGCTCCTGCGGAAAAAGTACGGTTGCCAAGGAATTGGCAAAGGAATTAGGTTACCTGTATATCGATTCGGGTGCCATGTACCGTGCGGTAACGCTTTATTGCCTCAGGAATAACCTGGTAAGCAATGGATTGGTGGATGAACAGGGACTGAAGGAACAGATCGGTAATATTCATATTGAGTTCAGGCTGAACCCATCAACTCAAAAGCGGGATACCTGGCTTAACGGCGAAAACGTGGAGGAGGAGATCCGGCGGCCCGAAGTGGCCTCGATGGTGAGCCCTGTCAGCGTGATCGGATTCGTGCGGGAAGCTATGGTCAGCATGCAGAGAGAGCTGGGCAAAAACAAGGGAATCGTGATGGACGGCCGGGATATCGGAACCGTTGTATTCCCTGAAGCCGAACTAAAGATTTTCATGACCGCCTCCCCTGAAATCAGGGCTCAGCGCAGATACGATGAACTCAAAGCCAAAGGTCTGGATGTCAGCCTTGAAGAAATCATAAAAAACACCAACGACCGCGACCGTATCGACTCCACCCGCGCCATCAGCCCCCTCCGCCAGGCCGACGACGCCATCATCCTCGACAACTCCCACCTCACCCGCGACCAACAACTCACATACGTTCTCGACCTCGCAAAAAAACTCATTTAGCATTTTTAACTCCTTACCCCCTCAACCCCTCTCCCCCTTTTCCCCTTTTTTCATATCTTTGCGGCGTTTTTCGCCTTTTGCGAAAACTTTAACTAACTATTTGTATGTCAGCTATTAAGAAAATCGGGGTTTTGACCTCAGGAGGAGATGCCCCGGGAATGAATGCAGCGATCCGCGCAGTAGTTCGCGCTGCGTTGTACAGAAATCTGGAAGTTGTTGGGATCCGCAAGGGATATAAAGGGATGATCGAAGGGGATTTTATTCCGCTGATCTCAAAGGACGTTAGCAATATTATTCAGCGTGGGGGCACCATTCTGGGTACCGCACGAAGTGAAGAGTTCCGTACCCCAGAGGGGCGCCGCAAGGCATATGGAAACCTGATCGGAGCCGGAATCAACGCCTGCATCGTGATCGGCGGGGACGGTAGTTTTCAGGGTGCCGGCCTGTTTAGCAGCGAATTTGACATTCCTTTTATCGGAATCCCCGGCACCATTGACAATGACCTTTACGGAACCGATTATACGATCGGATACGATACCGCCCTCAACACAGTGGTGGAGGCAGTGGACCGGATCCGCGACACGGCCAGTGCCCATGACCGGATGTTCTTCATCGAGGTGATGGGCCGTGGTGCAGGATTTATCGCCCTGCATTCTGGCATTGCCACCGGTGCCGAGGCCATCCTGATCCCTGAAGTGGAAGGTCAGGAAGAGTCGCTGCACGAGTACCTCCAGAGCCAGGGCAACAAATCGAGCAACATCATTCTGGTTGCCGAGGGGAACAAGGTCGGCGGCGCCGAGGAGATCGCGAATCTGATTAAATATAAATATCCCAATTATGATGTGCGCGTGAATATTCTGGGTCACATGCAACGCGGCGGATCCCCGTCGGCCTTCGACCGGTTCCTGGCCAGCCGTCTGGGCGTTGCCGCCGTTGAAGCCCTGATGGATAACCAGAGAAGCATCATGGTGGGTTTTGTGAACCACGATATCGTTCACGTACCGTTCAATAAAACTATCAACACGAGCAAGAACCTGAACAAGATCCTGCTCGATGTGGCCGATATCCTGGCACACTAGATCTTGGAACTGTACGCCGACATCCTGTTGCCCCTGGCCCTCCGGGGGACACTGACCTACAGGCTGCCGGAGGAGATGCACCCGCAGGCTAAACCCGGCATCCGGGCTATGGTTCCGCTGGGTAAGAACAAGGTCCTGGCAGGAATTATCTGGGAAATACATTCACGGACCCCCGAAAGGGAGGTCCGTTCTGTTATCAGCCTCGCCGATACAGAACCCATTCTTGAAAAACGCCAGTTCGGATTGTGGGAATGGATGGCCAACTATTATCTGTGCTCGCCGGGCGAAGTGATGAAAGCCGCACTGCCCGCATTCCTGAAGGAAGACAAGAGAAAAAGGCCCCGAGCACCACACCAGTCCGGACAGGAGGATCACGCCAACATCAAGCTTGCACCGCTTTCTGACACCCAGGCGGAGATTTTCGAAAAGCTCAGGAAGCATCCGGGCAATAAGGTAAGCCTTCTGCATGGTATCACCTCCAGCGGCAAGACCGAGATCTATATTCACCTGATCGCCGATCAGCTCGCGCAAAACAAACAGGTCCTCTACCTGCTTCCTGAAATAGCCATCACAACCCAGATCATCAGCCGGCTTGAAAGAGTTTTCGGCAACCGGCTACTGGTATACCACTCCAAATTCACGCAGGTTAAAAGACTGAGCGTTTGGAACCGTGTTTTGGCCGGTCAGGAAAACGGAGGCCAGCTGATCCTCGGAGTGCGCTCCTCAGTGTTCCTTCCCTTCAGCAACCTCAGCCTGATCATCGTGGACGAAGAGCACGAACACTCCTATAAACAGCAGGACCCCGCACCGAGATACCATGCCAGAGATGTCGCCATCGTTATGGGCCAGATCCATAAATCACAGGTGATCCTTGGCACGGCAACCCCCTCGCTTGAAACCTATCATCAGGCCCATACCGGAAAATACGAGCTGCTCGAACTGAATGAGCGCTTCGGCGGAATTCAGATGCCCGAAATGATCCTGGCCGATGCCCGGGATGCCAGGAAAAGAAAGAAAATGCAGGGTCCGTTCACCCCTGAACTCCTCCATGCCCTGGATGAAACCCTGATAAACGGCGAACAGGCGATACTTTTCCAGAACCGCCGGGGATACAGCCCGTATATCGAATGCCAGGAGTGCCGCTGGATCCCGCGATGCCCCTCCTGCGACGTCAGCCTCACCTATCACCGGACCGGCAGCAGGCTCGAATGCCACTATTGCGGTCATACCCAAAGAGTACCCTCCTCTTGTCCGAATTGCCATTCCACCGGACTCACCATGCGCGGTCAGGGTACCGAACGGATCGAGGATGACCTCCAGATCATTTTTCCCAATGCCAGACTTGCCAGGCTGGACCTCGACAGTACCCGTTCGGTCTCAGCCTATTCAAAAATCCTGGCAGACTTTGAGAAAGGGGATATCGATATACTGATAGGTACTCAGATGATTTCCAAAGGATTAGATTTTAGCAAGGTAAACCTGGTTGGAATCCTGGATGCCGACCAGCTGCTCAACTATCCCGATTTCAGATCCCTTGAGCGCAGTTACCAGATGATCACACAGGTGAGCGGCAGGGCAGGCCGGAGAGCCAAACAGGGACTGGTGGTGATCCAGTGCTCCGATCCCTCACACCCTGTTCTTCAACAGGTCATAAACAACAACCTCGCGCAATATTACCGGACAGAACTGACGGAAAGGCAGCAATTCGGGTATCCGCCCTACACAAGGCTTATCAGGATCAACCTGAAACACCCGGATGCCGCTACAGCCGCCCAGGCAGCCCAGGACCTGAGCATCCAGCTTCGGAAACTTTTGCCCGGCCAGGTGATGGGCCCCCATCCTCCGTTGGTCGGCAGAATACAAGGGAAATATATCCAGACCCTTCTGATCAAACTCGAGCGGAATCAGGAGCTGATATTAAAGAAAAACAGGTTAGCTTCGCTGATTCAAACTTTCGAAGAACGGAAGCAATACGGAAGCCTGGTCATCCAGGCCGACGTGGATCCGCTGTAAAATATTACACAAACATGTACTGGAAAAACGGTAACCTGATCAATCAGCAGTTCCTGGATGATGCCGATCCCACCCTGGTCCCTATGGTGTATGAAGTATTCAGGGTTTTCAGGCATAAACCCCTCTTCCTGGATGAACATATGGACAGAATGTTCCGGTCCATTGAACTACTCGGATTCGACAAACCCTATTCATACGATCAGATCATCGCACATCTGAATGAGCTTCTCGACACGGAGCCCGATCGCATAGGGAACATAAAGATCAGGCTGAGCTGGTGGCCTGAACCGGTACTGGAGATCGGATATATTCCCCACCGCTACCCCACTCCACAGGAACAAACCGAAGGCGTGGTGGTCTCAACCTTCCATGCCATCCGGAACACCCCGAATATCAAGCTCTGGAACGCCGCTTTACGCGAGAAAACAAACAATGAACTGAAAACCAAAGGAGTGTACGAAGTTCTCCTGGTCAACGAGGAAGGCAATATTACAGAGGGAGGCCGGACCAACCATTTCTACGTGAAGGATTCTATCCTTTATACAGCACCGCTGGTTTCGGTCCTTCCCGGCATTACCCGTCAGAAGGCCATCATGCTGTCCCTGGAACTAAACATTCCTCTGGTGGAGAAGTATCTTTCTGAAAAGGAGGTTGGTAGTGCCGATGAGATGTTCACCACCGGAACTTCGGCGGGAATTTGTCCCATTGCAGTGGTTAACGGAATCCGCCTCCCGGAGAGCCGTCCCATCACGATGCAGCTGAAAGAAGCCTATGATCAATTGGTTGAACTGGAACTCGGACCAAACAATTATGGCTGGTAAGATCTATACACAATCCGATTTTGACCGTGTGTCAGACCGCACGGGCACCCGCTCTATCAAATGGGACGGCAGGGAAAAAGTTTTTGGCAAGGCTGATGTGATCCCCCTTTGGGTGGCGGATATGGATTTTGAAACGCCGGAATTCATCAGGGAACGCATTGCACGCCGGCTGGAACATCCGTTTCTGGGTTACACCTACAGGGGCGAAGAGTTTGCCAATGCATTCACCGCCTGGGTAAAACGCAGGCACAACTGGGAAGTGCACCCCGCCTGGACCACCTTCATGCCCGGGGTGGTGGCAGCCGTTTCAATGGCGGTTCTGGCCTATACCGAACCCGGTGACGAAGTGATCATTCAGCCTCCGGTTTACCATCCCTTTTATTTCTGCGTTGAGGGCCATAAGCGAAAACTGGTTCTCAACCAGCTGATTCTCAAGGATGGAAGATTTTACTTCGACATCGAGCAATTGAAGAGCAGGATCACGCCGAAAACCAAAATGCTGATCCTTTCGAGCCCTCATAATCCGGGCGGAACCGTTTGGACCCCTGAGGAACTCACCTCTCTGGTGCAGGTATGCAGGGAACACGGGATCATGATCGTTTCAGATGAGATCCATTCCGACCTGATCTTCAAGCCCAATGTTCATACGCCGATCCTTAAGGTTGCGGAGGATTATCAGGATAAGATCCTGATCGCCATGGCACCTTCCAAAACTTTTAACCTGGCTGCCATGAGCACCTCGGTGGTGGTGATCCCCGATCCGAAAACCCGCAAAATTTATGAGGACCTGGTGTACCATATTCATATCGGCCTCGGAAATGTATTCGGATTTGAAGCCCTGGAGGCTGCCTACGA
>Ga0172370_10007950_pt1 | contig 12863 bp, 16 predicted proteins | sample LakKiv5m_FD_114538 | JGI IMG/M metagenome (GOLD analysis project Ga0172370, IMG submission 114538) | Freshwater microbial communities from Kabuno Bay, South-Kivu, Congo - kab_022012_11.5m | ecosystem: Environmental > Aquatic > Freshwater > Lake | place: Democratic Republic of the Congo...
AAACTTTGAAGGTTGTCTCGTTTTCTTTTCTGCGGAACCATTAGCTTGTATTTTGATAATTAATTCAGCTTTTGTTAAAACATCCAAAACAGACTCTACTGTAGGTCTAGTTAGACCTCCTAATGCTCCACCTAAATTGGAAACTGCTGTTTGATCACTATCAGCTAATAAAAACAACAATCTTTTAATTGAGTCTATTGTGTTATTATCTAATGTTCCAAGTTCTCTAATATCTTTCTGTATTATCTTATCTAATTGAATGTCTAATCCTCTAAAAACCTCTCCTTTGTCTTTTATTGTTATTGCGTATGGTAATGTCCCAATTGATAAAAATTGATCAATATCACTTTCTTCAACATTAGCCCAATACAGACTAACAGCCTTCTCTACATTTTTAAGTTTTTTATGAACCTCCTGAGCTGAAATTGAGTTATAAAAAGCATCTTTCAAACTATCTTTAAGTTTTGGTGTCGGAAACTTATTTTTCTTTATCATTAAAAACTCGCAAAAGTTTAATGGGTATAACTTTTCAAATATTGCTCTTCTTCCAATATCTGAAGCATTTATTTGCAAAGAAACAGCAGAAGATCCACTACATATAGAAATTATTTTTGAAGATCTGTTGTATAACGATGTAATTGTGTTTGCCCAATCCTTATCTCGATGAACTTCATCAATAAATATTACAATTGGAATTTTTGTTGACTCAAAACTTTCACCTAATATCATTTCATAAGCATCAATGACATCTTTTAGTGTCGCACCTAATAAATATACATCTTCCATTGATATATAAATTATTCTGTTTGGTTTAATCTTCTGAAAAAACTCAAAATATAATTGTGCTAATATTGTAGTTTTTCCAGTTCCACTCATTCCAGGTATTATTATCCACCTTTTTTGATTTGCTTCTTTTTCCGATAAAATATCAGAAATATATTTTTTTATTTTTATATAAGCATATCTAGAAGGGTATCTCCATTCTGTTTCTGGATTTGGAAAAACATAAGGGCGTAGTCTAGCTCTATTTCTTGATAACTGTGTTCTAACATATTCTATAATTTGTGCATTCATACTATATGTATATTACATTTTACAATGAAAGTCAATATATTGTAAATTCTATTTTACAATGAAAGATATTAACATTGTGGATAACTTTTAACCCTTATCTCACAATACTTATATTCTATAAACTTATTTTATCTATTTCCATCCCCATATCTTCAGCTTTCAAAGAACGTGTATATCTAGCAGTCATCCTTATATCTATATGACCCATCAATTTTTGTAGGGAAGCTGTTGGAACTCTAGCCTCTGTTAATTTACAGGCAAATGTGTGCCTAAATTGATGTAAATGAAATTTAACACCTGATATTTCTATTATTTTATTAACCCAATGTTTCAATCCTTCTCTACTTAATCCTCTGTCATTAGTTAATGAAACAATTAAAAATTCAGACTTATATCCTAATGATTTTCTTTCTTTTAGATATTCTTCTAAATGCAATAATAATGTTGGGTGTATTGGTATATCTCTTGGCTCTTTAGATTTAGATGTTTCCGCTCTAATACCTATAAGTTTTTTATATTTATCTATGTCTTTAATCTGTAAAGAAATAAATTCTCCCTTTCTAACCCCTGTATAGAACAGTAAACTTATCATCAATGTATCTCTCCTAGCCATAAGAGGACTTGTGGAATGATTAACTATTGCAGAGTATATTTTATTTATTTCATCATCATTCAATCTTTTAAAATTATTATAAGTAACCCTTGGTGGTTTTATACCTTTCAGTGGATTTTCTATAATGTGATTATTTTCTTTTAACCATTTAAAAAAAACATTCAATTTTGCCCAATGTGTCTTAATTGTGGATATTTTAACTCCGGAAACTATTTTATTTCCTAATTTTCTATCTCTTGTTTTTATTCTTTTAAAATATTCATTAAGCATATCCTTGCTTAATAAATCAATGGATGTAATTTCTGGCACTACTTTTTGAAATAATGTAAAGACCGCAATATAACCCCTTATCGTTTCAGGACTAAGACAAGCAGAATATCTACATTCTTTTATATAATCATTAAATAATATTTTTAAATCTTGTTCTTTTTTCATAACCATATCTTTTTTATGATATGGTCTTATTGTAAATTAAATAAAAATATCTATCATCGGACATATAAGCAACTGCTTATAACTCCACTTGCTCGTTTATTTCTTTTCTTAATTTAGATATTTCTTTAATAGCCTTTTTAACATTATCAATAGTTATATGTCTTGTTTTGTTGCTCATTTTCTTTTTAACGGTTTGCTCTCTTTTTTCTGTTAGACCTCTTGTATCAATATATGTATTATATGCTTCAATATCTCTTATAAGATTTTTAGATGATTTTTCTCTTTTCTTTGAAAGATAATCTCTTTTTAAAGACGCACTAATATCTCCCCAAAAGTCATTTATATATTTTAGTAACTCTTCTTTTTCTGTATCTTCATCACAAATAAGAATTAAAGATCTTGGTTTTTGTTTTTCTTCATCGTTTAGATACCCAAATGGAGGAGTTCTCCTTACCATTTCTACTGGAAAATGTTTTTCAAGTTCTTCCTCATAAACAATAAATTGATTTATTTTAGGGAAGTTAAGCATACTATCAAATATAAGGGTGTTATTTTTATATCCTTCTCTTAAAAAAACTTGATATGGATAGTAGAACTTTAATAAGTTTCTTAATATTAGTATTGTATTTTTTGATCTTTTATCTTCTAAAGATTTTAAATACTTGGTATCTTTTATTTTATCTAAATATGAGTTTAAGTAATTATTTCCTTCTTCCCACTTTAAATCTATAAGGGGTTTACCTTTTTTAATCTCTTTAATATTATATATATTGGTGCGTTGAATTATACCAAATGGATTACCAGATAATATTTCTTTATATTTTTTTAAAAAATCATAAAAATCATTCCTTAAAAGTAATATTTTAAATGCATTAACAAATCTATTACAACCTTCTTGCCTATACATTTCGTAAATACAAGCCTCTCTATCATCTAACCTTATTCTTTGAGTTATTGTCCTCTTTTTATTCATTATGGTAATTATAGTATTTTATCTGTTATTTTAATGTTTCTCTTTTTCATTTCCGCTCTCAACATAGCGGGAGAGAAGTTATAATTTAAGTTTTTGTTTTCTTGTTTTGTTGGAGCAAATGATCCTTTTATTTTGTAAATAAGTTCTAATGCCTTTAATCTAACTTGATTATCTGGAGCGGTGTATATCACAACCCTCTCATTGTTTTTATTAGTTATATTCTTCACAAACCCCCTATTACCCCCTATAATTTCTCTTATTTGGTCATCAGTTATAACCCCCTTAATTCTTTCCTCATACTCTTCATCTTTCTCACCCTTACTTTGTTTAGGCATAGGTGGGAATATAGCTGTTTCTATTTTGTATGAGTTTTTTAATAGCTCTAAATTAGTTTTTGCCAGTTCCATATTATTTAAACCAATCATATCCATTATTTCTTTTACTCCCTTAGAGTTTATTACTCTATTGGGGTTTTTTATTGTGCTTTGACCATAATTAGCCAGTTTAATAGCTTCTGTTGGAGATTTTGCTTCTCCAGACAAAAGAGTTGAAACAACCTTTATTTGTTTCAATGTTGGTGTCTTTTCTCCAGTATTATTTCTTTTCATTAAAATAAACTGCTCAATGCTTTTTGTTGTATTGTTTTCTTCCATAGATAAATAACCCTTGTGATTTGGGTTATCTGGTTTATTTATAATATTTTACTTGGAGTTCTAGTGTGTATTTCTATATTTAAAAATCACAAGAATACTTATATTATATCATTTTTTTATAAGTAAAACAATTAAATTAAAATTGTATTTTTTTATCTTCTTTCTCCCTCACAACCCCCTTATTACATCTAGGACACATATCTCCATCTTTTACATAATTCCCATCTGTATTGCAGTTTAGACACGTTTCAGAGCCTTTTAAGTATGGTTCTAGGGCATTACAACGAAGGCAATAGAACTTATTGATATATCCAATTACAAACCTCTCGTTCCTTATCCCAACTGGTAATTTTCTCCACTCTTTTGGACTATCTGACTTCCATACTGGAAAGTAGAGTTCATTGGTTATTTTGAAACTACATTCTGGATTATCACATTTGTATGGGATCAGTGCTGACATATTACTTTATTCCTAAATTATTTAAATACTTTTTAGCCAATACCTTACCTTTAGGAGATAGGTTTTTGGTTTCTTTATTATGAGGTCTTTTTGATTTTATTGTCTTCTTTTTTGTCATATTATCTTAATCTTTGTTCTTCTAAATCCACCTCTAACATTACTAAAAGTGTCTCGGCTTTTTCATTACCTTGTAAATCTGATTGTATTCGTCTTTCTAGTCCTTCTTTATCTTTCAAAGCCCAATCGTATAGTATTGGAAAGTTTTCTTTATCAATTTCAGTATCTAGTATTTTGATGGGTTTGTCTTTCATAATTATTTATTTAGTAAACAAAAAATAAAGTATTCCATAAAAAATAAAAGTAACTGCGAGGGATATATTTTCTGCTTTGTCTTTTGACACACTCAATTTTTGGAGGTGATGTTCAAGAAACTTTCCCAAAGATATTTGTAATGGTATTCCAAATATTAAACCTAATAGTACAATTAAAAAATATTTCCAAACTGCTACTGGTTCTACAAAGAATGTTGTCCTTTTAAAAAGATAAACAAACAGAAAAATTAAACTTAACCCAACAGTAATGATTGGTAAATTATATTCTTTATCTATATTATTTATATTTTTATATTTACTAATAAATGAAAACATAAATTATTTAGTTGTTATTTATCTAATTGTCCCATCAAGGAAAGTATTCCAATCACTATAAAAAATATCCCCCAATTGTTCCATTTCTTTTCTGATTTTTTATATTCCTCTATTGTTTTATAAAAACCTCTATTCCAAACCAATCTCCTCAAATGTTTTATAGAAAATACAGTTAATCCGATAAATATGATAATTCCTATAATCCAAAAAATTAAAGATAATATAGAGGTATTAGAATATTTAGATATACTTTGTGAAAATGAAATTATTATCAAATCTAGAATAAATATGAGTAATAAATCAAATTGACCACGAGTAATAAAGCTAAAAGGAGTAAAAAAACTAACGGATGGAGAGTTAAGCCACTTGATTTCATCTTTTGATAATCTATCGATATTCTTTATATGTTTAGTATCAAACCATTTAAAACTAGAGTCCTCTTGATTTTTATATTCCATAGATATTTTTTATTAGTATCTGAACAAGACGCAAAAAGCTCCCAGCCAGATTGATGGATTTTAACCCACCCATATCCGTTTCCAGATATGACACGGTCAGTGTAACCTCTGACTAAGAGTTCTTTATTATTGACCGTGATTTTGACCATATCCTAAAGAAATCTCTAGGGGTTAGGTCTTCTTATTAAATTGTTTCTATATTATATCACATAATTTATGATAATATTAGATAATATGAATACAAGTGAGTTACATTTTAAAAAGTTATTTGATTATTCTAAAAGGATAGAAAGAAGATATTTACATTTTTTATCTGCCTACAGACTTTATGATGAATATAATAAATTATCTGCGATTAATAAAGTTGGTAAGAAGAAGGCTGAAACTAATGTAAAAATATTTAATAAATATAAATACTTTATTTTGATGTCTAAAGAAGCTCTTCGTTTTTTCTTTTTAATTGAGTTATCAAAGTTTTTTGATGAGGATATAAAAAGAAGACAAACATTGTGTATTCAAGAAATAATAAACTACGCTTTGAAAAATATTGATAGTTTTTCTGTTGAACAATTTAAAAAATATCATAAAGATAGAAAGATAATCCCGCAACTTTTTGAAAAGTTTAAGTCTCTTACAAAAAAAGATTTAAACAAGATATTAAGAAGAATAAAAAGAAATGATGATATAATTCTTCGTTTGAAAAATTATAGAGATAAATGCCTAGCTCACGATGATATTAATCAAGTTAATATCATAATAAATAAAAAAGATGTTTCAATTTTAATGAAAATAGTAAAAGATACTATAGATTTAATGTACTCAAAATTAGATTTTTCTGTAATTATTTATGACAATTACAATAAAGAACCAATTAATGATATTAATAATTTAATTAAAGATCTCGTAAAACAAGAAAAAGTTAGATTGTCTGAATTAGAAAAAAAATATGGGGTTAAATTACCAAAATAAAATATTTAATTTATTTTACTTTTAATAATTCTAAGTTATGTGTATATATTTGACAAATAGGTTCTATTATTCTGTTCTATAAAGAACAGCATAGTTTTTTGATATTTTGGTTTGATTGTAACTTGTTTGAATTACTTTGCACTTCAGCTTGGAGTTTATGGTAATTCAAATAAGTATAAACTTTAAATCAAACAGAAATGAAAACAAAAATCTTTTTATTTGTCTTAATTCTTCTTTCTACTTCTTGTCATATTCTTCTTTAGTAATTCTCTTAAAAAATGTATTTCAAGTTTTCCAGCTTTCCTTAATTCATCAAGCATTACAGATTCCTTGAAACTTCTTTGAAGTCTATCCACTGTTTCTACCACTAAAGCGACAACTTCTTTTTCTTTTTTTATTTCATCAACTACTAATTCAAACTTTTTTCTTTGGTCCTTTGTGGATGATTCATCAAAAGAATACTGGCTTTGTATAACTAAGTTTTTTCTTTGGCAATATTCTATTGCTCGTTGAAGTTGAGCAGGGATGGAATATCCTTCTTGCATTTGGTCTTCAGTTGAAACTCTTGCTAGTATTATCGCTTTCATAATTTTATTTATTAAACAAAGTAGCTATTCTAATTTCTTCTTTATTTTGTCCAACTAATTCAAATTGAAAATCTTTATTCATTTTGAATTTTATTAGATTCAATCCTAAGTCTTCAATTTTTTCATTATTTATTTTATCAAAAACACTTTTCTTGTATTTAGTGTCTGGATTATCTATAAGATGTTCTCCTTTACTTTCTATAACATAGACAAGCTCTAAAGAACCCTTTTTATCTTTTTTGGCAACAATAAAATCTGGTCTTATTTTTCCTTTTTTCCATCCATTAACATAATACCAATTCTTTTTTTCTGCTTTATTTCTTACCCACCAAATAACATTATTATTTCTATCAATAAGATTAGCCACTTTCAATTCTAGTGGATTCATAGATAATTTATCTGATTTCTCAAATAAATTATGGCTAAACATTTCAAAACCATCGGGATATATTTCATTTTCTTTTGGTAAAATATAGCCAACGTTTTTATCATTAGAAACAGATAGTTTTAGGACTTTGTTTTTTGTCAAATCATTAAATAGTTGTTTTTCTTGATTACTTTTTTCCTCCAATAATTTCTTAACGATTTCTTGAATAATAAAACCACTATTCTTATCAATTTTTTTCTTATCTTTTGCTTTTTTAATAATTTCCATAAGATTATCTGCCAAGTCTGAGGCTATGAAGGCATTTTCTATAACATCTGTGATTCTTCTTGATAGATAATTCTTATCTAAAATATTTCCAAATTCTTCATTCAATTCCTTTCTTTCGTAATTTTCCAGATTAATTATGTATTCATAATTATCTTTTTTTTCATTTAATATGGGCAAAATGTTTTCTTTCATCCATTTATTAAAATCAATCTTTTTCCAATTTAGTTTTGATTTTATATCAATTTCATAAGAAAACTTTCTGTAATTATTTTTTTCTTTTATAGTCCATACAGGCAAATACAAAGATTCTGGATATTTCTTTAATATTTCTGTCTTTATTTTTGTTATAACTTTTCTAGAACCAGTAGGACCAGATTCAGGAGTTATGTTTTTAACCAAATCTCCCAAGCCTTCTTTTTGGAATCCTTTCTGAATATTGTTAAGCACATCTGTGGTTTCTCCTTTTGTAAAATAAATATAACTTTCATCAAGTTCTTTTATACCTGTTTTTATTGCATAGGGTTGTCTCAGGATTCTACCAACCAACTGTGTCATAGAAGATTCAGATTTAGCATTTGGAATTACCCCTAATATATAAGCAAAAGAACAATCCCATCCTTCCTTTAGGGCTTCTTTCGTAATAATATATCTTATTTCACAAGATTCAGACAAAAGTTTTTCTTCTTTTATTTCGTCTATTTCGCTTGATTTAACTGCTATTTCAAAAGGAGATATACCTCTTTCTATTAAATATTCTCTTACATCTTCACTGTGGACCTTTCCACTTTCTCTTTGGTCTTTCCCAGTTCTTTCTACTTGAATAAGTGCTATTGGTCTTATATATGTTCCTTTGTTGCCTCTTAACTTAATAGCTTCCTTCTCTAACTATTCTCTCTTTGTTTTTATACTGTTAATCATTTCTTTCCAGTTTCCGCTGTTTGTGGGAGAGTGAAGGTGCATATCAAGTTTTATCATATCTTCTTTATCAAGTTCTTTTCCTGTTATTTCAACCAAAACATTCATTCCTTTTCTTTCTGCTGGAGTGGCAGACAACCCCACAATCATTGAAGGATTTAATCCATCAAGAGTATTCTTTGCATTATCAGAAAACATAGTATGAAATTCATCCACTATAATTAATGGATTCAGTGTCCTTATTATGTTGCCAAGACTTGTCTTGATTATTTTTCTATCAAATAAATTATCAGGTATAAAATCTAAATTAGGTATTTTTTCTAATAATTTTTTGTGTTTTTCATATTGATTGTCTTGCGGAAAAAAATCCATATAAGCACCATTATCTTGAAAGACTTTTAAATCTTCTTTAGTAGTTCTATTAGCAGAACCCATCATCAACATTAAAATTACAAGATTATCTTCCACATCTTGTTTCCTTAATGAATATCCTTTTTCTATAATCAATGTCTTATTTCCACTACATTGGTCTAACCATTGTCTGTAAATATGATTTTTATTTCTTAGGTTTTCTATGGTTTGTCTATAAATTGTTTCTCTGTGTGTAATCCAAACAACAAGCCCCTTTCTTTTTTGTGCAAAGATATTTTGATATTCTCTTATGGCTTCTATTGCAATAAGTGTTTTACCACCACCAGTTGGAACCTTAATGCAAAATCTTGGGTAAGGTTCTTTTAAGCCATTTTCTGGACGGTCAGAAAAATTAAGATTCAATGTCCTGTATAACTTATCAACATATAAACTTTTATCTATGTTCTCAAGGGATTTTTTTGTTTTTTCAGCTTCTGTGTAAAAGTTTTTAAGCTCTTTTATTACTTTTTCTTGGTAATCTTTTAAAATCATAATTTTATTTCTTTTCAAATAAGTTATAAGGAATACTTACAAACTGAATATTAAATTTTTCCAGATGTTCATCGTCTAAGAAGCAAGCAGGGGCGTATATAATTTTTCTACCATTATCTTTTTTATTTATGCCTTCAGCCCATTCAAGGGTAATAGCTAGTTTTTTAAGAGAATCAAGATTTTTTTCATACATAAGATAAATTGATTCATTGTTTGATTTTCCCACAAAAAATTCTTTTTCTTTTATTTTCTTTTCATCGGGATGATTTTTACCAGTGGCAAGATAAAATACATATTTAGCAAATTCCTCATATTTTGGAAGTTTTCCAGATAATAATGATTCCGCATCTATTGATGAACCAAGCTTATAATACGTAAAACCATATTTCACTTTCTCTTTTTCTATAGCTCGCTTAACTCTTTCGCGAGTTATTTCGTGTATAAATTTAAAACCAGCTGAAAATGCAGGCTTGCCTTTATCAATATTTTCAACCATTTGAATAAGAATAAATTTTCTATTTCCGTTTGTTTCGTTGTTTGATTCAACAATAGCTTGAGCTGTTGTGCCAGAGCCAGCAAAAGAGTCTAATATGATTCCGTTATCTTCAGTAGCAATTGATGTTAGATATTCAATTAATTGCGGTGGTTTTGGATTTTCAAAACACTCATTTAGTTTTAAATCTTCTAAGGCTTTTGTTCCTAAACTATTTGGAAATTTGTCTAAAAAATCAATAAAGATTTCTTTTTTTACAGATTTTTCATCTTCAAATACTTTCTTATAAATAGTCCATTTTGATTGTTTTTTGTTTTCATCTAAAAATGGGGATTTGTTGCTTTTTTTAAAAATAAATCTACCAATTTCTTTTTCTGCTAAATATCTTTTCAATGACCAAGACCAACACTTATCCTTACTGCTCTCTGGAAACACCTGTTCTCCGTCTGCTTTATTTTTAGGGAAAACATTACCTATTGGTATCATTAAACTTCCGTCAGGTGCTTCTATGTAATATCTTTGGTTTTTTCTGACTTCTAATTTTTCCCGATAAGGAATATCACCTTGTATAAATTTTCTTTTTTTCCTATTAAAGGTTTCTTCTTCCCACTTAATATTACTGAGGTCTAATTCTTTACCGAACATTTCTCTTTGAATGCTGTTTTTGTCTTTAAAATAACATAAAACATAATCCTTTTTAGGTTTATTAAAATCTCCTTTATTACCACCTCGTTTTGTTAGTCTAGCTATGGAAGCTAAAAAATTATCTTCTGTAAAAATTTCATCCATTAAGCAAGTAAGACGATGAATTTCTATATCACTTATTGATATAAATATCATTCCATTATCTGATAGTAATTCCTTCAATAGTTTTAGTCTTGGAGTCATCATACATAACCATTTGTCGTGCCTAGTTAAGTCGGTTATGTCTACCTCTTTTTTTAACCAATCTTTTATTAGTGGACTACTAACGTTGTCATCATATACCCAAGTTCCATTCCCAGTTCCAGTATTGTATGGTGGGTCTATATATACACAATTTATTTTCCCTTGATATTTTGGCAATAATGCTTTAAGTGCTAAAAGATTATCTCCTTCAATTATTAAATTTTCATCTTCGTTTTCTCCTTTAAGTGAATTTTTATTGTCTTTTTCAAGAGTATGAAAAGGGACTGATAAATGATGGTTCCAAACTGCTGATTTTCCTTTGAAATATAATGATGACATATTTTTTATTTAAATTAATAAGATATGTATTAAAAATACACAGACTTTTTTCTTTTTAATGCTAAAACTACTACTTTTTTTATCTCGGTTTTATCAAACTTTTTACCATCCACCAAAATGCTGTAATTTATATTTGCATCTTTCATATACTGAGCATCTCGTAAATTTTTAAGAACTGGCGTTATATAAAATTTTAGTCCTAAATCTATTTGATTATCATTTACTAAATTGCCTTTAAAAAAAGCGACAGCAAAAACTTCATCATCTAAAAAATACTTAACATAAATTGGAAAAACACGGAAATAAACTTTTTTATTGACTGATAAAAGTATCTGATGAACTTTTTTGAAAATATCCCAATTTTTTCCTATTTGTTCTTTTGTAATTTCAGTTTTATTTATCATTTTATTTCGTTTTAACACTATTAAGAAATCTATCAAATTCAACCTTATCAATTCTAAATTCTTTTCCTATTTTGTATGCTTTTAATTTTTTAGCTTTTATATAGCGATAGATTGTCATTACATTTACTGATAATTTATCTGCCAAATCAAATGCTGTAAAAAACTCTTTTTCCTTTTTCATATTTTTTTATTATACACGATTTATATCTAATAATTATACTTTACAATACTTTACAATGCAAATTTTGATAAAGTGGATAAACTAGGGGACCACATCTGGCTCTCTTATCGGCTTAAATTCTCTTACAGAATCGTCTATTTGCTTTACCCAGCTATGTAATGGCTGTTTTTCTGCTAATTTGTTGAGTTTCTTTATGCCGTCTGCAATTCTATACCAATTCCTTTGTTTTATTCTTTTTTCTGTTAATGTGCGAAATTCACTAATTCCTCCGCTATCTTTGGCTAAAACACTTAAGGCAACCAGATTCATAGCTTCCTTAGCTTTTATTTTAGGGTTGGTTTGTAAAATCCTTGAATATAATTTCATCGGATTATTTGATAATTCAAACAAAAACATATTTTCACCCTTAATAATTTCTTCCCAATAAAACAATACAATTTTTTGACATATATCTTTTTTAAAAATTTCTTTAAAAGTTGAATTCTCTATTTTCTGAACCGTTTACAATCTCTACAATAAAAAAAGAGGAAGTAGTAATTAAAATAAAATAAATTATCAAACTCACCAGCAAAAACTCGCTTCGGTGAGTTTTTGTTTTTTTGTCTGTAAAAATCATAATTTACACTAAATCATTTAATGGATGTTTAACCATTTGCGACCTTAATAAGTCGGCACTAGCAGAAAGATATATTGTAGTTGTTTTAATATCGCTATGTCCCATCATTTTAGATAGGGAGTATATATCACACCCACCCTCAAGCATTAAAGTTGCAAAAGTATGTCTAAGTTTATGAGCACTAAATTTCATCTTTGAAGCTAGTCTCATTTGATCAATTAACTTCTTTAGACCATTTACAGTAAATCCCATATTCTCCCTTGAAGATACAAAGAATTCGGGGCAGGTTTTGTTTAATCTTTTTCTTTCTTCTCTATATCTTTTTAGTGTTTGGGCTAGTGTGTAACTCATAGGTACAATTCTATCTTTATTACCTTTTCCTTGTCTTACAAAAATAGTTAAATTTTCAACATCCACATCTGTGTAGTTAAGATTTAATAATTCTTGTTTTCTCAATCCAGCAAATATAAAAGTAGAAAATATCGCATAGTTTCTGTATCTTAAAAATTTATTGTTATAAGGATAGTTATAAACTATTTCCAGTAAATCTAAAGCCATCTGTTTGGTCAATTTAAAAGGAAGTTTCTTTTCAACTCTGGG
>Ga0172370_10007956_pt1 | contig 12859 bp, 9 predicted proteins | sample LakKiv5m_FD_114538 | JGI IMG/M metagenome (GOLD analysis project Ga0172370, IMG submission 114538) | Freshwater microbial communities from Kabuno Bay, South-Kivu, Congo - kab_022012_11.5m | ecosystem: Environmental > Aquatic > Freshwater > Lake | place: Democratic Republic of the Congo...
AGCCATCGGCGGAACGCACGCCATAACTCATGCTCTGCAAAGAGCATTCAGCTCCATGGGGGGCGAGTTCGTGGTGGAGACGCCTGTAGAGCGGGCGATAATCGCGGACGGCAAAGCAGTGGGAATAAGGCTTAAAGACGGCCGTGAGATTGGGGCCAGGCATGTGGTGGTCAGTGATTTGAACACGGCTCAGACTGTCCTACAGCTCATAGGAGAGGAACACGTCGACCCCAAGATCGCCCACAGAGCCAAGAACATTCTCAGGGACAGGGCCCAGCTCTTTTGGGGAAATTTCGCCCTTCACGAGCTCCCCCAGTATACCGCTGCAGCGGGCAATCCCGAAATCGGGATGTGCCCAAGGCTTAACTGGGGACCGAAAGACTCGGATTACTTCGCAACCAGGCATCAGGCCGAGCTATTCGTCAAGGGCATTCCAGACAAGCTTGTGGCGATCGTCGCCCCTGACAGCATCTGGGATAAAACTCGAGTTCCTGAAGGGAAGCATACCATCCTGGTCGAACAGTTCACGGCGCCGTACCGGTTCTTTAGTGATAAGGATTGGCTGAAGATGAAAAGAGATATTGTCGAAATCATCAGGGAGCAGTGGGCTTGGTACGCTCCAAACATGACCAAAGACAACGTCATCGGAGCACATATAACCACGCCAATGGATGTCCAGATGCGAAACATCAACATGCCTCAAGGGGGATGGACCGGTGAAGACATGATCAATTCGCAGATGGGACGTATGAGGCCCTTCCCGGAACTGGCTCACTACAGGCTTCCGGTAAAGAACATGTACCTGGCTTCATCCGCCGCTCATTCGGGTCCTGGCATCGGTAGAGGCAGTGCTTACAATTGCTTCAAAGTGATAGCAGAGGATTTCGGTCTGCCCAAGATCTGGGAGCAAAAGGGCAGGTCCTACTGATACGGATTCGTGGTTCGTCAGTTAAGACCGGAGGTATGCCGCCGGTCATGGCGAACTTGTTTCATGGCGCTCACGTCCCTAGGGAGTTGCCCTATTGCCCATCCAGGGCAGCGTCAACCGAGGGGGCCACGGATGTGCGAAGTTGGCCCGTGGCGCCAGTGCTGGGGAAACCTTCTCATGCTTCATTGTGACGCTCTTCTCTAAGGGAGTTGGTATGACCGGAGGAAACTATGGGCCGACTTGACGGCCGTGTGGCCGTAGTAACGGGCGCAGGCAAAGGTTTGGGCAAAGCCTTCTGCCTAAAACTGGCTCAAGAAGGAGCGGATATTGTGGCCGTCACTAGAGCGGATGTGGAAGGACTCGAGCAAACCGGACAGGAGGTGAGAGCTCTCGGAACACAGGCGCTGTTGAGCAAGATCGACGTCTCAAGTGAAAGCGACGCTTTCAGGATGGCGCAAGAAGCTTTGGAGAAGTTCGGGCGGATAGATATCCTGGTGAACAATGCCGCCTACTACTATGGCGTCCACAGGAAGTCCTTCACCGAGATAGGCGTCGAAGAATGGGACAGGATGATGGCGGTAAACGTGAAAGGGCCGTGGCTCTGCGCAAAGGCGGTCTTTCCTGCCATGAAGGAGCAGGGAAAGGGGAAAATCGTAAATTTAGCCTCTGAGGTGTTCTTTACGGGCTCCCAGGGGTTTGTCCATTATGTTGCCTCAAAAGGGGGGGTGATAGGCCTTACAAGAGCGCTGGCTATAGAGTTGGGGCCTTACGGTATTTGTGTGAATGCAGTGGCGCCGGGGTACACGGATACGGAAGCAAGCAGAACCATCGCGGATGTCAACAAGTACGATACGAGTAAGACCCCGCTGAAAAGACTCGAGAAGCCGGATGACCTCGTGGGTGTTGTGGCTTTTCTGGCCTCCGATGAAAGCGATTTCATCACCGGCCAGACAATCCTGGTCGATGGAGGGAGGGCCATGCACTAAAAAGTTCTACTAATCGCGCCGCTAACCGGGTTACCTCTTCGACTAAAGAGACACCCCGCGAGACGCTTGCTGTTCTGGACCTGGCAAGCTCCGAACACCTCAACCGCGGTTCTCTCACGATTGTCCGTCTCTTCCTCACCACCGGTCCGGCGCGCCCACCGATATACCTTGGGCTGGTTTCAGGGACTCGGTTCAACCTTTTCTAACCATTCAGCGAGGAAGAGGAGCGGAAAATGAAGGTCTATGACGTGGTACCTGGCTTGGAATTCGATCCTGAGCGGGACTTGGCTCAGTCTCCCGCGTGGTTTCTCGACGCCACCCATTCTGTCCCACCTTGGACTCCCATGTTCGGCTGGTTTTGGATAAACTTTTGCCGCCACGGCATGCAGTACGGCGCTGAGAAGCTGTCCCTTCCCACAGTCCACGGGTGGGATTGGCGCTTCATGAATGGAGGCGGTTACCTGACGCTGCTTCTGGTGCAGAGCGAGGAGGAAAAACAGAGAAGGGAAGTCGAGTTCCGCAAGGCCATACTGCCTTTTGTCCAGGATTATGACGGCATCTGGAACGGCTTTGTGAAGGAGATTCTAGGCAGGTATGAGAGCCTCAAATCAACGGACCCGGAAAAAGCTTCAAACATCGATCTGCTGCAAAACTTCGAAGAGACCATCAACACCTGTCGTCGGATGTGGGAAATCCACATGTATATGATGTACGGCACGTACACCGCGTACATTCTGTTCGAGAACATGTGCCGCGAACTTGCCGGAATCGACGACACCTCGCCGGTCTTCCACAAGATCGTCTCAGGCTTCGACAACAAAGTTTTTCAGGTTGATCGCCGTTTGTGGGAATTCTCTAAGCGAGCCGAGGATGACGGCCTCACAGATCTGTTTGTTCAAAGCGAAGCACCCGATATCAAGTCAAAATTGGAGGAATCGGAAAAGGGTAGAGCGTTCCTCAAGGATTTCATGATCTTCATGAACGAAGACGGCTGGCGCATGCAGCGCATGTCCGAAATGAACCTGCCCACTTGGGTTGAAGATCCGACTCCGCCGCTGGGAATGGTCAAGCAATTCATTCTCAAGGGAGGGTCGTTCAATCTGGATGAAGAGCGTAAGAAACTGTCCAACGAAAGGCTGGAAGCCGAGAAGCAGGTGCTTGCGAAGGTGCCGGCCGAGCAACGGGGTTGGTTCGAGCCTCTGATGCGACTGGCCCAGAAGAGCGGTGTCTTCAGTGAGGAGCACGATCATTATCTCGACCTGTACACCCACGCCATGATGCGAAGAAGCGCCTTGGCCCTTGGAAGACGTTTTGTCAAGGCCGGTGGGTTGGACCATCATGAAGACATCTTCTTCCTCATTCCTGATGAGGTTCGCAAGGCAGGTATCAATCCGGCCCAGTTCGATCTGCGTCCCATTGTGGAACGCAGGAAAGCCGACTGGAAGCAATGGCAACAGACACCGAACCCCCCGGCAGTCCTAAGAGAAGGTTTCGATTTGGACCAGGCTATGGCTGTCCTGGTGAAATCCAACGATCCTATTGCCCTGAAAGTGGTGGTGGGGGCCATGCCGCAGGTCAGACCCGAACTCAAGGCTGACCTGTACGGAACGTGCGGTTCGCCGGGAATCGCGGAAGGACCTGCCCGGGTGATCATGACCGAGGACGAGTTGCACTTGGTGCAAGAGGGCGACATCCTGGTAGCGGCGAGCACCTCCCCGAGTTGGACGCCTGTATTCTCGATGATCAAAGGCGTCGTGGTGGACCGAGGCGCCAGCCTTTCACACGCTGCCATTGTCGGCAGAGAATACGGTATCCCCGTGGTCATGAACGTTTTTGAAGGCACTAACAAGATCAGATCCGGTCAAAGGATCAAAGTGGACGCGAACCTGGGCACTGTTTACGTACTGGACAAGTAATCCAGTCCCAGCGGGGGCGGCTGCCGAGCGGTACGGCTTGGGACATGAGTCCGCGAGCCGCCCCCGCCCGGAAAGGGATCGGACTGCCATGGCTAAGAAGTGGATTTACTGGTTCGAAGACCTGAGCAGCGATTTCAATGACCTGGTGGGGAAAAAGTGTGCCAATTTGGGCGAAATGACCCAGTTGGGCATGAGAGTGCCACCAGGGTTCGCCGTCACAGTAGAAGGGTACGAGCGCTTTATGTCTGAGAGCGGAGCAGGAGAAGAGATCAGGCGTTATGTGACTGATAACCGGGAATCGCTGACCCAAGTGGAAAAGCAGGTGGAAGCAGGCCGCAAGATCAGACAATTCATCGAGTCCAAAAGCATGCCCCCGGACATGGCCCAGGAGCTGCACCGGAACTATCAAACCCTATGTGACCGGGTCGGCATTCCCGACCTGGCTGTCGCTGTTCGCTCCAGCGGGGCCGTCAGCATGCCCGGACAGATGGAGACCTATCTGAACGTCAAGAATAAGCATGAACTCGAAAACAAGGTGATCCGAGTGTGGGGCAGCGCCTTTACCACACGAGCCATCGCCTTCCGCCTTGAAAAAGGCATGGAGATCGAAAAAGCGCCCATTGGCGTGGCCGTGCTCAAAATGGTCAATGCCAAGTGCGCAGGAGTGGTGCTCACCGTTCTTCCCACCACGGGCGACACCAGCAGAGTAGTGGTCGAAGGCAACTGGGGTCTGGGCGAAAGCGTGGTGAGCGGGGAAATCACTCCTGATCAATTCATCGTGGACAAGGCGTGCGGTGAATACGAGTGCACCATAAGCGCCAAGACAAAAATGGTTTGCTATCACACGGTCGGGACCAGGGTCTCCGACGTGCCCGAAAAGATCCAATGCGAGCCCTGCATCAACCCAGAAGAGCTGCAAGAGATAGTGCGGGTCGCGAAGAACGTTGAAGCTCACTTCAACATGCCCCAGGACATGGAATGGGTGATTGATGCAGATCTCCCGTTTCCCCGAAACATATTCTGGGTACAGGCCAGACCGGCCAAGTTCACAAAAAAGAAAGAAAACGACTCGGAGTACTTGGCCGAATTAATGTCTAGAGTTTTCAGAATGTAGGGAAGGGTGACCGCTCGCCCCGGAGGAAATGAATGACCATACTGTTCACCCAGTATTGGGACGTAATGCCTGGAAAATTTGATGAATATTCGTCATTTGTCACAAACGAGTACAACGCGACTTTAAATAAATTGGGTCTCAAGCTTCTTGGCGGATATTATGTCGCAGTCGGCCAGGGACCACGAATAGTGGCTGTGGCCACTGTCCAAGAACATGACTATCTGCGAAAGATACTGGCTACAGAAGAGTATCGGGTCTTATTCGACAAGTTGCTCCAAGTAGTATGGAAGTACTCCAGCAGGCTGTATGTTTCCAGCGGCAGGGTCATGGAGGGCCCATATAATATTCAGGTCGGAGCTTGGAAATTCAACCAGTACTACAACATCTTGCGGGGTAAGGAAGAGCAGCACTATCGCTTCGTTAAGGATGAATGCATCCCGGGGATGAAAGAACTGAAAGTGCCCATCACCGGGGCCTGGCGCCTGCTTATCGGTGACGGCCCCAGAATTCTAGCAGAATGCACCGGACGAAACATCGTAGACATTGCGAAATGTATCGACACCTCCGAGTTCAGACGGCTTGTTCGGGCGTTGAAGAAGCACTATGCCACGGATTATAGCAGCAGGATACTGGCTCCAACGGGGAGGATCGAAGTCCCATATATTATGAGCGAGATGATGAAAGGTTTTTAGAGGATAATCACCGGCCTCTCCCTCGCATTGATGCGGCCACGACAGGTAACCGTTGTCATTGCGAGCAGTGAAGCGATGAAGCCATCTCAACATTTATAGGCGGAGATTACTTCCCCGGTTTTCCAGCCGGCTGGAAATGACAGTCTTTCCTCACGCGTAATTCTATGATTATAGCAAGTGCCAGGAATAATGTCCGATTACTATGAAGAGGCCTATTGCGGAATCGTGGTAATGTCAGGTGATTTCCTTGCACCCAAGCGACACCATGTCCCACCGCCCTGTTCCGCCGCCGGGTGGGATTCCCGCCAGTGCTATTCAGACAAGACTCTCGGCAACCAAGGTTGAAAGGAGTTTCGATATGTATGTCCGCATGACGCTCTTCAACGTAAAGGATGGAAGAATGGACGACCTTCGGGATCTGTACAATAAAGAGGTGATCCCGGCTCACAAAACCCATAAGGGCCTTCGGTTCGTCCATCTCCTCGAATGTCTTGAAGACAGAAACGAGGGAATATCCGTTACCGCCTGGGATACCAAAGCGGATCTGGATGCATACGAAAAGAGCGGGGATTACGAGAAGCTGGTGGGCCTTTTTGGCGAGATGTACAGTACCCAGCCGAGCCTCAGATCCTACGAGGTAACGGCAAGCTCCGAGCCGATCCTCCTGAGGATATTCTAGAATTTGAAACCATTTCTGGGCAACCTGGTAAGTCAATAGGGACGATAGAGGAGGGCCCATGTCAACGTATGCAGGCTATCTTCTCAGGATCAATCTTTCCTCGGGCGAGGTCGCGAAAGAATCGATTCCGTCAACGTTGCGCCGGAAGTTTATTGGCGGCCGGGGATTTGGAATCGGCTACTTGTACATGGAGACGTTGCCCGGGGTCGACCCTTTGGGGGATGCCAATAAGCTCATATTCATGCCCGGAGTGCTGGCAGGCACTGGAGCAAACGGTTTTGGTCGTTGGATCGTAATGACCAGAAGCCCTCTTACCGGCGGCCTTGCCCGAGCGGTAGGAGGCGGCAACTTTGCCGCGTTCATCAAATTCGCGGGGTATGACCTCATTATAATCGAAGGAAAGGCAGAGGAGCCTTCTTATCTACTGGTGAACGAAGGTGCGGTTGAGATTAGGCCTGCTGAACATCTCTGGGGCCTGGACACGCAACAGACCCAGAAAGCCATCGAAGAAAAACACGGGACCCGTGCCCAAACCGCGTGCATCGGCCCCGCGGGCGAGGCCCAGGTACGTTTTGCCACCATTACGCACGGCACGAGGACCGCGTCCAGGTGCGGTGTAGGAACTGTCATGGGCGCAAAAAACCTGAAGGCTGTGACAATACTCGCAAAAGCCCATCCCCCGGAACCGCATGATAGAGAAGAGTTCAAATCGCTCCTGAAAGAGCATAGCGAAATCCTCAGACAACACAAACGACGTGTGAAAATGCATACGTTCGGCACCACATTTCTGGCCCAGATGACCAGAGAGTTGGGAATACTGCCTGTCAAGAATTTTCAAGCGGGTGATATGGACCAAATCGAGAGCCTCTTCACTGAGGCATATTCCAGGATGAGAACCGGCACTCACGGGTGCTTCAATTGTATGACGAGGTGCGGACAAGTTCATAAGGTGAAAGAAGGGCATTATGCAGGGGCAATAAGTGAAGGACCGGAGTACGAGACGATTTGGGCCTTCGGGGCTCAGGTCGGGAACACCGACGCAGGCGCAACGGTCGAGGCCGATCGTCTGTGCGACGTCTTGGGCTTGGACACCATAAGCACAGGAAGCGCCATAGGATTTGCTATGGAACTCTTCCAGCGGGGGATTATTACCAAAGAGGACACGGACGGCCTGGAGTTGAGGTGGGGCGACCACCAAGTCATGCTTGAGCTGATCCGGAAAATAGCACAGAGGGAAGGGTTCGGAAGGCTCCTGGGAGAAGGGACGAAAAAGGCCGCTGAATTTATTGGCAGAGGCGCGGAGAAATATGCCATGCACTCAAAAGGTCTGGAACTCCCCGCGTATGACCCCCGGGCGGCAAAAATCCACGGGCTCAGCATGGCTACTTCCAACATCGGCGGGAGCCACATGTACGGCTATGCCAGGCAAGAAATATCGGGCAAACCCGATCCCAGGGCCATTGACAGATTTGCCGACGAAGGCAACGGCGATGTGGCTGCTTATAATCAGATTGCTAAGGCATTGGAAGAAACCGGAATCCTATGCAACTTTGCCGATTCGGGCATGACGTACGATTTGCTAGGTAGCCTTCTTGCCGCGGCAACCGGCCACGAAGAGTTCAGAAAAGCCGATTACCTCGAGATGGTCGGAGAAAGAATAGTCTGCCTCGAAAGATGCTTCAATGTAAGGGAAGGCTTTTCCAGAAGAGACGACGCCCTCCCGCAGAGGATGCTCCAAGAACCTCTGCAAAACGCCGGGCCGGCCACAGGCCAAGTGCTAAGGAATCTGGATAAGCTCCTCGATGAATACTATCAGACGCTGGGTTACGACGAGAATGGAATCCCGACGGCTCTGAAAATAAAGAAACTCGGACTGGATGACCTTGTCTCAGGGTAGGCCCAGGCTGGCCATATCGACGGCACGCGTGGCATGCCCCGACTATATCAAGGAAGTAAAACGCGGGGGGAACTTCTTTACAAAGAGGTTCTCCCCCGTCTTACTCGCTTAAAAGCGCATTGGTATGTCTCGAGAAGTTCTTCTCAACCGTGGTCCGGGTACTAATTCCCCTCACGTCGGCATGATGGTTTTGGGTATATCTTAATTTGTTTTGGGGAATTATTACTGAGGATCTGAAAGCAATGGGCGCGGCTAAGGTCAAAAAGAACCTCAAAAAACGGGAACAATTGAGAATTCGTCTCCTTTAGTTGGAGGACTTCACCTTCACCGTTTTGACGATCATCTTTGAATCGCACTATTCCCGAGATCAGCAGGTTATTTGCGAGTTCCCCCTCAATGACGATGGTGGGATGGGATCGCACCTTCTGGACGGACTTGAGTTCCTCTAGTGTTGTCACGACTATCCCTGCCATATCACTCTCCCGGTTAGTTTGGAGTTCATAATTACTGATACTATTGCCATAAAAATAAGTCCAGCTTAAAATCATCCAGGGACAGTTTGAATATGGGTCTGTTCGCAAAAAACCTGGTAGGACGGATAGTTACACAGGAGGTTTTCCGCGTTTTCAGAATTTTGAGAAAACAGCTTGACAGGGACAGGTTATGATAGCTAATGAAAGTCAGCAATAAATTAGTCTATATAACTGCCCGGAGTGTTCCGTTTCATTCGGAACAGACCACAACCTTTCTTGGGAGGATTCCATGTCTTTTAGCAAACCAAACAGAAGTTCCGCCACGAAGACCAAAACCAGGGTGGAGGCAGCCCCGATTTCGGGTATGTGCGTGACATGCCTGGACGGATGTCCTGGGACTTGTGAAGTAGGTCGTTCTGCCATCAGGGGACGAGAAGTCATCTATCCCCAGCCTTACGGCAAGGTTACGGCTGGAGCCGACAAGGACTACCCGGTCGATTATTCGCATTTCAATATCCAGGGAACGTGCGTCGGCGCTCACGGAATTGCCCCTGACCCTGAAGTAGCCACCTTTCCCGCTGTTGATTGCAGCACCGAACTCGGAAGCGACGGAACTATCAAAATGGATTTTCCCGTCTTCACGGGCGCAGTCGGATCTACGCGCATTGCACGGGTCAATTGGGAAGATATAGCCATAGGCGCGGCCATTTCAGGTATTATTGTCGTAGCAGGAGAAAACATTTGCGGCATGGACAAGGCAGCTGAATTCAAGGACGGTCGCGTCGTTCGCTCCCCTGAAATGGAAAGACGAGTGAAGGCTTTCAAGCAATGGTACGACGGAAAGGGAGGAATAATAGTCCAGGCCAACGTTGAAGATACCAAGTTGGGAGTCCCGGAGTACGTCATCGAAAAGCTGGGAATCGAGATCTTCGAACTGAAATGGGGCCAGGGCGCAAAGGACATCGGCGGGGAAGTGAAACTGTCCACCCTGGAACGCGCTCGCCAGTTAAAAGACAGGGGGTACATTGTACTACCCGATCCCGCGACTGATTCGGCTGAACGGGCTTTCACAAGCGGTGGCATCAGCGAGTTTGAACGACACTCCCGCCTCGGTATGGTCACGGAAGAAGGCTTTTATAAGGAAGTGGAAAGGCTACGGGCCCTCGGAGCCAAATATGTCACACTGAAAACCGGGGCTTACAGGCCTGCAGACCTCGCCAGAGCGATCAGATTCGCGTCAAATGCCAAGATAGACCTTCTGACCATAGACGGCGCCGGAGGCGGCACTGGAATGAGCCCCTGGCGAATGATGAATGAATGGGGCATTCCGACCGTCTATCTGGAGGCCCTTACTTATCAGATGTGCGAGCAGTTGAAGGCGCAAGGCGACTACGTGCCTCCGATCGCCATGGCTGGGGGCCTGTCTCTCGAAGATCACATATTTAAGGCGCTTGCTCTAGGCGCGCCGTATATAAAGGCCATTTGTCTCGGCCGAGCATTGATGGCCGCTGCCATGGTTGGCAAGACAAATGGGAAACTGGCTCTGGAAAAAGACCAGAGAGAGGAAAATCAGGACAGCGAACGAGTATTTTTGGGTCTGTTTGCTGTCGGCGCTCACTTGAAAGAAAGGTTCGGTTCGGACTTCAAACGAATTCCAGCTGGCGCCATCGGGATGTATTCTTACGTGGACCGTCTGAAACAGGGTCTGCAGCAACTCATGGCAGGCGCTCGCAAGTTCTCTCTCAAGTACATTGACAGGGACGATCTGGTATCCCTAACTCGGGAAGCAACAGATGTGTCCGGGATTCCTTACGTGATGGATTCGGACAAACAGTTAGTGGAAGCGATCATCAGCGGAAATGGCCATTCGTCCATTTTCGTCGCCAAGAACTATTGATACTCACGCGCTGTCAAAGACGTGACATTGGGTGAAATCGGCCCTGGCGGGTCTCCGAAGCGAAGTCAGGCTGCGCCGTTCGCAGCGGAGGAGATCTGACAGGGCCGGTTTCAAACCGGCTGCTCCATGTTACTCATATGAAAGCTCAGTGGTATGAAAAGATTTGAGAGGGAAGCCTTGGAAATGGCCCCCCTTTCAAATTCCCCGAGGATTCCTCAATTCTAATCCTTGAGAAAGACTAAGCAGCACTGATATCTTGCCAGTCGCATTTAGTAGTGCTCGGCTGCAATCAACTTTATACCGTGATGAATTGAAATTGAGATAACCACGCGTCGCAGAAAGACCGCTAGGGACACGGCATGCCCTGTCCCTACAAATGTATGACACCGTCCGGTGAAAGCGTCATTTTCAGTGGGCATCAATATTAAGATTCCGGAGGGTTTCGACGCCTATTGAACCGAAATCCACAACAGCCTCGCCACGCCTGGACCCGCGTTCACCCATTGGGAGGGGATGTCCGACGAAAGATATACGGCATCGCAGGTTTTCAATTTGTGAACCGAATTTGATAAGCTCATCTGCAATCGTCCTGAAAGCAGGTAGCCCAGTTCTTCACCCTTGTGTGCAAAGAAATGATGAGAGAGCTTCTTGCCGGGTTGGATTTCGAGCAAATAGAGTTCGCATTTGGCTGGAAAATCCACGGGGGTCAGCATGCGAGCGGAAACGATGTCGCTTGGAACGTCCTGAAGTTTTACAGATATATAATCCGCAGGCGAAAACACAACCCTCGGGGTAGAAGCGGATTCGGTTCGAAAAAAGGAACTAACTTGAACCGATAATACTTCGGCCATCTTCGCCAGCGCAGGAAGAGAAGGATAAATCAGATTGCTTTCCACCTGGGAAATGGTGCTCGAAGTGACTCCAACCATTTTTGCCAATTCGCTCTGCGACAGCCCTCTCTTGGTGCGCACCGCTTTTATCTTTTGGCCGACTTGCAGCTTTCCCGAAGCTCGGTCTTCGTCGTCAAAAGTGATGACAGAGTCTTTAGTCCAGTATTTGAAAGGCTTGTGAAGGTTCTCCGTGCCACGTCGATCCGCCTTCAATATGTTCAGAAAAGTCGTACCTCTTTTGATCGAGAGTTCGATGGCAACCTGAGCAATCTGATTGACCTGGGCTCTGAGTCTAGGTGAATGCGCTTCTCTCTCTATGATCCAGTAGGCAACGGTGTTGAGTTCGTAAAGTCGCGGGCAGGAGTGAGCGTAGAAGTCGAGGAACTGTTCCTCACCTCCCCAAAGTTCCTGCATGCCGGTAATGCTTTCAAAAACCAGGCGCACGTCCTTGTTCGAATCGGAAATCAGTCCGTAGATGACGTCCATGACCTGGGGAACCTGCCTGGGATCATCAACTCTGATGATGCGGCACGGCCACTCGGGTCTCGTTTCGTAATAAAATCTCAAGAAAACATCTGACCCCTTGCCCTTGCCCCACGAGAAGCAATCCAATATGGTCAAAGCGGGATTCTCGGCCAATGGCCCGAGTTTTTCCAGAAGATTACGAGGTGATCGATCAAAGCTGACGAATATCACCGGCTTGTTTTTCAATTGCGAAGATTCGATAAGATTTGCGCAGAAGGCCCACACAAGACTCCCAGCATCATCGTACCAGATTACGTTATCGCCTACCAGCAGGCCCCCGAGAATTCGGTCCAACTGATCTATACCGGAGGCCACTTTTTTGGAAGGCGGTTTGATTTCAGGCATACTTCCTCCAAATACAGGGCCGCTCATCAAGTGAGCGCGCTTTTGTAGCTGAGATGGTCGTCTGAAAGGTTAGTCTTTTTAGTTCCACTTAATGCCGCCTGACACAATTTATCCCTTCATCTTTATCTGCATTGGACAGAAGGGGCTCGAACAGATAGACAATCCAATAACTACTAGAGCGACTAACCAAAACCATACCATCGATTTTTGGAGCACTTCCGCGTGAAAATCCGCCGCGATTGCGGACGTGAACACCAAACTTTAAAGATTTATTATAGCATGGTACTGAATTCCTACAAATCTGCCTAAGGACAGCAAGGTATGCGTTCAGTTACGCAAGGAAGTCTCAGAATAGCATTTCACCGCAGAGTACGCACAGTGCGCAAAGTTGTAGGTGTACTGTTTCAGACAGGTCAAGGAGAAAAAGGTGTTGGTTGTTGATTTCTCCCATGTCGGGTTCTTTGGAGTCTGACGTCTTGTGCCTGCCTTACCTTGAGTCGGTATTCCTCCAGGAGGA
>Ga0172370_10007957_pt1 | contig 12859 bp, 10 predicted proteins | sample LakKiv5m_FD_114538 | JGI IMG/M metagenome (GOLD analysis project Ga0172370, IMG submission 114538) | Freshwater microbial communities from Kabuno Bay, South-Kivu, Congo - kab_022012_11.5m | ecosystem: Environmental > Aquatic > Freshwater > Lake | place: Democratic Republic of the Congo...
ATCTATCACAAAGGCTTATGTTGAAATGCTGGGAGGCAAGATTTGGGTTGATAGCAAGGTTGGTGTTGGATCAACTTTTTATTTTACCTTGCCGCACAATGCAGTGATAGAAAAAGAAACTATCGTCCGGCAGAATGTGCCTTTAGATATTGCAAAACGGGTTAGAAAACTAAAAATACTAATCGCCGAAGATGACAATATATCGGAAATGTTTATTGAAAAAACATTAATCATGATTGGGAAAGAAATTCTAAAGGCAAAGACTGGCGTTGATGCTGTTGATATTTGCCAGAAAAATCCCGATATAGACCTGGTAATGATGGATATACGTATGCCCGATATGGGGGGATATCAAGCTACTCGTAAAATAAGGAGATTTAACAAAAAAGTTATTATAATAGCGCAGACAGCTCATGGACTATCTGGTGACCGTGAAAAAGCGATTGAGGCTGGGTGTAATGATTATATTTCAAAACCAATTAATAAATCAGAATTATTTAGTATGATTCAAAAATATTTTGGAGAATAGTTTGTTCCTAACCATCGTTTAATTTTTATCTCTTATTTGGTGATCAATCATTGTTATTTCTGTTACTTTATGATTTCTTCTCTCTCATAATTCCCATTTGCCACTTCAAGAGCTGTTAAATGTGCTAGCCGTACAATTTTTTCAAACAGAGTTGGATTAAGAGTGCTCACTTCATCTGTTGGGAGATGAAGATGATCGTAGCTGTTTGTGGTTACAAAGTACAAACAAGGCACACCAGATTCGTGGAATGGTGTTGCATCAGCACCGCCGCCGCTCCAGGTTCTATCAACCATTGAGTTAAAACTTGTTTCATCAATCTGCTTTGCTATTTGCCAGAGTAACGGCGCACTTTTTCCATTGCCAACTTGAATGCTGTCCCCGTATCCAACACAATCAAGGTTTATCATTGCGGCAATTTTATCGTAACCTTTTTTCCATTGTTCAACAAAATGTTTAGCACCTAAAAGTCCTTGCTCTTCGCCGGCAAAAAGAACAAAAACAACAGAGCGTTTTGGTTGTATGCCAGCCTTAACAAATGCTTTTGCTATTTCTAAAACCGCAGCAGAACCCGAGGCGTTATCGTTGGCGCCGGGAAATAATAATCCTGCTTGCGATCCAACGTGGTCTAAGTGTGCACCAATAATAACATATTCTTCTTTTAGTTTTTCATCTGTTCCTTCTAACATTGCAACAACGTTTTTTGTTTTTGCAAACTTTTCATATTTGGCATTAGCCTGGATGCTTGCTTTGGTACCAAGCGTCATAGAAAGTGGTTTTTTCTTTTCATCAATTTTTGTCTGGCAGTCGCTAATCGTAAAACCTGTTTTACTTAACAATCTATTTGCTGTTTCTAAAGAAATATGCATCTGCGGAAAATCGGTGGGCTGCTCACCTTCTCCATGCATAACACTGCCAATTAATGGCTGCGGTTTGCTGTCGTTTGGTAATGACAAAAATAAAATTCCTCTTGCGCCAAGTTTTTTTGCAATAAGCGATTTTTCTCTTGGATAATTTGTACCCCAATCTTTATCATCGTTTTTCCATTTAGGATTTTGCTTAAATACCATTACAATTTTGTTAGTTACGCTTATTCCTGAGTAGTCATCATAGCCTAAATCCGGTCTTGATATTCCATATCCGCAAAAGACAACAGGCAAAGTAAATTTACCGGAACCCGAAAAACCACGAAGCACAAAATCTTTTCCTAATGTATAACTAACAGTATCTCCATCAACAATAGTTTTAAATACTGCGGGAGATTCAATTTTATTATACTCGATACTAAAATTTTGAAAGAACAGCTCATCGCCGGCATACCACAAGCCAAGTTCGTAAAATTTATCAGCGGCATATTGTGCTGCTTTGTTATAGCCTGCAGTTCCAGGTAATCTTCCGTCAAAATCAGCAGAAGAGAGTAATCTTACGTTCTTTATCAAATCTTCCTTGTTGATTTCGGAAAGTCCTGTTGTGTTTTGTGCAAAAAGAAGATTAGTTAAAACTAAAAAAAATATTACTGTTGTTTTCATATTTATAATAATGTTTAATCTTGCTGCTTAATAATACAAAAAGTGTTTGAATTAGGTAATAAAAAAATCGCCCCGATGTGAGGCGATTTTATGTTTTACCATTTCTGAATCATAATCAGCTTAACATTGGCTCGTTATCTTTACCGCTGCCGTTTATTTCTTCATCTTCATCCGGCACAACGCGAGCAATATCGGCTATCGAATCGTGTTCATTTAATCGTATAACTCTAACGCCCTGCGTATTTCTTCCCATAACTCTAAGATCTTTTACGCTTTGTCTAATTACCATTCCCTGTGTAGAAATAATTACAAGCTCATCGCGATCAACAACTTCCATCAGCGCAATCAACTTGCCAACTTTATCTGTGGTTTTAACGGTAATAACTCCTTTGCCGCCGCGTTTTGTAATTCTGTAATCTTCAATATCAGAGCGTTTGCCATAGCCTTTTTCAGTAACAACAAGCACTGTTGCTTTATCGCTTCTTATAACCAGTAAACCAACCGCTCTATCACCTTTGCCAAGCCTTACTCCACGTACACCTGTTGCGGTTCTGCCCATATCCCGCACGTCTTTTTCATTAAATCTAATAGCAAAGCCGTTGCTCGTTCCAATAACAATATCATTTTTTCCATCTGTCATTTTAACTTCAATCAGCTTATCGCCGGCGGCAAGGTTAATTGCATTTATTCCACCCTTACGAACATTACCATAAGCAGAAAGCACTGTTTTCTTTATCGTACCTTTTTCTGTTGCCATAATTAGAAATTGATCTTCGCGGAATTCTTTAACTGCAACAAATGCTGTTATGTTATCATCTTTATCTTTATCAAGAAGGTTTACTATAGATCTTCCTTTTGCCGTTCTGCCGCCTTCGGGTACTTCGTGTACTTTTAACCAATAACATTTTCCTTTATCTGTAAAGAATAAAATATATTGATGCGTTGAAGCAACAAACATATGTTCAATAAAATCATCTTCTTTTGTTCCAACGCCGGTTACGCCTTTACCGCCGCGTCCCTGTCTTCTGTATCCGCTAACAGGAAAGCGTTTTATAAATCCGCCGTGCGAAATTGTAACAACAACATCTTCTTCTGCAATTGTGTCTTCTAATGAAAACTCTTTATAATCTTTTATTATTTCAGTTCTTCTTTCGTCGCCGTATTTTTCTTTTAATACAAGCAGTTCTTCTTTGATTATTTTCTTTCTCGTTCTTTCGTTATCTAAAATTCCTCTTAATTTTTCAATCAACTTAATTGTTTCTTTATACTCGTCTTCAATTTTCTTGCGCTCTAATCCAGTTAAGCGCTGCAATCTCATATCAAGTATTGCTTTTGCCTGTATCTCGCTCAACTTGAATTTTTTCATCAAGTTGTTTTTTGCTGTTTCTACATCTTTAGATTTTTTAATTGTCTCAATAACTTCATCAATATTATCAAGAGCAATTATATAGCCTTCTAAAATGTGTGCGCGTTTTTCTGCGGCATCAAGTTCATATTTTGTTCTGCGGATAAGAACATCCATTCTGTGATCAAGAAAGTGCTGAATCATTTCTTGAACATTAAGAACTTTTGGAGTGCCATTAACAAGTGCAAGCATAATAACGCCAAACGTAACCTGCATTTGTGTGTGTTTAAATAGTTGATTTAAAACTACTGCCGGTTGTGCATCGCGTTTTAATTCAACAACTATTCTCATTCCATCTCTATCAGATTCATCTCTTATATTAGATATATCATTAATTTTTCCTTCTCTAACAAGATCTGCTATTTTTTCTATCAAAGCAGCTTTATTAACCTGGTAAGGAATTTCGGTTATAATAATATTTTCTCTATCGTTCTTAAGTGTTTCTACATTTGCTTTTGCACGGATTACAACTTTGCCGCGCCCTGTGAGCAATGCTTCTTTTACGCCTTCATAACCATAAATAATTCCGCCCGTAGGAAAATCGGGAGCTTTAACATACTTCATTAAATCTGCTGCTGTTGCTTTAGGATTTTCAATTAAGTAAACGCAGCCATCAATAACTTCGCTTATGTTGTGCGGTGGAATGTTTGTTGCCATTCCCACAGCAATACCACTTGCGCCGTTTATTAAAAGATTTGGAAGATAAGATGGAAGAACTGTTGGTTCCTGTAAGGATTCATCAAAGTTGGTGGTAAAGTCAACGGTATTCTTATCAAGATCTCGCAGCATTTCATCTGCAATTCTTTTTAAGCGAGCTTCTGTATAACGCATTGCTGCTGGTGAATCGCCATCAACAGATCCAAAGTTACCCTGCCCATCAACAAGCGGATAGCGTAAAGACCATTCCTGCGCCATTCTTACCATCGAATCATAAACAGCAGTATCGCCGTGCGGGTGGTATTTACCGAGAACCTCACCAACAATTCTTGCTGATTTTTTATATGGTCTGTTATAAGGTAAACCAAGCTCATGCATTCCAAATAAAACTCTGCGGTGAACAGGTTTTAATCCATCTCTTACATCGGGCAATGCACGTGCAACTATAACGCTCATTGCGTAATCTATGTAAGATGATTTCATTTCATCTTCTAATGTTCTGGGTACAATTTTTTCAAATATTGTGGTCATATAAAGTTTTCGTTACTTGTAAAAATCTATTTAATTAAATATCAAGATTAGCATACTTTGCATGCTTTTCTATAAAATCTCTTCTTGGTTCAACTGCATCACCCATAAGTGTTTCAAATATTTTATCGGCGGCTGCTGCACTTTCTACACTTACTTGTAAAACTGTTCTTGTTTCCGGGTTCATTGTTGTTGACCAAAGTTGTTCAGGATTCATTTCTCCCAAACCTTTATATCGGGAAATAATAACTCCTTTTGGTTGTCCTTCTTCATCAACTTCGCCTTCTTCTTCTATCCCAGATTTAGCTTTAATATCTTTTTTAAATTGCTTTAAAATTTTATCTCTTTCTTCATCATCAAAAGCATAGTGTTCTTCTTTTCCTTTTTTAATCTTATATAATGGCGGCTGAGCAATATAAACCTTTCCAAAAGTTATAAGTTCTTTCATGTGGCGATAAAAGAATGTTAAAAGAAGCGTTCTAATATGGCTTCCATCAACATCTGCATCTGTCATCAAAATTATTTTTCCATAACGGGCTTTCTCCGGATTAAATTCTTCGCCTATTCCTGCACCAATTGCTGCAATCATTGCCTGAATTTCTTGATTTTCTAAAATCTTATTAAGCTTTGCTTTTTCTACGTTAAGTATTTTACCTTTTATTGGTAAGATTGCCTGAAATCTTCTATCTCTTCCTTGCTTTGCTGATCCACCGGCAGAATCTCCTTCTACAATATAAACTTCACAATGTTCGGGATCATTAATTGAGCAATCTGCAAGTTTGCCTGGTAAGTGCATTGAGTCTAATGCGTTTTTTCTTCTAACAAGATCGCGTGCTTTTCTTGCTGCTTCTCTAGCTTCGGCAGCACGCATACATTTTTCAATCACTTTTTTTCCAACAGAAGGATTTTCTTCCAGAAACTCAGAAAGTTTTTCACCAACGATGGTTTCTACGATAGATTTAACTTCGCTGTTGCCGAGTTTAGTTTTTGTTTGTCCTTCAAATTGAGGCTCCATTACCTTAACAGAAATAACAGCTGTTAATCCTTCTCTAAAATCATCGCCGCTTAAAGTTATTTTGCTGTTTTCTTTAATCAATCCGTTTTTGTAGGCATAATTATTAAATGTTCTTGTTAGCGCAGTTCTAAATCCAACAAGATGTGTTCCGCCTTCAACTGTGTTAATGTTGTTTACATAAGTGTGAATGTTTTCTGAGTAAGAGTCGCTGTACTCAAATGAAATTTCAACCGGAGTGTTTTCTTTTTCTCCCTCTATATAAACCGGTTTGTGCATTGTTGTTCTTTGTTCATCAAGATATTTAACAAAATCAATCAAGCCGCCTTTAAATCTATATGTTTCTTCAAGCCCATCTTTTTCATCCTTTAAGATCATAGTTACTTCTTTATTTAAGTAAGCAAGCTCTCTCATTCTTTCTGCAACAGTATCAAAATTAAATTTTGTTGTTTTAAATATTTCTGCATCTGGTTTAAATGTAATAGTTGTGCCTGTTGAGTCACCTTTATACGTACCTGTTTGTTTTACTTTTTCTACAGGAATGCCTTTGCGATATTCTTGAAAATAAATTTTGTTATCTCTTCTAATTTCTGCAGTCATCCATTCTGATAAAGCATTTACAACCGAAACACCAACGCCGTGTAAACCACCGGAAACCTTATAAGAGTTTTTGTCAAACTTACCGCCGGCATGAAGTACCGTCATAACAACTTCAAGAGCTGATACTTTTTCAACAGGATGAATATCAACAGGAATGCCTCTTCCTTTATCTTCTACTGAAACGCTTCCATCTTTTTTTATTGTAACAATAACGCGATCGTTATATCCGGCAAGTGCTTCATCAATACTGTTATCCACAACTTCGTTAATAAGATGATGAAGCCCGCGAGAGCTTACATCGCCTATATACATTGCGGGACGTTTACGCACTGCTTCTAATCCTTTAAGTACGTTTATACTTTTTGCACTGTAATCATTATTGTTGTTTGGTGCTTTTGCCATATATGCTGTTATCCTTTAATAAATTACCTGGCAGAAAATTTAATTTTATTAATTCTTTCTTCGCCGTAGTATGTTTTTATCTTTTCTAAAATTTCTTTTTCTTTAAATTTTAATTCATTTCGCCAGGCTGCATTATCAACCTTAAGCGTAAGTGTTTTATTTTGTACTTTTATTGCTTTCGCTACTTTAACAAAATCTGGAAATATTAATGCAAAATCATTTACAACATCATTTTCATTAATAACCAATCGTATGTTTTTTAGTGCTGGATCAGAATTAAAAATATCTTTTATACTTTTAAATCCATCAGGCATAAGTTATGGTTCCGCTTTCCAGTTTAATTATCAAATCTTTTTCGTCTTTTGTAAGAAACGAGAAATCTGCAAAGTCTGTTAATGTAATAAACGCTTGACCTACTTCTTTTAGATATTTACTTATTTTACCGGAGCGATACGCATCAAGTTCTCCAAATACATCATCAAGCAGAAAAATTGGTGTTTTGCCTGTAGAATCTTTTAGATAAAAAAACTCTGCAAACCTTAGTGCTGTTTGAAAAGTTTTGTGCTGTCCTTGCGATCCGTATGTTCTTAAGTTTATATCGTTTATACTAAAAATAAAATCATCTTTATGCGGACCGACAAGATTAACAGATCTTCTAATTTCTTCTTCTTTTTTTTCTGCGATTAGTCGTTTAAACTCTGTTTTAACATTACAATCAGAACAATTATTTAAAAACAAATATTCAACGTTAGGATTTTCTTTTGTATCTATAATTTTTTTATAAGATTCTGAAATGTATTTGCTAAACTCTACTAAAAATTTTTTTCTGTGATTTATAATTTCTGATCCAGCATCAACAAGTTTTTCATTCCACGCATCCATCTCTGTATCAAGTTGTTTTGAATATCTTTCTTTTAACTGATTTAATAAAGCAGAGCGATGTTTAAGTGTTTTATTATAATCTAAAAGGATATTTAAGTATGTACTGCTTGCCTGTGCAATTACGGAATCAATAAATTTTCGTCTTTCTGCCGGCGCTCCCTGTGTAATAGAATGATCTTCGGGAGTTAAAATAACAACAGGAAATTTTCCTATTACTTGTGCTGCTCTCGAAATCTGTTTATCGTTTTGAAAATAATATTTTCGATTTTCATCAACAGAAAAATAAACTCTTAATTTATCTTCTGTTAAATCATAAATATTTCCTTCTATCTCAAACTCACTTTCATTAAAACTTACAACTTCAATGTCTTTTGAGTTAAAACTTTTTGTAGTACATAGATAATATGCAGCTTCTAAAATTGAGGTTTTGCCTTGCCCGTTTCCACCAACGATATAGTTTATTGCTTCAGAAAAGTTGAGGGTTGTATTTTTATGAGCTCTAAAGTTTTTTAACGATAATCCAGTTAAAATCATTTTTAATTATTTAATCGAACCGGCATTAACAACATCATTATATCTTCATTCTCTTCTTGTTTAACAGGCTCTATAATGCCTGCTTTTGTTGGAGAATGCAGTTTAAATGTAATTTGATCACCAACCATGTGCGATAAAATATCATTAACATAAGTTGTATTAAAACCAATATCCATTGGCTCGCCTTTATATTCGCAAGCTATTGCTTCTTTTGCATCAGAACCATGATCAACATCTTCAGCAGAAACTTCTAAAGAGTTATTTGATATTGAAAACTTTACTTGTTTAGAATTTGTTGTTGAAAATAACATCATTCTTTTTATTGCGGATAAAAGTTCTGGTCGGTTTACTGTAAGAAGATTTTCATTTTCTAAAGGAATAACACTGCTGTATGCTGGATATTTTTCACCTATCAATCTGCTGATAAATTCTAATTCGTTAATGATAAATGATGAGTATGTTTTACTAAGATAAATTTTAACATCCTGATCACCAATAGATTTTAACAAAACAGAAATTGCTCTTTCGGGAATAATATATTGTTCCTGAACATCAGCCTGAAAAGTTTTGTTTATAAATTTAACAAGTCTGTGTCCATCTGTTGTAACAAATCTTAATCCATCTTTAGAAAATTCTAACAAGGTTCCTGTCATTGCGGGACGCATATCTTCTTTGCTCATTGCAAAGGCTGTTTGATCTAAGGCTTTTTTAAGATCGTTACCATTTATAATAACTTCTTTTTCTTTTGATACAGAAGGAATTTCTGGAAACTCTTCTGAAGGAGAGTAGCTTAAGCTGTAAACACCTTTATCCGTAGAGATTTTAATTTTGCCTTTTGCATCTACATTAAAACTAACCTGTGCATCATCTAAAGATCTAATAATATCGTAAAGCAATCTTGCAGAAACAACCATTTTAATATTTTTATCTGCTGTTACGTTAATAGATGAGCGTAATGCAATTTCAAGATCTGTGGCGCTAACAGTAAGTGAACCGTCTTTAATTTCAAAAAGAAAGTTCTCTAAAATTGGCATTGGTGTTCGTGTTGGTACAGCGGGAATAATTTTAGATAATAGTTTTTCTAAAACTTTGCTGTTAATCTTAAATTCCATTAAAAAAATCTCCTTATAAAGCATCTAAAAATACAAAAATAAGGCAGTAATCTCAATAAAATTTAATATTTAAAAGTTATTTGTTGGGTTGGTATTAAATATAAAAAAAGGAGTTAAACAAATATGTTTAACTCCCATAAATCAATAAAATTAAAACTAATTTCCACCTGTGGTTTAATCATCAAATGGATCAATTCTATTAATATCATCGGAAGAAGATAATAATCCGAATATTGTATAAGTTGATGAATCAATTCTGCTATCATATAATAACAAAAGTTCAGTTCCTGCATTCAGTTTAAATGTACCAGCAACGTCACCTTCGGCAGCTGATCTGTATCCAAAAGGAGCTGAATATATTGTTGAATATTCAAATTCCCCTTTTTTAAAATCATTAAGAATTAATGATTCATTGCTAGGGATAGGATACTCAACTCCTCGAACAATTAACGTTACATCGAAATCAGCATCATTTTTAGCAATAATTTTATTTTCAATAAATGGTTCACAACTTGTAAAGCTTAGAATTGAAATTACAACCAGGCTAAAAAGAATAATTAGATTTTTTTTCATTATTTCCTCTCTCATTTAATTTTTAATGAGATAATTTTATTTAATCATTTGAAAGAAATTACTTTTTTAGTATTAACATCATTGTATTAATATTTAGATAATATTTTAAATATTAAGATTAATAATAACGATGTTAATATGTTTATAAATTAAAAAAACCTCAATTAAACCAGAAATTCCTTTTTAATTACTAACACTTAAAGTTAATTATAGCAAAAAGTAAAATATGGTTATAAACACAACATTAATTTATCAATAATAATTAACAACTTATATACCACCTGTTAACGGTTTATTAACACATTAAAAACTTAAAAATCTTTAAAAAAACAAAGGCTCCTATTGGAGCCAGATAAAAATCAGTAAAATTTTCAGGAATAATTAAGCTCAAGCTTGTTTCTTATACTGTCAATAAGATCCTTCATAGAAACATCAGAATTGCGCATTTGTTCTATACTTGTGCAAGCATGTATTACTGTTGAGTGATCTCTTCCTCCAAAATGTAATCCAATTGTTTTAAGTGAGTTTTTTGTAAGTTCTTTTGCAAAGTACATTGCAAGCTGTCTTGCAAGAACAATTTCCTTTTTTCTAGTCTTCTCTCTTATTTTATTTTCTGGAATATTTAGATATTGACAAACAGCTCTGCTAATATCATCAATAGTAATATTTATTTTTCTATCGGTTGCAATTTCTTTAACCGTTTTGCGCGCAAGCTCAAGAGTTATTTCTTTAGAATTTAATGATGCGTTTGCTAAAAGTTTTATTAAACATCCTTCAAGTTCTCTAATGTTTGATGTAATACTACCGGCAATAAACTCAAGGATGTCTGTAGAAACAATCATTCCATATTCTTCTGCTTTGTTTTTAAGAATTGCAATTCTCATTTCAAGTTCAGGCGGCTGAATATCAGCAGACAAACCCCATTGGAACCTTGAAATAAGGCGTTCATCTAAGCCTTTAAGTTCTTTTGGCGGCTTATCGCTGGAAAGAATAATTTGTTTTCTTGATTGATGTAATGTGTTAAAAATATGAAAGAAAAGATCCTGAGTTTTTTCTTTACCTATTAAGAACTGGATATCATCTATAATTAAAACATCCATACTTCTGTAAAAACCAGAAAATTCGTTTACTCTGTTTGATTGAATAGCTTCAACAAACTGTACTGTAAACGAATCTGAAGATAGATAAATAACTTTTTTTTCCGGAAACTTTTCTAGTATTGTATTGCCAATTGATTGAATAAGATGCGTTTTACCCAGACCCACACCCCCATAAACAAAAAAGGGATTAAAAGATGTTCCACCCGGATTATCGCTAATTGCACCAGCGGCTGCTCTTGCTAACTGATTTCCTTCACCTTTTATAAAATTATCAAACCTATATCTTGGATTTAGGTTAGTTTCGTGTTTTGGAAGAGAAGTCTCTATAATTTTAGGTTTGGTAATCTCAACCGAAACACTTTGTTTTATAATTTCTTCTTCTTTTTGTTCCTTCTCATCAGAAATAATGTAAGATAATCTGCCATCTGGTCCTAAAACATCGAATATTGTTTTTTTTACTATTGTGCTAAAATGTTCATCAATCCATTCCCAAAAAAACTGATTAGGAAGCTGAACTTTAAGATTATTGTTTTCCAGGCTAATTGGTCTTATCGGCAGAAACCAGGTGTTATAAGTCATTAAAGTAACATTTTCTTTAATGTGTGTTAAACACTTTTTCCAGGTAGAATTAGCATCCAGAGAGATTGATGAATTGGTTTTTTCCAGATTAATAAATTTTAAGTTATCCACAATAATTATTCAAGGAGAAAACGATTATAAAATCAATAGTTACAGAAAATTAGTTTAAGCCTTAAAAGCAATTAACAAGTTGTTAACATTATAAAAGCGCTGTTAACAAGCTGTTTTTTAAAGAATTACAAAGATTATTTTCATGTTATCAAACAAGAAAAGGTAATTTTTACAATAAATACCAGAACCATTTAGATGTGAAACGTTTCCACAAGCCTTAGTTATCAACATCTTATAAACACTAAAAAGGGCGTACCCTGTTTTACAAAAAATAGATACAAATAATTCTACGAGCAAATATTTTTTATATATTTTTTTAATAAATTTTTTACTAAGTCAAAAATGATTTCAAAAAGTTAAAAATGATCAATCTTTTTACTATCTGAAATCATTTTAACGTAAATACTTAAGCAATTTTATGTGAGATTTAAGACAAGATGATAGCTAAAATTGTTGTAAAACTATGAATCTATCTATATTTTTGCAAACTTTATTGAAAATAGGAGTGAATAATGAAAAGAACATTTCAGCCAAGCAACAGAAAAAGAAAAAACAAGCATGGCTTTAGAGAAAGAATGAAAACTAAAAACGGAAGAAAAGTTTTAGCAAGCAGAAGAGCAAAAGGAAGAAAAAGACTTACTGTAAGCGATGAGAAATAACAACCTTGAAAAATTTTTCTTTAAACCGTAACGAAAGGGTTAAAAAGAAAAATGATTTTGAAAAGGTTTACAGTTCTGGAAAAATATTTTATAGTTCTGAACTTTTAATTAAATCGCTTTACATAATTAACCCAAACGAAAATTTTGTGGGAGTTAAAATTGCTGTAGCGGTTTCTAAAAAAGCCGGAAATGCTGTTTGGCGAAACAGGATTAAGAGATTAATAAAAGAATCTTACAGATTAAACAAACAATCTATTGTTAAAAAAGTCCTGGAAAAAAGAACCGGGTTAATGATTATCTTTAGCCCGAATAGGCTGTCTGAAGCAAGAAACAAAAAGATCTTCTTAAAAGATATTATAGAAAAAGTTATTGAGTTGATTACTAAAATTGAGCAACAGATTTAACAGGTTACTTTGGATAACAGAACTTCAAAAAATAACGCTTCTCAAATTTTTTCCAACCAAATAAATTTTTATTTAAACGCAAAAGAGTATCAGAGTTTTATAAATGGATAAACAAACAACAATTGCCTTTGTTTTAATTGGTGCTATTTTAATCCTTTGGATGTACTTAACAGCTCCGGATCCAAACCAGCAGCAAAAACAAAAAGACAAAACAACACAAACACACGATACAACCAAAACACAACC
>Ga0172370_10007963_pt1 | contig 12851 bp, 7 predicted proteins | sample LakKiv5m_FD_114538 | JGI IMG/M metagenome (GOLD analysis project Ga0172370, IMG submission 114538) | Freshwater microbial communities from Kabuno Bay, South-Kivu, Congo - kab_022012_11.5m | ecosystem: Environmental > Aquatic > Freshwater > Lake | place: Democratic Republic of the Congo...
GATGCCGGTCACGGAGTGCACAAGGCCGATGCCGTAGCCCGCGAGGGTATCGATCCCCGCCAGCATGTTGCCGAGAGTCGCGGGGAGGGATATTTTGCCCGTGACTACATCGGTCACGCGGAAAAAGGCTTCCTGCGTCATAAGGCCGGAATCGGCATCGAACCCCCGCAGCGTTCCGAGCTTCGCGGCGACCTGTCCGATGAGGGCCGAGTTGACGATCGCCGCGTGGCCATCGTACTTCGCGATGAACACCGGCCGATCCGGGCAGACCGCGTCGATGTCCGCCCTCGTGAGGAGGCGCCACTCGGCCACACTGTGGGCCGAGGCTCCAAAGCCGACGACATACGAAGGCGCGCGCTTCCGGACAAAATCCGAGATCGCATCCTGGGTTTCGGCGATCGTCCTCGCGCTTCGAACATCGAGTCCCGCGGCGAAAAACGCGTAGGATATGAAGTGGATGTGCGTATCCCCGAAAGCGGGCAACAGGGCCTTCTCGCCCAGCGCCACCCTCGGCGCAGCGCGGTACTCCTCAGGGAGGCTTTCACCTGCATATGCGATCCTGCCGCGGTTCTCCACGAGGAAACGCGCGACAGTCCCGCGTTCGTCGCAGGTCACGATCGAACCTTCGTATACCTTCATGCGGTCATTGTAGCGAGGAAGTCGCCACAATCAAGATGCGCTCGGCTTCGTCATCGCGCGCAGACGCTGGCATGGCGATGGCGCCCCTCCCTTGGATGTCGATTTTATATCGATGGTGCAGGGAGTTGAAAAAGGAATGTTGCTATTTATACTCCATAACGTGGTTGCGCGCATTCCTGAAGTCCGCCGCGAGGTGTAGCTGTGAGTTTTGGACTTGTGCTCTTGAATGTATGTTCTCTTTTTCTCCTGCTGACGATAATCGGCATATCATTCTTGCAATGGAAAGTGGCAGGGGCGATACACTTCGGAATCTTGATCTTTTGCACATTCATCTGGTCTCTTGGCACATTTGTCGAGCTCAGCGTTCAGTCGCTGGAAGCCAAGCTGTTCTGGCGAAATGTCACCCAATTCGGCACCTTTTTCCTCCCTGTGGCGACTATAGTCTTCGCGCTGGCGTATATCGGCACGGCAAGACGGACGATCCGGCTCGTCGGGGTCATTTTGGGCATCTGGCAGAGCGTACCGGTGGCGCGTATCTGGACAGATGCAATCCACCACCTCATGCGCGTATCTGTGACGCTTGGGTCTGGCATTTCAGGACTTTCGATCCTTGTGGTAAAGCAGACTGTCCTTGGAATGGTGTGCGTCTCCGTAAACTATGCTTTGATGGTCGCGGGCATTTTGATTCTGCTCATCTCCGCGGCGCAAAGGCCGGCCACGCGGGCTCCGCTCATCATTATCGCCATGGGTCTCGCGATACCCAGTGTTTTCTCAAGTCTCACGAATATTTTCGGCGCCCTGGTGTTCGGAGGAATCCCGGCCGACACGAGTTTCGCGATTGGCGGCATTATCGCCCTCATAGGGCTCCAGTATTTCGGATTCCTGAAACTTGCCCCGATCGCTCGTGACAGGGCTTTCGACGTCATTGACGAAGGCATTTTGGTGTGCGCGGCGGACGGCAAGGTCGTGGACTTGAACCAAGCGGCCCGCACCATGCTCTCCAGGAACTATTCACCGCTGAAGGATGCGCCTGCATCTGAATTCGGCGCCTTTCTCGCGAAAACCCTCAACGCCAGCCTCCCTGAATTATGCACCCACAAAGAGCTGCGCTTCAATCTCAAGCTCAGTGCAAGCGATGCGAGAGTCTATTATCTGCTTCGAAGCTACGAACTCAAAAATGACAAGAGGCGCATCGGCTTCACCAGCGTTCTCCAGGATATTTCGGATGATACCCTACGGATGAACAGGCTGATGGAAAAGGCTGAAAAAGACTCTCTGACAGGCATCTACAATACACAAGCGTTCAATGAAATCGTGACGAACCTTCTGGGAAGCGCGTATTCGGAAAATAGCTACCTTATGCTGTTCGATATTGACTACTTCAAAAAATTCAACGATGAGTACGGACATCTTTCTGGCGACGCCGTTCTTCAGGAGGTGTGCCGCCGCTGCCAGCGAGCCCTGAGGGAAAATGATGTCTTTGGACGTGTCGGCGGTGATGAATTCGCGCTCTTCTTTTCTGGGCTTGATGATGAAGCCGCGCGCAACCTCGCTGACCGGATCAGAACCACAGTATCTTCGCACGAATTTCTCTTGGGGAATACGCCTGTATCAATTACCATAAGCGGCGGATTGGCGAAGTTCGCAAAGACAGAAGAGCCGGATCGCCCCGCTTCTCTTTATGACGATCTCTTTGAACGAGCGGATGCCGCCATGTACAAATCCAAGGCGGCGGGGCGCAACCGCGTTACCTTCTGCCCGATGCCCTAACCAAAAAGAAAACACCTGCGGCCCCTCAGTTTGACGGATTCTGTACACAGTTGAGAAGTATCCTGTATAAATATCCAATATTCGGCCACAATGCGGGAGTGCGGGCGCGAGGTGCCGCCGAGGAGTGCGTGTATGGTAAAAAAGACCTACGAAGAGATCAATGAGAAAATCGCGAAGGGAGAGGCGGTGGTGGTGACTGCCGAAGAAGTCGCGCGCATGGGCGAAGAGCTCACGCCCGAGGACATCGCGAGGAAAGTCGATGTCGTCACCACCGCAACCTTCGGCGCGATGTGCTCGTCGGGCTGCTTCATCAATTTCGGCCATCCGGATCCCGGCATCAGGATGGAATCGATCACGCTCAATGAGGTGCCTATCTTTGGGGGCCTGGCCGCGGTGGATGCATATATCGGAGTGACCGAGGTCTCGCCGGCCAATCCCCGCTACGGCGGAGCGCACCTCATCGAGGCGCTGGTGAGGGGGGAAACGCTCACGCTCGAGGCGCACGGGAAGGGCACGGACTGCTACCCTCGGCGCACGGCCCACGCGGAGGTGTCGAAGGAGACCGCGAACGAGATCATCATGGTCAACCCAAGGAACGCCTACCAGAACTATCCGGCCGCGACCAACTCGAGCGGCAGGATCATGTACACCTATATGGGGACGCTCCTTCCGAAACTCGGCAATGTGACCTACTCGACATCGGGCGAACTCTCGCCTCTTCTCAACGACCCCGAGCTGAGAACCATCGGCGTCGGGACGCGGGTGTTCCTCGCGGGAGCCCAGGGTTTTGTGAACTGGAACGGAACGCAGTTCAACACACAAAAGCCGAAGAATGAATTTGGCCTCCCGCTGAGCAATGCCCGCACGCTCATGCTGTCCGCCAATCTCAAGGAAATGGACCCGGCCTACCTCAGGGCGGCGTACTTTGAGCGCTACGGCGTTTCGATCTTCCTGGGAGTCGGAATCCCCATTCCGGTCCTCGATGAGGATGTCGCCAGGAGCGTTTCGATTTCAAATCGCCAGATCGAGACGACGGTGTGCGATTACTCTCAGGAAGGCCACCCGGGCATCGCGAAGGTGAGCTACGAGGAGCTTCGGAGCGGCGCGGTCGCGCTGAATGGCCGAAAGGTGCGGACCGCTCCGCTCTCGAGCCTCGCGAAGGCGCGCGAAATCGCGGCCCTCCTCAAACACCAGGTGGCCTCTGGAAGCTTTGCCATCGCGAAACCGGTCCAGCCGCTCCCCGCGCAGGCGTCGGTGCACGGTCTGAAGCTCACGGGAGGATTGATATGAAAGAAAAATACGTGCTCGAATACAGCGAGGATGTGGTCGACGAGCCCATCGTGTACAGCCTCGTGAAGCACTTCGATGTAATGGTGAACATCCTCCGCGCCGAAATCTCGCCTGGCCACGAGGGCAGCATGCTGATCGAGATTGAGAGTACGCCGGAGCGACTCGCGCAGGCTGAGGCCTTTCTGCGGGAGCGCGAGGTGAGGATAATCCCCATCGCGCAGAGTCTCGGTTTCAAGGAAGCAGGGTGCGTCGATTGCGGCGCGTGCACGGCAGTCTGTTTTTCAGGCTGCCTGACGATCGCCGCCCCGGACTGGAAGCTCCACGTGGATCGAGAGAAGTGCACTGCCTGCGGACTCTGCGTGCCCGCGTGCCCGCTCGGACTCTTTGCGCTCAAATTCGGAAATTGAGGCATGCGCGGACCGGGCAGGTTGAGCCAGGGCGCCGCGCGTCCTCACTCAGGCGCGCCGCTCACCGAGCGCTTCTATCGCGACATGATGGGCAGCCGCTTCCGCTCGTGGGTGCTCTCGCACAGGGAAAGCGACCTCTGGATCGGCGTTTCGCCTGATTCCTGGCGGCCGGAAATGGAGGAGGCGGCGCGCGGCGCGCTGCTTGAGGCCCGGGCCCAGATCGAAGGGTATCTGCCACCACTGCCGCCCTCGCCGCTGACATCGCCCTTACCGCCGCTGTCGCCCGGAGATGAAGCGGTCACCTTCAATCGAACCCACGAAAACTTTCTCAGGAGCCTTTCGCCGCTTCCCGACGATCCCGCCGCGCCACCTGTGGTGCGGGCAATGCTGAGGGCTGGCGTCGCCGCGGGTGTAGGTCCCATGGCGGCTGTCGCGGGCGCGATCGCGGAGCATGTGGGGAAGGCATTGAAGGCCAATTTCGGCTGCGAAGAAGTGATTGTCGAGAATGGCGGCGATCTTTGGCTCTCGTTCAGCGCACCGCTCGAAATCGCGGTGTTCGCGGGTACATCTCCGCTCTCGGAGCGAATCGCCGTCGAGCTGGCGCCCGCGCTCTCACCCTGCGGACTCTGCACGTCGAGCGGCACCGTCGGCCCCTCGCTCAGCTTTGGCTATGCCGACGCGGCCGTGATCCTCTGCGCCGACGCGGCGCTCGCCGACGCCTGGGCCACCGCCTCCTGCAACGCGGTGCAGACAGCCAACGATATCGATCCTGTAATGTCGATGCTCAAAGAGGAGCGCGATATCCTGGCGAGCCTCATTGTGGTCGGAGACAGGATGGGCATCCAGGGACAGTTTCGGCTCCGCCCGCTGGCGCGGCGCCCTTGAGGGCTCCTGCTGGTTCGTAGTTGAGGCTGGCGGACAGCCACCGCTCGGCGATTGCCTGGTCTTCTCCCCGCCTGCGCGCGTAATCGCACACCTGATCTTCCGCGATCCTGCCTACGGAAAAGTAGCGGGCGGCGGGACTCGCGAAGTACCAGCCGCAGACGGCGGCGGGCGGTACCATCATGAACGACTCGGTGAGCGTGAGGCCTGTGTGCTCCTCGGCCCCGAGCAGCGAGAAGATGAGCGCCTTGTCGCGGTGGTCCGGGCAGCTCGGGTATCCTGGCGCGGGCCGGATACCGAGCTCTGCCCTTCCGAGCGTCTCGGCCGTGCCCAGCGAGCCCGACGGGCCAAAGCCCCAGAACTGTTCGCGCACCTTGCTGAAAAGGAGCTCGGCGGCGGCCTCGGCGAGGCGATGCGCGAGACTGTCGAGAAGAAGCGCGCGGTACTCATCGCGTTCCGCGCCGAGAACGAGCTTCGCCCGCGCGAGATCCTGGCCCGCGTTCACCGCGAACGCGCCTATCCAGTCGCGAATGCCGCTCACCGCGTCGTAGACAAAATCCGCGAGGCTCAGCGGGGGCTCATCCTCGCCGCCACCGAACCGCTGCCGCCTCAGACAGTGGAGAATGGCGCGATGCTCACCGTTGGATGCATAGGGGCGCGCGCTGCTGGGCGTGCCGTTGGGCGTGTCGACGTATGCGCGGCCAGGCGCGGCGCTCGCCATATCGCCAGGCCCTGCTTCGGCCGCGCCTTCACGCGCTTCGCCGCGATAGATAAGTATGTCATCGGCGCGGCACCCGGCCGGGAAAATGCCGTAGCGACAGCGTGTGTTCATAAGTTCGAGCCGGGCGGCCTCCTCGAGAATGCCTTGAGCATCGGCGAGTAGCTGGTGCGCCCCCTCCCCCGCTTCTGGCGACTCGAGGAGCGCGGGGTAGCTGCCCTTGAGTTCCCAACTGTTGAAGAAGGCTGTCCAATCGATGAGCGGGGCAAGCTCGCGAACCGAGAACACGACAGTCGCGGGGCCTGGCTCGCGCGGCTGAACTGGATTTCCTAGATTGAGGGGGTGGCGCGCCGCCATGCTCCGCGCGTCGGCGAGCGCGAGATAGCGCGCCGCGCCTCTGCCGGCCTCGTACTGCGCCCGTGTCTTTTTCTGTGACTCAGCCAGCGAGGTGACAAAAGCAGTGCGCCGTTCTTCGGAGAACAGCGTATCGACAATGCCGGGCGCAAGCGACGCGTCGCCAACGTGGACGACGGGCCCCGAGTAGCGCGGCGCGATCTTGAGCGCGGTGTGGAGCGGATTCGTGGTGGCGCCACCCACGAGGAGGGGTATCGCGAGCCCGCGCGACTCCATGAGCGAGGCGACACTCGCCATCTCTTCGAGCGAGGGCGATATGAGACCCGAAAGCCCAATCGCCTGCGCGTGCTCCGCGATCGCCGCGTCGACGATCCGCTCCGAGGTTGCCATCACTCCCAGATCGACGATCTCGTACCCGTTGCAGGACAGAATGAGCGACACGATGTTTTTCCCGATGTCGTGGACATCGCCCTTCACGGTCGCGAGCAGAATCTTGCCCCTGCTTCCAACCGCTCCGGCCTTCTCAGCCTCGATGTAGGGCTCGAGCACCTTCACCGCCTGGCGCATGACGCGCGCGCTCTTGACGACTTGGGGGAGAAAGAGCCTCCCTTCACCAAAGAGCGCGCCGACTCTGTTCATTCCCGCCATAAGCGGGCCCTCGATCACATCGAGGGCCCGCGGATACTGCGCGCGCAAAGCCTCGACATCCTCGGCGAGGCGCTCCGACGCGCCGGAGACCAGGGCGTGGATGACACGCGCTTCAGGAGTGGACGCAACCTCCGCCCCGCCATCTCGCTTGGACTGGGCGCCTGAAAAACGCTCAGCAACCTCGACAAGTCGCTCCGTCGCGTCCGGCCGGCGATTGAGGATGAGGTCTTCGACCCGTTCGCGCAGATCGGGAGGTATTTCATCGTAGGGCACGAGCTGGGCTGGATTCACGATGCCCATGTCCATTCCCGCAGCGCGGGCATGGTAGAGGAACACCGCGTGGAGCGCCGCGCGCAGCGGATCATTTCCCCTGAACGCGAACGAGAGGTTCGAGACGCCGCCCGAAACCAGGGCCCCCGGCAGGTTCTGCTTGATCCAGGCCACCGCCCGCAGGTACTCCACCGCGTGGTCCCTGTGCGACTCGACCCCGGTGCCGATGGCAAAGATGTTCAGGTCGAGCACGATATTCTGCGGCGGGACATGCGCGCGCTCGACGAGGAGCCGGTACGCGCGAGCGCAGACCTCGACTTTCCGCTCGAAGCTCTCGGCCTGCCCACGCTCATCCATGGCCATGACGAGGATCGCCCCTCCGAGCGCGCGCACGGTCGCGGCGCGTTCGAGGAAGCGCGCCTCGCCCTCTTTCAGGCTCAGCGAATTGACAATGCCCTTGCCCTGGAGGTGCTTGAGCCCCTCGATCAGGGTTTCCCAGCGCGAGGAGTCGAGCATGACGGGCACGCGGGCGACTCCGGGCTCGGACGCGACAAAATTGAGGAATCGTCCCATGGCGCGCTCCGATTCGATGAGCGGATCGTCCATGTTGATGTCGATGATCTGGGCGCCGGCGTCGACCTGCGCCGCCGCGACCTGGATCGCCTCGGCGTATTTCCCGTCGCGGATGAGGCGGGCGAAGGCGCGCGAGCCCGCGACATTGGTGCGCTCGCCGATGTTGACGAAGAGGGTTTCGGGAGTGATTTCGAGCGCTTCGAGCCCTGTAAAAACATTCGGCGCGCGCGGCTTGGGCTCGGCACCATGGCGCTGCCTCGGTTCGCCGCTCTCTGCGCCCCGCGTATCCTTGATCGCCGCGATCTGGCGCCGATACCGTCGCGGTTCCACCCCCGACAGCGCACGGGCGATTTCCCGTATGTGGTCGGGCGTCGTGCCGCAGCAGCCGCCGATGATGTTCGCCCCGCCGCCCTCGCGGCCGTTCGAGCGCCGCGCAAAAGCTTCCAGGACGCGCGCCATGTTCTCAGGGCTGTCATCGTACTCGCCGAGTTCATTTGGCATGCCCGCGTTCGGATGCAGGCTGATTGCGCAGTCCGCCTCCGCCGCGATCTCCTCGACAAACGGGAGAAGGCTCCCGGCGCCCATCGAACAGTTGAAGCCGACCGAAAATGGATCGGCGTGCAGCACCGAGTGCAGAAAGGCCCGCGCTGTCTGTCCCGAGAGGAGGCGGCCGGAAGCGTCGGTCACTGTCCCCGAGATCATGATCGGAAGCGCGACGCCCGACTCCGAGAACACGCGGTGCATGGCCCAGAGCGCGGCCTTGGCGTTCAGCGTGTCGAAGACGGTTTCAAGGAGCAGAATGTCGGCGCCGCCCCCGATGAGCCCGCGCACGCAGACCGCGTAGGCGTCGGCCAGCTCATCAAAGCTGAGATCCCTCGTGCCCGGGTCGAGCGCGTCGGGGCTCATGCTGAGGGATTTTGAGGTGGGTCCGATCGAACCGGCGACAAAACAGCGCCGCCCAGGCGTCGCGGCCATCGCCTCGTCGCAAGACTGGCGAGCCAGCGCCGCGCCGGCACGGGCTATCTCTTCCGCCAGCGCGGCCAGTCCATAGTCAGCCTGGCTCACCGGCGTCGCGTTGAAAGTGTTGGTTTCGATGATGTCGGCTCCCGCGTCCAGATAGGCGCGATGGATATCGAGGATGACATCAGGCCGCGTGAGGCAGAGGACATCGTTGTCGCCCTTGAGCGGTATGGCGTGATCCGCGAAGCGCGAACCTCGAAAGTCCGCTTCCGCGAGCTTTCGCTTCTGGATCATCGTGCCCATCGCGCCGTCGAGGATGAGGATCCGCTCAGCGCAGAGCCGCTCGAGCGCCAGAAAGGCCTCGCACTTCCGTATCGCGTTCATCGCTCCGAAGCTCCCCTTACGCGCCATGCTTTCCGACAACCTTCAGGGCGAGCTCGATCCGCCCGAAAGGCGCGGAGAGCTGGACACCCTGAATCCTGCTCTTGAGCGCTTCGAACATCTCGCGCGCCATCGCGACACCCTCCTCGCGCGCGGCTTCGACTGTCGCACAGCGCTCCATGCGCGCGATCACCGAATCCGGGATCTCGATGCCGGGCACTTCGTTCTTCATGAAGAGGGCGTTCCTGAGGCTCGAGAGCGGCCAGAGACCCATGATGACCGGAATCTTGATGCGCTCGCGCTCGAGGTAGTCGAGGAAGCGCTCCATGATGGCCATATCGAAGATCGGCTGGGTGATGGCCCACTCCGCCCCCGCGTCCAGTTTCTTCCTGAGGCGCTCCATCTCGGTCGCGAAGCCGTCGCTGCCGGGATCGACGCCCACACCGTGCGAGAGGCTCGTCGGCGCGCCGATCGCCCTCCCCGAGATGTCGAAACCGCCGTTCAAGCGGTAGATCATTCGCGTTAGCCCGATGGAATCGATGTCGAAAACGCCCGTGGCGTCCGGATAGTCGCCCAGCTTGGGCGGATCGCCCGTGATGCAGAGAATGTTGCGCAGGCCGATGGTCTGCGCGCCCATGAGGTCAGCCTGCATGCTGATGAGATTCCGGTCGCGGCAGGTGTAGTGGAGGATGGTCTCGAGGCCCGTTTTCTGCTCGATCATGATGGCGGTGACGAGGGTGCTGATCCGCGAGCTGGCGCGGGGGCCGTCGGGGATGTTGATGGCGTCGATGCCCGCGCGCTTCGCGATCTTCGCCTTCTCGATGATCGAGTCGAGGGTGGTGCCCGCGGGCGGCACGAGCTCGAGGGCATACACGAGTTCGCCGGCGCCTAGCTTCGCGCTGAAGGATGATTTTTCGGCGAAGGGCACGCGCCGGGGCTGGCCTAGCGCGGAATCGGCGGCGGGCACTTGAGCGGCGGGCGCCGCGGCCGGACGTCCGAGCGGCACAAAGGTCACAGCGGGCGCGCCGCACTCGGGATTCTCGAAATTGCTGTCCGCGCACATCGCGCGATATTGGCGGACGGAGGCGGACATCGCCCTGATGTGCTCGTGCGTGGTGCCGCAGCAGCCGCCCACGAACCGCACGCCTTCCTGCAAGTAGTATTTGGCGTAGGTGGCGAAGTATTCGGGGGTGGACATGTACATCATGCGCCCCTCGATCTGCCGGGGGAGTCCAGCGTTCGGTTCGATGCAGAGGGGAATCGAGGCATTGTGGACCCGCATGCGCCTTGCGGCGCGGAGCATCGGCTGCGGACCGACCGAGCAGTTGAGGCCGACCGCGTCGGCGCCCGCCTCGATGACCCGGTCCATCGCCTCTTCGAGGCGCATGCCGAAGAGCGGATTGCCCTCCATGTCGATCGTGAGGCTCGCGATGACCGGAAGCTCGCGCGACACTTCGCGGGCGGCCTCGAGCGCCACCACCGCCTCGCGCACATCGCCAAAGGTTTCGAGGATGATCAGGTCGGCGCCGGCCTCGGCCAGAACCTCAATCTGCTCGCGAAATACCGCGCGCGCCTCGTCGGCGCTCACCGCCCCGACCGGCTCCAGGCGCGGGCCGAGCGGCCCCACCGAAGCGGCCACATAGAGATCAGTGCCCGCCACCGATCGCGCGAGACTCACCGCCGCGCGGTTGATCTCCGCAAGCCTGTCCTGCAGATTGTGTTTCGCGAGCTTGAAGCGGCCCGCGCCCCAGCTGTTGGTCGTGAGCACTCCTGCCCCGGCATCGCGATAGTCCCGATGCACCGACAGCACGAGCTCGGGCGAGGCGAGGTTCGCCTCCTCGAAGCTTTTATTGATAAAAATGCCGCGCTTATAGAGTTCGGTTCCCATCGCCCCGTCGAAGAGCAGCGGTTCTCCGCTCTGCAGCACTTGCCTGAATGTCTTCATCGTACGCAGAACTATTGCATAATTATGCTCACGATTAAAGGGGCGCCGAACCAAGGCGGCTTGAGGTGATCGGCGTACCGCCAGGAAAGTTCGGCAGATTTTTTAGCAAGATAGACGGGAGTTCTGACTGGATATACTGGATTCCCATGGAGGAACAGGACGAAGACATTTATCGGGGAACGAAAAGGCGCGCATAGTCGCATAGTCGCATAGTCGCACGGTCGCGCAGCCGCACAACACAGCGAGCGTTGTCGCACATGACGGGGCGCCCTTTTGCCGCCGCCTAGCGCGGATCAGATGTGCGGCGAAAGCCTTTGTTATTTTTTGTTATGCATTTGTTATGCATTTGTTATTTTTATATTTTAACAACTTTTATGCCGCATTTTGCACATTTTTTCACTACACGGCACCTGAATCCTGGTCTATACTGCACGCAAAGATGGCCGAGGGGGCCTCCGAGGCGTACCCTGAGATCCGCGGCCCAGAAGGAGCGTTGAGGAATGAAGAGAGCGATTTGGCGATCTTTGCCGCAGGTGATCATTGTATTTGTCATCGTCGCGGTCGGGGCTTCGATCGTTCTGAAAGAGTTAGGCGTTTCCTTCGCGAAGAAATCGGCGGCAGTCGACCGAAAGGCGCCAAGCCAGAGCGGCATCGCCGCGCCCCCGGCTGCCAATCCAGCCGCCAATCCGGCCGCTGTCAACGCGGGCCAGGGTTCCGTGACTGGCGGATCAGCCTCGGGTGCCGCCACCCCTGCGGGCGCGCCCGCAACCCCCGGCGCCGCTACCCAGGGCAGCTCGCGCACCATCGTGGTCCGCGCGGCGACCATCTCGGCCGGTTCCATCAGCAACTACACCAAGATCAACGGCGATGTCATCTCAGGCAACCAGACGAAGATATATCCCGCGGTCGGCGGCAAGCTTCTCGAGCGGAAGGTGCCGGTCGGCGCCTGGGTCGCCAAGGGCGAGATCATCGCCCTCGTGGATCCCTCGAAAGTGGGCGAGAGCTACCTCCCCAATCCTGTGGAGTCGACTGTCGCGGGCACCATCCTCTCGATTCCGGTCAGTGAGGGCGACACCATCTCGACCAACACCGTCATCGCGACCGTGGGCAACCTCAGCGACCGCAAGATCAGCACGTCCGTGCCGGAGCGCTTCCTCGCGAACCTCAAGATCGGCACCCCCGCCGAAGTCAGCTTCGACGCCATTCCCAACGCCGCCTACCGCGCGAAAATCTCTGAGCTGAGCCCCGTGGTCGACACTTCGACCAGAACCCTCGATGTGAAGCTCAGCCTCGACACCAGCGATTCCAGGATCCTCGTCGGCATGTTCGCCACCGTGAAGCTCGAAACCGAGAACAAGAGGAACGTGCTCGTCATTCCGAGATCCGCGGTCATCCTCACTTCCACCGACGCCTCGGCCTTCGTGATCAAGCCCGACGGCACCGTAGAGCGTCGCGCCATCGCGCTCGGCACCGAGGGAGAAGACGCCTTCGAGGTCAAGAGCGGCCTCTCGGCGGGCGAAAAGGTGGTCACCGAGGGGAAATCCTCGCTGTCCAACGGCGACAGGGTGAGAGTGATCGACGGCAAGGGCGGAACTCAGGCGGGAGCCGCTCAATGAGCATTGTCCGAAAATCGATAGACCATCCCGTCACCGTGGTGATGGCCTATGTCCTCATCTGCGGTATCGCGCTCGTGTTCATCTCGGGCATCGCGATATCGCTCAATCCTGAAACGACGATGCCGATCTTGAGCGTGCGCACGAGCTACTCGGGCGCGGGCCCGGAGGACGTCGAGCAGAATGTCACGAAGGTGCTGGAGGTCGCGTTCTCCTCGGTGCAGGGACTGAAGCGGATGACCTCGACTTCGTCGCAGGGCTCGAGCAGCATTCGCCTCGAATTCGGCTACGAGGTGAATCTCGACAAGGCGCAGACCGAGATCGAGTCCACGATCAGCTCGCTCCTGGGCAGGCTCCCCGACGGGGCGGATACGCCGAGCGTACGCCAGTTCGACGCGAAC
>Ga0172370_10007965_pt1 | contig 12848 bp, 13 predicted proteins | sample LakKiv5m_FD_114538 | JGI IMG/M metagenome (GOLD analysis project Ga0172370, IMG submission 114538) | Freshwater microbial communities from Kabuno Bay, South-Kivu, Congo - kab_022012_11.5m | ecosystem: Environmental > Aquatic > Freshwater > Lake | place: Democratic Republic of the Congo...
CCTCAAGACGTGATCGCCTGGTTTATGAAGCAGCGGCGCAGCAAAGAAAGATCCAGAAACTCTCATAAGAAAAAATGGCTGAAGGATCACCCGCTATGAATTATAATAACCGGCGTTGTAGTGGTAGTTGCATTGGGTATTCTTTTTTTCGGGAGCGGCAGCGCCCGGGGCGAAACTCTGCAGGATGCGATAAAATACATGCTGCAGACGAGTCCGGAGATCAAGGGGGCAGCCTACAACCGGCTCGCCAGGGACCAGGAGGTCATCCAGGCCAAGGGCGGGTATTATCCGAGCCTTGATGCCTACCAATCTCTGGGCGCCGACTATCGGGTCCATACCTATGAAAAAACGGAGATCACCAGGCCGAAGGAAACGGTCTTCAGTCTCCGCCAGAATGTCTTCCAGTTCGGCGCGACCTCCAGCGAGGTCGGCAGGCAGGAAGCCCGTGTCCGGTCCCAGGCCTATCTGTTGCAGGGGACTTCCGAAAATCTTGCCCTCAGGGGAACCAAGGTTTATTTGAATGTCCTTCGCGACCTTGAACTGTACGAACTTGCCAAGGAAAACCTGACCAACCATGAACGTATCCACGACCAGATGAAACTCCGCGGCGCGGCGGGAGTGGACCGCAAGGCCGATCTCGACCAGGTCTTGGGCCGCATGGCGCTGGCGCAGTCCAACCTGGTCGTGACCAGGACGAATATCGCCGACGCCCGGACGGGTTACCTGGCGGTCATCGGGCGCCTGCCGGAGGACCTCACGGTTCCCAAAGCGGAGGGAGAGATCCCCGTATCGATGGATGAAGCGGAGAAGCTGGCTTTGCAGGACTACCCGATCGTCAAGTCCGCCCGGGCCGATCTGGAGGCGAGGGAAGCTCAGCACGAAGTGGCCAAGCGGATCATGTATCCGAAGCTGGACGTCGCCCTGGACTACAAGTGGCAAAGCGATGTGCAGCTTCCCCGCCGGACGGAGGACATCGTCGGCACGGCCGTTCTCAGCATGAATCTTTTCAACGGATTTCGGAATAAGGCCCGCATGGAAGAAACCCTGCAGTTGATCAGCGAGGCAAGGGAAATTTTGAACAACACCCAGCGCGAGACCCTGCAAGCGGTTCGCCTGTCCTGGGAGGCCTACAAGACGGCGCAGGAGAGGGTCGTTTACCTCGAGGAATACGTCAAGGCCGCCGGGTTGACAGCGGAGGCCTTTGACAAGCAGTGGACGATCGGGCGGCGCACCATGTTCGATGTCCTGGACACCCAGGCGGAATATATCAACGCCAAGTCCGACCTCGCGAAGGCGAAATATGAGAAGTTATACTCCGAGTTCAGGGTGCTAAGCGGCATCGGCAAACTGGTAAAGTCCCTGGGTCTGCAGTGGCCCGATGAAAGCCGTCTGGATTTCGTCAGGAAAGACGTTCCGTAAAAGAGCGGAAGTTCGACAATTGAAAATGCCCCCTCCCTGCATCCCTCCCCGTCGACGGGGGAGGGGCGGGGGTGATTTTCATCCCTCGTTGTGCCCGACCCGGGCATGAGAGTTAATCTCAAATAACTGCGTTTTTTCAGGGGCAATTCAAAGCTCTTGCATTGGCGCGGGGCAGGCCGGAAATACGGGACTACTCAAATTACAGTGGCCAAATATGTGATAAATAAAAGATGGGTCCTGCCGGTATTGGCCCTGTTTGCGGGGCTCGTCATCGCGGGACCGGTCATTACGGAGCCCGTCTTTCGCTTCAACCAGGAGTTCCTGAAGAAGGCCGACGAGAAGTGCTTCAAGGACGCACCGGCGCGGTTCACGGCCTGGGAAGATTTGATCTACAAGGACAAGAGCCGATCCGACCTGGAAAAACTCGAGAGGGTCAATCATTTCTTCAACAGCATGATCCTGTACGTCAACGACATCGATCTCTGGAAGGTCCAGGATTATTGGGCAACCCCCATCGAGTTCCTCTGCAAGAAGGCGGGGGATTGCGAAGACTTCGCCATAGCGAAGTATTTCACCCTCAAGGCGATGGGCATGCCGGAAGAGAAGCTGAATCTGGCGTACGTCAAGGCTTTGCAGTACGGGATCGCTCACATGGTTCTGACGTATTACAGCGACCCGGGCGCCGAGCCGCTGGTGCTGGACAACTACGTCGATCATATCAGCCCCGCCTCCAAAAGGCCGGATCTGTTGCCGGTATTCAGTTTCAACGCCGCCGGCCTCTGGACGGCCGTACAGCGGGGGCAGGGAAAACAGGCCGGCAGCAGCAGCCGGATAAAACCCTGGCAGGAACTCCTGCAGAAAATGACGGAGCTGAAATTGTAAGGGGGACAATACATGACATTATACCGCCAACTCATCATTTTTACCCTGGTCCTGTTTTTCCTTCTCTTTGCCGGGACATGGTACGCAAAGCTCGACAGCACCAGATCTTTCCTGGTGGACCAGTTGGAATCGCACGCCCAGGATACGGCGACCTCCCTCGGCCTGTCCATCTCGCAGCACGTTCTGGAAAACGACATGCCGATCGTGGAAAGCATGATCAACGCCGTGTTCGATCGCGGGTATTACCGGGTCGTCAAGCTGACCGACATAAAGCAGCAGGCCGTCTTTGAGCGCGTCCTCGACGTGAAGATCGAAAACGTCCCCCCGTGGTTTGTCAGCATGATTACCTTGCAGACCCCCGAAGCGACGGCGAACATCATGGCGGGCTGGCGCCAGGCCGGCGCCGTCCATGTCATCAGCCATCCCGGCTACGCCTATAAAACACTCTGGGAGGACGTCGTCCGCACGACCCTGTGGTTTCTGGCCTGCGGCATTTTCGTTCTTGTTGCCGGCGGATTCGGCCTGCGCATCCTGCTGAGGCCGCTGGCCCTCGTCGAGCGGCAGGCCGACGCCCTGTGCAGGAAGGAGTATGAGATTCAGGAGCGCCTGCCGTGGACCAAGGAGCTGCGCCGGGTGGTCGAGGCCATGAACCGCATGACCTACAAGGTCAAGGAGATGTTCGAGGAGCAGGTCGTCCACGCCGAGAGCCTGCGGGAGCGCGCCTATCACGATCCGGTGACCGGCCTTGGCAACCGCCGTTACTTCGACAGCCAGATCACCGCCCGGCTCGACCGCCGCGACAGCGTAACCAAGGGCATCGTGCTGCTGCTGAAGCTAAACGACCTGGAGAAGCTCAACCGGGAAAAGGGATTTCAGGCCGGCGACGAGCTGCTGAAAAGGGTCGCGGCCCTGCTGCAGGACGCGACCAGACAGTACGCGAGCTGCGTCCTGGCAAGGCTGACGGGCGGCGACTTCGGGATCTTTTTGCCCGATGCCCCGCCGTATGACGCGGAGACGATCGCCTCCGGCCTGGCGAACAGTTTGAGCAAACTTGCCGCCGAGCAGATCTCGGTGACGGACAATATCGGGCACGTGGGCGCCGCGACGTATGATTGCACCACCACGCTCGGCCGCCTGCTTTCGGAGGCCGATCTGGCGCTGGGCGCCGCCCGGCAGGCGGGCCCCAACGCATGGAGCGTCCGGGCGATCACCGGGGAAACCGACAAAACGCCTCTGGGGCAGCAGCAGTGGAAGGAGCTGCTCGAAAAGGCCCTGCAGGAACGCAGGATCAGTCTCGACGCCCAGCCCGTGGTCAAAACCACCGACCGGAATAAGATCGTTCACCTGGAGATCTTCTCCCGGATCGTCCAGGAGGACGGCAAGTTCCTGAGCGCCGGTGTGTTCATGCCCCTTGCCGAGCGCCTGAAGCTGGTTTCAACCCTGGACCGCATCGTTCTCGAAGAGGTGATGGGCCTCGCTAGCGCCCGGCTGGGCATCGACCAGGTCGCGGTGAACGTCTCCCCCGCCTCCCTCCAGGACGAGTCGTTCCGGCAGTGGCTGCAGGCCGCCCTGCAAAAGCTCTCCCCGGCCGCGCCGCGCATCACCTTCGAGTTTTCCGAATACGGCGCGGTGCAGAATTCCTCTCTTATCAAGGAGTTCGCCGCGATGGTGCGCGGGCAGGGCCACGCGATGGGACTCGATCATTACGGCCAGAGCTTCTCGAACCTGGGCTATCTGCAATCATTGCGCCCCGATTACGTGAAGGTGGATCGGGCCTATACCGGGGAGCTAAAGGACGAGGAGAGCGACAGCCGGTTCTTCATCGGCTCGCTGGTCAGCGTAGCCCACAGCATAGATGTCCTCGTGATGGCCGAAGGGGTGGAGACCGAGCAGCAGTGGGGGATACTCAAGGAGATGAACATCGACGCGATCCAGGGGTATATCGTCGACAGGCCCAAACCCGTCAAGGCGATGCTCAAGGGCGCCTGAGAGGGGAGGGCGGCCTACAGGATATCGTCGACCATCAGTTCCTGGGAGGCAATTTTCTCGCGGATCCGTTTGCGCTCCGTGATTCTCTGCTGAGCCTGCGGCGGAAGCTCGGTGAAGAAAATCACGTTCTTCTGGATGAGGAGGTCGATCAGGTCTTCGAGAAGGCGGATGATGCCCATGTCGGAGAGCGAGAGCAGGAGTTTCCGGGAATCGGCGCTGACGGTCGTGTGGAGGAACTCAAGGATCTCGTCGTCAATTTCGGACTTCTGTTCTGCGGCGTTCGGTTCTGGGGAGCTGTGCAAGGCGACGATCCTGCCGTCTTCGGCCCGTTCTACATAAAGCATGGTTTTTCTCCCAGAGTGTGATAGTTTTTTACAGGCAAAAAATAGCATTATTTTGCAAAAAAATATATAATTAAAAAAAATGACGAGTCGAAAGAAATGTTTAAACCTGAAAAAGTTATAGAAACCGCTCCGGCGGATTGGGACCTCGGGGAAGACACGGATACATACGACGACCCGCTTCTGGATTGCCTCATCCAGCTCACGAAGCTCCACGGCCATCCCGCTTCCCGGACGGGCCTGAGGGCCGGTCTGCCCCTCGTCCAAAACCGCCTCACGGTGGAGCTGTTTTACCGGGCGGCCGACCGGGCCGACCTGGCGTCCCGCGTTTTGCGCAAGCCCCTCAAGAGGATCTCGTCCCTGCAGCTTCCGGCCGTCCTGCTTCTCCACGAGCGCCAGGCCTGTCTCCTGGTGGAAAGAGAGGCCGGGGGGAAGCAATTCAAGATCCTGCTGCCGGAAACGGGCATGGGGGAGAAGGTCATCTCCCGCGAGGAGCTGGAGAAGCTCTACACCGGGTACGCCATTTTCGTCCGCCCCAAATTCCGTCCGGAGAGGGAGTCCGCAGGCGACCTGCGCCCGGAAACGACGAAGAACTGGTTCTGGGGCACCCTCTTCAGGTCCTGGCGGATCTATCGGGACGTCCTGGTCGCCTCCTTTCTGATCAACGTCTTCGGCCTGGTCAGCCCCTTTTTCGTCCTGATCGTCTATGACCGGGTCATCCCCAACAATGCCGTGGAGACCCTCTGGGTGCTCGCCATCGGGGTCACCGTGATCTATCTCTTCGCCGTCATGATGCGCAGCCTCCGCGGCTATTTCGTGGACGAGGCGGGGAACAAGGCCAACCTGAGGATCTCCGCCATGCTCCTCCAGAAGGTCCTGGGCCTGAAGCTGGAGGCCCGCCCCCAGTCGATCGGCTCCTTCACCCGGAACATCCAGGAATTCGAGAGCATCCGCGATTTCGTGACCTCCTTCTCCATCACCTCGGTGATCGATCTCCCCTTCATGGCCCTGGGGCTGTTCGTCGTCTGGTACATCGGGGGCGCCATCGTCTATGTCTTCATCGTGGCGATCCTCGTCATGCTCCTCTACGCGATTCTGATCCAGATCCCGTTGCGAAAGGCTGTCGCACAAACCTTCCAGGCCTCCTCGCAGAAGAACGCGATCCTCGTCGAGGGGCTATCGGGCCTCGAGACCCTCAAGATGGTCGGCGCGGAGAGCCAGGTGCAGCGGGCCTGGGAAGAGGCGGTCAGCTACATCGCGAAATAGAGCTCGAAGTCGAGGTTCCTGTCCTCCACCGTCAACGACTTTTCCTACTTCCTCCAGAGCACGGCGGTGGTGGCAGTGGTCGTTGCCGGCGTCTATATGATCGGCGAAGGTCTTCTCACCCAGGGGGGCCTGATCGCCCTGGTCATCCTCTCCCGGCAGGTAGTGGCGCCGATGGGGCAGGTGGTGAGCCTCGCCACCCGCTACCAGAGGGCCAAGGAGGCGCTCAAGACGCTCAACGAGATCATGGATCTGCCCGTGGAGCGGCCCGCCGGCAAGATATTCGTCCACAGGACCCGGTTTCAGGGCGCGATCGGCGTGAAGAACCTTACCTTTTCCTATCCCGGCCAGACGACGACCGTCCTGAACAATATCACCCTGGACATCCAGGCCGGGGAAAAGGTTGGCGTCATCGGCCCGATCGGTTCGGGGAAGACCACGCTCGGCAAACTGATCATGGGCCTGTTCGAACCGATCAGCGGTATGGTAACGATGGACGGGACCGACATCCGGCAGATCGATCCCGCCGAACTGCGCTATTATATCGGCTATGTTCCCCAGGACATCACGCTCTTTCGGGGGACCGTCCGAAACAATGTGACGATGGGCGCCCAGGACGTGGATGACAGGTTCATCATCCGCGCGGCGGAACTGGCCGGCGTCGACGAATTCGTCAAAAAGCACCCCCTGGGTTTCGACATGGAGGTCCATGAATTCGGCCGGGGCCTCTCCGGGGGGCAGAGGCAGTGCATCGTCCTCGCGCGGTCGCTGCTTCTCGATCCTCCTGTCCTGGTCCTCGACGAGCCGACCAGCAATATGGACAACAGATCGGAAGTCCGGCTCAAGGAAAAATTATCCAGGGTCATGAAGGATAAAACCCTGATTTTAATCACCCACAGGGCCTCGCTCCTGGAGATGGTGGACCGCCTTGTCGTCATCGACAACGGCAAGATCGTGGCGGACGGGCCGAAGACTGCCGTGCTGGAGGCCCTGAAGCGGGGACAGCTCAACATTTGACGAATTGACATCACTTGGGTCATTGCGAGAAGGCCGCAGGCCGACGCAGCAATCCCGAATTCAGGCAGGAGAGACAAATTGGCAGAACCGGAAAAAAAACCGACCGAACTTTTCTATCGCATCCCGGCCGAGGAGATCGACCTTGCCACGGACATCCGCACATCCGTCATGGCCCAGTCTCCCCGGGGAGGCAGGGTGATTCTATGGGCGGTCCTGCTCCTGTTTATCGCCGGGGCTTACTGGGCCTCCGTTTCGGAGATCGAGGAGGTGACCAGGGGCGACGGCAAAGTCATCCCGGCGAGCCAGATCCAAGTCGTCCAGAACCTCGAAGGGGGAATCCTCTCGGAGATCCTGGTCAAGGTGGGGGATTCGGTGAAGAAGGACCAACTGCTGCTCAGGATCGACGAGACCCGGTTCTCCTCTTCCTTCCAGCAGAACCGCGCGAAATATCTTGCCAACAAGGCCAAGGCGGCCCGCCTGCAGGCGGAAACGAGCGGAACCCCCTTCCGGGTTCCCGCGGATGTGATTAAGGAAAAGCCAGAGATCGGCGCCCGCGAGCAGGAGCTCTACGAGTCCAGGAAGAAGGAACTCCGCTCCAGCATGGAAATCAAGCAGCAGCAGATAGTTCAGCGCAAGAATGAATTGAAGGAGTTAAACACCAAACTTGCGGAGCTCAGCAAGTCCTATGAGTTTTACCAGAAGGAACTGAAGCTCACCAGGCCGCTGGTGCCCCAGGGCGCCGTTTCGGAGATGGAGCTGCTGCGCCTCGAGCGCCAGGCATCCGATTTACAGGGGGAAATAGAACAGACGAAGCAGGCGATTCCCCGGGCCCAGTCCAAGATCGAAGAGAGCCAGGTTGCAGTCAACGAACTGCAGCTCTCCTTTCTCAACAAGGCCAAGGCGGAGCTCAACGAGGTCTCGGCCCAGCTCGGAGAGGACGCCGCCACCTCGATCGCCCTGAAGGACCGGCTCACCCGGACCGCGGTCCGCTCGCCCGTCAACGGCACGGTCAAACGCCTGCTGATCAATACGGTCGGCGGGGTCGTCCAGCCCGGCATGAACCTCGTCGAGATCGTTCCCACGGAAGGCACGCTGCTGGTCGAGGCCCGGATCAAGCCTTCCGACATCGCCTTCCTGACGCCGCAACAGAAGGCCACGGTAAAGTTCACCGCATATGATTTCACGATCTACGGCGGGCTCGAGGCCAAGCTGGAACAGATCGGGGCGGACAGCATAACCGACGAAAAGGGTTACAGCTACTATCTCGTGCAACTGCGGACGGAAAGAAACTATCTCGGCACCAGGGAAAAGCCGCTGCCGATCATCCCCGGCATGATCGCCTCGGTGGACATCCAGACCGGGAAAAAGACGATCCTGTCGTATCTGATTAAACCGATCATGAGAGCGAAGTACATGGCGTTGAGGGAGCGCTGATCCCATGGCCATACTGCTGAGCAGTGCGAACCGGGCGGTGATCAAGAGGTGGAACGATCTGCTCGCCGGCCAACACCAGTTGGAGCAGGCGACATCGCTGGGCGAGCTGAGGCGGCGTTGCGCGGACAGGAGTTATGACCTGGTCCTCACGCATCGCCTGCTCGTCGACATGCAAACATTTTCGGAGCTCCGCCGGCTGGCGCCTTCGGCCCGGTTCTTCCTGCTTTCCGATCTGCCGAACGAGGAGGAGGGTATTGCCTTCCTGAAACTGGGGATCGTGGGATACGCCAACACCTATATCTCGCCGGCGCGCCTCGCCGAGGCCCTGCGGGTGATTTCCGAAGGCGGCGTCTGGCTGGGGCAGAAGGTCATCCAGCAGTTGATCCTGGAGACGGCCGCCAGGGTGAAAGACCAGCCGGCGCCCGTTCCCGGGCAGGCATTGACCGGCCTGACCAAGAAGGAGATCAAGGTCGCCGAGATGGTGGCCGGGGGCCGGACCAACCTCGAGATCGCCGCCGATCTCAAGATCACCGAACGGACCGTCAAGGCCCATCTCACCTCTATCTACGAAAAGACCAGGACCGGCAACCGCCTGAGCCTCGCGCTGCTGATCAACCGCCGGTGATCCTCCTGCTTATCTCTTCGTTTCTTCATCAGGCAGAGTATTTTCGGTTGCAAAACGAGCACGACTTCAATACACTGAATCAGACGGCCCCGATCGAGGAAATCCCGTATGGACATTGGTGAAATAAAGGAGAAAGTCAGGAGAAACCAGTACGAGTATACGCTTCTATGTCGAACTTCCCCAGGTTGCCTTCGCATAGAGTAATACCCTCCTATATGCTTATATTGCGACCGGCAAACGCCTGAGATAGGCGCTCAGAAGATTTCTCCGGAAAAGAGGGCCTTGATAAAATCCGCGTAAGGCAAGACGTCGACGCTATCGAACTTGTAGCTGCGTGAACCGCAATAAACGCCGATCATTCGCTCCACTTCAACCCCGCTACGGTCTGCGAGGGCGCGCATGGGTTTTTCCCAGGCGCGATCCCATCGCTCGGCGCGTTTAACCTCAAGGGCAATCACCCTGGGAGGGCTGTCCGGTCTGCGGGATGCGGTTTCAATGATGAAATCGATCTCCACCCCTGCGGGGGTGCGATAGTAGAACAGCCGTCTTTGCTTGCGGCTTATTTCGTTGTAAACGCGCAACTCGTGGTAAACCAGCGTTTCCAGCGACGTGCCCTGCCAGAGCCTGTCGATGGGATCGTGCAACAAACCGGCGGAGGCCCTTGCCACCCCCGGATCGAACCAATAGAATTTCGGTTGGGCCGCCTCCCGGACCTTCAGTCCCGGCCGCCACGCGGGAAGAAAATATCCCACCAGGGTATCTGTCAGAACGGCAAAGTAGTTTTCCACGGTGCTGCGGGCAACAGCGGCATCACGGGCGATGTTTTGAGCGTTGACAGCCTGACCGTTAATCAGACCGGCCACGGATAGAAAACGGATGAACGGAGGGACATTGCGGATCAATCCTTCTGCCTGCAGCTCCTCCTTGAGGTAGGTGTTCACGTAAGCCGCAAGGATGTCGGCGGCGTCTTTGGGTTCGTTCCATACGAAAGGCAGCAGGCCCCAGTTGAGGGCGAATTCAACGTCGAAGTCTTCGCCCAACTCGGCGGCGGAAAAACTTTCCATGGACAAGGTCAGGGCGCGGCCGGCAAGCATATTGGCCCCCCCGCGGCGCAGCTTCCGGGCAGAGGATCCGCAAAGAGCGAAGCTCCACTTTTTTTGTCCCATGATGCGATGCACCTCGTCCAGGAGGGGGGGAACTTTCTGAATCTCATCCAGAACAACCCAACTCGCGGCGGCCCGCCCGCCGATCAGGGCTTCAAGCCGATGAGGATCACGCGAAAGTTCAAGGAAAAGGGAGGCATCGAGCAGGTCGAGGATATAGGCATCGGGAAGGGTCTGACGCAGCCAGGTGCTCTTCCCTGTACCCCGGGGTCCGAAGAGGAAAAAGGAACGGTCCGGCCGGCTGAGCAATCTTGGAACGACAACAGCGGTATTCATCCTCGCTCCTTTGCGCTATGCTTATTATGATGTATATTTGCAATGCAATATTACATCTTGCCTACAAAAAATCAAGAAATTTTGTCACCGGCCCCGCAACCGCCTGAGCCTCACGCTGCCGATCAACCGCCGGTGAATCTGTTTGCTGCCGCCTTCCGCGCTCCGGAAAGGGCGGAGCGCCTTTCCGAACGATCGCTTCCTCCTTCTCCCCGCCTTGTTCCTCAAGAGAAAGGGGACAGATTTGAAATCTGTCCCCTTTTTTGATCCGAGAATAGGGGCTCAGCCCCCTCCCCAATCAGGTGGAAAATCCCCTCTTCGTTATTCATTTATGTTTTGCTGCTTTGATGGTATATTGATATCAAACAAGGGGGCGAATCTGAAACAGAGATAGAAGGGGGGTGGAAAAAGGAAAAGGTAAACATTATGGATCGGATCACCGCTCACCCGGACGTGATGGTAGGAAAACCCACTATCAGGGGGATGCCCATTACCGTCGAACAGCTTTTCAAAGCCCTGGCAAACGGTATTACAACGGATCAACTCCTCGATGACTATCCGGAATTGGAAAAAGAGGATATCCGGGCCGCTCTTCTCTATGCATCACAATTGGTAGATGAGGAACGCATTTACAAGGATTCACAGATATTGCATTGGTGGGCCGCAGACCAGCAGAGGACATCCTTTACGTATGTATTTCCAACGAGGGAGAAGCGTAAAGCGTAGAATTGACACCTAATATCACTGCTGAACTCAACGAAAACGGTGATCTGATCGGAATCGAAATATTGAATGCCAGCAGCTACATCCGAGACGCCGTTATGGAAACTGTCCAGGCAAAGATGCTCAGGCTTACAGACGCAGGGGCGGCTTGAGGTTGACCTTGCAATCTTCACCTCACCTCCGTCTACGAGAAGACCAAGACCGGAAGCCGGCTCAGCCTGACCACCTTTTTCTTTTCCCACTGCAGCGACTCCTGACAGGGAAGAAGCGGGTGAAAGTTGAGGCTTGACTTGATACTACTTTCTGATACTATATTCCCATGATCGGCAAACATCAAAAAACGCTCCGTGCCATATTTGCCGACCCGGTTCGCTCCAACATTAACTGGACGGAAATTGAAGCCCTGCTGATGGCGCTAGGTGCGGAACGGGACGAAGGCAGCGGGTCGCGAATCCGCTTTGCCCTAAACGGCATCCGAGCCACCTTTCATCGGCCCCATCCCCGGAAAGAGGCCGACAGGGGGGCCGTGAAGGCCGTCCGGCGTTTTCTGGAAGAAGGGGGTACCAGACCATGATGCAGTACAAAGGTTACACGGGCAAGGTAGAGTTTGACAGCGAGGCAGATATCTTTCACGGGGAGGTAATCGGTCTGCGCGATGTGATCACCTTTCAAGGAAGGACCGTCGATGAGGTGAAGGATGCGTTTCGAGGATCCGTTGATGACTATCTGGCGTTCTGCGCCAAGCGCGGGGAAGAACCGGAAAAACCATTCACAGGAAAATTCGTGCTTCGCCTGCCGCCTGACTTGCACCGTAAAGCTTATATAGCCGCAAAGAAGTCGGGATCCAGCCTGAATTCCTGGATTTTGCAGACGCTGGAGCATTCAACCGAAAACGTATCATAAATATCCCCGGAACTGCCCCCGGACCTGCGGGGTGACGAGGGCGGTCTGTGGGAGAATTTCGTCATCGCCGAGCTGATGAAACGGAACCGCAATCAGCATCTGTTTCCCAACTGCTATTTCTGGCGTAGTCACCACTCCCCCTCACGTCCGTCTACGAAAAGACCAAAACCGGCAACCGCCTGAGCCTCACGCTGCCGATCAACATCACCTCCCCGCCGCCTCATTCCTCTATTCCGGAAGCGGATCCAGGCATGCCCTGTCCAATCCCTCTGTCGGAAAAGGATCGTCCCGTCCTCATGGCGGCCGTGCTCGCCCGCGCCGATTGCCTGGTCACCGGCGATCTGATACATTTCGGTCCCTTCTTCGGCCAACGAATCCAGGGCGTACTGATCTGCCGTCTCAGAGACCTCGATCTCCCGATCAATCGAGGGTGAACACGCCCGGACCTGGTACGGGCCGGTTTTGCTTAGAAATTAAAAATATTGCTCCAGGAACCCCCAGATCAGCTTCCGGGTCGGCCCGGGAAAATCGTTCGCCATTCGATCCAGCCTCTGTCTGTCCAGGAAAGCAATATCCAGTTCATCCTGAAAGGGAATCGTCTTGCGCAGGTAGATGGTATCGAGCAGGGCCTTTTCCGGAAGGGCCAGGTTGAAGCCGTCCCGGGCCTCGAAACCGGTGAAGAGATGGGGGGCAAGATGGGAAAACTCGATCGTTGCCCCGCCGTATTGAACGTTCCGGGCCGAGCCGACCGCCGTACTGAGCGTCAGCACCGTGCAGACCACAGGGGATTGCAGCAGGATGCCGTGGCGATTCAGC
>Ga0172370_10007967_pt1 | contig 12842 bp, 8 predicted proteins | sample LakKiv5m_FD_114538 | JGI IMG/M metagenome (GOLD analysis project Ga0172370, IMG submission 114538) | Freshwater microbial communities from Kabuno Bay, South-Kivu, Congo - kab_022012_11.5m | ecosystem: Environmental > Aquatic > Freshwater > Lake | place: Democratic Republic of the Congo...
TATTCAGGTTCCTGAATTCTCCTGATTCAGAATGGTCTTATTTGACAAACAGGTCTATTGAGCAAATTGAATTATTCGACACTACCTAAAAAGGTGGGGGCTTCATTTGAAAACTATTTTATGTAATTTTGTTTTTCAGTTACTTAGCGGATTTTTTTCTGTTCTTTTGATTTTTATCGGACAGTAGTGGAATAAAAAATAATTGACTCATTCCCAAATATATTGCCAATCTGCTTCCATCCTTACTCTATTCCTGAATGAATAGGATATTAACTTTGAGAAGAATATTAAAGGAATAAGAAAAAGTCAAATGGAGTTTTCGGAAAAATTTCTTAAATTTATTATTTAACTTTTATTATTTGATGACACAAAAAGAAAAATATATTTTTTATTCGATATTTGTCTTTTTTCTGCTGTTTAATCCGATTCTGATTTTTCAGCAGAACCTTCTTCCATTTGTAGATTTACCTAATCATTTGGCAGAAGCAACAATTTACAGGCATTATTGGGACCCGGGAAATCAATTTTCGCGATTTTTTTCCATTGACAAAATGATTGATCCGAACACATTCAATCTTTACTTTTTCAGTCTTAAATTATTTCCAGATGTAGAAACTGCCGCAAAGTTCTTTTATTCCCTCTACTCTCTCATGCTTCCGTTTTCAATCCTGCTGTTGCTTAAAAAGTCAGGTGGGAATGTCTGGTTTTCGCTTTTCTCTTTTTTATATGTTTACAATTTCAATACTACCTGGGGATTTTCGGGATTCACAATCGGAATACCTGTGCTGATGTTCTCGTTATATCTTTTAATATTAAAATCAGAAAAAGGCAAACTTTATATTGATATACTACTGATTTTTGCTTCATTGCTGCTTTTCATTATGCATGCGTTAGTAGCGGGATTGTTTGTAATGATTGTGATGCTTTCATCTATTCTTATAATAAGGAAAAAGAAACACAATTTTCTGAAAAATTCTTATATTGCTTTTCCATTAATTATTATCATAATTTACTGGTGGATAACCAGTGACCATGATGGCTCGGTATCAACATCATCATACTTAAAAGATTATTATTCTAATACTTACTTGCTTAAAGCCTATAAAAGATTTGCCTTTGTATGTTACGACGATTACCATTTGTTTCGGGGTATTTGGGGGATAGCGGCTGGAACTCTGTTTTCATCGTCAATTCTAATACCTTTCTTTTTGTGGTTCGTTAAGAATTTTAAAGAATTCAAGAATGAAATGTCCGACAGAAAGGAAAATGTTCTTTGGTCATTTATCTTTTGTTCATTTTTCATTATATTCTTTTTTCCGCCGGACCTCCCAGGTCAGTGGTATTTATGTCAGAGATTCGGAGTTTTCCTTTTGCTTGGACTCATCGTTATTAACGGCAAAAGAATAAAAGCCGGAACAATGTTAAAAGTCGGAGCAGTAATTTCTGTAATAATTTATTCCTTTTTATGGACGAACTTTTTTCTGGATTTTGCTCAAGAAAACCTTGGAATAAACTCCGATTTTTTCAAAGATGTGAATAATAATGTTCTCGCAGGAATTATCTATGACCAGTCATTCCGAAGTGGTACTGAATATATACACTTCCCGAATTATTTCATCATTAAAAACAAGGGAATAGCAACAACCATGATGGCGGATTACAGGTTCAGCATTATCAAACGAAAAGCGGGTAAAGACATTCTGCCTTCTTATGATGCCATGATGAACTCTGTCAATACTGCTTACCTTGGTTACTGTGGTATGAAGTATATTCTTGTACGCGGTGAAATCCCGCCAGAGAATAGAGATTTTTTCAATAGATTTAAGCTTTATAGCAAAACCGGAAAATGGGAGCTTTGGAAAAGAATGAATAATGGGGACTATTAGTCTACATTTTCAATGCAAAAAAACTTTTTATTTCCCAGTTCCAATTAAACCGGAATTTTAATAATTTCAATAAATTATAAGATTCTCCTTGTATCTAAATGGTTTTCAAGTATGAATATAATTTTTTAATAATTATCCTATCAATAATTTTCTAAATTTTAAATATTCCCGGAAATTAATGTCTGTGCAAATCCCTGTGCATAATTCTCCGAGATTCTGTTAGCTGGTCTTCTGCCGATAAAGCAAGAAGCCGGTTGTTCAAATACCTGTCATTTTCAGCATGAAGAATTTTAGCAAAATAAGTAAGCACCGAAGGTGGAAAAACGTTACTTCTTTCGTAAAGGCTTCTTTGTTGAAGTAGTTTTTCCGAAGATTCCGCACAGCTTGTGGCTAATTCACTAAGTTCGGTATAGAACGTTGAAGCGGCAATATTGCCTGAAACGTGACTGTGTTCGCATATATCAAGGGATTGCTTTTCATTTGTCAAACCCCAGTCAACAGCCATAGTTATACCTCCAAGCAAAAGATGAGCATTGGCACTACCGTCGGGGCTTCTCAATTCTACAGTCTGCCTGCCGCAGCCATTTTCAAGTGGCTGAACTTGCTGCGGATTTACAAGTTTGGCAAGATTATTTATTTTATTCCAAGCAAGAGGTACACGAATTAATGCCGTCCTGTTGGAATCGCTCCAGCAGACCTTTGTGGGAGCTTCCTGATTCGGGACGAGTCTCAGATAGGAAGCAGAAACCATATTTCCGAATGAAGTAAGACTTGGAGCGTAGCAGCAGAGACCGCCAATAAGCATTTTTGCTTCTTTCGAAAGCTCGCCCTCATTATCTTTCATAATATTCTTACCGTCTTTATAAAGAGCCATGTGGATGTGCATACCGGTTCCGGCATGTCCAGGCTCGATTTTCGGGAAAAATGTAGCGATGAAGTTTCTCTTATATGCGACGTTTCTAATTATCCAGCTTGCAAGAACAAGGTTGTCTGCTGTTTCTTCGATGTCTGTAAGTAAAAATTCTATTTCCACCTGTTCAGCCATTTTCCCTTTAAGTTCGGCATAGTCGCTTTCCACCTTTTCAAGTGAGCCAACTTCGTTATGAGCATATTTCACAGCATTTGTAATTTGAGAAAGGTACTTCAGCATCTCATTGACAATTTCAGTGGTTTTTGAAAAAGGAGCGGTTGCATGGTATCCTTTTTGCTTTGGCAAAGGATACGACATATTTTCAACATGTCCGATGAGATAGAACTCCAGTTCTCCGAGAGCGAAAAGGTCCATGCCAGTATCTTTCTTCAAAATCTTGACAGCATTATGGAGAATATTGTCGGGTGCAAACGGTGCAAGTACGCCGTCACGAGTAACGAAGCGGCAGATGAAATCAAGACTTTTGGGGTCGAAGGGATTAAGAAAAGCACTCTTATATACCGGGACAATGTATAAGTCAGAAGAGCCAATATCAACTATCCCTTTGAACAGCGACGAGCCGTCGCAGCGTTCGCCTTCTGCAAGAACAAGCTCGGCTTGTTTGCGGTTGGAAATAGGTATTCTCATTTCCTTTATTTTACCGTCAATACTTGTATAGTGTAATGTGATTCTCTCAATCTGTTTTTCTAAAATAACCTTAATCAAATCGTCTCGGGTCAGTTCCGAACGTTCTTTTCCGGTAATTAGTGATACCGGGTTAGCCAGTGCAAAATTTTCAATTTTCGTCATCAACAATCTCCAAAATTTTCAATCAAAATCTTTTTACATTTTCCAAAAATAATTAGCTTGTAAAATTAACACTTTATTCTTTAATTTTAAAGAAAATTGATGATTTCTCTATATTTAAAAGTATTTATCAGCGAGAAAGAGCTTAGATATTATTAATTTATTTGTTAGTTTTGCAAAAAATTATTTTAACATTTTGAAATTTTGGAGTTAAAATGGCAGAAAAATCGGATTATCTAAACAAAAAGAAGCTTGTTGAACACATTGATATTAAATCACTTGACGTTGTTAATCTTGTTGACGCTATGGGTAAAACCGCATTTCAGGCTCGTAACTTAAATAGAGCAGCAAATATTTACGTCAAAATGCTTAAAGATAATGGCTGTACTATTTACCTAACACTTGCAGGTTCTCTTTTCAGTGCCGGATTGAAAGACATTGTTGTGGACATGATACGAAACAACATGGTTGATGCGATTGTTTCCACCGGAGCCATAATCGTTGACCAGGATTTTTTCGAAGGTCTCGGTTTTAAGCATTACCAAGGTACTCAGTTTGTTGACGACAATGAACTGCGAGACCTTATGATTGACCGCATTTACGATACATATATTGATGAGGAAGAACTTAGAGTTTGCGATATGACAATCGGTGAAATCGCAAACAGTCTTGACCCCAGACCCTACAGCAGCCGTGAATTTATAGGTGAAATGGGCAAATGGCTCGTTCTGAACAAAAAAGGTGAAAACTCTGTCGTCCGTAATGCTTACGAAAAGGGAGTTCCGATTTTTGTTCCTGCTTTTTCAGATTGTTCCGCTGGCTTTGGTATGATTCATCACCAGTACTATTCAAAAGGACCTGTTATGTCACTTGATTCAGCCAAAGATTTCCTTGAACTGACAAAAATTAAAATTAAAGCTAAAGAAACAGGTATTTTCATGGTTGGTGGTGGCGTTCCGAAGAATTTCACTCAAGATGTTATTGTTGCTGCTGACGTATTAGGAGTGGAAGCATCCATGCATAAATACGCAATACAAATAACAGTTGCCGACGAACGTGATGGAGGTTTATCTGGTTCCACACTCAAAGAAGCAAGTTCTTGGGGTAAAGTCGAAACTACTTACGAACAGATGGTCTTTAGCGAAGCAACAATAGCACTTCCGTTAATAGCTGCTTACGGCTACCAAAAAGGTGCATGGAAACAGAGAAAAGAAAACAGATATAGCGATTTCCTGAACAAGGTATAATTTTAACTAATGCCCGACATATAAGGTATACAGTTCTAAAAGCTAGTAAATAGACAACTAAACAAACGGAATCTCGTCCATATTTCTTTTTATTTTTGTAACCGATTTTATGTTGAGAACAGAACTGCTCGAATTTGGCAAAACCATATATGATGATGACTTGCTTGCTTTGTCCATTGAACTTTTTGACGAGGTTAGCTCTCTGAAGTTAGATGAAAAAGCTAAGACTACTGCCTTTTTAATCAATGCCGATTTAAAAAGAACAAATATTCAAAAAGTGATAGAAGAGAAATTTGGGAAAGAAATTCTGCATCAAACTCAGCTTCTTAACAGAATGGGTAGTGTCTCTTTCCGAACAACCGGCAAGAATGCGGCTCTGCTAAGGAAAGCATTTATTGAGCTTACGGATGACATATCAATAATCATTATTAAACTTGCTGAAAGACTTATCAATCTTAGATTTGCTGACAAAAACGGCTCAGAATCGGCTTTAGAGTGCTCTGATGAATGTCTTTATTTCTATTCTCCCATTGCCCAGATGTTGGGAATACGAAAGATTTACAATGAGATGGATGACATTTCATTTAAAAATCTTTATCCAAAAGAGTTTGAATATTTAACAAAAAAAATTAATGAGAGGGAAACTCTTTACAATTCGAAGCTTGCATCAATGAGAAATGACCTTTTGAAAGCTCTTGCCGAAAATAAAATTGAAGGCAGGCTTCAGTCACGTATCAAACGTCCTTACAGCATTTACAGAAAACTGAAGAACAAAAGAATTCCACTTGAAGAAGTGTATGATTTGCTTGCTTTGAGAGTGATAACAAAATCAACCGAGAACTGTTACCTTACATTGGGTGTTGTTCATAGTAAATGGCTTCCTATTGAAGGAAGATTCAGAGATTGGATTTCGTACCCGAAACCAAATGGATATCGTTCGATACAAACTACCGTACATACCCGAAAAGGTGATAAATTTGAGATTCAGATTCGCACGGAGGAAATGCACGAGGAAGCAGAATTCGGTTCTTCTGCACATTGGGCATACAAGCAGGGAGAAACAGAAGCAAAAACAACTTGGATTCAGAGTTTACGAGAGTTTTTGGATAATGATGAGTATTTTGATAATCCGGAACAATTTTTTGAAAAGCTGAAAACCGAAATGAAGCGGAACTATATAAATGTTCTTACTCCGAAAGGTGAAATTATTTCCTTACCGGAAGGTGCTACTCCGCTAGATTTCGCATTTTCTGTTCATACAAATCTTGGATATAAAACCACCGGTGCTAAAGTCAACGGTAAATTCGTTAAGTTGAAGACTGAACTCAAATCAGGTGACGTAATCGATATTACATCAAATCCTACTGCATCTCCGTCGCGAGATTGGCTGAATATAGTAAAAACTTCACGGTCACGTTCAAAGATTCTCCGGTGGTTCAAAAAGAACGAAAGAGAAATTTACATAATGCAGGGAAAAAATTCCTGGGAAAAACTCAAAGACTTGTATAGACGTAAAATCAGGAATTTTGAGGATGAGCAAAAGCTGAAAGCAAATATTACCAAACTCGGTTATAAGTCTTACGATGATTTCTACTTTGCAATATCTAACGGAGCTGTGAAATGCTGTCTTTATCTTTTGAAGAAGCTTTATCCTGATGCATTCAAAGCAGTTGATAAAGAGCGAAAAATGAAAAGTTCATTCAGGAAAGAGTCATCTCCTCCTGTCAGGGTAGAAGGTTTGGAAAATATTGAAACTAAATATGCACGCTGCTGCAATCCCATAAAAGGTGAACCTATAGTTGCATACATAACTAAAAAGTCTATGCTGAAAATCCATTCTTCTACCTGCTCATATATAATAAGCGGAGCAGCAGACAGAAGCTGTCTGAAGAAAGCTGAATGGCTTGGTGTTGAATCATTTCAGACAGTTCGCTGCAAGATTTTCGGCGACAATTTTTCTAATATGCTTTCACAAGTGGTTTCCTGTGCCGAAAGTGAAACATTGAATATTTTGTCAACTCAGAAATTAATTCAAAAGAGCAGATTGGACGGACTTTATTTAGAAATCGAAGTGTCCGGTATTTCTCAGTATGAACGATTTTGCACAAAACTCAAAAGTACCGGAGCAATCGAAGTGATAAAAGTAGTTTAAACTTTACAAAATAAAGTGTAAACATTGTCAAGCGTGAATACTAAGTTATTATAAAATGAATTCGAAATAATTATCCGTGTTGATTACTTTGTGTTCCACATCCGGATATGCTTTGATATAAGTCACTGGAACCTTGACTTTAGCCTTAGGATTCCATTTTATTTCGAAGCTGTATAATTTACCGCCATATTCTTCGATATAATCAATTTCCTGTTTCTGAACAGTCCTCCAGAAGTAAGAATTTACTTTTTTATTGGAATTATGCAGGAATTTAATCCTTTCTGCAATAACAAAATTTTCCCACATCACACCTTTGTCGGCTCTGATGTCTAAGGGATTGAAATTATTGATAATTGCATTTCTGATACCGAGGTCCCAAAAGTAAATTTTTCTGCTTTTCTTAAGTTCGTTCCTAAGATTTCTGCTGAATGAATGCAAACTGAAAATAACAAAAGTTTTTTCAAGTAAATCTATATATCTCGAAACTGTGTTTTTGTCATATCCCAGAGTTACTGACAGTTCATTGAGCGAGACCTCACTTCCAATTTGCAAAGCAAGTGCTTGAACCAATTGGTCAAGAAAAATCGGTCTTTTAACTGTCCCAAGAGCAAGAATATCTTTAAATAAATAGGATGAAACGAGCTGTAAAAGTCTGTCTTCCTTATCATCCGGTCCATTAACAATCTCCGGATAATACCCGAAAATCATTCTGTTTTCCAAAAGACGTTTTTCTTCAAGCTGCGAGCTATGCTTAGCAAGTTCCGAAAAAGTAAAGGGATACAACCTGTATTCATATTTCCTTCCGGTTAATGGTTCGTTCAGTTCATTTGATAAATCGAAAGCAGAAGACCCGGTAAGAATAAGTTGAATATCATCGAAATTATCAACAATAAGCTTTGCGGTCAAACCAATATCCGGTATTCTCTGAGCTTCGTCAATGATAACTATTTTTTTCGCACCAATAAGTTCCCTCAATTGTGTGGAGGAGGGTCTGCTTAATTTTGCAAAAATATCCGGTTCGTCACTGTTCCAAAAAACAAAAGATTGATTCAGCACTTTTGCCAAATCTTTAACCAAAGTTGTTTTCCCGACTTGCCTTGCACCGGTTATCATCAAAGCTTTGCCTTTGAAAAGCTTTTTATGAATTATGTCCGTTAATGTTCTGCTAATCATGAATAATTTGTTAAAAAATAAAACTTCTATTAAGTAATCACCAAAAATAATAATATTCAGTGAATTAAACAAGCAAATTATTATAATATTTAGTGAATTGATTCACCAATAATATTAATATTTGGTGAGTTGATTCACCAAAAATCATAATATTTGGTGAGTTGATTCACCAAATATTATAATAATTGGTGAATTGGAAAATATTTCTTCTCTTTTCTTTCTTGTTAGTTTAAAAATGATTTTGTAATTTGCAGTGCATTCTGATAGCGTGATTTCAATGCAATCAGAACTAAATAAAAGTGAATGGCTTATGCATTTTCTTTATATTTATCAAGCATTTAGACGAATTTTACATATAACGGATTAACAAAAAGGGAGAAAGAGTTCCGAGATGAAAAAAACTATAGTTTGTCTGGTATTAAGTTTCTTGTGTTGTTCTAACATGGTTTTTTCGCAAGCTTCAAGCTCTTCCGAAACTTATCACAATTTCGGACTCTTTACTCATTACAAATACGTAATCAATCAGGCAGACTTCACCAATCTCCCGGGTATAGCTATCACCGGTCCGCACTTTAAAACCAATTACGGTTCGGGCTCTTCATTTGGCGGGTCTTACAATTTTATGTCAGGAATTTATGGATTTGAATTGGCGGTTGGTTATAATTCATATAAAGGTAGTTTTAATTCCACATATTCCGAAATAAAAAAAGTTGATAAAAATCAACTTGAGGTATTTTATCATCATCAGCTTGATTTTTCATTGAAGGATTACAGTTTTGAAGCTAATGTAAAGACATTATTTTTCGAAAGATTGGCACTCTCGGCTGGTGTTGGAATTATTATCGGTGGTAGTTCTACGTTTAGTCAATTCGAACAGATTGAAATACCCAAGGGTGAGTTAAGAATTGTTGATTCAATTTACCAGGCTAAAGGCAGGTTTATTAGCAACGAAGAATCCGGAAGTTTGCCTGGTTTGAACAACACTCGTTTTTTCGCAGGAGCAAAAGTAGGTTATGATTTACCTGTAACAAACAGCAGAAATATTATGCTGAGACCCGAGTTAGGAATAAGTTATGTGCTGACGCCGATAATACAAAATATAACATGGAATATGGTTAGTATTAAGTTTGGAGTAAGTCTTTTTTATTCTACTTCAAAAGCTCAAATCGGTAAAACCGAAGCGATTAAAATGCAGGATGAAAAAATTGAACAGCTTAATAAACAATATGAAAGCAAACTGACCGAGAACAGAAAGCTTGAAGAGAATATTCAATTACTAAAAGATGAACACGAAAGATGCGAGAGACTTCTGGCAGAAAAGGAAAATATTCTTAAAAACGATACTTTAGCTGCCGCACTTGAAAAATCCAAAATCGAAAGTGAGAGATTGGAAATGAACACAATGATAGATGAAGAAAACAAATTGAAAGGCAGAAAATGTGACTGCTACGTTATTCTCTTTCTATCAACAACAAATAAGGATGCAGCTGACAGGTTGAAAAACCAGTTATTGACAGATGGAGTTAATTACGTTATGATTTCTCAGTTTAACGACCCCTACATGAATGAAACTTATTATCGAGTTCAGTCCCGATGCTATGACAATCATAATGATGCTTTTGATGATAAAATAAAAATCAGGGGAGTAATAAATAAATTAAATCTTAATTCACAAATTAGATGCGATAAATAAGATATTATGGCAAGAATCCTTCTGATATTGATGTTACTGGTAAATGTCTCGTTTGTTCTCATTGGTCAACAGGAAAGCAGACATACCAGGATTGTTATATTTAATAATATCGGACAGAAAGAAACTGTAAGGATAGATGAGAATGTTTCTATAGTTCTTGGAACTAATGTTAAACCTGAATATACTTATTTGGCTTACTCATCAGGTAAATCACCCGGTGAATATATTGTAGAATTAAAATCAAATGAATTTCTTTTAAAGAAAATTAGTGAATTACGTAATTCACTAAATAGTATGAAGAAAGTAATTCCATTAGGAACAAAAATCCCTCTTCTGGCGGAGAATTCAAAAAATCAGTCCAATGCTCCAAATAAAAGTAATTCTCAATTTCAAATCGAAGAAAAGCCACAAATTACCAGAAAGCTATCAGTGAAGGACACTCTTTCCAAAAAAATTGAGAATATGATTGCCAAACAAAGATTTACTAATAACGATTATTCTGTCTTTAATATCCCCGAATATCAGAGCTATATTGAAACCGTTCAAAGTCTTGTTAATAAAAGCAGTACAAGCATCGAAGATAATAATTCTACAATAAGCAAAAACAAGAAACATATTGATACCATCAGGGAGAAAATTGCTAAGATTAATGAAACGGGTCAAAACGTAGAAAGCCTGGATAATCTCGGGCAGGAGATTGACAGTCTCTTGACATTCAATTATGAACTGCTGCTAATGAACAAAAGTCTTTCGGACAGTAAATCGAATTTGGAAAAGGAATTGAAACTTAAAATAATCATTTACAATTATCTTGTCAGATTTGTGATAGGTCTTATTGTCGTAATTGCATTGATATTTATTATAATAATTGTTCTTTATAGAAGCTACCGCCAAAAGAAAAAATTCAATGTCCAACTCGAAAACATTAATAAAGTACTTGAAAATACCAATCACGAACTTTACATCTCAAATCAACAGCTTCTTGAACAAAACAGAGAAATTCAGGAGCATCATGACCAATTGTTCGAACTGAATAACGAAAAAGAAAAACTTCTCAGCATAATTAAAAACGAGCTTCTTAGTGCTTCGGAATATGTTATTTCATTGATACCGAAACCAAAAGTATATAAAACAATCCAAACAGATTGGATATTTATTCCATCAGACGATTTAGGAGGAGATGCATTCGGTTACAACTGGATTGACGAAAATAACTTCGCAGTTTATCTGCTTGATGTCAGCGGTCATGGTATTGGTTCGGCTTTACATTCGGTTCAGGTATTGAATACTTTACAGAATAGGACATTGCCCAATATTGATTTTACTAAACCAAATGAGGTTTTAAATGCTTTGAACAATATTTTCCAAATGAGGATGCACAAGGATGTTTACTTCACCCTATGGTACGGAGTTTATAACAAAGCTGACAGAAAGCTAAAATATGCATCTGCCGGTCATCCTCCGATGCTTCTTTCGGAAAACGGTTCGGGTGTGAAACTCCTTGAAAGTCAAAACATTTGGATTGGTGCAAAACCGAATGTCGAGTTTAAATATGATGAATTAACAATATGCAATCCTGCGACTTTATTTTTATTTTCAGACGGGGTTTACGAAATAAGAAAAACCGATAGTAAGATGTACACATTTGATGAATTCTCTGTTCAAATAATCAATTCAATTGAAAAGGATAATCGTAATCTTAGCTATTTATATGATTATGCTAAACAAATTTCAGGTAAATCTACACTAAATGATGATTTTTCGATTCTTAAAATTAAATTTGAATAAATCTTTATGCCGCAAAAACATTGGTCTGTTATAATCAACCCTCGTTCAGGCAATTTCAACATCCAAAAGGACTTTGATGAAATTAATAAGTTATTTATTTCAAAAGGTATCCATGCAGATTTTACATTGACTAAACATAAAAAACATGCAGAATCCATAGCCGCCGAATTATTGAGCAAAGGTCTGACAAAAATTGCTGTTGTAGGTGGTGACGGTACACTTAACGAAGTTGTCAACGGTATTTTTACATCGGGAGTTCCAGTCCCATCGGATATGACATTAGCGATGATTCCTGTTGGTACGGGTAACGATTGGTGTAGAACTTTCGGTATTCCTTCAGATTTTAGTAAAGCTATTGAATTAATTGCTTTGGGTAAAACCATAAGACAAGACATTGGTAAAATATATTTTGAAAATGGTAAAACGAATTATTTTATTAATGTTGCCGGTGTTGGTTTTGATGCCGAAGTGGTTAAAAAAGTCAATAATGACCAAATAAAAAATAGACGCGGCAAATTGGTGTATTTAAAAAATCTTGTCTTGTGCTTGATTAAATCAAAAAGCCAACACATGAAAAATGAATTTGATAACAAAATTCTTGATGCTGAAGTTTTCAGTATTGCAATTGGAATAGGTAAACATAACGGTGGTGGTATGATGCCTTTACCAAATGCAATAGTTGACGATGGTTTATTTGACATTACAGTTATTAAGAAAATCAGTAAGTTAGATGTAATAATTCAAACAAAAAATTTATTTGATGGAACTTTTATAACACATAAATCAGTTGAATGTCACAGAGCGAAATACATTAAACTACAATCAACTGAACAAGTGTTAGTCGAAGCTGATGGTGAATCATTAGGAAAATGTCCCTGCATATTAGAAATTATTCCCAAAGCATTGAATGTAGTAACTGGAAATTAACCAAAACTTGCTATTTATTAATTTCTAACTAAAATAAAGCTGCCCCAGTAGTATGGATTCGGATAATCTTTTATTAATTCAAGCTGAGCTTCTTTCAGAGCAGAATCTGCATCCTTCCCGTTAACAAGAAATCTATAAAACGATACGAAAAGATGTTGCGTGGCTTCATCATTGACTTTCCATAAACTCATTATCAGGTTTTTTGCACCGGCGATTTGAAACGCTCTTCTTAGACCGTACACACCTTCACCGTTTTTAA
>Ga0172370_10007969_pt1 | contig 12837 bp, 9 predicted proteins | sample LakKiv5m_FD_114538 | JGI IMG/M metagenome (GOLD analysis project Ga0172370, IMG submission 114538) | Freshwater microbial communities from Kabuno Bay, South-Kivu, Congo - kab_022012_11.5m | ecosystem: Environmental > Aquatic > Freshwater > Lake | place: Democratic Republic of the Congo...
GGAAAATACTGAGATAATAAAAGATATCGAAGGCCTGAAAAAACTAAAAAACTCAGAGGGTCCAGACTTACAGGTCTATGGTAGCGCTAATCTTGTTCAAACTTTAATGGAGCAGGATTTAGTAGACGAGTTTTGGCTAAAAATATTCCCACTTACCCTTGGTACAGGGAAAAGATTATTTGATAAAGGTACAATACCTACAACTTTCAAAGTTGTTAAATCTAAAATTTCTTCAAGTGGTGTCGTTATTGCGTATTACAAGCGTAATGGAGAAGTTAAAACAAAGTCTGACTAACAATAGCGAAAGACTTTTGGTAAAATATTATTTCCTGTAAGGACAATTTGGAATAATACGTTCGGACATTATTCGGTAGCCTACCCATCGAATTTTCACCAACTCATTTATTCCACTCGAATGACTCTGTGGGTACTTGATGTTTTCTTTATAACTTCCATTTGTGCTTTGATTTTTTTCAAAATAAATTGAGCGCAGCCGTTGACCATCGTGTTCAAATCATTCCACTGTTCCTTTTGCTTCCCCATCGCGATAGCTTGTGCGCGCTGCATTACTGGCTTAAACTCTTGGGGTAGCCGATCGATTACCCAGTTTGCAGCATTATTTTTCGAACGAATGGTGTTGGTTTCTAATGTTGTCCACACGCACGCTAATGTGAGCAATACGTTCCTCGTGTCCCATTCGATGTCATTCATGACACTGTCGATTTCACCAGTTGTTGCTTTGAAGAAATCCATGTAAGGAATCGGTGGTAACAACTGATCAGCTCTGGGTCCAAATAATATGGTGTTTGAAAGATTCAGTTGAGTGATAACAAGTGCGAGATTGGGCAAAGACTTTGATGACCATGGTTCGATATTTCCAGCTTCAAACTCCTTTCTCAACCAATCGCCATAGAGGAAGTCGAATGTTGGTGGGTAATTCCATGGTTTAATAGCAGACTCAACGACAATGCTAAGTTCAATTGGCTTGCGATCCTTGCTTACCGCATAAATTCCCGAAATTTTTAACAACGCATTTGCAAGTTGCTCTTTTTCTTGTTGAGAAGTTGGTTTTGCAGTAATGGCAAAGAGATCAATATCACTAAAAGTTTGAAGCCCTCCTAATAAAGACGACCCATATAGGTAAATGCCCAATAACTTGTCTCCAAAAACATCTTTTAAAAGTTGCACGCACTCATCGATTTGTTGCTGAATGATCTTGGTATTCGTTGGCATGAGAGTAGTATAGCAAGGAGGATGATTTGGCTTCTCGAATTTAGGTACCAGCTTCCTCTCCATCCACGCCACAAACGCAGCTTTTTATTGACCTATAACTTCTTTGCTAACTCATAGAGATAAGTACAAATTGTATTAGGATTGTAAGTATTAGCGGCAACCTTGATGACTTCAGGGAAACGATAAAGATACCTTAAAATTGCTAGCTCCTCAGGAGCTAATTCAATAAACAGGTTGTCATCTACGGTTATTGTTTCCTTCGATTTCTTTAAAACGCTCTTTGCTCTGGCGTATGTATATTGCAGATATGGTCCAGAGTCCCCTTCTAAAGTAAACATTTTCTCCCAATCAAAAATAATATCTGTTTGCACACCGTGCTTAAGATCAAAGTATTTTATCGCTCCGACTCCTACAACTCTGGAAGTTTCCTTGCTACCAAGTTTTTCTGCTCTGCTTATTGCTTCTAAGAGTACTTTCTCTAATTTCACAGTTTGGCCTTTTCTAGTACTCATTTTGCCGTGTTTAAAGCAATGACGAGTATGAATAAGCCCGGTTCCCTCATCGACGTAACCAAGCAATCTTGCAGCAGCAAATACTTGTTGGAAATGCAGACTTTGCTCTGCTCCAACTTCATAAATTACCTTTACCGGGTGGAATTGTTCCTTTCTAAACTTGAGCGTAGCCAAATCTCTAGTGGCATAAGTTGTCGCTCCATCACTCTTTACTAACATTAGGGGGGCTTTAATCCCGGGGACATCTATTACCCAAGCCCCATTGCTCTCTTTGGCTAGCTTTTTACCTTTTGCCTCGGCTATGACATCTGGCATTATCTTCTCGTAGAAACTCTCACCATAGGCATAGTCAATTTTTACATTTAACATGTCATAAATTCTGCTAAATTCTGCCATGGAGATGTCGATACACTTTTGCCACAACTGCTTAGCTTGCCTATCACCTTCTTCTAACTTCCTAAACCAATTACGAGCCTCTTGTTCTAAAGTCGAATCTTGTTCTGCTCGACGGTGAAATTCAACATATAACTCCTCAAGTTTGTCAATTGAAAGATCAGAAACATCTTCTTTAATAATCATGTAGAGCAATTTGCCGAACTGTGTACCCCAATCACCAAGGTGGTTATCCCCAATGACCTTATAGCCCAACGCACTATAGAGGTTGTAAAGAGCTTGACCAATTATTGTTGATCTCAAGTGACCAAAACCAAATGGTTTAGCAATATTTGGGGCTGAGTAATCAATGACAATATTTTTTCCTTTCCCATGATCATTAGATCCATAGTTTCTCTCTTCATTAATTATTTTTGACAACTCAATAAATAATATTTCTTCTGTAAGCCAGAAGTTGATGAAACCTGGTCCTGCAACATCGATTTTAGAAACAATTTGTTTAAGATTTCCGTTTAACTGAATTTTATGTATGATTGAGTCAGCAATTTCTTTGGGATTTTTGTCAAGCTGTTTCCCTAAAATAAGGGCTACATTCGTGGAGTAATCACCATGTTCATCTAAAGAGGGGTGCTCCAATAAAACATCCATCTTTATGGAGAAAAGTTCTTCAACTGTTTTACTAAGCGAATTTTCAATAATATTAATCTGAATCATAGTCTAATTTAATGGTACTATATTGGGTAAACATTAATGTCAGGGTATATATCTAACGCTAATAATTTAGAATTAGCCTCCTGATAGGTTTTTCCAACGCTCATTTTTTCCCCTGTACTTTTCATCAATGGCCCCAATTTCGTGGAAACTCCGGGAAGCTTATCAAACGAAAAAACAGGCGTTTTAATAGCTACAATTCCATTGTGGATGGGAAGAACTTCTGGTAATATTTCTCCCAAAATAACTTTCGTAGCAATATTAGTGAGAGATACGCCAATACACTTGCTTATAAATGGCACAGTTCTTGAACCCCTGGGATTAATCTCCAAAATATAAATTTCACTATCTTTTATTGCACACTGAATATTGGCAAGGCCAATTATCCCAAATGCCTTGCTGATATCTTTAACCATCGATTTGATCTTGTCTTGAAGATGTAGGCTAAGATTTTGAGGTGGAAAAACACAACTGCTATCTCCAGAATGGATTCCAGTTGGATCGAGTTGTTCCAAGATGAAACAGGTTGTAGTTAAACCATCACTCACTAGATCAATATCAAGTTCAATGGCATTTTCCAGGAACTTATCTATTAGGACCGGCTTGTTAAAAGTCTGATCACTTATTGATTTAAGATAATTATTAATATCTGTTTCAGACTGGGCAATTACCATCCCTTCGCCGGCAAGAACGAATGATGGCCTTATTAAAACCGGGAAGCCTAGATTTCTTGCTTTAACAAGCAATTCATTTTTGTTAGTAACCGCACACCAAGTTGACATTTGATACCCTGCTTTTTGTACTATGTTTGCTGTTTTTTCTCTATCTTCCGCAGAATTAATAAAGCTTGGGCTGGTCCCAAGGATTTTAATCCCGGCACTTGCCAGTGGTTCAACAAGGTTTACGGCTGTCTGGCCGCCAAATTGCGGAATAACACCCAAAAGTCCTTCTTTTTCGTTTTCAATTACTTTTAATACAAACTCTGGAGTTAATGGTTCAAAATAAAGTCTATCTGAAACAGAAAAATCAGTACTTACCGTTTCTGGATTATTATTAATAATAATTGACTTGATACCGATTTCTTTTAAAGCAGAGACAGCATGCACGGTTAAATAGTCGAATTCGATTCCTTGACCGATTTTAATTGGGCCAGAACCTAGGATGATTACTTTTGGTCCATCAAGTAATTTTGCTTCATTTACCAATCCATGAGTTGAGTAGAAGTATGGAGTTAAAGCTTCAATTTCTCCAGCACAGGTATCGACCATTTTATAGATGTTAATTTTGGCAGCTATCTCTTCCTCTTGCTCATAAAGTTTCTTCAATTTATCAATGAACCAAATATTAATATTAGTGGCAGTTGTGATCTGTTTACTATTCAGCTTGCTATGAAATCCAGCAAAGATGGCAGGTAATCTTTGAGTATTGGGGTGTTTCAGTAACTTGATGATCTCATCTTTGGGAGTGTTACTAAATTTCTCAAAAATATTTTCTTTAAGCCCCAAACTTTGAATTGCTTTATACATAGCTTCTTCAAAGTTTCTGCCAATCGCCATTACTTCTCCGGTGCTTTTCATTGTTATACCTATTATCTTATCCATATCAACGAATTTATCGTCAGGCCATTTAGGTATCTTAACGACGACATAATCCAGTGCCGGTTCAAAAAACGCAGTCTTTCCTGTAATCGGATTAACAATTTCGGGAAGGGTTTCCCCAAGAGCAATTTTAGTAGCTACTCTAGCAATAGGGTAACCAGTAGCCTTGGAAGCAAGCGCCGAGCTTCTAGATAATCTTGGATTGACCTCAATAACAAAAAAATCTCCAGTCTCCTGGTTTAAAGCAAACTGCACATTACAACCGCCTTGAATATTTAATGCATCTACAATATCAAGGGCGGCGCTTCTCAGCTTTTGATAATCATCATCAGATAAAGTTTGACTTGGTGCGACAACTATTGATTCGCCTGTATGCACTCCCATTGGGTCAACGTTCTCCATGTTGCAGATCATTATTTTGTTGCCGACTGAGTCTCTAATAATTTCATACTCAATTTCTTCCAAACCAATTACACTTTTTTCAATTAGAGTCTCTTTGATTAGACTGGCTTTTAGGGCTTGCTTTATTTTCTGCGTTAAGTCTTTTTGATTCTTTGCCACACTACTACCGGTTCCTCCAAGATTGAAAGCGCTTCTGATGATAATCGGATATCCAATACTTTTAGCAAAATTAATGGCTTCAGTCGTGCTTTTTACCGATTTACTTGGCAATATAGGTTGATGAATCTTTTGCATAACATTTTTAAATTTCCCTCTATCCTCAGCTAACTCAATACTCTTAGTATTAGTGCCCAAAAGAGAAGTGCCATATTTTTTCAGGACACCCGCTTTCGACAATTTCATTGCCAGATTTAGGGCTGTTTGCCCGCCCATAGTAGCAATTACACCATCTGGCTTTTCCTTAGAAATTATCTTCTCTAAGAAATCGGCTGTTAAAGGTTCTATGTAGACAACGTCAGCAATCTCATGATCTGTCTGGATAGTTGCAGGATTAGAATTGACCAAAACTGTTTTAACACCTTCTTCTTTTGCAGATAAACAAGCTTGAGTTCCCGAATAATCAAACTCCGCTGCTTGACCAATAACAATTGGGCCAGAACCAATAATAAGGACTTTTTTAATCTGCTTCATAGGTATTGGAAAAAATTATTAAAAAGAAAATTTGTATCTTTGGGACCCGGATTTGCTTCAGGATGAAATTGCACTGAAAGGATAGGTAATTTTTTATGTTTCAATCCCTCAATTGTGCCGTCATTTAAATTGCTAAAGAGTACTTCCCAGTTTATTGGCACTGACCCATTACTCACTGCATATCCATGATTCTGTGAGGTTATAAAAGCCTTTTTCGTTTTAGTTTGAAGGACTGGTTGGTTTATACCCCTATGGCCAAATTTCAACTTGTAAATTTCACCGCCAGCGGCCAGGGCTAATAGTTGGTGACCGAGACAAATACCGAAAATAGGGATATCCATTTTCAATAGATCCTTTATCGTCTGGATCGCGTATGTATAACTTCTAGGATCTCCAGGTCCATTTGAAAGGACAACGCCATCAGGTGAGTAAAGTAGTATTTCGGAAGCTGTGATTGTAGCCGGAAGAATCACAACTTTAGTATCTCTCTTTACCAATTCTTCAGTAATACTTCTTTTTAGGCCGTAGTCAATTAAGACTATTGTCTTTTTACCATTAGGGTTTAAAATCTCAGGCTTATTTATGGTGACTTGTTTAACAATATCAACGCTGTGATTATCGTAAACAGAAAGCACCGCTTGTATAGTTCCTTTATTTCTAATAATTTTAACGAGGTATCTTGTATCTATACCCCTAATTCCACCGACTTTCTGTTTTTCAAGAATCTTCTCTAGCGGTTCTTTGCTTTCTCTATGGACAGGATTATCTGATAATTCTGATACAACAACTGCCACAGGGTGAATCTTCTTAGACTCAGCCCACTTGAAAGTCGCTCCATAATTTCCAATAAGAGGATACGAAAATGTGAGAATCTGACCAGCATAAGAAGGGTCAGTTAATGCCTCCATATAACCAGTCATAGCTGTATTAAAGACTAATTCACCCCAATACGATCCGATAGCCCCAAACCCTAGGCCTCTAAAAACCGTATTATCATCAAGAACTAAAATGGCCTTTTTCATAATTAGAATATATCTACAAGCTGTTTATAAGTAACTACAGACTTTTCAACTTTATCTATCTCTACATACTCGTTTGGTTTGTGAATAACATCTTTCTTTCCCGGACCGAAGGTTACTGTTGGTATCCCAGCCTGTGTAAAGAAACAGATATCGTTGGAACCCGGAGAAATTTTTGTTTTCAAATTAGGCAGCAAATCTTGGAACAGGTTGACTATTTTACTTTTAGGAGAAGTCAAACCAAAAGGAGCGGGCGAACTGATATATTCAACAATTACAGCTTCACCAACCCCTTTTTGTATTAAATGCATTAGTCTGTCGTGAAGCTTTGGTGTAGTTCTAATATCCCAAGTCGAATAGCAGCTTGACGGAACCTTATTGACTGAAGAAGAATCGCTTTGAATACCTGTTAGACATAAAGATGGAACACCTAAGACTGGGTCTTTATACTTTTTTGCTAGTTTTTCTCCCAACCCAGTGATTTTTTGGATAACCTTTATGTTCTCATAGACAGAGTGTTTTTTTATCTTTTCTGGTTTGGAACCATGTCCAGAATCTCCATTAGTAATAATTTTTAGAAAAACATTTCCTCTGTGACCAATTTCTATAGCCTGCAAATCAGTAGGTTCTCCAATAACAGCAGAAACTTCTTTATATTTATCCGCATGGTTTTTTTGAAAGTAACTTACAAACGATTGACTACCGGCTCCACTTGTCTCCTCGTTTGTAACAAAAACAATGAATACATCTATCTGTAGCGAGGATTTATTTATTTCTGTGGCTAGTGTGAGAAACGAAGCAATGGCCGCCTTATCATCACTGGCACCCAAGCCATAAAGCTTATTATCTTTGATTACTCCGGCACCGTTACCATTCGGAGGAACTGACCAAAAATCTAAATTCCCTGGTTTAACCGTATCCATGTGGGCATTAAAGATCAAAGCGGTAGGAGAATTATTAAGAAGTTTTACAACCACATTTCCATTCTGTTCATCGACTGCTAAATCATGATCTTTCGCCCAAGCCACGATAAAATTAGCCAAGTTTTCTTCTTGACCAGAATAAGATTCGATTTGGACCAGTTGTTTTAATAAGTTTATTGTGTTCATAGTTAAACATTGTTAATGATTTTCAGGGCAAGTTGGGCTGTTCTCGATCTAGCCAAACTAATCTTTTTTTGTTCACCCTTAATCCATTTTTCCAGCTCAACAACACCTCCTTCTTTCAACTGGATAGATTTAGAAGTAACCAATGAGTTGGTCCCACCAATGTGTTTTCTTTTTTCCAATGCCATCTGCGGATCCAATACCCCTTCTAATTCTGACTTCGTAAGTTTTATCTCTGCGTTATGTAGCTTGGCAGTTTTTTCGATCTCGTCTGGAGCAATCTCACTAATAGTCTTTCCTGATGTAATTGCCTTATCAACAACAGCCCCTATAATTTTGTAGATCAGTCTGTAGGGGAGGTTTGACTTTTGCGAAACATAATCGGCTAGATCTGTCGTAAGAGAGTAGTTGGCTTTGACCAAATCCAACGCTTTTTGTTTATTTACCGCAAGTCCAGAAAATACTTTATTAAGCACTTTCAACATTGAACCCGTTTTGTCGAATGCTAATAAGATATATTCTTTAATCTCTCTGGTATCTCTGTTATAACCGCTTGGCAAACCTGAAAGAATTCCTGAAACAATTTGATGGATACCAGTGATCTGGGGGGCTGTAGATCTGATCAACTCAAGCGCGTCAGGATTCTTTTTCTGGGCCATTACCGAACTTCCTGTTACCGGATGCAATCTTTGAGCTACCTCTTCACCTAGGGTAACTAACCCGTACTCGAAGGTCGAAAACAACAGTAAATCAACAGCTATCTTACTGGTTGTAATAGCCAATTGGTTTAGACAATCAAGCATTGACAGTTGGAAAAAACCTCTGCTTGAGACAACGTCCTGAGGAATCTCCCAAACTTCAGAAAAACCCAGCAAGCTGGCTACCAGCTTTCTATCAATCTGCCATGAGGTTCCAAATGATTCTACAGCTCCCAACGGGCAAAGATCATATTGTTTATAAACAGACTGTAATTGCTGCGATACTCTCGACAGACTGCCACAGTATGCCAGACACCAATGAGCAAAAGTCGTTGGTTTAGCAGGCTGCATATGAGTGTAACCCGGAAAAACCGTCTTAATATTGTTCTCGGATAATTTAAGTAATTGGTTTATTAACTCAGCAATATTAAAAATAGTTACCAATAGTTCTTCCCTCAAGTAAAGCATCTCAGTTACCATAACCTGATCGTTTCTACTTCTAGCCGTATGTGCGGATAACCCTGCCGTTTCTCCGGCTTTTTCCACTATTTTTGCTTCCAAGGTTAATTGAGCTCCCTTTTGAGGATCAATAGAGAAGTTCCCTTTATTGAATTCTTCGTCAATCTTTTGAAGGGCTTTTAGGATCTTTGCAGCGTTTTCAGAGGATAAGATCTTCGTTTCATGCAGCATAATTACATGAGCCGTTGTTCCCCAAATATCATGGGCAGCCATAGTCTGATCAGCCTTCAATTGAGAAGGTGAAACAATATAATCCATAACTTGAGAGCTAAGATTTTTAGACATGGTTGCCTCCTATTAATTCTGATAACAGAGCCATTTGTGCCCACATTCTATTTTCTGCCTCATCTAAAATGACTGAGTTTTTACTATCGAGTACTTCATCAGTAACCTTAACGTTTCTTCTTACTGGTAAACAGTGCATAAAAATTGCATTATTGGTAAGTGACATTTTTTCTTTTGTAACGATCCAGTTCTTTAGCCCGTCTCTCAACTTTTTCTCCTCAGTCCAATTACCGTAATACTTGAGAGCTCCCCAACTCTTTGCACAGACCACATCACTGCCTTTCAAGGCTTCTTCCATAGAATTGCTAAAACTAATAGATCCTCCACTTAGTTTTGTTCTCTGAGCCATGCTTTTGATTATTTGATTGTCCAATTCCCACTCAGGTGGGTGAGCGACCACCACATTCATCCCCAAATCACATGCAGCGAGAATTTGTGAATTGGGAGTGGCCATAGGTAACGCTTTGGGATGATATGCCCAGGTAAGGACATACTTCTTGCCTTTTGGATTACCCAATTTCTCCTTTATAGTGACTGCATCTCCTAAACCTTGGCAGGGATGAAAAACATTTGATTCCATATTGATAACCGGAATATCTGCGTATTCCATGAAGCTTTTGATTACTTTATCCGTCTTTAGTTCTTCCCAACTAGGTACATCTACGCTGTTAGGAGCTGAGGTGATAAGTGAACCTGCTCTTATAGCTAGAACGTCACAATATCTTGATAAAACACTCGCGGCATCTTTAACATGCTCAATTGTTCCTTTATCCATTACTGCCCCTTTTTCATATTCAAATGTGTAGCTTTCCTGGATCGGCAAGTCGATGGCTATACCTCCCAATTTCTGCATAGCGACAGTAAAAGAAACCCTGGTTCTTAGTGAAGGGTTAAAGAAAAGCATGGCTAAGGATTTGCCCGCCAATGTCTTTTTGATTTTTCCAGTTTTTAGCTTTAATGCCAATTCAACAAGGTTGGTCATTTCCTCAACCGAAAAATCTAGATTAGTATAAAAATCTTTACCTTTTAAGTTCATATATGATCTCCTTTTAATTTCTGTTCAAGAATAGCTATAGTCTTTGAAATCGCGTGTTGATTACTTTCGGCGGTAATTCCGAAGTTCTTTTCAGTAAACGCAATGCCAGTTTGGCTATTTACTACCGGTCCCGTTAATAAATCTATCGGCAATCCCACTTCTTCCATTTTCGCTTTGGCACCCCAGGCTGCCATTAGATCGTTTGCCGCAACTACCGTCATGATGATGTGTTGTTTAAATGAAGGGTGAGTAATAATTGACTGGACATTGTATTCACCAATAATTCCATCTCCAAACTCGACAAGAATGAGATCCGGTTTAGACTTGTTAATTTCAGTAATAACTCCGCAGGCCGCAGCTACAGCAGCATTTTGATCACCACATGTCGAGGGCAACCCTGCATCGACAAAATCCATGACAAGATCTATCCCGTGGTCTTTCATCTTGAATGGGTCTTGCATGAAGGCAACGCCAGTTAATTTTGCAGCAGCGATTTTCAAACCGTTATTTTTGAAGTATTCTGCTACCTTACAAATAAGAGTTGTTTTACCAGAATCCATACAGGTTGCGAGCACAGCAACAATGGGAGCACTTTTCCCAAGCTCTTTTTTCCAGGGAATGGCGGTATCTTTGATATTTACACTTTTGCCATCCTTTAACAGACAGCCCAAAACCTTCACTTTCATCGGAATTCCCCAATTCTCATTGACGCCTTGGATCTCTCCAACTAGACCACTTTCGCACAACCAGTAGAGTTCATCTCCGGGCTTAAGTTTTGTTGGAATATCTCCTGCATATTCCCTTAAGGCTCTTCTTTTCCCTAAAACAGCGGGGACGATATCTCCTTTAACTAATTTTCCCAATCTTCCTGTGGTAACTTCTAAAACATTGTTCTTGCCACTATGGTCCAGTGCTTCAACAACAATAGCTAATCCCTCTTTGGGATCGATAGTCTCACCTATCTCAATCTCAGAGGGTAAAGACACTTTTCTAAGAATAGATGGAATTTTCTTAAGTTTTGCTTTCATATTGATCTCCTAGCTTTTTGGCCTTTCCTGCCAAAACACCTTGTAAGCCATATATCTTGCTAAATCCCGCTGCCTCTTGACCTGTCCAAAGAAGATTCTGTTCTCCATAAGTGGCAACTTTTTTATCCATCAATGAATATGGACTTTTGACACCAATAACAATGATGTTTCCTTTATGGAGTTTTATTTTGACTTCTCCAGAAACTACACTCTGGCTACTATCAATCATTGTCTCTATATCTTTGACTACCGGGTCGAAATACTGTCCCTCGTGGAGAAAGTTTCCATATGCTTCAGACAGGACATCTTTCCAAAAAGACTGCCACTTAGTTAGCACTAGTTTTTCAAGTTCCTTATGGGCTTTAATCAAAATAAGAGCAGCTGGTGCCTCAAAAACTATTCTTCCCTTAATACCCAAAATCGTATTTCCTAAGTGCATCCCTTTACCTACCCCGTGTTTGGCCCCCAACTTATCCAAATATGCCATAAATTTTATACTGTTCATTGCTTTGCCGTTAATTTTCATTGGTAATCCTTTATCAAACGAGATAACAATTTCCTCTCCACCTTTGGGAGCATTGTCAATATCAATAACAGTGGGAAATACCCCGTCGGGTGGTAGTTCCCAAGAATCTTTAGTTTCTTTTCCACCAATAGTTGTTCCCAACATACCTTTATTAATTGAGTAACTTTTTGAGGTTTGCTCAACCTTAAATCCGTGTTTTCCTAGAAATGCGAATTCTTCTTCTCTGGTGATTCCAAGGTCTCTAATAGGAGTAATTATTTCTAGTTCCGGGGCAAGAGTTTTAATCGCAACGTCAAATCTTACTTGGTCATTTCCTGCTCCAGTAGAACCATGGACTACGGCTGTAGCCCCCACCTTCTGTGCAATATTGATAACCTTGATTGCCTGAATTATTCTTTCTGGACCAGCACTCAGAGGATAAACACCACCTCTTAAAACATTAGCTTTGATTATGTAGGTGACAATTTTATTGAAGAGGTCATGTTTGCCATCGATGAAATAGTGCTTCTTAACTTTTAATTCCTTAGCTCTGTTTTTAATTTTTTTAACTTCAGCATTAGAGAAGCCTCCGGTATCAACGGTGACAGCATAGACCTCATAACCCTTTTCTTTTAAATAGGGCACACAAAATGAGGTATCTAAACCTCCAGAAAATGCTAAAACTGCTTTTTTCATTTTTTCTCCTTTTAAATAAAGATCAACGATATTGCCTTGGTGTGCCTGGGAGGAATTGAACCTCCAATCTCAGGGTCCGCGGCCCTGTGCTCTGATCCATTGAGCTATGGGAGCAATAAAAAAACTCCCGTCTTCAAACACTAATTGCCTAGTGTTCAAGGACGGGAGTTCATTACTCTCGTGGTACCACCTTGGTTCCGTTAGCTACAAAAAATCCACCTTGCGGTGGAACAACAGTGTAGTAAGCTAACGCTTATTCATCTGCGCTCCGTTGCCGACACGCTTTGTCTTATTTTACGGTTGACTTCCGTCGTAGTAATGCCTTTCGGCTTTCTCCTACGCAGCTTGTCTACTGCGGTAGACTCAAACGCTTTTGATATTTAATTGTAAACGAAGTATACCAAAC
>Ga0172370_10007974_pt1 | contig 12834 bp, 9 predicted proteins | sample LakKiv5m_FD_114538 | JGI IMG/M metagenome (GOLD analysis project Ga0172370, IMG submission 114538) | Freshwater microbial communities from Kabuno Bay, South-Kivu, Congo - kab_022012_11.5m | ecosystem: Environmental > Aquatic > Freshwater > Lake | place: Democratic Republic of the Congo...
ATTATCCTTTGGGCAATTTAACCCAAGTTAAAAATTTTTCAGAGTTATGGCAGAGTGTAGAAGCAGATAAAGCGCGGGGATTGGTGAAAACCGAGGGTGCACCGGCGTGGATGATTTGCACAGCCAGAACAGCGATAAAGAAGCATTGGTTGAGAGTTGGAATGTGGATATTGAAGAATAAATTTGGAGGAGTGAAGATTTAATAAGTGCAATTTCAAATTTCAAATTGCAGAATATATGCATGGTCTCCCCTCTAGAGAGGGGCAGACACGACCCTGAGCCGGGTCGAAGGGGAGTGCGGGGTGTGTTGGTAAACGTTGGCGAACACACCCGGCGGCCTGCGGCCGTCCACCCCTCTCAATAGAGGGGAGACACCCGTCTCTTCGCTCCGCTCAGAGTACGCCCCTCTTGATAGAGGGGAAACCGCCAACAATCTGAAATTTGCAATTTGTTGTTTGTTTAATGATTCAATTATTGTCTTACATATGAAGATTCTTCTCGTCAATAAATTCTGGTTCATAAAAGGTGGCGCCGAACGCGTGGTTTTAGCGACTAAAAAATTATTGGAAACTGCCGGGCACGAAGTAGAAATTTTTGGCATGCAAGACCCGCGCAATATTTTTCAAAATGAATATTTTACCAAGCTGGTGGATTATGAGGCCAAGGGTTTTTGGGCTCATCTAAATGCCGGGCTAAGAGCCATATATAATAAAGAAGCAAAAAATAAATTTGCCCAATTAGTAGACAGTTTTCAGCCAGACATTATTCACTTTCACAATATTTATCATCAGCTTTCCACTTCGCTATTGGACGTGGTTAAAGAAAAAAAGCTAAAAGCTGTAATGACTTTGCATGATTATAAATTAATTAGTCCAAATTATAATTTATTTCATCATGGAAAAATTCAAGAAGAGTGTGCTGGCGGAAAATATTATCAATGTGTTTTACATAATTGCTTGGAAAATTTCGGTCGTAGCTGGTTGGGAACAATAGAGGCGTATTATTCAGCGGGTAAATATCAAAATACAATTAAAAAATTTATCAGCCCGAGCAATTTTTTGCGCGACAAATTTATTGCCAATGGTTTTGGGAAAGATAATATTGTGGTTATAAATAATCCCTTTGCTAAAAACGTGGGTGAAGCTAAGGCCAATGGCAAGTATGTGTTGTTTGCCGGCCGTTTAACCAAAGAAAAGGGTGCAGATTTATTATTAAAAGTCGCGGAACAATTGCCGAAAATAAAATTTAAAATTGTGGGCGATGGTCCTTTGGCTAATAGTTTGCGCCAAGAAAAACAAGCAAAAAATTTGATTAATGTAGAGTTAACCGGTTATCAGCAAGGCGAGGAATTGGATAATTTATATTTAAACGCGGAAATGGTGGTGGCGCCCTCTGTTTGGTATGAAAACGCGCCACTAAGCGTGTTGGAAGGCATGGGCGCGGGCAAAATTGTTTTAGGTTCTGAGATTGGTGGCATTCCAGAAATTTTGCCGACAGAGTTTTTATTCAAGCCTGGCGATGTTCTTGGTATTGTTGAGAAAATAAAATTTTGGCATGAAAAAAGTGTGGAGGAAAAACAAGAGGCAGGGGAGAGGTTGCTTGCGATTGTGCGAGAGAGGTTTGGTGAGGAAAAATATTTGGAGAAGATTTTGCAAATTTACAAAGAAATTTTGAATTTTTAATTTCGAATTTCGAAACAATTTTTAATTTATAAATTTTGAATGTTTTAAACATTGAGACATTTAAAATTGTTTCAAAATTTAGAATTCAAAATTAGAAATTTCCAATGTTCTCCCAAACCATCTACAAATCAATTTTTACACTATGCCTGTTTATTGGCATGTTTTTTGTCATCCCTAAAGTTAGCGCTTGTACCGGCGTTTGCACGGCCAATTATTATTTGAATGAATTAAAAAACGACCAAGGTTTTATTCAACAGCTGGCTAAATATGACTTGCTGGTTTTGACCGCTGATCAAATTAAAGACAGGGGAGCAGTTATACATGCCGTAAAAAACCTTAATCCCGACATTATTATTTTGGCCTATGTGCCTTCACAAAGCTTTAATTATCAATACTGGAATAATAATTATTCTTTGTTTGGCAAATTGCGCCCCATTAGCGACAATTGGTGGCTAAAGGATCCACAAGGCCAAATAATTTCACAGTGGACCGGTTTGCATAATATAAATATGAGTGAAGAATGGGGCCGGCACTTGGTGGATTTTGTAAATAAAAATATTGTTGATTTGTATGGTGTGGATGGTGTATTTTTTGATATGGTGTCTGAGAGTATTTCTTGGATTAATAATGGCAATATAGATTTGGATAATGATGGCGTGCGTGATACACCACAATTTGCCGACAATCTTTGGCGGCAACGCACCCAATATCTTTTGCAGTATGCTAAGGATAATATTCAGACTAAATATATTTTAATTAATGGCAGTGATTATTCCACTTATCAGCCTTTGGTGAACGGTCGCATGCTGGAAAATTTTATGGCACCCTGGGAAAATAGTAAAAATTGGACCTACTTAATGAATGGTTGGAAGAAAAATAAAAAAAATAATTTAAAGCCCCAGTTAACCATTATTAATGCCAATAGCAATAATAGCGGGTTTAGCGACAATTACAGCCATGTACGATTTACGTTGATAAGTTCGCTATTGGAAGATGGCGGTTATTTTGCTTATGATTATGGCGACCGCAATCACGGACAAACTTGGTGGTATGATGAATACAATGTAAATTTAGGCAGTCCCACAGGCGCACCACAATCCCTAAGTAATTACAGTACTTATACTGCCGATGTTTGGCGCCGAGATTTTACCAATGGCTTGGTAATTTTAAATAGCACTTCTGAAAAAAAGACTGTAGATTTGGGAGGCGATTATGAAAAAATTAAAGGCACGCAAGATAATAAAATAAATAACGGCGCCATTGTTTCCCAAACCGTGATTGATGGTTATGATGGACTACTACTTTTAAAAACCGTTTCTACGCTGGAAGATGTGTTATTTAGAAACGGCGATTTTGTGCGTTTTTTTGGCGCGCGCGGCAATCGTTTACGCAATGGTTTTTTTATTTTTGAAGGTGGTTATCAAGGCGGCGACAAAATTGCGCATACAGATTTAAATGGCAATGGCGTGCGCGATTTGGTGGTAATTTCCGGCACCAAATTAATGGGTTGGCGCGATGACGGCCAAGTTTTATTTAGAATTTTTCCCTACACTGCCAACTACAAAGGCGAATTACGCGCTGCTGTCGGCGACATTAATGGTGATGACGTGAAAGAAATAATTGTGGCGCCCAGTGCTGGCTACAATTTTCCGCTTAAGGTTTATTCGTATTATGGCGAACTGATCAAGGATAATTTTTTTCCATTTGGCGATAAATATAAGGGCGGGTATTCTTTGGCTTTAAATGTTAGCTTGTATAATAATTTGGTAATTGCCAAACAAACTCAGGAATCATTGGTTTCAATTTTTGATTTGAATTACAAAATGGCCAGACAATGGCTGGCCTTTGGCAAAAGCGCTAAGTTTGGCGCCAATGTGGCTTTGGGCGACGTCAACGGCGATGGTGCCGATGAAGTAATTGTGGGCGCGGGCGCTGGCAGTAAGCCCCTAATTAGAATTTTTGATAAAGCGGGCAAGCAATTGTTTAATGAATTTACAGCTTACCAAACTTTAAGCCTGCCCGGTATTGAAGTTTTGTCAGTAGATGTTAACTACGACGGAGTGGATGATATTGTAAGTATGGGAAATGGACTTTGATAATTTCAAATTGCAAAATGCAAATTTCAAAATGGCCAATTGGTGTCCCCTCTATTAAGAGGGGCAGACACGACCGCCGTCGCAGGCGGGAGTGCGGGGTGTGTTGGTAAACGTTGGCCAACACACCCGTCTCTTCGCTTCGTTCAGAGTACGCCCCTCTGCCAGAGGGGAAACTATTCTGCAATCTCTAATCTTAAATTTGAAATTTGAAATCTGAAGTTTTTTTAAAATAAATTTTTCATTAGTGACAAAAAAGCCTCTATTATTTATAGAGGCTTTCAATTTGTGGTACAATCTTCTCCCAATGGTAGACATTATTGGTAGTAGTCTGGTTAAGTAAACCAGCTTTGTTTTTTTCTTCATTAGTTAATTGCAAGAAGTGCAAAATTTTATTTTTTAAATCTTCAACATCGTTTTCTTTAAAAATAAAACGGTTGTCATCTATCAACTCGCGGTGTTCGGCCAAATTGGAAACCAAAACCGGACGGCCATAAGCCATGGCTTGCAGTACGGTAATGGGCAAGCCCTCGTTGAGCGAAGGATGCACCAAAGCCAAAGCATGAGTATATAATTGTTCCAAATTTTCACCGGCTTGAAAATCAGTAAAAATAATTTGATTGCAGGGGCTGGCCAAGCGTTGCAAATTGCGTACATATTTATCGGTGTACACACCACCGCCCACAATGGCCAATTTTAAATCACGGATTTTTTCATCTTCTTTAAATTCTTGTTTTAATTTTACAAAAGCCTCTACCAAAATATGAGCGCCTTTATGGGGGATGAGGCGGGAAATCATTACCAAATACTTATTTTTTTCTAAACCAAATTTTTTCAACATTTCCTCGCTCACTACCGGACCAAAAGAAGGCACGCCATTGGGGATGTAAAAAGTTTTGGTATTAAATTCATTATAGCAATATTTTTCCAAAGTTTGAGAAACAGTAATGGTTTTATGCGGGAATTTGCAAGCGCACCATTCGCCCAAGTGCAAAAAAAATCTGGCCAACCAATTCCATTTTTGGTGATAGCGATCAATAGAGTGAAAGGTAACAATCACCTGCGAGTGGGGAGCAAAAATTCGAGGCAACCAACTCATCAATGACGGGCCCACGCCATGGTAATGAATAATTTCAAAGTCATTTAATATGGCATGCCAAGTGGCTAAAAAAGTATGGATAATGGCATCCAAATGTTTGGTGTGCAAAGTGGGCAGGATTTTAATTTTTACACCTTCATAAATTTCATCCTGGTGTTTGCCGGTATACCATTGCCGGGAATAAACCGTCACTTGATGGCCGTTTTTTGCCAAATGCAAAGACAAGTCATGAACATGACGTTCTACGCCGCCAAACACTGCGGGCATGCCTTTTTGTCCGATCATGGCTATTTTCATAACTTTGGTTATTATAGAATAGTCTAATTAAATATTTATTAAGTTTGCTTATTTTGTGTGTGTATCCGAATTTACAAATTTTGATCCGAATATGACGAATAACGAATTTACGAATATATTTGTATATTCGGGTATTCGTAAATTCGGATAAATATTCGTAGATTCGGATACTTAAAACAACTAAGTATAGCACAAAATAGGGGATTTGTCAAGTACTTACGGATTACGGATAATCCTGATTTACTGATGACAATTACTATCCGTAAATCAGGATTATCCGTAATCCGTAAGTTTGGCTTATTTTAGCTAAAAAAAAGAACCCCTAATAAGGGATTCTTTAGTCTGAGGAGGGTGCGGGCGGCCTATCATCCCCCTCTATGCTGTGCCTGAAACGCGTTCAAGCACTGGTGATTTCCGCAAGAAGGCGAACCCCCTCCTGCACAGCATAGACCCCCGACCGAAGCCAGGGAAATGGGTACTTTCGTACCCGCCCGCGTGGTGACCCTTCGGTTACCGGCTCTGGTTTCAACCACAACTCCCAAGGTAGGGAGCACGGGGCGAGAAGCCCCAGTAAAGCACTTAGCCGGCACGTCTGATCACTAAGTTAAGTTTACCAAATTTAAAAAATAAGTAAAGGGGGGATGGGGATAAGGTGATAATTTTGAATTTCTAATTTTGAATTTTGAAACAATGTAAAAATGATTAAATTTTAAGTAACTTAAACTAATTATTCAAAATTAAAAAATTGTGACATTAAAAAATGTTTCGAAATTAAAAATTCAAAATTTTAAATTTTTATGCTATACTATCTATATGTCACAAAGAATCTATAACAAGGCCCACATCATTACCGTAGATATGGGCTATGGCCACCAAAGGGCGGCTTATCCTTTAAAAGATATGGCGGCTGATTTTAATATTGGCGATGAGAATGGCATTGTCAATGCCAATCGCTACGCTGGTATTCCTCAAAAAGATTTTCAGCGTTGGAATGGCAGTCAGGGTTTGTATGAAGTAATTTCCAGAATGAAAAATTGGCCGTTAATTGGCCAGAAAATATTTGACTTAATGGATTATTTTCAGCGTATTGAAAATTTTTATCCGGCGCGAAATTTGTCGCGGTCAACCATACAGTTGCGGACCGTTTATAGAATGATTAAAAAAGGCTGGGGTAAAGATTTGATTGAAAAATTGAATAAAAATCCCTTACCCTTAATTTCCACTTTTTTCGCGCCCGCGTATTTTGCCGAAGAGCATAATTATAAAAATGAAATTTATTTGTTGTGCTGTGATACTGATGTGTCACGCGCTTGGGCGCCGCTAAATCCGGGCAAGAGCCGAATTAAATATTTGGCGCCCAATCGCCGGGTTAGAGAAAGATTAAAATTATACGGCGTACGCGAAGAAAATATTTTTGTCACTGGCTTTCCTTTGCCCAAAGAAAATATTGGTGGCCGCAGTTTGTCGATTTTAAAGCCAAGTTTATTAAAGCGTTTGGCGCGTTTAGACCCAGTGGGAAAATTTCATAAAAAGTATGGCGGTGCCTTGCAAGAATTTTTGGGCAAAAAATATTTGCCTTCCAATAAAAAAGATTGTCCTTTAACACTAACTTTTGCGGTGGGCGGAGCAGGCGCGCAAAAAGATCTGGGCGCGCAAATTTTAACCAGTTTAGGGCATAAAATTGATCGTGGCGAAATGCGCTTAAATTTGGTGGCGGGCGTGCGTAATGATGTTTATGTTTTTTATCAAAAAATTATTAAAGATTTAGGCCTGGTAAAAAAGAAAAATGGACACATAAATATTATTTACGCAGATAACAAGCCCGACTATTTTAAAAAATTTAATCAACTGCTTTTGGAAACCGATGTGCTCTGGACCAAGCCCAGCGAACTGTCATTTTACGCAGGACTGGGGTTGCCCATTATTATGGCACCCACCATTGGCTCGCAGGAAGATTTTAATCGGCAGTGGCTGGTTTCTGTTGGTGCTGGAGTAGAGCAGGGCGATCCGCGCTATGCCAATGAATGGTTGTTTGATTGGCTGTCATCTGGTTGGTTGGCCGAAGCGGCCTGGCATGGTTTTTTAGACGCCCCGCGGAATGGGGCATATCATATAGAAGAGGTGGTGTTGAAGGGTAGAAGAAGTGAGATAGAGGATGTACATTTGTTGTGATGAATTAAGAATTATGAATTATGAATTATGGAAAAAATTTCTTCTTTTACTTCTTTAAATGTTTGGAAAGAGGGTCATAAATTAGTTTTAGATATTTACAAAATTACTAAGCAATTTCCTGAGCACGAAATTTTTTGTTTAACCTCTCAAATTAGAAGGGCTGCTATTTCTATTACTTCAAATATTGCTGAAGGTTTTAGTAGAAATAGTTATAAAGAAAAATTAAATTTTTATTCTATATCATTAGGTTCACTCACAGAGTTGCAAAATCAATTGTTGGTAGGTAGAGATGTTAGTTATATCAAATCAGATGATTTTAAAAAAATAGCTGAACAAACTGTGATAGTTAGTAAATTACTTAACGGAATTATTAAAAGCACCAAAACCATAATTCATAATTCTTAATTCATAATTCAGTTATGTGGTTCGCAATCGCCATCATCGGTTACTTCTTCCTCGCTCTGGTTTTTATTTTGGACAAGCGCCTGGTTACAGAGTCTCAGGGTAAACCAATAGTTTATGCCTTTTATTCCTCCATTATTATGGGAGGGGCTTTACTGGCCTGGCCGTTTTTTGGTTTTAAATTGCTCTTGGGTTCTGATTGGCTAATTGCGGCAGTAGCCGGTGTGGCCTTTGGTTTGGGTATGTGGACTTTATTTTTGGCAGTAGACAAAGGCGAGGCTACGCACATCAACCCGTTTAATGGAGCCATGGTGACAATTTTTATTTATGTTTTGGCGTCAATTTTTTTGGGAGAAAAATTGGGTACTTGGCAAAGTGCTGGGCTAATAGTTTTAATTGTAGCTTCGGTTTTATTGTCATTTGAAAAAACCACTAAACATCACGGTTTTCATTCTGGTTTTATTTGGGCTATTGTTTCAGGTTTATTTTTTGCCATTTCTCATGTGGCCACTAAATATTTGTACGGGGTCTATGATTTTTGGCCAGTCTTAATTTGGACGCGCGCGGCCACCGCGCTTTTGGGTGTGGCTTTAATTATTTCTCCGGCTGTACGCCAAAGCTGGCAGGCTCCTTCAAAAACTTCCCAAAAAGATACACGCTTTACCACTGAGTTTATTTTTGTCATAGACAAAGTGTTAAGCGTTTTGGCTATTGTGCTTATTCAATACGCCTTTGCTATTGGCACGGTTACAGTGGTGGGTGCTTTAAGTGGTTTGCAATACGCGCTAATGTTTGTTTTGATTTACTTATCAAGCAAATTTTTTCCCAAGTTTTTTAAAGAATATTTTACGAGGAGAGAATTGATTATTGAAGTTATTGCCATAGTATTGGTGGCAGTGGGGCTGATGATGATGGTGTACTGAAAATTGCTAAATTGTTAAACTGTTAAATTGATTATGCGCCGAATAACATTCACAACACTATCTGTTGTAATAATCTTGTTGATTATATTTTACGTCTTCCTCTGGCTTGCTAGCCGTGAAACGTATCACGTGGATTATGGCGTCAGTTTTAGCAAAGAGTATACCGAATCTCTGGGTTTGGATTGGCAAAAAACTTATTTGGCCATATTAACTGATTTAAAACCAAAATATTTAAGAATTGCTGCGCCGTGGAATCAAGTGGAATCTGTGGCCAGAAATTTTGATTTTTCCAACCTTGATTGGCAAATGCAGGAAGCGGAAAAGCAGGGAGTAAAAGTGGTATTAGCAATGGGGCAAAAAGCGCCGCGCTGGCCCGAGTGTTATGTACCAGATTGGGTTAAAAGTTATTCTGACCAGGAATACGCGCAAGAATTGGCTTATTATTTAAAACAAGTAGTGGAAAGATATAAAAATAGTCCGGCCTTGGAAGTTTGGCAAGTAGAAAATGAGCCGTTGATAAATTTTAGTTTTGGCGAGTGTCCCCACTATAGTCGTGATTTACTAAGTGCAGAATTAAAATTAGTAAAAAGTTTGGATGCGGGTCATCCTACTATTGTTACTGATAGTGGAGAATTGAGCACTTGGCGTGAAACTGCGACCGTGGCCGATTTATTTGGTACCACAGTTTATCGCGTGGTGCGTATGCCAAGCGGTCGCGCTTGGACTTATGATTGGCTACCGCCTTCTACGTATCGTTTAAAGGGAGAACTGTGGGGACGTGCAGTTAATGGCCTTTGGGTAATGGAAATGCAGGCCGAACCATGGTTTTCTGGTGGCAATGCCAACAATACTCCCTTGTCAGTGCAAGCAGAAACCATGAATCCCGAGCGGTTTTCCAATTATTTTAATTATGTAGAACGCATTGGTTCGCCCCGCGCTTATCTTTGGGGAGTAGAGTGGTGGTATTGGATGAAAGAAAAACAGAATGATGTGAGGTTTTGGGAGATGGCAGGAAAACAAATAGCAGATAGTAAATAGCAGAAAACAAAAAACACTCGTGGGAGTGTTTTTTTGTGGACGGTACAGGACTCGAACCTGTGACCACTGCGATGTAAACGCAATGCTCTACCAACTGAGCTAACCGTCCTTTTGGTGTTTAAAATTATACAAAATATTTTATTTTTTGTCAATATATAGTATAATTAACCCTGTGAAATCTGTCTCTGTCTGCTTCGCAGCAGACAGGACAGAATCGCTTTTTGCCGCGAGGCAAAAAGACGATTATTTCACAGGGTAAACTTTTAACTTCGTATGTACAAACGTCTTGATCAATCATTAGACATTGTAAAATTCCGCGGAATTTTTAAGAAAAAAATTGGCTTGTTTGAAGCCATTGCCATGATTGTGGCCGGCACCATTGGCGCCGGGGTTTTGGGTATTCCTTATGCCATTGCCAAAGTAGGGTGTTGGGTGGGCTTGGCCTACATTGTCATTATTGGCCTTTTAATGATGGGTCTAAATTTGTTGATTGGCGAAGTGGCAGTGCGCACTGAGGGCGATTTTCAATTTGCAGGTTTGTCGAGAAAATATTTGGGGCGCATTGGGCAGGTAATTATGACCACCGTAATGTATGTGGCCACTTTGGGCATTATCAATGTTTATATTATTGGCGCCGGGCAATCTTTGTCAGCGCTTTTGGGTGGCTTGCCTTTTTGGTGGAGTTTAGCCTTTTTTGCCGTGGGCGCTTTGGTAATTTATCAAGGAATTGGCGGCATCAAAATTGTTGATTTTGTTGTGGGCCTGGGTGTTCTTTTGGTAATTAGCCTTATTGCTTTTTTGTCTTTTCCGCATATGAAAATGGTAAATATGAATTATGCGGATTTGGCCAATTTGTTATTTCCTTATGGTGTACTGCTTTTTGCTTTTAACGGCAGTACCGCAGTACTGGAAGCACATCATATAATGAAAAAGCGCGATGGGGATTTTAAAAAAGCCATTGTTATTGCCGGCCTGATTTTAATTGTGGCCTATGCATTATTTGCTTTTGCCACTTTGGGCGTCACCGGCACTGCAACCACAGAAATTGCCACCATTGGTTTGGGTCAAAAAATTGGCGGAGCAATTTTAATTTTGGGTAATGTTTTTGCCGTACTGGCTATGTTTATTGGTTTTTTAATGCGCGGTTTGGCTTTGCAAACTTCACTTACTTGGGATTATCATTGGCCCAAAGCCTCGGCAGTATTAATAACTGTGGGCATACCTCTTTTGCTTTTTTTAATGGGCTTGCGCAAGTTTATTTTGGTCTTAGATTTAATTGGCGGAATTTTTATTAGCACAGAAATTTTATTGACCCTGTTAATTTATCGGCAGTCAAAAAAGAACGGCGACCTTAAATCCCAGGATTATGTGGTTCATCACACTTTGTTAATAATGGTTTTGCTTTTAACTGCCCTAACCATTGGCGCCGCATATGGTGTGGGGAAGTTGTTGTAGTGTTGACATTTATCTAAAATTATCGTATAATTCTTTTGTTCAAGAAAATGGTGTTTGTTGCCAGTCGGTTTTATCCTCAAATTAGAGGGTTACTGTTTGGCAACATCCTCTCTATCTTCTTGAACAACTTTATTCATAAGTTGTTTTTATTATGGAAAAATACATTTTTACCTCGGAGTCGGTAACCGAGGGGCATCCGGACAAAATTTGTGATCAAATATCTGATGCTGTATTGGACGCGATTTTAGCCCAGGATCATAATTCTCATGTGGCAGTAGAAAGTTTTACTACCACTGGTTTGGTTATTGTAGGGGGCGAGGTAACTACGCATGCCGAGGTGGACGTGCAAAAAATTGTCCGTGAAGTGTTGGAAGATATTGGTTATACCAATCCAGCTTATGGTATAGATGCAGAGCATGCTGGTGTGTTGGTGTCTATTCATGAACAGTCTCCAGACATTGCCCAGGGTGTTAATAAACAGTCCGCAGAAGAGCAGGGTGCAGGCGACCAGGGTTTAATGTTTGGTTATGCCAGCAATGAAACCAAAGAATTAATGCCTTTGCCCATAATGTTGTCGCATAAGTTGGCCGAGCGTTTGGCCGAGGTGCGCAAAGATGGCACTTTAAAATATTTGCGCCCAGATGGCAAAACTCAGGTGGCAGTGGAATATTCAGACGGCAAGCCCACACGGCTTTGCAATGTGGTAGTGGCAGCCCAGCATGATCCTGAGGTAGAATTGGAAAAATTGCGCGCCGATATTTTGGAAAAAGTAATTAAACCAATTTGTGCTGAATATTTAGATAATGATACAGAGTATTTTATTAATATGACCGGCAAATTTGTGGTGGGCGGTCCCCAAGGCGACACTGGTTTAACCGGGCGCAAAATTATTGTGGATACTTATGGCGGTATGGGACGTCATGGCGGCGGCTGTTTTTCTGGTAAAGATCCAAGTAAAGTAGACCGCTCGGGCGCTTATATGGCGCGTTATGTGGCAAAAAATATTGTGGCTGCCGGTTTGGCAGATAAATGCGAAGTGCAGGTGTCTTATGTAATTGGCCGTGCTGAGCCCACTTCAATTAATGTTAATACTTACAATACTAATAAAGTAGGCGAAGAAAAATTAATCAATGCCGTTAAAAAAGTTTTTGATTTCCGGCCAGGTAAAATTATTGAACATTTAGATTTACTAAAACCAATTTACCGCCAAACCGCGGCCTATGGCCATTTTGGTCGCGAAGGTTTTAGTTGGGAACGGGTGGATAAGGTGGAGGAGTTGAAAAATGCAGTAAAGTAGTTTTTGCGTGATTTTAATAGACGTCTCGATTTAATGAGGCGTCTTTTAATTAAGCGGTATATTGTTAAACTGTAAAATTGTCAAATTGTTATATTGCTATATTGCTATATTGCTACCTGCCTGTCGGCAGACAGGTGCAACACGCGAAGAAAAAACAGTTTAGCAGTTTAGTAATTTAGCAATGGTTTTTTTGTATGGTACTTGAAATTTAGTCTGGAAGATTGTATAATGCTCTCATTATTATAAATATTTCTATGCCTAAAAAATTACAAAAGAATACTCCCAAACTCAAAAAAGGTTTGGCACAAATGCTTAAAGGCGGGGTGATTATGGATGTGGTAACTGCCGAGCAGGCCAAAATTGCCGAGCGCGCGGG
>Ga0172370_10007975_pt1 | contig 12834 bp, 9 predicted proteins | sample LakKiv5m_FD_114538 | JGI IMG/M metagenome (GOLD analysis project Ga0172370, IMG submission 114538) | Freshwater microbial communities from Kabuno Bay, South-Kivu, Congo - kab_022012_11.5m | ecosystem: Environmental > Aquatic > Freshwater > Lake | place: Democratic Republic of the Congo...
ACTGTAATTAATGCATTGACATGATCTTCAACAAAGAGCCAGTCTCGGATATTATCTCCCTTGCCATAAACGGGAATTGGTTCTTCGTTAAGAGCCTTAAGAATAACAACAGGAATCAGTTTTTCAGGGAATTGAAAAGGACCATAGTTATTGGAGCAATTTGTTATTAGAACGGGCAGATCAAATGTGTGATACCATGCTTTTGCCAGATGATCCGAACTTGCTTTTGTTGCAGAATATGGAGAACGTGGATCGTAAGGAGTCGTTTCAGAAAAGGAGCCTTCAGGCCCAAGTGACCCGAATACTTCATCAGTGGAGACATGCAAGAATCTGAAATGCTCTTTAGCTGCATCTGGTAAAGACCTAAAATACTTCAACGAAGCCTGAAGCAAATTATATGTCCCTATTATATTCGTCTGAATAAATTGGAGCGGGCCGTCAATTGATCGATCAACGTGTGATTCAGCGGCAAGATGCATAATAGCGTCGGGCTGAAAATTGTTTATTATGGTCTCAATCTTTTCTGCATCACAGATATCCTGCTTTATGAATTCATAATTTGATTTAGCTTCAACATCTTTAAGTGAGATCAGATTTCCGGCATACGAAAGATTATCGATATTCAAGATATAATATTCAGAATTCGAACACATTTTTCTAATAAGATTTGAACCAATAAATCCAGCTCCACCGGTTACAATTATTCTTCTCATAAAACTCACAAATTCTTATAATACCACTCAGCCGCGAGTTCAAATCCTTTTCTCGCATCATAAAGTGGTTTATAGTTTAAAATAGTTTCTGCTTTAAGTATACTTGCCTGTGAATGGGGAACATCACCAACCCGATAGGTACCGAACTTTGGTTCAATCAATCGAATCTTTTCATCATGGTTTGCTAAATTATCACGCAAAGCTGCAAACAAAGTCAGAAGATTTGTATTTCCACCAAAGGCAATATTAAAAACTTCGGAAAAATAATTGACATTTGCAGATATTTTTTCTGAATGATTTTCTTTCTGGAGAAGATATTTATGCTCTTCAAGTTCGAGATTATAATAATCACGCTGCCCTTTGACAATTTGCTCTGCAGGTGTAAAAAGTGCTTTTTCATTTGCCTGGAGAACATTGTCAATGTAAGTAAAGTCTCGGCTATAACTCCCATCACCGTTAATAACAGGAGATTGATGATTAATGAGTTGTTTGACCCATTGAGGGATTACAGCAGCATATGCTCCTTCCGGGTTCTGTCTTCTGCCGAATACGTTAAAATAACGCAAACCTATACATTGCATTCCGTACGTTTTGGCAAAAACATCAGCATAAAGCTCATTAACATATTTGGTAATTGCATATGGGGAAAGTGGCTTTCCAATTTCTTCTTCAACCTTGGGTAACTTTTTTGAATCACCATAAGTACTGGAACTTGCAGCATAGACAAAACGCTTAATTTTTGCATCCCGGGCAGCGATCAGCATATTGAGGAAACCGCTGATATTAACTGAGTTTGTATTCGCAGGATCAGCAATAGAACGCGGTACGGATCCTAAGGCAGCCTGATGTGAAACATACTCACAACCATTCAAAGCTTCACGGCAAGTTTCAGGATCCCTTATGTCGCCCTTAATAAAGGTAAATCTGGGGTTATTGAATTGATGTGAGATGTTTTTTTCAAAACCAGTGCTGAGATCATCAAGGCATACTACTTCATGACCCAGACCAAGAAAATGATCTACAAGATTGCTCCCTATAAATCCGGCACCGCCTGTAACAAGAATTTTACTCATCTATGCCTTAAAAACTATTTCAGTTTTTACTCCACTCTTCTCAAATGCATTTCTTGTATCAACGATCAATTTTGAATGTTCAGCTATGAACGTATAATCATAATCAGAATGATCGGTACTAAGTAAAACTAAATCATACGCAGATAAATTTTCAGAGGTTAATTCTACTGAATTCATCTCGTACTTATATTTTCTGGTAGAGGGCATTTTCGGAATGTAAGGATCGTTATAATCAACTATAGCTCCTTTGCCTCTGAGAAGGCTTATCAGCTTAAGAGAAGGCGATTCCCGCATATCATCAATATCTTTTTTATAAGCAGCTCCCAATATCAAAACCTTTGCATTTTTTAATGTTTTCTGGTAGCCGTTCAAGATATCGCTGCATCTTTCAACAACATAATATGGCTGATAAGTGTTGATCTCACCCGCAAGCTCAATAAATCGAGTGTGCTGATCATACTGGCGTGCTTTCCATGTCAGGTAGAAGGGATCAATTGGAATACAATGACCGCCAAGACCTGGTCCGGGATAAAAAGCATTAAAACCAAAGGGTTTAGTTTTGGCTGCATCGATCACTTCCCAAACATCGATATCCATCTTATCGAATACCATCTTCAATTCATTGACCAACGCAATGTTAATTGCACGGTAAATATTTTCGAGTAATTTGGTCGCTTCTGCAGCGCGAGGTGAACTAACTGGGACTGTCTTCACGATTATCTGATTATAAACTGCCAAGGCAACCTCAAGACAAGCCGGTGTTAATCCTCCAACAACTTTAGGAATTGTCGCTGTATTAAAATTCGGATTGTTCGGATCTTCACGCTCAGGTGAAAACGCGAGGAAAAAATCTTCCCCGACCTTGAAGTTATTTCCATTCGAATTCTCTAACAATGGGAGTAATATTTCATCAGTTGTTCCGGGATAAGTGGAGGATTCAAGGACAACTAATTGTCCTTTCCGTAAGTACTGCGCACTTATTTTTGCAGAACTTTCGACGTAAGAAAGATCCGGTTCCCTGTGCTTATTAAGTGGTGTCGGTACAGCAATAATTACTGCGTCAACTTCCGGCAATCGGCTGAAATCACTGGTGGCTTCAAAGAGTTCTGATTTTACTGCATTAGCAATACGTTCTGAAGCAATGTGCTTAATATAACTTTTTCCGGAATTAAGGACAGGAATTTTAGTGTCATCAATATCAAAACCAATTGTCTTAACATTTTTGCTAACAAACTCCAAGGCCAGAGGCAAGCCGACATATCCAAGCCCGATAATACCAACTTTATGATTTTTGCTTTTAATTTTTTCAAGTAATTCTGATTTTAAATCTGCCATAACTTTTCTCGTTTTCTATACTAACTTTAATATCAATGTTATTATCTGTTCTTCATGCAATCACAATGCTTGCATTCCATAGGATATTGATCGCTATTCTTCATAAATTCAGAGATTTTATCAACAACGTATTTGATTTGCTCTGCTGAGAGTTCCGGGTAAATTGGCACTGCAAATGAATCATTGCAAGCACAGTTTGACACAGGATAATCTTCATCTTTTGCATTTAAGTAAGTAAAACACTCCTGTCTGTGGAAGGGTACAGGGTAATATATTTCAATCCCAATACCATTTTCAATGAGAAATTTCTTAAGTGAATTTCGTTTTTCCACCCGCAGCACATACTGGTTGTATATGTGATAATTCTTAATGCTGTCGTCACCGGGATTATAAACGGCTTTGGGGATAAGCACCTTGTTTTTTTCATCAAATTCAAGTTTCCCAGCACCCTCGGCTAATCCGGCTTCAATGAAGAATTTTGTATATAGATCAGCATTTTTTCTGCGGGCTTCGGACCAGGAGTCGAGATGAGGAAGTTTAACTCTTATTATTGCAGCCTGAATTGCATCTAACCTGAAATTACCGCCAATTATTCTATGGTAATACTTTGGCTTACCACCATGTACTCTTAATATCTTTAATCTCTCATAAATAGCATCATCATTGGTGGTGACCAATCCGCCATCCCCAAAACATCCGAGATTCTTGCTAGGGAAGAAGGAAAAGCAGCCAATATGTCCAAAATTCCCTACTTTCTTGCCATCTTTGTACTGCACACCAATTGCCTGAGCTCCATCCTCAATAACAAACAGATTATGCTTATTTGCAATCTCCATTAATGGACCCATATCTGCGCTCTGCCCATAAAGGTGAACTGGAACAATTGCCTTGGTTTTTGAAGTAATTTTCCTTTCAATATCTTTGGGATCAATATTGAAAGTATAAGGATCGATATCGGCAAAAACCGGAATAGCGTTAAGTCTTGCTACAACACCTGCAGTTGCAAAAAATGAATATGTCGGGACAATCACCTCATCCCCGGCTTTAATCTCGGCTGCCATCAGTGCAATTAGGAGGGCATCGGTACCAGAAGACACACCAAGAGCATGTTTGCAATTAAGATATTCACAGAGTTCCTTTTCCATTGCTTCGACTTCAGGCCCTAGAATAAACATCTGTGATTCAGCAACACCTAATAATGCATTATCAATATCTGTTTTAATTGAATTATATTGTGCTTTGAGATCTAAAAGAGGTACTTTCATATTATTTGACCTCCTTAACAATACCGTCTTTCAACTGATATTTTATCCCGGTTCTTGAGCATGTCGCAAATCCGTCTTTGTCAAATTTCAGTCTTTCGCCGCCTTCACTCATCCACCCAATTATTCTGGCAGGATTACCAACAACTAATGCGTAATCAGGAATATCTTTTGTAACAACTGCCCCGGCCCCCACAAATGCGAAGCGGCCAATTGAATGCCCGCAAACTATTGTGCTGTTTGCACCGAGAGAAGCGCCTTCCTTCACTTGGGTTTTGATATAATATTTTGCGCCAACCTGGGGATATTTACTCCTTGGGTCCAGAATGTTGGTAAATACCATCGATGGCCCACAAAACACATAATCTTCAAGTTCGACACCTTCATAGACAGAAACATTGTTCTGAATCTTTACAAAATTACCTATATTAACATTGTTCCCGACATTCACATTTTGCCCGAGGATACATTTTTTTCCAATTTTCGATCCTGATTGCACATGTGAAAAATGCCAGATTTTTGAACCTTCGCCTATTTCAACATTGTCATCCACAACAGCGAGATTGTGAACGAAAAAGTTTTTCTCTTCCATTTTTGATATTCCGAAAAATTAGTTAATAATTTTTATTAATAGATTTAATGCTCTCCGTAGCCTTCTCAAGTATTTTCAGAACTTCCAAAGCATGCGGACCGTCAGTAAGCGGTTTTGTGTTGTTAATAATACAATTGTAAAAATGCTTATGCTCTTCAGCTAATGGCTGTGTGTTTTCAAAACTTACGACCTCATATTCAGATTCAAACTTTTCAACAGATCCATTTACGACAAGAAATCCTTTTTTGTAAAATTTAAGTTTTTCAGTCTTTAAGCTATCCTCAAAGACAAACATGCCTTTTTCTCCAATAACAACTAGTCTTTGTTCTTTGAATGGGTGAAGCCAGCTAACAAAAATGTGGGCATGTACGTTATTAGGATAAGCGAGATAAGTTAAAGTTGTATCCTCAATACCACTTTGGACCAGGTCTGCTCCCTTCGCATATACCGATATTGGATCATTACCGCTTAGGTACTGAATAATTGATATATCATGCGGGGCAAAACTCCAAAGTGAATTTTCTTCGCTTCTGATAGTGCCTAAATTCAGCCTGTTGCTGTATATATATTGGAGTTTACCAATTTTATCTTCATCAATCAATTGTTTCAATTTTATTATTGCCGGATGAAATAAAAGGACGTGACCAACCATCAAGGTAAGAGATTTTACTTCAGCAATTTCAATTAACTTTGCTGCTTCGTGCGAAATGAGAGTGATTGGTTTTTCGACAAGCACATGCTTTCCGCCAAGTAATAGTTTTTCCGCTACTTCGAAATGTGTTTCTGCAGGCGTAGCGACAATGACTCCAGCAATACTATTATTATTAATAATCTCGTTAAGATCATGAGTAAACTTAATCTCTTTAGAAACTTCTTCAACCTTTACCTTAGCCCCCGGAAATGTATCACAAACTGTTACATTAGTCGGACCAAGCAAAGAACTTGCTGTCTTTACGTGGTTCATCCCCCACTTTCCGCTACCAATTATGGCAATATTCAGATTATTTTCAGGCATAGTATCCCTTTAGATTATACATCGGAATTTATTACTGTGTAAAATGGTTGATTTCAAAATAGTAGAACTGATTAGGAAGTCAATGCGAAGATACAAATTAGATATAGCTCCGCCCTGTAAGTCACAGGGGCTTATTGTTTTTTTTTGAAAGAAATAATTAAAAATATAGACCCATAATATATGTTTTTCGATCATTTCCTCAAATTAACTTATGATAAATTCTTATTTTGATGACTTGAAACACAGAAAGTATGTCAACACAACAAACTCTTGAGTAGAAAATGAATCCTTCCAAAATACGCCTGATGGCGAGCCTATTTTTGTTCACTTTATTGATTTTTTCTGTAAGAATAGGTAAAGCACAAGTAGTATTTACACCACATGAACACTCGGTTTATCAATTTCTTGAGAGACTTGACTCCAGAGAAATTATTGATTTCAATTCAGAAGTAAAACCTCTCTCGAGGATAGCAATTGCCGAACTTCTGAGGGAAACTGCCTTAAACAGAGCAAAATTAAATAAACTGGAACTTGAGGAATTAGATTTCTATTATCGGGAATTTGCACTCGAGTTGGGGAAATCAATCAGAGGAAGCTATTTCGAATCTAATGCTATATGGAGAGAAGCGAAACTTAAGGATGAAAGATATTGGCTTTACCGCTACACGGATGATAATTTCAAACTAAGGGTTAAGCCCGTTTTTGGATATGGCATAAAAAATGTTGCCGGCGGCGAATCATACATTCGGTGGCCTGGATTTCATCTGTGGGGTTATGGTTCCGATTGGTTCGGTGCTTCTTTTGAATATGTGGATTTTGGTGAAGGTGGAGATCATACTGATAGTAAAAAGTCTTTTTCACCTGAAACCGGGGCTTTTATCAACAATCGGACCGGAAATACTTTCGAGTACAGTGACCTGAAAGGCAGCGCGACAGTTAGCTGGGATTGGGGCTATATTTCCATCATAAAGGATTATCAGACATGGGGCAATGCTCAGTTCGGACAAATTATTCTTTCTGATAAAGCACCCTCTTTTGCACAGGTAAGATTCTATGCAAAGCCTGTTGACTGGTTTCGGTTTTATTATTTTCAGGGTTGGTTAAACTCACTAATATTGGATTCTTCGGCTGTATTTATCAGTCATCCTGAGAGTTTGGATCCGGAAATTATAATCCCTTATAAGGATAAATATATTGTCGCCAATCTGGCCAGTTTTTCATTAACAGATTATCTGGATTTTTCAGTTGGCAATGCGTTTGTTTATGGGCCGAATTTCAGAATCGAGACAATGATACCTTTTATGTATTATAAAGCGCTCGATCATAACACAGGAAGAATCCAGGGAGATAATGGCAACGGCATGGTATTCTCCGATTTCAAATTTCAACCATTCGATAATTTTAAGTTGTATGGTTCAGGTTTTATCGATGTTATTAATTTCAGGGACTTGCTTAAAGGAGAACTTGATACGCAATGGTTAGCATTTTCGGTGGGTTTGAAAAAATATAATTTGTTCGCAAATTTTCTTGATATCAGTATGGAATATACAAGGATTAATCCATGGATTTACGAAAACATCAATGATCTTGCATCTTATAAGCATCTCGGATATCAGTTGGGACATTGGATAGGCCAGAATGCAGACATCTTCAGGTTACAGATTAACTACAGCTTTCTCAGAGGACTTAGACATTTTTTGTTTTTCGAATCCACACGCAAAGCTGCACCGCAGGATATCGCCTACGCGTATTCGTACAGAAAGATTAATGAAGTTTCATTTCTCGATCGCTTACTTCGCCGTGATAAACGAATCGGTTTGCAAACTGAGTACGAACCTTATCATGAACTGAAATTCAAGGGATATCTTGAATACTCTGAAATTACCGACAATACCCGTGAATTAGCCCCTGAGTATTTAATTGGCAAAAAATTCAGTTTTGCACTAATGCTTAGTTACGGAATCTGATTTTTTATCTTATCTCTAAAATTCTGGTAGCTGATTGCAACCGAAAGCGCTAATTATAAACAAGAGTATTTTAAATCACAAATTATTAATTAACATTTGTTATTTTTGAATACCCGATTTACTTTGATATTGGCGTAATTTTTATAATCTTAGTCTGTAAGAAATGGAAAGTGTTTTAGAGATGGATGCTGTAAGAAATTTTTCGAGTCTCAATTATTTGGATTCTCAGAGAGAAAGACTTGAAACAATAATCGGCAGGGATGCTGTTGACTTTATCTCAGACTATGTCAGTTTGGAATCTGAATTCACCAAATTACTGCAAACCACCAGTCGTTTTAATATAGAAAGCCTTAGTTCTTCAGGGATTGTCAACATCGTCAATATCCGCAGAGTCAATAATATTCGCTTCTTAAATAAATTCTTTGAATCTGTTAATCAAAAACTTCCCAAGGAAGGGATTTTCATTGGACGTGCCGAAACTTTGATGGAACGCAGAAAAAGAATTTACTCCAAATTTCCAAAGATTTTCTCATATCCATATTATTTTCTTGATTTTCTGGTAAAAAGAGCTTTTCCCAAATTTAACATTACAAGAAAACTTTACTTTTTCCTGACACAAGGTAGAAACCGTGTTCTTTCACGTGCTGAAATTCTCGGTCGACTCGTTTCCTGCGGTTTTGAAATAGTTGAAGAGACCGAGATAAATAACCTGCTCTATTTTGTCGTAAAAAAAGTTAAAGATCCTGTTTTCGATCAGAATCCATCTTATGGCCCATTTTTTAAGATGAGAAGATTCGGACAGCACGGTAAAATCATCGGAGTTTATAAATTCCGTACAATGCATCCATATTCAGAGTATCTTCAAGAATTTATGTTCAAAAAATATCATCTGAAAGACGGCGGAAAATTTAATGATGATTTCAGAATTACAACATGGGGTAAATGGATGCGGAAATTCTGGATTGACGAATTTCCAATGTTCATTAATATGTTTAGGGGAGAATTAAAACTGGTCGGTGTTCGCCCACTAAGTCGCCAATACTTAAGCCTTTACGAGCCCGAATTAAAAGAAAGAAGATTTAAGCATAAACCTGGACTGGTGCCCCCATTTTACGTGGATATGCCAAAGAGCCTTGAGGAAATAATGCGTTCAGAAGAACGCTATTTAGACTCGTATGAGAAACACCCGATCAGAACTGATATTACTTACTTTTTCAAGGCTTTTTACAATATAATTGTTAAAAAAGCCAGAAGTGGTTAGTTAGACCTCATTTGTGATTTTTCATAAATTCATGCCCTGTTTTTAAGAAATACAGGGTTTTTCATTTTAATAAAAGTCCAGAATATCAGTACATAGAGAGCAGCATTAGATGATATATTCTTTGACAATTGCGAAAGCCAAAATAGAGTCAGAAACAATAGAAGCGGACCCGCTTCTTTGAACTTGATTAGTTTAACACCAGTTAAAAACATAAAACAGCAAAAAATCAGTCCGTAGATCACACCTAATTCAGCAAAGATCTCCAGAAAGAGATTATGCGGGTAAGAGATTGTCTCATTAACTTCATTTGAGTAATAAGACTTAAATCCTCCAAACCCAACGCCTGAAAAAAGATTCTCGGATAGCATTGATAATGCTGATTCATATCCCATTAATCTGGTTTCGATAGAATGCTCCCTGATATTATTGAAATCTTCAAGCCTGGCAAGGGCGTCCAGTCTGTTCATTTTCACATCACTATTTATCGGGAAAACAATTATGACAGTAATCAGAACTAAGAGAGGAATAATTAATCTCAATATTTGAGTCCGGCGTGCTTTTTGTATGGAAAGGTGATAAACTGAGATAATAGGTACAAAAAGGGAAACCCAGACAATGCCGGCTCTGAATGTTGTTTGATAAAGAACATATCCACCCAAAACAATAAATGTCGCATAGAAAATATTCGATCGAGAGTCGTTATCGGAGTGTAATATGTACCATATCGCAAGCACTAATAACACAGTAAAATATCTGCCGGATATTACATGACTCCACCTGTTGAAACTAAAACTATAGATAGAGCCGGGATCAAACGGTGTAGTAATTATTGCCAAAATCGAAAACAGCATACCAAAAGAAATACTGATCTTAATTACTGAGATAAGTGTTTTATGAGAGAAATTTAAAAAACCGTATCCTGAAAAGAATAGCATTGGAAAAAATGAGACCAATAAATGTGCGACTTTTTGAAAACCATACAACGGATTAGCTGAATATAACAGGGTAGCTGCCGGAATAACAACAAGGAAAATCATCAATATTAACAATTTGTGGCTATTCTTTTTCAGTAAACTCAAATAGTCTGTTAAACCATCTCTGTTTTTTCGGTTTCCTAAAAATAGTATTGATAATCCTGCCAATAGAATATCGAGAGAAATGATTAAAATCGAATAGTTTGAAATGGAATTCAATAAAAACATCGCGTTCAAAAAGCCGGCGTATAAAATCAGATTGGATTTTTGCAGCAAGTCAGAATAAATTGACGACACAAATAATTTAAGCATCACGGGGTTTTCAAGTTCAATTGTTATGAATCTCAAAAATAAAATCTTTTGAAAAGATTATCATGAGTATAATCAAAATAAACGAATCAAAGTCAAACTATGTAAATTTCGCTCACCGGTCTTGATGATATCTAAAAGAATTTGCTAACCGTATCCTTTATAAGAGAAAAACTGTAACTATAAACTCGAAGACTATTTTGATGGCTAAGAATGAGAAAGAGTTGACAATGAAGAAGTATGATAAATATATCGCAATTAAAATGGATCTATTTGGTAATTTTATTTTGCAGAAAGAGCCGGAACAACTTTTCTTAAAATTTAATAGCTAAAACGATTCCCGCCTACCTATTCCACACAGGTCACAGGGGGCAGACCCAGATTTCAGGACACTCGTTATTTCTTCCAATAAACGAAAACATCCTATTTATGACCACACTCTAATACGATTTAAAACAATAAAGGCTGTCTTCCGACAGCCTTTATCTTGTGAGCGCGGGTGGGATCGAACCACCGACCCTCTGCTTAAAAGGCAGATGCTCTACCCCTGAGCTACGCGCCCAAAAAAAGTTAGATTACAAATATAATATTTTTCCAAAATGGAATCAAAAAATTTTTAATTTTTGAGGATTCCCAAGTCTTTCAAGCCTTGACCGCAGGTGTCTTTCAGTGATACCAAGTAACCTTGCCGCCGCGCTTTTATTGCCTTTCGTCTTCTCTAATGCGGTATGAATAAGCAATAATTCATATTCTTTTGTTTTCTCGCTGAAACCGACAGTGTAATTTTCAGGTTCGAGTAATTTCGTTTTGGGGAGGAAGGCAATGTCAATTTTTGCCGATTCAATAAGTTTTTTTAAGTATACGTTTTCGGCTATAAATTCTTTTCTCTGTAATAATATTTCAAGAAGACGTTGAAGTTCAGTTAAATTAACTGGTTTTGTCAGGTAATAAAAAGCGCCGGATTTTATCAGATTCGATGCATCATCCACACCGCCAAGAGCCGTTAAAATAATCAATTCTGTTCTGTGGTCACCTGATTTAATTAATTTTAAAAGTGCGAAAACATCCCACAAAGAAACCCTGAGATCACTGATCACAACATCTATCTTTCTTTCTTCTATCAGATTAACTGCCTCTGTTCTATTGCCAGCTTCAAACACCACACAGCCTTTTCTTTCAAGAAAATTTTTAAGATTAAGTTCTAATTGCGCATCATCAGTCTGCAGCAATATTTTTATATTTTCCTTTTCTTTTAATGTCAATTTTTTCCTCATGATTACCAGCATCAATCATATTAAAAGTATTGATTTTATACAATCAAAATACTTTGACCAAAAATTATTTACATTTTTTATGCATAAAGCAACTTAATTTTTTTTAGTGCTAAGTAGGTTCCTGTAAACACTACTGTTATGAGTAAAATAATCAGGAACGAAATAGCGCCTTCCCCTTCATTTTGAGTACGAAAAATAGCAGTTGCTGTGTTTCCGATTATTACCCACTGGATAACATATACGGTTGTCACATTCTGACCTAGCCAGCTAATAAATTTAACAGTCTTTCCTGGTTTTATTTTATTTAGAATTTTATTGATAATACCGATAAAGATAAAAAGAAATGAAAAGATCCAAATTCCCGGCAGGAGACTATGGTAATAATATGAATCCAGTTCGACAAGTTTTGACCAGACAGAGGGTGACAGATAAATTAGAACAAATGAAGTAAGCAGCAGAAGCAATAATTTGAAATATTTCTGTCCGGTCATGAACAAATCAAGGTTCCCACGGAACTGTCCGACAAAAAATCCCATTAAAGGATAGATGACCCATGGGAAGTATGGGAAATAAGACCAGTAACATTTGCCCGCGAAAAATGCTGATAAATACGTACTAATTTCACCTTCAACACAGTTTGTGTTTTCAATAGCAGACGCCGCATAGAATACTGGAAGGATTAAAAACGGAATTAACATTCGGATGCCCCGGGGAAAATAGCGCAGAACTCCAATTGTGATTAGAGAGAATCCTGCAAGCGGGAGGATATCTGCGCCAAAGATATACGAATAGGGATCCAGCAAAATCTGTCCGGATGAAATCTTTATCAATAGATGAAAATTGAGGGCAATGTTTAGCAGAATTCCTCCTACAATCAACAATAAACCTCGTCTGAAAAAATATCCTGACGGGCGTTTTGATCTCCCGGCATAAAAGCCCATTACCATCATAAATAGGGGTGCTGCCGGAGGACCGCCAAGAAATAACGAGATCATGCCGCCGTAGGTGTATTCAAATCCATTGTAAAGAAATAATTCAGCTATGTGTACCTGAATCATA
>Ga0172370_10007978_pt1 | contig 12826 bp, 5 predicted proteins | sample LakKiv5m_FD_114538 | JGI IMG/M metagenome (GOLD analysis project Ga0172370, IMG submission 114538) | Freshwater microbial communities from Kabuno Bay, South-Kivu, Congo - kab_022012_11.5m | ecosystem: Environmental > Aquatic > Freshwater > Lake | place: Democratic Republic of the Congo...
CCGCACGAGTGCCTTAAGTCTATCATGTCTTTTTACCCACCCCTCCCTAAGGGGACATCTCTACTTTGGAATTTAGGGGACATTTCTATTTTGGCTTGACACGCTGGACAGCAATAGCTGGTTTAACAGAATTTTTCAACAAAATCACAGAAGAATTAGTAGTTCCCCAGGACTTAATTGAGAGCAAGAATCAATTCTTGAGTTCGATTGGACAGGCGTATCTAAGATATGAACAGAAGCTTCAGGAACTAAATCGTCTCGATTTTGCGCATCAGCAAAAAATCTTCCTTGAACTCCTGCTCAACCCTGAAATTAGCCCAAAAATCCAGTCAGAAGCCCGTTATGTCTTGGTAGATGAATACCAGGACACTAACTACATCCAAGAACAGTTACTTCTCCGTTTGGCTACTCCTCAAAATAATTTATGTGTCGTCGGAGATGATGACCAGAGTCTTTACCGTTTTCGAGGAGCTACCGTCCGAAACATCCTTGAGTTTGGCAAGCATTTTAACCCCTGCCCTCAAGTATGGCTTAAGACAAATTACCGATCGCATAAAGCCATTATCTCAGCTTATAACCGCTTCATGGCAGAGTGTGATTGGTCAAACCCAGAAGGAACATTTCCATTCCGATATGCTAAAACCATTGAGGCTGATCCTCAAGCCGAGCACCCAGACTACCCTTCGGTTTTTCAGATTTGGGGAGAGAGTGAGCAGGATGAGGCTAAAAGATTGGCTGATCTAATCGCATTTCTTAAGCGTAATGAGGTAATCCAAGACTATAACCAAGTAGCCGTATTACTACGCAGTGTAAAAGAAGATTATTCGGGAACTTATATCTACGCTCTCAAACAACAGGGAATACCTGTATTCGCCCCCAGGGCACGCACATATTTCAAGAACATTGAAGTCCAGTTGATCGTTGCTTGTTTTGCTGTTCTCTTTGGATGGTATAAGGATAAGCGAGGCAGTCTAAATGGCTATGGGCTGGCTGATTTGGCGGATTATGTAGACGAATGTTTTAAGGTCATGGTTCAGCAAGGTGTAGCTTATCAACACCCTCTGGCTCAATACCTTCAAGAAAAAGTGGGCGAAATCTCAAAGCTGCAGCCAAGCCAGAATCTAGATGACCGACTGGCCGATTATTTCTACCATATCATTGCTTATGAACCATTTACAGGACTATTAATAGACGAAAATAGCGCCCGGAATCTGGCTACCTTCAGTCAATTATTAGCAATTTTTCAGCATTACTATCACTACAGTGTCATTACCTATAAAAACCAAACTTTCATCAGACTTCATTTCTTCAACAGCTTTATGCGTTTTCTTTTTTTAGGTGGGATTAATGAGTATGAAGATCCTGATCAGCCTTTCCCTCCCGGATATGTCCAGATGATGACTATCCATCAGAGCAAAGGATTGGAATTTCCTGTTGTGGTTGTTGGTTCGTTGGACATAAACATTTCTTCGAGTAAACAAGTTGACCGTCTTTTATCGCCTTATTATCATCGTGAACCGTTTGAGCCGGAAAAAAGGATCACAGAATTCGATCGGATGCGTCTTCACTACGTTGCTTTCTCCCGCCCTCAAAAACTACTGGTGTTGACAACAACCGAGACGCCCAAAGCACATTTCAATCCCATCTGGCAAGGGCTTCCTCAATGGCCATATGTTCAAAAGGATCTGCTAGGCGTGCAGAGATTCGATCCAAAAGAGCGTTTCCCTGTCAAGAAGACTTTCTCTTTTACAAACCATATCAAAGTCTATGAGACTTGCCCCCGGCAATACCAATTCTTTCGAGAATACGAATTCGCTCCATCCCGATCGGCAGAGATTTTCTTTGGTACATTAATCCACCAGACAATTGAAGATATTCATCGCTGGGTATTGGAAGGGCGCGAACTGCATGAAATCAATGATGACATACCCGAAATGTTTTCCGCCAATTTCCGCAACTTGATCAATGCCGGCTATCGACCCATAAGTGAGGTTCAGCGTGATCTGGCCTTTCAGCAAATCATGAATTATTTCACACAAAACCAGGACCGAATGCATCAGGTGATTGAGACGGAAGTGGATGTCTCGCTCGAAATGGACGATTACATCTTGACGGGCAAAATCGATTTGTTATTAGGAGAGGACAAACGTTTAGAACTGCTTGATTTCAAAGCCCAACCGCGGCCTTCTGCTGGTGACCCCCGGATACCGGGTTATCTTCAGCAGCTACTAATTTACGCCCACATTTTGGAGAACCGTTATAGCCAACGACCTGACCGGATGGCATTGTATTGGACAGGGGAAAGCCTCCGAGAAAATGCGCTGATGGTTTTTCCGTACCAACCTGAGAGAGTAATGCAGGCAGGAACGCATTTCGATCAAGTAGTTAGCGAGATTCTGGCAGGTGATTTTAAAGTAAAAAAACCACCTCAGCGCAAGATTTGTTCAGAATGTGATTTTAGAAACTATTGCATTAGCACAGGAACCATTCAACAATCTTTATAAGGTGATCACAATGACTTCTTATTCAAGTCGAACGGCAAAAAAGCACATTTCTAAAATTCGGAAAGAAAAATTTAGTCTACGGTCTGATGGTCGGTATAAAGAAAATCCACTTTCCAGTGACCTTCACAGAGCCATCAATGAGCTTTCGGTTGGCTTGAATTCCGAAGACATCCACTTCATCCTTGAGCTGATACAGAACGCTGAGGACAATCACTATTCCGATGGGGTAGAACCAAAATTAGAGTTTATTATCCTTGATGAAGATCCAACTAACTCATTGGGTACGGATGGCGCCTTGTTAGTCGTCAATAATGAATTGGGTTTTCAAACGAAGCATGTAGAAGCCTTATGTGCCATTGGCAAAACCACAAAAGATCGGACTGAATTTGAAGGTTATATCGGAGAGAAAGGAATAGGTTTTAAGTCGGTTTTTAAAGTTACTAACTGCCCAAGTATATTCTCCAATGGATATCGTTTTTACTTTGACCGGCAGGAGGATCCACTAGCAAAACTTGGTTATATTATTCCGTATTGGATAGATTATCTTCCACAACCTGTTCGAAAGTATCAACGATCAACCTGTATTTTATTACCCCTATTGCAAGGCAAAACGCAAGATGTAATCAGTCGATTAGCCGAGATATCTCCTCTAACAATATTATTCTTGTCAAAACTCAAAGGGCTAAAAATCATCGAACCTGATAAGTCACCATTATCAATAAGGCGTAACGATAGCAATTATCCGGAAATCGAATTATTTACAAATCAATTCAAAGCAAAGTTTTGGATAGGGAAAAAAAAGATCTCTTTATCTCATATCCAAGAGCCTAAACGAGAAGGGATCATTTCACGGACTATTACGGTTGCTTTTCAACTAGATGAAACTGAGGCGGATCAGAATGTGTTCGTATACCTGCCAACGAAACTCAATAGTGGATTACCTTTTATAATTAATGCAGATTTTTTAACTACAGCGGATAGAGAAAGTATTTTAGTCGATTCCTTATGGAATCAATGCTTACGAGATGGAATATCTACGGCGTTCATTGATGCCTTTGAAGGATTGCTCGGAAACAATCAATATCGCCTAAATGCTTACCGATTTATACCCCTGTCAAACCAATTTCAGAATGAATTCTTCCAACCAGTCACTGAGAAGATTTGCGAAGCTCTGAGCACACGACCGATTGTTATATCTTTTGATGAAAACAGGATGGTCCCCCCTTCACAATCCCGATTAGCACCAAATCAGTTTAGAGAGCTGCTAAAAGATAATTTTCTTCCCCAAACATTGAAGGAAAACCCACTCGTACACGCTGATTTAGAACATTATCCGGACCAACTTCAGGCAATCGGAGTGCGCTCGATTAATTCGAGTGAAATCCTCGATTGTCTTAGTAATGAAGATTGGCTAGATGGGAAATCTGTTGAATGGTTTATCACTCTATATTTTTACTTGAAAAACCAAGAGTGGGAAAATAACAATGTTCTTAGAAAGTTAAATATAATCCCATTGCAAGGAGGAGGGCGTTCCAATAGTTATTCAACATCAATATTTATTCCTTCCAGTACAGGCCAGCGAATTTTAGAAAGGCACGGTAGGTTAGTTTCTGGTAAGGGGATAGCATTTCTCGATCCAGCTTTATTTAAGAAAATTAAGGATGACAGTGAACTGCTTGCCTGGTTGCAAAAAGAATTGGGTATAAAAGAATTGACATTGGGTAGCTATTGTCTTGAGTTGGCTCAATTTGTTGCTAGAAATAAAAATGACATTGAAACTTCAACAATCTTTGAATTTACTAGATTTATTTGTGATCGTTATGACGATATCGAGGATGGTCCGCAGAAATCGATCAGTGGAGCCTTGCCAATAATTCTTACCGATGGCAGCTCCTGGACTCCATATTCAAATCAAACGAGGACGCTGGTTTTTCCAGAAAATATGGATCCCCTTGTCGGTTGGCAACATGTATTTCCTGATTTTCAAGATCGTGTACATTTAGCAGTGATTTCCCGGAAGTATATCGAAGATTTCCCCAAGATCAGCCGAAATAAATGGAGAAGATTTTTTAGGGCTTTTGGCGCCACGGAATTCCCACCCCCCCGACATAAAAAATGGGATTTTTATGCTACATCGTACCCAATTGATATGCCCGAAACAGCAAAGCAGTTCATCAAGGAAAACTTAATTTATTCTCGGTGGCAATATGGGGCGGATGATTATTTCGCCCCTAGTTGGATTAAAGCAATTGATAGATCAGAAGACGGCAGAAAAATTCAGGAAAACTCAAGAGCAATGTTGAGATGGATCAAGCACTATACGTCAAATTCGAATAAAATGTCGTTTCTGACGGGAATATATAAATACTTTTATTTCAAATGGAAGGAATTGCCATATCAATCTGAGATCATGCATTACCTAACCGAATCCTCGTGGTTTCCTAGTATAAAAGGATACTTGAAACCATCGGAGGTTTTTCTTGATAGACCTGAATTGAGAGAGATATTTGGAAACCAGCTGCCTTATGCCCCTAAAGATGTGGATGAGAAAACTGCTGAACTTCTTGGCATCCGCTCAACAGCCACTTCCAGTCAACTTCTTAACTACCTAAAAGGAATCGCCCAGAAGCCAGCATCTCAAGCCAATTGGAGAGTTGTGGAGCGAATCTATGATTTCCTGAGTGCCCGCTGGCGACCTGAGCTTCGGCAGGAATTCGAACATGAATCACTTATTTTGATTCGACGTCCTTCTCCACGTTGGGTTAGTTCAGAACAGGCTTTGTGGCCTGATTTGAGTTCGATTTTTGGTGAAAGTTATGTGTATTTGTCCACCCAATACGAATCCCGCTATGATTTTTTTGTGAATAAAGTTGGAGTAGAACGAGAGATTGATGAGGAGCAATATGCTCGTGCTTGGCTCAATATGAGTCGACAAAAACAACAAGATCCAGTAAGGATAAAACAGGCACTAGAGAAAATTTATCCAGTCCTGCTAAAAGTAGCAAATAAGACTCCACTCCCGGAATGGTGGAATGATTATGTCATTTCAGTAAGAATTTGGACTCAAAATAGCAGATTTGTGGCATCATCTGAAGTTTTTTTTCCAGACGATCGAGATCTGGAGCAACTTTTTCGTAAAAAAGGAGTGGAGTTCACATGGCTGCCAAAGAATGCCGATAGTTACGCACAATATTATCCACTTTACTCTTCTTTAGGTGTTCAATCCCTCGTAGATCATGTGAATCTTTCGGCAGAAATGGGTATTGATGAATCTGAAATAGTGCGGTCTACCAATCCCTTGCTTACATTAGCTGCAAAACGGGCAGTCTGCTACTATTTATGGACTGAACGAGATATGAATCCAGAGTACCGGAAATTACGCGAAAATGGCATATTAGAGGATTTCCTTAGGACCGAAGAATATATTGTGCCGTCATTAAGTGTAAGCTACGTTCTTGGAGATCGTATTTCAACTGATGATGAATCTGTGGCTTACTGGGATCAACGAAAGAGGCGTTTATATTACCTTGATCCAGTCGCTCATGAGCGCGTGAAAGTTGAAGTATCCACCATCCTCGCGCGCAAACTCGCACGCGAATATCGTAAACTTGACGATTTCATTGGTAGATTATTGGAAGCGACCGATCCCACAGCAGATGCTATTATTCGCAAGAAAAATCTTTCGTTTTCTCGAGAAGATTTGCGTTGGCTTCAATCTATAATGAATTTCACGCATACTCAATTACCAATAGGAAACTTGGATGAAGAGCCTGACAAAAGTATAGCCCCGTTAATTGATGAACCAATTACTAATGAAACTACGGCTGTCGAAACAGCTTTGGAACAAATTTTTGGTGGTGAGCCTCCTGATCGCGCAGATTCACCCAATACTGAATCAGAATATGCCCGAAATTCCCGGACCAGAGATGGTATTCATTCAGACAGTTCATCTAGGGTAATCCCTTATGGAAGCAAAGATGATAGACCTCAATCTCGTAGCAGTGCTTACATTCCTATTATCGTTGAGCAGGATTCTGAAAATTCTATATTACAGGATGCGAAGAAGACTAGAGAATACTCTAGAACCGATGAGGAAGTAATTGTATTGGAAAGAGTGAAAAAGGAAGATCTGGAGAAGTTCGAACGCAAATTGGAAATTATGCCTTATGCGAATGAAGGTTATGATCTTTTTACTACCGATCGTGATGGACGAAAATTCTACATTGAAGTGAAGTCCTTTTTGGGTGCATGGACATTGGAAGGTTTTTGGGGAATGACCCCAACTGAATTTAAGTACGCAAAAGATTTGGGGTCCTCTTATTGGTTATACTTCGTCGAATATAAATTGGACCCCCAAAAATTCCACATCACACGGATTCAGGACCCTTTTAATAAGATAACACGATATATCTTTCCTGAAGGTTGGCGAAAACTTTCGGAAGAAAGAGACTGATTTGTAGTGCTTTTGATACAGTCTGGTCTTCACATTATCCTGAAAATCTATATAAAAACGCAAAAAGGATCTGATGAATAGAAATGGCAAAACGACCCATTTTCATTCCAACAATAGATAGTCCTGAATTCGTAAAAACTAAAGAGATCGAATTCAAGTGGGTACCTGGCATGGCGTTTTCGCAGAAGAAAAAGAATGTGCAGTCGTTCCATGCGGCGGCTAAAGCGCAGGGTATCGAGCCTGTGCTGGAGATTTCCACCAAATCGCAGATCTCACTTGGCGAAGCGCTCAGCGCTTTCAACTTGAAGGTGAGAATCCCGGCGCTTGGGCAGATTTCCGTTGAAGCTGCCTTTCAAGGAAGCAAGGTTTTTGAACTCGGCGGACCCTTCAAAGAGTATTACAATATGACTGGACGAGAGATAAGGCATGATGAACGGCTGCGCAATTCAGGGAACCTGCTCCGGTTTAATCTTGCTGAAGATATCTGGGGGCTGGAGCCCAAGACAGCCTTCTATGATTGGCTTTACCTGACTGCATTGACTCAGAATGAAAGTCTGGGTAAACAATTATTAGCGTTTCGGGGTTTTACGGACATTGAATTTAACCCCAATAAATCCATTAATTGCCAGGCCTATTCTGCGGCTTTATTTGTTGCTTTATCCAAACGAGACCGGCTTAATGAAGCCATTGCGAGCAAAGAAGCTTTTCTTGGAATTATTGCAAATGCCCAGAAAACTGCTCAGATTATTCAGGGTAAATTATGCTAACAAAAAAATGGGCTAACGAGGTCATTGGTTTTATGAATTCACCTGCCCTTCTAGCGAAAAAGCATGACCTGAGCAAGCATTGGAGTTGATCTCTGAATTTGAAAAGACCTGCGGCAAGTGAATGACCTGCCTGATAGAACTGGATTTGGATGATCTTCTCATGTTCCAAGGAAATTTTTTCCCTGGAGATAAGCTCCAGATTGACAAATTGTGGGGAAGTATCAAATGACGCATATTAATGGAGATCCAGGCGAGGAGCCTGGTGACCGACAGGTATATCAGGCTCTCAGTACTCTTTCTGATGATTTCATCATCTATGCCCAGAAGAAGCTGGTGCGCGGCTCCAAAGAGCGCAACCCAGACTATGTGATTGTCCACCCCGATTTGGGTGTGATTGTGCTCGAAGTAAAAGATTGGATCAAGATCGAAAAAATAGACGAAAAACACGCCTGGGTTTATCGCAGCAGCAATGGGCGAATCGAACAAGAAACCAGCCCGGTGGAACAAGCGCGCGGCGCTGCACTAATCCTGGCGAGTAAACTGGAGGATGACCTGGCATTACGGAATTATGCCGGCAAGCTGAATTTTCCATATCGCTACGCCGGCGTTTTACCGCAGCTTCCGATGTCAACCATCACCTGGCTTGAGAAAGCCTGGGGCGAAGGCGCTGTGCTGGGCAAGAATCATCTCAACCCAGATAAACTCCGTGAAAACATCGAGCAGATTCCTACTCCATTCTTTGCGCCGATGACGATGCGAGAACTCAACGCGGTGCGCGCCATTCTCGATCCTTGTTTACGCATTTCGAACAGAGGCAATGGCGCTTTTAAGGGGGTTTATGATCTTGAGCAGGAGGCAATTGCAAGGGAACGGATCGGAAACCAAGCTGACCTCCCATCAATGGGTCAATTGGAATCATCGGGTAATGAAAAAACCAGCCAAACATCCTTTATCACTGGGACGACCCCCTCCGTTTTGAATCGTTTAGGTCGTCTGGAAAATACCACCCCGGAAGAGGTCAAAGAACTGAGAGAGCCCGGTTATATTCGGCTTGTGCGCGGTTTTGCCGGCACCGGGAAAACGGATGTGCTGATTCTACGCGCCCATTACATCAAACAGCAGTATCCAGATAAGAAGATCCTGGTTACAACTTTCAATCGTCCTTTGCTTGATGAGCGTTTGATCCCCGAATTGACGGATTTGGCGGATGTGTACTCCTTTGATGCGTTGTGCTCCAGTGTTTTTCAGAAAAAACACGGCACTTGGGTTCTCCCGCAATCTACAGAAGGTGTGGTTGCCCGGTTAGCCATCTCAAATCCACTCGTGGAAGAATTTGGCCAGCGTTTTCTGGCGGAAGAAATCATCTGGATCAAAGAAAACCAGCTTAATTCACGCCAGAAGTATCTAAATACTCACCGCGAAGGCCGGGCCGGCACGAGCCGATCCCTTTCTCGCAAGAAAAAAGCCCAGGTCTTCGATTTATTTGATTGTTACCAAGATGAGCTGCACGCCATTTCTCCGCACGATTGGCCAGATTTGCACGAGAAAGTGCTGCGTGAACTGAACGACGATACAGAACCGGATAAACAATATGATGTGATCCTGGTAGATGAAGCCCAACATTTTGCACCGACCTGGATCCGAATATTGCGTCATTTTCTCAAGCCGGATGGCGCGTTATTCCTGTGCGATGATCCTTCCCAGAGCGTTTACCGTCTGTTCAGTTGGCGTCAGAGGGGTATCGAGGTTGTTGGGCGAACGCGCTGGCTGCGCGTCCCCTATCGAAACACACGCCAAATTTTCGAAGCCGCTTTCTCGCTGATTGTTGCCAACCCGCTGGCCCGTAAGATGATGGAAGAGAGCGAAGATTTCATCCTGCCAGACCTTGAGAATGACCACCTGCGCGATGGCGAGCTACCGCAGGTATATCATTTTAAAAACACGGTCGACGAGAAGGAATTCATCCAGGGTAAGGTTGCCGATTTGATCAAGAGCGGGTTGTTGCCAAGCGAGATTGCCATTATGCACACTCAAAAGCATGTCATCCACAGTTACCATGATGCGGCCCAGAAAGGAATCCTGGTGGACGACCTGCGCCGGCGCACCGGGATGGAATTCCCGGCGGTGATCATCCCGCGCGTTCAGGATCTGGTGGATCGCGATACCCAATACAATTGGGAGGACGACCAGGCACGCCAGCAATTGACCTTTTACATGGCGATGACGCGCGCCCGGGACCATTTGTATTTGCTGTACGAACAGAAATGGCCCAAGCCTTTCGAGCCGATTCAATCGAAGGTTGTTTGGCATGTAAATTAAATATCAGACACCTCCAATCACGAAAATATGCCAAGATTAATTCAACGAGCCGTTTAGGTAATCAAATCTACTTCTCAAGCAGTTGAAGTTTGGGATGATTGGAGAGAGCGCTTCATTCCCTAGTTCGTTCAGAAAGCGAGTTGGAACCATGATCGAAAGACTGATTGAAGAGTTGAATGAAGAACAGCAACTCATCGTCAAACATCTTGAAGGTCCTATTCTTGTTGTGGCTCCGGTTGGAACCGGAAAAACCCGTGTTCTGGCTGAACGTGTGGTTAACGCGGTACATCATGGTCTTCCGGCAGAAAAGATTCTTTGCCTGACCTTTACAAATCGGGCGGCGCAGGAAATGCGCGATCGACTGGCCAACTATTCCTATGATGCCGCTCGCCGGGCAACCATCAAGACATTTCACGCGTTATGCACCTTTATGCTGCAAGTAGAAGCACGAGAAGTTGGCTTGCCAGCCGATTTTGTGATCTACGATGATGTAGACAGTCTAGAGTTGGTCAAGGAAATTTTCGTTATTAAGAAAGACAAAGACGCTAAAGATATACTCTGGAAAATATCAGACTGTAAAATTAATGCACGCGGAAAAGAGTTAAGCCTGAACTGCCCAGCAGATTATATTTATCGCTCATTTGGCAGCAAGTCGGCAGCTCTTGCTGGGCGGTACCAAGAGATTCTGCGCCAACGGCATGCGCTGGATTTTTCGGATCTAATCTACTTCACGAGGGCTATGTTGGTTGAAAGACCTGATATTCTGGCCAGATGGGAGCAGCGCTATGATTTCATCCAGGTCGACGAGGTTCAGGATACTCAGATTTCAGAGTACGAGATTGTTCATTGTCTGGCCAAACGCAGCCGGAACATTGCCATGATTGGAGATGTGGATCAGACAATTTACGGCTGGCGCGGCTCAGAACCCGAGCGTGTTCTGGGACAATTTCGTGCAGATTTCGATCCGGTAGAGTATCCCTTACTCTACAACTATCGAGCTACCAGTGTCCTGTTAGGTGCGACCGATTCATTTGCAAAATCATTCGTTAATCGTTACACAAATATCGTTCCATCCCTGAAATGCGAAACGGGAGAACCAATTAAAGTACATCAGGCTGGCAGCTGTAAGGCAGAAGCTCGATGGATCGGGGATCAGATCCGAGTGCTTGCAAGAGGTAACCGAAATTTCGCATATAAGCGGATCGCAGTCTTGACTCGCACAAATCGACGGAGCATTGTAATCTCGGAAGTTTTACAGGAGATGGGTATCCCTCACCTGACCGTAGAACAGTATGAGTTTTTCCGGCGGCAGGAAGTAAAAGATGCCCTGGCGTATTTACGGTTGCTTCTGAATCCTCACGATACCAGCGCCATGCAGCGGGTGCTGTTGCGGCCAGGGCGGGGCATCGGTGAAACAACGATTTCAGCGCTTACAACAGAAGGCGAAACTTGTGGATTACGATTGACTGATCTCATTGATGCACGCACTTTTGCCAGCGGCGACCCTTATGGTGATTTGCTTGACTGCTACCAGAATGGTGAACTTGTAGTATTTGATCTCGAGACCACCGGCTTGTCCGTGGGAAAAGACGATGTTGTCGAGATTGCGGCAATTCTTCTATCAAACGGAAAGCTAGCGAGTGAATTTCAAACATACCTCCGTAACAGTGTTCCGGTTGGCGAATCCCAGAGAGTGCATGGTTACAGTGACGACTTTCTATCAAGAAATGGGCAGGAGCCGAGGCAGGCTTTGCACGAATTTCTAGAATTAACAGATGGCCAACTCTATGTAGGCCACAATGTCGGTTATGATATCAAAATGCTTACCAGCCACGCACGCCGGTTAGGATTAGAAGTAGCGCAATTGAAATGGGCGGACACCTGGAATATTGCCAATCGTCTTATCTCGACTCAAAGTTATCGATTAGATGCTCTGGTAAATTTGCTTGGTCTTCCTAACCGCCCTACTCACCAGGCGATGGATGATGTGCGTGCTACAGTAGATCTACTGGCATTTCTCGTCCCAAGAATAAACTCTACTACCAACCAAAGGCGAGCGTTGGTCAACAAATATGGCAAAAACTTTATTCCCCTGGCGGAGCAATTCAGTAATTGGCAGCAGCTTATGATCCGGTTCAGGCCAGCTGAACTCCTAGTGAGCGTATTGGAGAGTTCGGGGTTGAAAAGATATTACGCTGGAGATGCGAAACGCATGGCTCATCTCGACCGGCTTATTAATATCTTTGAAGAAAACGATCAAGTGGACCAACACACCGAGACAGCTCTGCGCAGCCTGGTTGAATTTACAGCGCTGGCTAAGAATGTAGATTATCTGTCTGAAAACGATAACCAGGCTCCAGTTATCACGGTCCATCAAGCCAAGGGACTTGAATTTGACACAGTCTTCATTGCCGGCGCAGTCGAAGGTGAAATGCCGGACAATCGAAATACCGAGGATGAGAGATTACTTGAGGAACAGCATGTTTTTTACGTGGCGATGACACGGGCAATGAAACGGCTGTATATTTCTGGGCATTGCTACGATGAATGGGGGCGTAGCTGTAATCTCAGCCGATTTATCAGAGCGATCGAAAAGCAGTACCTGAGCTATCAATAATCTGTAAGGAGTAATTTATGCCCAAAATCGACATCACCCGCACCGAACTGGTTTGGCCTGGAAAATACGACGAAGACGGCAACCTGGCGCCGCCGCGCCGGGTGAGCCTGCCGTTTCAGGTGATCGAGCGCGTCAACGAAACCCGCGCCACCCGCCAGCAGCGGGA
>Ga0172370_10007981_pt1 | contig 12823 bp, 16 predicted proteins | sample LakKiv5m_FD_114538 | JGI IMG/M metagenome (GOLD analysis project Ga0172370, IMG submission 114538) | Freshwater microbial communities from Kabuno Bay, South-Kivu, Congo - kab_022012_11.5m | ecosystem: Environmental > Aquatic > Freshwater > Lake | place: Democratic Republic of the Congo...
AATAAAATTAGAAAAGGGGATGTAGTTATTTCAAATAGTAGCGATAATTTTAATAAATTAAAAACTAATAAAAATACAATTTATGTAGCAGCAGACCAAGGTAATGCCCCTACTGATATTAATAATTATATAAAACAACATCCTAACCAAAGATTAGGTTGGGGTACAAATACATCTGAAAAAGCTGAATATATATTTGGTAGTAAAGGTATTAAAGGTAATCCCAATCAAAAAATAATAGAAACTTTAGGGCTTCCATCAGATAGTATCCCTGTTCCAAATACAAAAGTACCTACCAATTCTACTAAAAAACAGATAGGCCTTTCATATGGTAATGCTTCACAATCCGGCACCATATTTGGTATTGATAATCCATTACACTCAGAATATACTTATACTCCTGAGAATATAGCTTTGCAACCAAGATCAAGATTAGATATACAACCTTTTAATAAAATACTTGAAGGTTTAGATAAACACTATGGAAAAGATAATTATGAATTAGAAGTATTTACAGGTACTGATAAAAATGTTCATGATCTTCTTAATAAACAAAATTATTCAAATGTAAAATTAACAGAATTAGTTCCAAAACAGGAATTTATAAATAAGGTTTTTAGTAAGGATTTAATGTTTACAAATCCAGGATTAAACTTAGTATCTTTAGCAAAAAGTGATTATAAAATTCCTACAATATTGTTAAATACTAAAGAGAAAGCAGCACATAATGCAAATTATGATGAAAATATTAAATGGTTTACTAATCAACAAGAAAATGCTAAAGCTCTTTATATGCAAGATATAGCAGAAAATTCAGATAATTTAAGTAATGCTATTAAAGATGTAACATCTAAAAGTACAAAAGGAAAAGCAATGTTATTTGATGGAGAAAAAATAAAAAAATTAGTAAACGATTTAAGAGAAGCTGAAAACATAAGACGCAAAAGTAATATTATTAATAGACTGTTATATACAAAAACACCAAAAACTGCAATAGTTGGAGCTGCAGGGTTATTAGCAGGTATACCTTTATTCATAAAAAATCAAAAATAAAAATGTTAGATACAATAAAAGTAAAAAATATTCATAATAAAGATAATAGATTTAAAGTTTTACCAGGATTAAAAGTAGAAATAGTAGGGAATAGTAAAGAAGAATTAGAAATGGCCTTACAAAAATTTAAAAGACTTTTAGAGAAAACTGGAATACTTAATGAGTATAAAAAAAGACAATTTTATGTAAAGCCTTCAGTGCAAAAAAAAGAAAAACGAAAAAATAATGCCAAATAAAAAAATAGTAAGAACCACAAGAAGTGAGTTTGCAGAAAAATTTTTATGGTTAAATGGTAAACCTTTTAGTTTAGAATTATACCCTCATATGCATGCAGTTTATAATACTGATGCTAGAGAAGTAGTAATGAAGACTTCTAGACAAGTAGCAAAATCAACAACAATGGCTAATATTATGATTACAGACTGTGCTACAAAACCTTTTTTTAAAGTAATGTATGTCTCACCAACTGTAAAGCAAACAAAAGTATTTAGTAATGACAGAGTTGCTCCTGTAATAGAAACAAGCCCATTGTTGAAAGATTATTATGTTAATTCTAAAGTTATTCAAAATGTTTTTACAAAAGCACTTTTAAATGGAAGTCGTATATATTTACAATATGCACTTTTAAATGCCGATAAATTACGCGGTATTTCAACTAATAAAATATTTTTTGATGAAGTTCAAGATTTAAAGAAAGAAATTATTCCGGTTATTCAAGAATCCACTTTTACGTCTCATATTAAAGAATATATGTATGCAGGTACTCCTAAACGTTCGAAAGGTACATTAGCTGATTATTGGTTTTCTTCTACACAAAATGAATACATGATTAAATGTCCAACATGTAATCACTGGAATCTTTTAGGAGAAAATAATATAGGTAATTATGGTGTGATTTGTTCTAAATGTGGTAAAGGGTTAAAATTAAGCGGTGATAGCTTAAAAGCAGAGTGGGTATCTACATACACTCAAATAAAACCTAATATGTCCGAAGGGTTTAGAGTTTGCGCACTTCATTTTGCTGAAGCCCCGTGGGTTGATTGGGAAACCACTATTCTACAAAAAAGAGAACGGTACTCTAGAGCTTTATTTTTTAATGAGGTGCTGGGGTTAGAATATGATGATGGAGTATCACCAATCTCTGAAATGGAGTTACAAGCCTGTAGTGATAATAATTATCCTTTAAAAACTACACCAGATGAATTAGATCGTTCCTATGCAGGAATTATGGGTATAGATTATGGTCCAATGAATTCCGAAAAATCGTTTACTACTATTTCTGTAGTACAAAAAAGATTAGATAAATATAATGTAGTGTTTATGAAGAAATTTATTGGAAAGGAAGCAGACTACTCATTTATTCATAGAGAAATTCCTAGATTAATGAGAGAGTGGAATTGTACACACTTGGCTGCAGATTATGGAATGGGAGAAGCACCAAACGCTGAGATTCGTTCTAGAATAGGTGATGATAAAGTAGTTGCTTTTCAACACAATGCTACACAAAAAGAGTTTTGTAAATATAATCATAAATTACCAGCATATATAATAAATAGAACCCAATCAATGCTAATGTTATTTAATATGTTAAAGAAGCGTAAAGTAGTTCTTCCAAAATGGGAGTATAGTAAACCTTTTGCAGATGATATAATGAATATACAAGCAGAGTATAATGAAGAACAAACTACAATGAAGTATATAAATATAGGTCCAGACGATTTTTTTCATGCTACTTTATATGCAATATTGGCTATGAAAATGCGGGATCAAGAAGAATTACTTGACTATTAAAATTTTTGGAGATATATTAAGATATGAAAAATTCATTAGAATTAATACAATTTGGAAAAGAAATTTCTGATTCTTATGTTAGAGATAATATACCATTAACAAAGTCTTTAGAAAAATTGGCTGAAATGCAGGGATTAAATAAACAAGAAATGTATCGTGTAGCAGAAACAGCTAACATTGAAACATATTTAAAACTTATTAATAAAAGTGAGGATAAGTATATTGAATTTCCATTAGCAGATGTTAATGAAGCATATGGAACTATTACAACAAAAACTGCATCTTCACAAGAAGACGATATTGATGAGTATCAAGATTTAAAACCAAGACTAGAATTTTCTTTTAATTTATACGATAAAAATATTTTAGAAAATGAAAAAGTTGCAACAGATTCAGTTAATATTCATGAGATTATAAATCAAGCAGATCGTTTAAATGGAACTATAGAGTATGTAGGAAATACATATCTTGAGGAAGCTGTTAATTTAGCAAAAGAATATGATAAAATATATGATTTTGTTAAGCAAGCGGTACTTAGTAATGAAGTAAATTTTAATGATATTACAGAGCTTATTAAAGTAGCAAGTCCTATAAATTATACATACCTTTCACAAGTTTTAAAAGAAGATTTAAAAAAAGTTATGCCTGTATATGATTTTGAAAAAAAGGCCAGCTTTGAAAATATGCCGGTAAATAAAAATTCAGCATTATATCAGTCTATACTTAATTATGATACTAAATTAACTTTACTTGAAAAAATAGCACAGACTTTTCAAGAGTATGAAACTGCTTTTGACACTTTAAATACAGAATATAAATTAGGGCTTATAAAAAAAGCTAGTAGTCTTTTAACTAAATTAAAAGTTGGTGGAATAGCGGGGGCTGCTTTAGTTTTAGGCGGTGGCTTTGGAGCTGGAAAACTTATTAAAAATCAAGCTAAAGCTGGAAACTTAACTAAGACAGTAGCAATGGAAGCGATGGCTAATGCAAAAAAGAGGTTATAATGAATACAAAAATAATTAAAATTGCACAAGCAAATACTAAGTTAGATGCTAAAGAATTACTTAATATGTGGAAGAATAGAAATATTAATAGTGATTATGTTGATTATAGAGCAATGGCAAATGATTTAGATTATAATAGAGGTTTGTCTCTTGAGGCAGCTAAACCAAAAGTACCAAAACTGAACGATTTTAAAAAATCTATATTACTTGGACTAGCAATAGTTTCAACATCTGTATTTGCTGATGCTATAATAAAGTTTTTTAATAAACAGTACAAGCAATATAAAAGTAAAGAGTACTTTGAAAAAATGTTAGAAGCACACCCGCAATTACAAAAAGAAGACCCAATAAAAGTTGCAAAATATTGGGAATCTCTTTATCATTTTGCACCGCATATGGCAGAAGACCCTTTAGCAGCTGGAGCTTATATAACTCAATCACTAAATAGAATGTCGGGTGAAGAGTTTGGTGGCCCACCGCCAGATACAATTAGTACTTTAGCAGACATTCAAAAAAAGAGTAAAGAAGGTTTGTTGACTTCTAAGCCGGGTGCTACCGATAAAGCTAGAGACGAATATATGTCTCAACTTGTTAGACAAGTATATAATACATAAAGCTTTAAAAGGATAACTAAATGTTTGAAAAACAAATAGATTTTTTTTATGGCGATAATAATTCAGAAGTATTATCTTTATTTCATCCTGGTACTTTAGAAAAACGCGCCAGTATGTCTCAGGAGTTAGTAGAATTTATTGAAAGTTTAAAAGCATTAAATGGCAAAACGTATGCGTTAGTTAATGCTTTATCGGCAGGGGAATATTTTGGTCCAAATAGAAATGGAGATTACTTTCCTGAAGACAGCTTAAAACAATATCATAAGACATTTGAAGCTTTAGGGCATGTTTATAAGCATCATGTTAATAAAGATCCTAATATCGCTTTAGGTAAAGTTTTATATTCGCACTATAATAATATGATGCATAGAGTTGAGTTAGTTTTAGAACTAGATGATAAACGTGCTAGCGATGTAATTAATAAATTAAACTCTGGATATTTACCTTCTGTGTCTATGGGGTGTAAGGTTCCTTGGGATGAATGTTCGATTTGTCATAATCGGGCAAAAAATCGTAACGAGTATTGTGAACATTTATTAAAACAAATGAACAAAGTATTACCTGATGGTAGAAAAGTTTATGCTAAAAACCTTCGCCCTAAATTTTTTGATATTAGTATTGTTTTAATTCCAGCAGAAAAAACTGCCGGGTTTTTAAAAGTTATAAATGGTTCTTTGCCAGAATCAACAAATTACCATAAAAAACTTGCTTTTTATAATTCAAATTCTTATATTAAATTAGCTGAGCTAGACAATGTAGCAGAAATTAAAAAAGAAGTTACATCTAATGATGCTGATATAGCCGTTAGTAAAAATCCTAAACAGCTAGTTAATTTAGTTCGGCATGCACAAAATAAAATTGATAATGATGTTCTTTGTAAATTGTCTGAGTTTCCTTTAAATGAAACTTTATCTACAATGTTGGTATTGAGAATTTTACCGACGAAAGAAGATTTTCAAAAATTAGCTTTATATTATCTTGGAAATAATGAATTGGCTGATGAATTAGAAAGTAATAAAATTGTATTTCAAATTAAAGAGACTAATACTATTCCAAATGATATTAAATTTGATAATTTTAATACAAAAGTAGCTGAATTATTATTGCCTAATGTACCAAAATTAAGTTTAACTAAAGAATTGGTTATATCTAGAGAGCTGGAAAAAATAGCACAAGTTTGGCAAGAGCCGCAACCACCGGTAGAACGAAGTTTCATTAGTAGGGCTCTTTTCGGCAGTTCACCAAATCCACCGCTTTCTCCGGTTAAAAATCCAATTTTACCGTTAGGAATTCTAGGAACATTATATTATGGGTATACAAAAGTTTTTAATAAAAAAAGTACATCAGAGTTTAGAAAATTTATGCTAAATAATCCTTGGTTACTTCCGGTTTTAGTTGGGAGTGTTTCTTTAGGAACAGTGCTGGCACAGGATAATACATTTAACAAGACAGCTAGTATAGGTGTTGATAAGTTTATGCGTAATTCTTTGATTAGTTTTCCACTTGCATACTATATGTCAGGTAAATATGAAAACGATGCACAAAAAGGAAAACTTATTAGTAAAACACAAAATATAGTGCGTAAGCACCCAGCTTTAACTGCTATACTGGGGTCACTTGTAGCTGTAAAAGGTGAAAAAATGTTAAATAAAGTAGCAAATTTTATTAGCCAGCTACCAGAAAAAAAAGTTGATGAACTTTATATAGATATAATAAATTAAAATTTAATTGGAGGATAAATAATGGCTGTAGGATTAAATATTGATCAAATTCTAAAAGATCTTGAAAGACAGAAAACGGCGGAAGAAGTCTTTGAAGAAACATTCACACAGTTGCCTACAAATCAGTCAGTTGAACCAGAGGTTGTTGAACCAGAGGTTGTTGAACCAGAGGTTGTTGAACCGAAAGATACTGTATTAGAAAATGTGGAAAAAACTGATGCAGAAAAAACAGCTGAACTAGAAAAAATGGCGATTGAATGTGATGCCAAAGGTAGAATAATGGCAAGAGGTTTAATTGATGAAATACAAAAAATTGCTAGTGATCTTTTTTCCCAAGAAGTAGAACATACTGAAGACAATGAAAAAGTAGCAGAATTAGCACAAGCTACTATATTAGCAAATTTATACAAACAAATTTATAACTAATTGGAGGTAATATATAAAAATGGGATTATTAAGTGTATATGAAAATATGGTTGCTTCACAAAATAAAGAAGCTGAAAAGGTTGCAGCACAGCAGCCAACAAACCAAGAGCCCGATATTGTAGATGAAAGATTGGAAGTTCTTGAAAAATATGCTGAATTAGCTGATAATCTTCTTGAAAAAGAATACGGCAAAGACTACGAAGAAAATGATGTAGTTAAGTTAGCTCAACTTTTAATTAATCATGATGTAGAAGTTCAGGAGCAGATGGAAAAAGTTGCTGAATTACATGAGGCTGGCATTATTATGGCTAAAGCTTTTAAAGCTGAATTAGCAACTAAATAATAAATTTTAATTAAAAAAAATAAATAAATGAATAATGATTTAACTAAGTTAGCATATACTGCTATTAAACAATTACAACAAGAAAATAAAAATTTGACTGAACAGTTAAATAAAAATAATGAAGCAGTTAAATTAGCTTTTGAATTGTATTTTAATGGACAATTAGCTACAGAGCAGTTAGAAAATAAAATACATGAGTTTTCTACTAAAACTGATACGGAAATAGAAGTAATTAAAAAAGCGTCAGAACTTACAAAGGTTGCAAGTAATATGAGCTCTTTTAAACTTAGTAATAAATCTAGTTATGAAAAGTTAACCGCAAGAGATAGATTTGAAAGTTTCTTGATGGAAGATTTATAAATTATAATGGAGGATAAGCAAAATGCTTCAAATTCTTAGTTCACTAAATTTAGTCTCTAGATTTGATTTAACAGCTGATTCTTGGACACTGCTTTCAGGAAAAACAGGTTCGTTCGTTGAAATGAACGGCGACGGTGTTAAACAACCGACTGCAGGTAACATGGCATTCCCTGTTTGGTCAGAATCAAATAGAGATGGAACCGCTGGATTTTCACCGGATATCGCAGCAACTGGAAAAGTTACTGTTATTTATGGTAAATTAAAAGGTTTAACAGACCAGTATGTAGGAACTCCTGCTGTTGGTGCACCACTTTATGTTGATGCGAATGGTAAATTAACAGTAACTTCCGCAGGGGCGGCAGTAGTTGTAGCTTATTGTACAAAGGCACAGCATAGTGTCAAACATTTAAGCAAATCATTCAACGTTATTGAATTTGTATTAGTATAATTAGGAGGGTAGAATATAATGGAAAATGTTAGTGTAAGAACTATTAATGAACTTTTTGTTCAAAAAATTAACTCTCCTGAAGGATTGTTAAAAGTTGCTCAAGAGGGCGGTGTTTTTATTCGCCAGAAATTGCGTGAGGTATCTTTTGCAAGAAAAATTATTCCCCCACAGTATGTAACAAGGGCAGATTTGCAGAGGAGTGTTAATTATGACGGTCTAGTAAAAATCGTTGAGATTGAACCAGATTCTAAAGCTATGACAGTAAACTTTCGTGGTAACCCAACTACAAATTATATAGTTGGTGAAAGATTCGAAATACCATTCTTTATGATATCAAGCGAAGATTTCCAAAAAACAGAAGAAGAGCTTTTAGCATATGATATGCCTTTAACTGAAGTTATTGAACGAAATGCTGTTTTAGATATTCAAAAAATAGAAGATGGTGCATTTTTAGGACAAATTGAATCAGCAATTGCAGTAGAAGAAGCTGTCACACCGAATAGTAAATCTATTACAGGTTCATTTAGTTCGGATGGTACAATTGCTAGAAACGACTTAAAAGGGTTATTTGATCTTCTTGATGGCGATGAATTAAAATGCGAAACAATATTGATGAGTAGTAAAATGTTTAATAGACTTATGTTATACCCTGCAACAACTGTAGGTGATGCTATAGGTTCTGAACAGATTATTAATGGTTATACATATTCAACTGTGTTTGGTCGTAAGTTAGTAGTATCTAATAAAACAAGTTTACTTGGAGATAATATTTATGCATTTACAAGCCCGGAATTCTTTGGGCAGTTTTTAATTCAGAATGATACTAAATTTTGGATTGATAAAAAGAAAAATATCTTTACTTTGGCAGCTTATGAGTCTGTTGGTATGGGTATTGGTAATACTAGATCTGTTGCTAAATTATCCTTATCTTAGTATATTAGTGTATTAAAAATGTGCATAAAAGGCCAGCATATGTCTGGCCTTTTTTGTTTCTTGACTATTACAATATTTATTAGTTATATTAATATAGTTTATCATAGGAGTATTGTATGACAATATTAGAAAAATTAATACAAACAACTGTACCAGAAGCAGAAAAACCTATAGTTGACTTATTTCGTTCACAATTAAATGATACTGCTGAGTTAAATACATTAGATGAAATACAGGAAAGTTCTGATATTGAATTATACAGGGCTTTACTTATGACTGTGAATGAGTTAAATAATAACCTTGTATATGAACCAAACTTTACTGAGTTGAAAGATGTAACTAATATAAATCTACTTTTCTTAGGAGCAACTTTAAAGGTTCTAACTAGTAAAGGAATTCTATCTGCACGTAACACATTAACATACCAGGATGCAGGTGGGGTAACAGTGCAAGATTATGATAAATATGGAAGATATATAAATTATTTTAATATACTAGTATCTTCATACTATAGAGATATAAACTTTTTAAATGTAAAATCAAATATTGATGCTTGTTATGGTGAAGTTAATTCTGAATATTTACGAGTAAGCTGGTATCAATGATAAATGATTAAATTAGATAAATTTAATATTATAAATAATTATACCAATAATTTACTACAGTGGTCTTTTACACCAGATTCTATAGTACCCGAGAATTTAAAATTAAATATATATCGATCTGAATCTTCAGGTATTGATGGTGAATTAATTGACTATACTATGTTAAAATCTGAACATTCAGTACAAGAAGATTATCAAGATTTTAATGTAAATAAAATAAATGACAGAGTTTGGTATTATAAATTAGAAACTAGTGATGGTTTTTTACTTACTCAAAAACCCACCTATATAAAAAACTCTCCTAAAGATAAAGTAATAAAAGAAATTATACGCAGGAAAACGCTGTCGCTTAATAAATTTACAGCTAGAAACTTTATTCTTTTAAAGAAGAGAACCTGGGGAGAGCACTGTTCAAAAAGTTGGGATAGTACATTATTTCGTGATACAAACCCAAACTGCCCAGAGTGTTTTGGAACGGGTTGGACTGGTGGTTATTTTACACCTATACCTTTTAAGGCAATGATTAATGCAGCACCAAAATACAATCAAATATTAATGTTCGGAGAATGGAAACCTAGCGATGTTATGCTTTATACTTTAAACTATCCTTTATTAAATTGTAGAGATGTAGTAGTTGATGATGAAGCAAAACGTTGGTTAGTAGTACAAATACGACAAATTAAAAAATTAGGCTATTTAATTGAGCAACAGGCACAACTAGCATTAATAGCAAATGATGATGCTATTTATAAAGTAAATATATTGTGAGATTAATAATGAAAAATAAAATTTCTATAGGATTAAATATTGTTTTTAGTACTATACTGATAGTTGGTCTAATATGGTTAATTACTGGTAATGATGTAAATAAATCTTCTATAAAAAATAATAAATTTGATCTTTATATTGATTATAATAATGATGAAAAACAGGAAACCTTGTATATTGCAAGAAAACCATTAACAAAAAATAGTCCTTTTAACTGGGAAGGATTTTTAACCGCACTTAGTGGCATTGCTGGATTAGGTCTAAAAATTTACTATAATCAAAAAAATAAAAAAGTTGAAGACTTACCAGAATATGATAATATAAACCATCCTGTTTTTTCTATAATTAATGAACTTATAGTTGGAAATGTAAGAAATTTAGAACTTAGTTCACAAGGAAAAACAGAAGTATTTAAAGTGTTATTAACAGATTTACTATATGCTTATGAAGAAATATTACATAAATTTAGTAAAGAGAAATTTAACACTTCAGCTGAATTTAGAGAAGGCGCAAGAAAACTAGTTTTAACAGCTGAGGAAACAGCAGAAAAAAAATGGGAACTTCATAAAATACCAAATATTTTAGTTTCTAAATATATAGAAGTGTATAATGATAGAATTAAATTATTATTAGCTGATATAGATACAATTTCATTTTATCGACTATCCGACACATCAAAAAATTACGATGAAGTTGCATTTTATTTTTTTACGCATGTTGCTAGTATGCTACAATTAGCTGTATCTATTGATACTCTTAAAACTTTACGTACTATGAATGGTCAATTAAAAACGCTTTCTTATAATGGGAAAAACTTATGAAGTATTTAAAATTATTAATTAGCAAATTTTTTAAAGATAACCGGCGCAAAATGACTGATGAGTTACTGTATATGTTTGAATTTTATAAAATTAGTTTTGAGTTAATACAAGAACCAACAATAGTGCTAGAAAATTCAAAAATAGTAAAATTCAATTTTAAAGCTTTAAAACTTTTTGGGGCAACTAATGGTAATGATTTAGGAAATCATTCATTTTGTGAATTTCATGTTTATAAACCTTTGGATAAACTTAATAATCCACTTACTTGTGGAAATATATGTAAAACTAAAAATCAAGTATTTTATAAAGATGAGATTATAAAAAAAATTACAGGAGAACAAATACTTATTGATATGCTTATTATACCCACAGTAATGAATGGTAGAAATTTAACTTTTATTATATTTAGAGAAAAATCAACGCTAATTTGACTAAATTATATATTTTACGTATATTAAAACATGAAATTAACTCAAGTAGAAAATGTTGCTGTAGATTTAAAAACAGGTTTAATAATTAGACAGGAAGTAAAAGATGCAATTCTTGTAGACATCGCTGATAAAGGAATTTTAGCTGATTATTCTTCTTTAGAAAATAATAATTCTAATCTTTTAGAAGAAGCTTCAGATGTCAGTAAATTTTTTAATGACGCAGAAATCGAATTATGATAAATAATAATATTTTACTTAATATTAAATATGTATTTTTACATTTTTTGCAAGCTTTATTTTCAAATGATCATATTTATACTTGGGATCCAGATGTGCAAAAAACTAATATAATTATAGCAGATAGGCATGCTATTGATATTGGAGTTGCAGTCTTTCGTCCTAGTATAATTCTTCAAAGAGGAGATGTTAGTTGGACATATAGTGTTAGAGGACAAGATGCTACTAATGCTTTAATAAATTATAATGATAAAAATTTACAGTCTGTAGGAAATAAAGGTTATCTAAATAAAGCGTATACAGATTTATTAAGAGGCCAGATTGTCTTTAATATTGTTAGTAAGAATGGTATTCAAGCAGAAATTATTGCAGAGAAAGTATTTAAAAATTTAACTGGATATAAAGATGAACTTAGAAAAGCTGGTATTAAATTAATAAATAATCTTAGTATATCACAAGAGCAAATTATAAAAAATAGTAGTGAAATTGATCTTGTTGGTATTCAAATTTATTTAGGATTTATTCAACAGCTATATATAGTAAAAGATGAAAAAAATTATAATGCATATCTTTATATTAATGATACAGAAATTTTTGAGAATCATGATTATACAATAATTGATAATGGCACAAAAATAAAATTAAGAGAAGTAAAAGAAGGAATATTAAAATTAGATTATATTGATACTTTAACATTAGAATCTAGAATTGGAGTAGAATTACTATCAACAACAGATCCTTTAATTTATTTAATACCAAATTCAGGATCTATATTAGGGTACTATAAAATTTTCATGAAAGCAGTTGTAAACCCAATTACTACTTAAATGGTATAGTTATGACTTTAGAAGAACAAGAAAGATTAATAAATATAGCTTTTTTTGATGAATTAGAAAAAAATGCTCAAGTATTACCCTCAATATTTAAAGTTTTAAAATTTATAGGTTCAGGAGCAGCCAAAGTTGGGACTAAGGGTAAGTTATTACGTTTTACTGAAAAAGGTTTAGGAGAGTTTAAGACTAAAGGGATAGAGGGTTTAAAAGATTATGTAAGAGCTTTTGAGCCAGAGAGGTATTTAAAAAATGGTGTTGGATTTATAGAAAATAAATCTAAATTTTTAGCTAAAAATAAAGATTTTGTAAATGCTAATAGTGGGTTTTTTCAACATATTCTTCCTGAGAAACTACGTATGATTGAAAATGTAAAGGCGGGTCCAAAACAAATATTAAAAGGTTTTGGTGAGGAAATTAGGAATACTAGTTATAAAG